>Ga0065165_1002077_pt1 | contig 18400 bp, 18 predicted proteins | sample AraplaMF_Cvi_mMF_FD_63813 | JGI IMG/M metagenome (GOLD analysis project Ga0065165, IMG submission 63813) | Arabidopsis root microbial communities from the University of North Carolina, USA - plate scrape MF_Cvi_mMF (version 2) (version 3) | ecosystem: Host-associated > Plants > Roots >...
GCGCAGAAGACGATGGGCATCATCACCGTGCTGCTCTATTCCACCGGCCGTCTGACCGGCGACTTCCACGTGCCGCACTGGGTGGCGATCAGCTGCTACATCGCGATCGCATTGGGCACGATGACCGGCGGCTGGAAGATCATCGAGACGATGGGTTCGCGGATCACCAAGCTGTCGCAGCACCAGGGCTTCAGCGCTTCGCTCGCCGGCTCGGTGGTGCTGTTCGGCGCCTCGGCGCTCGGCATCCCGGTCTCGACCACGCATACGATCACCGGCTCGATCATCGGTGCCGGCACCGCGCGCCGCGCCTCGGCGGTGCGCTGGGGCGTCGCGCAGAACGTGGTGATGGCCTGGGTGATCACCATCCCCGCCTCGGCGCTGGTCGGCGCGTTCTTCTACGCACTGACGCGGATCTTCTAGCCGGGCTTGCGGCTCGCCCGGCACTGGCTCGGCGTCTCGCCGAAGCGTGCGCGAAACAGCCGGCTGAGATGCGCCGCGTCGCTGAAGCCGAGCCGCTCGGCCATCGCGCCGATCCGCTCGTCATTCTCGCCGTCGAGCAACGCGATCCGCGCCGCATTGAGCCGGCAGTTGCGGATATAGGTCTGCACCCCGCCTTCCTTCTCGAACAGGCGGTGGAGCGTGCTGCGCGACACCTGCAGCCGCCGGCACAGGCTGGCGACGCTGAGCGACGGCGATTCGAGATTGGCGTGCACTTCCGCGCGCGCCCTTGCGCCCATACCCAGCGCGGGCTCGGGAGTCGGCCTTTCGGTGCCGGCCGCGGCATGGACCGCGACCACCAGCAGATCGAGCAGGGTCCGCCCCAGCCGCGGCGCGTCCTCGGCGGCGATCAAATGGAGCGTCTCGCTCAATTTGTGCAGATGATTGTGGAGCAGCGCCGCCTCGCCCCGCCCGATGACGCGGCCGTGCAGCTCGGCGACCGGGCCCAATTCGGCCTCGGCGACCGCGCGCGGGATCGCCATCTGGATCGATCGGGCGATCGACATGGTCATCGTGATCGGCTGGGCGATGTCGAACAGCAGGATTTCGCCAGTCCGCGTCTCGAATTCGCGCGTGCCGGCGACGCCGTGCATCTCGCCTTCCAGCAGCAGCCCCACGCCGAGAATATCGATCCCGTCGGCAGCGATCCGATCCGGCAGGCGCTCGAGCAGGCGCGCCGTGCCGGTCGAATAGGAAACCGCGATTCCGTCGAGATAAATGTTCTCGGCCGAGGTGGAGAAGGGGCCGATCGGAGTCGATTGGAACAGCGCCGCGATGCTCGGCCAGCCGCGGTCGGACCAGGTTTCGTGACGCTCGCCGGGCGCAATGCCCGCAGTCGAGTAACGGACGGGCTCAATGCCCCGCCTGTCCTCCATAGAATACTCCGAATCTTATAAGATTATCGCAAGATGCATGCGATTCCGATTGGTTAGCGGCTGTTTTACATTAATTTATGATTCGGGGAACAGCCAGTTGCAGTCCTCCGATAATTTTGCCGCCGGACGCAGCCTTGCCTCGCAATGCGCCGTCGCGTACCATGATTGAAAACATGTTTCACAAATGAAAAGGTGAGGGGCATGGCGCTGACCCGCAGGCAGGTATTGGGCGGTTTCGCCGGGGTCGCGGGGACTGGTCTCGTGTCTCCCGCCGCGGCGCAGGTCACCCCCGACTGGTCGAGCCTCGTCTCTGCCTTTCGAGTGCCGGACTGGTTCCGCGACGCAAAATTCGGGATCTGGGCGCATTGGAGCGCGCAATGCGTCCCCGAGTTCGGCGACTGGTACGGCCGCCAGATGTATCTCCAGGGCAACCCGTTCTACGAGCACCACCTCAAGCATTACGGCCACCCCGCCGATCGCGGCTTTCTCGAGATCGAGAATGCGTGGAAAGCCGAGAACTGGGACCCCGAGCACCTCGTCAAACTCTACAAGGGGGCGGGCGCGCGCTATTTCATGGCGCTCGCCAACCATCACGACAATCTCGACACCTTCGACAGCAAATACCACGCGTGGAACACGCTACGCGTCGGCCCCAAGCGCGACATCATCGGCACCTGGGAGAAGATCGCCCGCGCACAGGGACTGCGTTTCGGGGTCAGCAATCACAGCGCGCATGCCTGGCACTGGTGGCAGACCGCCTATGGCTATGATGCCGAAGGTCCGCGCGCCGGCGAGCGCTACGACGCGTTCAAGCTCACCAAGGCGGACGGCACGGGAAAATGGTGGGACGGGCTCAACCCGCAGGAACTCTATACCGGCCCCGCGATGGTCCCGCCCGACGGGATCGAGTCCGCCCAGGCAATGCGCGACTGGCACGAGGTCCACAGCCGTCGCTGGATGGAGTTCGCCCCGCCCGAAAACCCCCACCACGTCGCCAAATGGCTGCTCCGCCAGCAGGACCTCGTCGACAAATACCATCCCGACATGGTCTATTTCGACGATTTCGGCTTGCCCTTCGGCAGCGTCGGGCTCGAGGCGCTGGCGCATTACTACCGCCAGAGCATTGCGCGCGACGGCAAGATCGAAGTGGTCGCCACCGCCAAGCAGCTCACCCCCTATCAGCGCACCGCGCTGGTCGACGATGTCGAGCGCGGCTTCGCCGACGGGCTGCGCGCCGAACCCTGGCAGACCTGCACCTGCATCGGCGACTGGCATTACAACCGCGCGCGCTACGAGCAGAAATCCTACATGCCCGCGGCCAAGGTGATCCAGCGCCTGTGCGATACGGTCTCGAAGAACGGCAATCTGCTGCTGTCGATCCCGATGCGCGGCGACGGCACGATCGACAGCGAGGAAGAGAAGATCCTTGCCGGGATCACCCGCTGGATGCGGCGCAACGGCGACGCGGCGATCTTCGGCTCACGGCCGTGGCGGACCTATGGCGAGGGCCCGACCAAGGTCGGCGGCGGCATGTTCGGCGAAGGCAAGGTCGCCTTCACTGCCGAGGATGTCCGGTTCACCACGCGCAAGGGCACGCTCTATGCAGCGCTGATGGTCTGGCCCGAGCAACCGGTGACGATCGTCGCGCTTGGCAAGGCGGCGCTGCCGGGTGCGGCGATCGAGCGGGTATCGCTGGTCGGCGGCGGGCGCGTAAAGTTCCAGCGCGGCGAGGCGGGGCTGACCGTGACGCTCCCGCGCGGAGGCCCTGACGACTTCGTCCCCGTCCTCCGCATCGACGGGCGCGGGCTGGTCTAGCCTCGTCGTGCTCCTGCGAAAGCAGGAGCCCAGGGCCGCGAGCCACTCCATTCGTAACCCTGGGCTCCTGCTTTCGCAGGAGCACATGGATCATTCGAACTCGAGGATCGCCGCATCCACCGCCAGGCTCTCGCCCGGCCCGAAATTGGCCACCTTGACCACCCCTGCCCGCTCGGCGCGCAGGATATTCTCCATCTTCATCGCCTCGACCACCGCGAGCGCCTGCCCCGCCTCGACCTTGTCGCCAGGCGCGACGTGGAGCTGGGTGAGCAGCCCCGGCATCGGCGCAAGCAGGAAGCGGCTCATGTCGGGCGGAATCTTCTCGATCATGTGATGGCGATATTGCGCGACGTGCGGCGGCAGCACCTCGACGCGGTGCGACGCGCCGTGCGCGGTGAGCCGCCACGCCGCGCCCTTGCGCTCGATCCCAACGGTGAGCGGCTCCTCGTCGATGCGGAGCGCGAACAGCGGCTCGCCCGGGCGCCAATGCCCGATCAGTTCCATCGGCTCGCCGGCGCCGTGGACCAGCTGGATGCCGCCGAGCGTCTCGACCGACAGTTCGAACCGCACGCCGTCCACCATCACGACGCGCGCGCCGCTCGCCGGGGCGGGACCGTTGAGTTGGCCACTGATCTGCGCGGCGCGGCCGGCGCGTTCGAGGTCGATCGCCGCCGCCGCCGCCGCGAGCTTGCGCTGCAGCCCGGGCGAGGCGGGCGCGCCTTCGAACCCCTCGGGATATTCCTCGGCGATGAATCCCGTGGTCAGCGCACCTTCGCGGAAGCGCGGGTGCTGCATGATCGCCGAGAGGAAGTCGATATTGTGCCCGATCCCGTCGATCCGGAAGCGGTCGAGCGCCGCGACCTGGCGGTCTGCCGCCGCTTCGCGGGTCGGCGCCCAGGTCACCAATTTGGCGATCATCGGATCGTAGAACATCGAGATCTCGCTGCCCTCGCTCACGCCGTCATCGACCCGGGTGACGCCGCTCTCGTCGCGCGCCTCGGCGGGCGGGCGGTAACGTACCAGCCGGCCGGTCGAGGGCAGGAAGCCGCGATACGGATCCTCGGCATAGACCCGGTTCTCGATCGCCCAGCCGTTGATCTTGACGTGGTCCTGGGTGAACGCGAGCGCCTCGCCCGCCGCCACCCGGATCATCTGCTCGACCAAGTCGATGCCGGTAATCTCCTCGGTCACCGGATGTTCGACCTGGAGCCGGGTGTTCATCTCGAGGAAATAGAAGCCCTGGCCCGTCGTGTCGGCGCCCGAGACGATCAGCTCGACCGTGCCTGCGCTGTAATAGCCCACTGCCCGCGCCAGCGCGACCGACTGCTCGCCCATCGCCTTGCGCATCTCGGGCGTGACGAACGGCGATGGCGCCTCCTCGACCACCTTCTGGTGGCGCCGCTGGATCGAGCATTCGCGCTCGTTCAGATAGACGATGTTGCCGTGCTGGTCGCCGAGCACCTGGATCTCGATATGGCGCGGGCTCTCGATGAACTTCTCGATGAACACGCGGTCGTCGCCAAAGCTGGCCAGCCCTTCGCGCTTGGTCGCGTCGAAGCCTTCCCGCACGTCCTGTTCGCTATAGGCCAGCCGCATCCCCTTGCCGCCGCCGCCCGCCGAGGCCTTCATCATCACCGGATAGCCGATCTCGGTGGCGATCCGCACGGCATGTTCGGTATCGTCGATCTCGCCGACATAGCCGGGGACGACGTTGACCCCCGCCGCCTTGGCAAGCTTCTTGGACTCGATCTTGTCGCCCATCGCCGCGATCGCATTGGGCGGCGGCCCGACGAACGCGATCCCCGCCTCGGCGCACGCCCTGGCGAAGCTCTCGCGCTCGGAGAGGAAGCCATAACCCGGATGGATGCAGTCCGCCCCGGTCTCCTTGGCGGCGAGCAGGATCAGCTCGGCCTTGAGATAGCTCTCCGCCGCCGGCGCCGGCCCGAGCCGTACCGCCTCGTCGGCCATCAGCACATGCGGCGCGCGCGCATCGGCGTCCGAATAGACCGCGACGGTCGCGATCCCCATCTTCTTGGCGGTGCGCATCACGCGGCACGCGATCTCGCCGCGATTGGCGACTAGGATTTTCTTGAACATCAGCGGCGCACCATCTTCCAGCGATCCTCCGTCCAGGTCACATAATATCCACCCTCGTCGCGGCGTCGGAGGAAATATACGCCGCGTTTCCGCCTCGTCGGGTATAGGAAGGCACATTCGTCGTCATAGCTCGCCACGATCCAGGTGACGGGATAGGCCCGCAGTCGCTCGCCTTTGAGCACCCGCCGCGCCACGATCGTCTCCGACTTGCCGTCGGGCGTGGCGACCACCTTCCCAGCAACCACCACATCCGCGGCATACTGGTGCGATCGTGGCGAATATCCCGAACAGGCTACCCCCGGCTGCGACGCCGAGATCGCCAAGGCTGCGGCAAGCAGTATCATTCCGCCGCCACCTGCATCGCGGTGTCGCCCTGCAGCGGCGTCAACCCCAATCTGGCGAACAGCGCCGCATCCTTGTCGTCGCCGGCATTGCCGGTGGTGAGCAACTTGTCCCCGGTGAAAATCGAATTGGCGCCCGCCATGAAGCACAAGGCCTGTGTCGCGTCGCTCATGCTCTCGCGCCCCGCCGACAGCCGGACCATAGACTCCGGCATGGTGATCCGCGCCACCGCGATCGTCCGCACGAACTCGATATCGTCGACCTTGGCCAGCGGCGTATCGGCGAGCATGTCGCCGAGCACGGTGCCCTTGACCGGCACCAGCGCATTGACCGGCACGCTCTCGGGATGCCGCGGCAAGGTGGCGAGCGCATGGATGAACCCCACGCGATCCGACCGCGTCTCGCCCATCCCGACGATCCCGCCGCAGCACACGTTGATCCCCGCCTCGCGGACATGGTCGAGCGTGTCGAGCCGATCCTCGAAGCTCCGCGTCGTGATCACCTCGCCATAGCGCTCGGGCGAGGTGTCGATATTGTGATTGTAGTAATCGAGCCCGGCATCGGCGAGCATTCCGGCCTGCTTGCTCGTCAGCATGCCGAGCGTCATGCAGGTCTCCATCCCCATCTGGCGCACGCCCTGCACCATCTCGACGATCGCGGGCATGTCGCGATCCTTGGGATTGCGCCACGCCGCGCCCATGCAGAAGCGGCTCGAGCCATTGTCCTTGGCCTGCGCCGCCGCCTGGAGCACGGCGCGCACGTCCATCAGCTTGGTCGCCTTGAGCCCGGTCTCGGCATGCACCGACTGGTTGCAATAGCCGCAATCCTCGGGGCAGCCGCCGGTCTTGATCGACAGCAAAGTCGACATCTGGACCTGATCGGGCGCGTGATGTTCGCGGTGCACGATCTGTGCGCGGAACACCAAATCCCCGAACGGCAGGTCGAACAGCGCGGCGACCTCGTCGCGGGTCCAGTCGGTGCGCGTCGTCATTTCTTCTCCGGCTTCAGATTGAGCATCGACAGCGTCAGCGTCATGCGTCCGTCCCGGCGTTCGGTGCCGAGGATCACCCGCCAGCGCCGACCCGGACGCACGAGATCCCACATGCCGGTGCGATAGGCCTTATGCCCGACGATCTTCGCCGCGCCGATCCCGAGCGTCGCGCCGAGTAGCGGTATGAGCTGCTCGGCATCCGCCCCGGCTGGTGCCGTCACTTTCACCGTACATTGCGGATCCGGGATGTTGGAGGGCATGCCGCCACGCGCGCTGTAGGAGAGCTTGGCGCTCGGCGAATACCAGATATGCGATGGAATCAGCTTCTCGAGCTCGGTCGCCGGCTGCCAGCGGACGAAACTCGGACCGAGCCCGACGATCGCAGCCTCGATCTTCGCCGGATCGGGAAACGGCGCGAAGCAGACGCGCTGAAACAGCGCGAACGCCGCGTTCGGATCGCTCGGCGGCAGCACCGGATCCGGCGCCTCGACTCGCACGACCTGCATCAGGACAAGAGCGGCGAGAAGGCTCATTCGGCCGCGTCCTCGATCGGCGGCAGGTTGTGTCCGAGCAGCTTGAGCACCTCGGCCGCTGCGTTGACCAGATTGGTGCCGGGACCGAAGATCGCCTGCACGCCGTGCGCGCGGAGGAACTCATAGTCCTGCGGCGGGATCACCCCGCCGGCGACGACCTTGATGTCCGCCCGCCCTGCTTCCTTGAGCGCGTCGACCAACTCGGGGATAAGCGTCTTGTGCCCGGCGGCGAGGCTCGACGCGCCGACGACATCGACCGCCTTCTCGATCGCCAGCGCGCAGGTTTCGGCAGGCGTCTGGAACAGCGGCCCCGAGACCACATCGAACCCCAGATCGGCGAACGCACTCGCGACGACATTGGCGCCCCGGTCGTGCCCGTCCTGCCCCATCTTGGCGACCAGCACCCGCGGCTTGCGCCCGGCGCGGCGCTCGAATGCGGCAACGCCGTCCTCGGCGCGCAGCCAGCCCTTGTCCTCGGCATGCGCCGGGCCATAGACGCCCTTGATCGGCGTCACCCCCACCGCATGCCGCCCGAACGCGGCTTCCATCGCCGCCGACATCTCGCCCAAGGTGCAGCGCGCCCGCGCCGCCTCGACACAGAGCGCGAGCAGGTTGGCGTCGCCTTGGGCACCGCGGCGGAGATTGCCGAGCGCCTCCTCGGCCCTGGCCGCATCGCGATCGGCGCGCGTCTGCGCGATCCGCTTGATCTGGTCGGCGCGGACCCGAGTGTTGTCGATCTCGAGGATGTCGATCGGCGTCTCCTCGGCAAGGCGGTACTTGTTGACCCCGACGATCACGTCCTCGCCGCGATCGACCCGCGCCTGGCGCGCGGCGGCGGCGCGCTCGATATGCTCCTTGGGCATGCCGCTCTCGACCGCGTGGGTCATCCCGCCAAGCGCCTCGACCTGCTCGATCAGCGCCCAGGCCTTGGCGGCGAGCTCGTTGGTCAGCGCCTCGACATAGAAGCTCCCGCCCAGCGGATCGACGACATGCGTCATCCCGGTCTCTTCCTGGAGAATCAGCTGGGTGTTGCGCGCGATCCGGGCCGAGAAGTCGGTCGGCAGCGCCACCGCCTCGTCGAGGCTGTTGGTGTGCAGCGACTGGGTGCCGCCGAAGGTTGCCGCCATCGCCTCGATCGTGGTGCGGATGACGTTGTTGTACGGGTCCTGCTCAGTCAGCGATACGCCCGAGGTCTGGCAGTGCGTGCGCAGCGTCTGCGAACGCGCGCTGCCGCCGAACCCGGCGATGATCCGGCTCCACAGCATCCGCGCCGCGCGCAGCTTGGCGACTTCCATGAAGAAGTTCATGCCGATGCCGAAGAAGAACGAGAGGCGGCCGGCGAAGGCGTCGATATCGAGCCCGCGCGCCTGCGCCGAGCGCACATAGGCCATGCCGTCGGCGAGCGTGAAGGCGAGCTCCTGCACCGCGGTCGCCCCCGCCTCGTGCATGTGATAGCCCGAGATCGAGATCGAGTTGAACCGCGGCATGTGCTCGGCGGTGTACTGGATGATGTCCGCGATGATCCGCATCGAGGGTTCGGGCGGATAGATATAGGTGTTGCGGACCATGAACTCCTTGAGGATGTCGTTCTGGATGGTCCCGGTGAGCTGGTCCTGCCGAACTCCCTGTTCTTCGGCGGCGACAATGTAGAAGGCCAGGCACGGCAGCACCGCGCCGTTCATCGTCATGCTCACGCTCATCTCGTCGAGCGGGATGCCGTCGAACAGGATCTGCATGTCGGCGAGCGTGTCGATCGCCACCCCCGCCTTGCCGACATCGCCGGTGACGCGGGGATGATCGCTGTCATAGCCGCGGTGGGTGGCGAGATCGAAGGCGATCGACAGCCCCTTCTGCCCCGCGGCGAGGTTGCGTCGGTAGAAGGCGTTCGATTCCTCGGCGGTCGAGAAGCCGGCATATTGGCGGATCGTCCAGGGCCGCCCGGCATACATCGTCGCCTTCACGCCGCGCGTGAACGGCGCGAAGCCGGGAAGCCCCGGATCGGGTGCGTCGGCGGCGGTGTAAAGCGGCTTGACTGCAATCCCCTCAGGCGTGTGCCAGGTGAGATCGGCGTCCTTCACTTCCTTAGCGGCAAGCTTCGCCCAGGCGTCGAGATCGCTCACGCTTGTGCTCCTGCGAAAGCACGATCCCAGAGTAACGAAGTGCGTCGCTTGGGGGCCTGGGCTCCTGCTTTCGCAGGAGCACAAAGAATACGCATGCTCACTTGCCCTTGAACTCCGGCTTGCGCTTCTGGAGGAACGCCATCCCGCCCTCCATCGAGTCCGCAGAGCCGCGCGCGGCGCGCTGGTTGTCGGCCTCGCGCGCCATCGCCTCGGCATAACCGCCATCGAGCGCCGCGTGCAGCTGGCGGCGGATCAGCCCCAGCGCCACCGTCGGCCCCGCCGCGAGCCGCTCGGCCAACCGCCACGCCTCGCTGTCGACGACATCCTCATGAACGACTTCGTAGACCATGCCCCAGTCGCGCGCCTTATCGGCATGCACCTTCTCGCCGAGCAGCATCATCTCCAGCGCGCGGGCCCGGCCGACGATCCGCGGCAGCATCCAGCTTGCCCCGCCATCGGGCACCAGACCGATATTGACGAAGGCCTGGAGGAAATAGGCATTGCTCGCCGCGATGCAGAAATCGGCGGCGAGCGCGAGGCTGCAGCCGATCCCGGCCGCCGGCCCGCGTACGCCGCTGACCACCGGCACGCCAAGCTCGGCAATCGCGAGCAAGGCCGGGTTGTAATGCTCGGTCAGCGCGGCGTAGGTCGCCTCGCCCGGATCGCCCGCCGACAGCGCGCCGCCGCCGACATCGGCCCCCGAGCAGAACGCCCGCCCCGCGCCGAGCAGCAAAACCGCGCGCGCACCGTCCAGGTCGGCCAGTGCCACCTTGATCTCGTCGAACATCGCGGTCGGCGCGGCATTGAGCCGCTCGGGCCGATTGAGCGTGATCGCCAGCACGTCGCCGCGACGCTCGATGAGGATGTGTTCGTAGGCCATCAATGTTCGCCCTTCGGCGTCTCCATGATCTCTGTAAGGATGCCGCCCATATCACGCGGATGCACGAAGAAGATCGGCGTGCCGTGCGCCCCGATCCGCGGCTCGCCGAGCACCTTTACACCCTTCGCCTCGAACCACTTTTTGGCTTCGTGGATGTCGGGCACTTCGTAGCAGAGATGATGCTGCCCGCCCGCCGGGTTCTTGGCGAGAAAGCCGTGGATCGGCGAGTTCTCCCCCAGTGGCTCGATCAGCTCGATCTGGGTGTTCGGCGTATCGACGAAGCACACTTTCACGCCCTGCGCGGGCAAGTCGAACGGCTCCCCGATCCCTTCCGCGCCCATCGTGTCGCGATAATAAGCGATCGACGCTTCGATCGAAGGCGTCGCGACGCCGACATGGTTGAGGCGGCCGAGTTTCATATATTGGGCTCGCACGAATATTTGTTCTGCCACGCCGTGATTATCGTGGTTGAGGCAGAATATTTGCCTTCGTCGGGATGCGCACGCAAATAGGCGACGGCCGAATCCATCATGTCTCCGACAGTGGCATTCGCCGGAACGCAGATATGCCAGCTGCCCTTCTCGGCCTCCAGCACCATTTCGGCGACGCCCTCGATGAACCCCGTGCACCACCCCGTGAGATATTTCCCTTCGAGCGTCTTGGTGGCGCGGGTGTCGCAGCGCCGCAGCAATTCGGCGGCGTCGTGGTCGGCATAGGATTGCGGGACAGCCGCCGACATGGCGATGATCGAAAGAAACGAGAGCAGCATGTCTACCTCGCTCGGGTTGATTGCTTGACCCAGGGTCGTGCGCGGCATCGGGGCTGCATCATTTCTTGGCCTCGGGCGTGACCGACGGCATCGCATAAGGCAGTCCGCAGCTCGCGTAGACCTTGCGGAACATCGCGTCGCTGCCAGGCCCGGCAAAGTCCTGCTCGACCGGGGTCTCGCCCTCGAAGAAGCCGACGCGCACCTTCTTCGCCTTCGCGATCTCGTCGGCGATCAGATAAACCTCGGCCGGCTCGCCATTATACGCGCCCTTGCCGGGGAACAGCCACGACGTCATGTCCGCCATGCCTTCGTCGAGGGTCAGTGTGACGATCCGCTCCGCGCCCGCCGGCACGGGGGTCTTCGGCATGAACTGCACCGAGACGATCGGCACATTGGCGGTGTCGCAGCGCAACAGCAGCCGCGAGCCGTCGGCCGAACGCACCGTCGCGGTCGCGCTCTTCGGCTGGGCCGTGTCGGTATTCTCACGAAAGCTCCACACGCCGGCAGCGGGCGCGGCGGCAGGCGCCGGCGTTGCAGTCTGGGCGCCCAGAGCGAGCGCGAAGAGGATGCTGATCATCTCGTTCCTTGCATAGAGCCGGCTGCCGCTGGGGGGCGGATATGGTTGAAGCGGCTATTCATTCAATCACCGCCAGAATCACGAGGGCGAACGAATATCCCGCCAACGTCACAGCAGTGAGCACAACCGTCAGCCAAAACGCAATTGGCTGCGCACGCCGTTCCAGCCGGTGCCGCCCCCATCGCGTGACATCCAATCGGAACGCGTTGATCAACCCTAATCCTAACATCGCCATTACGGCCACGAGCCAAACTGGCATCAGGAAGCGCACAGCCGGATCCGGGTAGCCGGCGATCGCTACAACTAGGATTGCGAGCGCCGTCAGAAAATGGACTGCATAAGCTGCAAGCCCAGCCCAGCCGAGCCACGTTACAGCGGGATGTTGTCGTGCTTCTTCCACGGGTTCTCAAGCTGCTTGTTGCGCAGTTTCCGCAGGCCCAGCGCCACCCGGCGCCGGGTCGAATGCGGCAGGATCACTTCGTCGATGAAGCCCTTGCTCGCCGCCACGAACGGGTTGGCGAAGCGCGCCTCATATTCGGCGGTGCGTTCGGCGATCTCCTCGGGTGTCTTGCCGCGGAAGATGATCTCGACTGCGCCCTTGGCGCCCATCACCGCGATCTCGGCGGTCGGCCAGGCATAGTTCAAGTCGCCGCGCAGATGCTTCGACGCCATCACGTCGTAGGCGCCGCCATAGGCTTTCCGCGTGATCACCGTAATCTTGGGCACCGTCGCCTCGGCATAAGCGAACAGCAGCTTGGCGCCGTGCTTGATGATCCCGCTATGCTCCTGCCCGACCCCCGGCAGGAAGCCGGGCACGTCGACGAAGGTGAGGATCGGGATGTCGAACGCGTCGCAGAAGCGCACGAACCGCGCCGCCTTCTTCGACGAATTGATGTCGAGCACGCCCGCCAGCACCATCGGCTGGTTGGCAACCACGCCGACCGTGCGCCCCTCCACCCGGCCAAAGCCGATCAGGATGTTGCCGGCATGGGTCGGCTGGAGCTCGAAGAATTCGCCTTCGTCGAGCACCTTCCGCAGGCATTCGTGCATGTCATAGGGCTGGTTGGCGCTCGGCGGGATCAGCGTGTCGAGGCTCGGCTCGACGCGGTCCCACGGATCGTCGCAGGGCCGCTCGGGAACGGCTTCCCGATTGGACGCGGGCAGGAAGTCCACGAAGTCGCGGGCCGCGAGCAGCGCCTCGATGTCGTTGTCGAAGGCCACATCGGCGACCCCCGACTTCGTGGTATGCGTCACAGCTCCACCCAGTTCCTCCTGCGTGACGATCTCGTTGGTAACGGTCTTCACTACATCTGGGCCGGTGACGAACATGTACGATGAATCCTTCACCATGAAGATGAAGTCTGTCATCGCAGGGGAATAGACGGCCCCGCCTGCGCAGGGGCCCATGATCAGGCTCAATTGCGGCACGACGCCGCTGGCGAGCACGTTGCGCTGGAACACCTCGGCATAGCCGCCGAGCGATGCAACGCCCTCCTGGATGCGGGCGCCGCCGCTATCGTTCAATCCGATCACCGGGGCGCCGACCTTGAGCGCCATGTCCATGATCTTGCAGATCTTCTGCGCATGGCGCTCGGAGAGCGAACCGCCGAACACGGTGAAGTCCTGGCTGAACACGAAGACGAGCCGGCCGTTGACCGTGCCGCTGCCGGTGACGACGCCGTCGCCGGGGACGATCTGCGTCTCCATGCCGAAATCGACGCAATTATGCTCGACATACATGTCGAGCTCCTCGAACGAGTCCTCGTCGAGCAGCACCTCAATCCGCTCCCGCGCGGTGAGCTTGCCCTTGGCATGCTGCGCGTCGATCCGCTTCTGCCCGCCGCCTAGGCGAGCCGCGGCGCGGCGGCGCTCCAGTTCCTCGATCGTCGACGACATTGGGGTCTCCAGCGGTGGCGCCTTCTGCACAGGGCACGCGTGCACAGGCAAATGCAATCTTGCAAAGTTGCGGCGTGCAGGTTTGCAGAATATGCTGGCGGCATGAGAAGCGCGTGCCGTCCGCCAAACCACACGCCCCTCCCTGAAAGGGAGGGGATGGGGATGGGTGCGCGGCCCGCAGGGTCGCGCCCTACGAGCTGCGTCGATGGGCTCGCTGCGCTCGCACCCACCCCTAACCCCTCCCTTCCAGGGAGGGGAACATGAGCTCGCAGCCCCGTCGCCGCCTGTTCGAAGGCTTCCGCCTCCGCGACCTCCGCCACCGCCTCGGCCTAAGCCAGGCGGCGATGGCCGCCCGCCTCGGCATATCAGTGCCGTATCTCTCGCAGATCGAGAATAACGGCCGCCCGATCACGGATGTCGTGCTGCTCGCGCTCGCCCGCGAATTCCCGCTTGAGGCCGCCGATATCGGCGCCGAGGCCGAGACCTCCGCGTTGCTCCGCACGATCGACGCCGCGACCGACACCAGCATCCCCGCGCACCCCTTGAGCGAGACCGACATCCGCCGCGGGCTCGAGCAGCAGCCGCTTCTCGCCCGCCGGCTGGTCGCGGTCCACGAGGCATGGCGGCGCAGCCAGGAGCAGCTCCGCGTACTCGACGACCGCTTCGACACCGGCTCCAGCGAAGCAGCCCCGCTCCCCTGGGAAGAAGTCCGCGACTGGTTTCAGGCCGAGGGAAATTATATCGACGCGATCGACCGCTCGGCCGAGGCGCTGGCGGACGCGCTGGACGAGGGCCCGGTCACGCAGGCGCTCGAGGACCGGCTGCGTCGCTGGCACGGCGTCGGCGTGATCGGCGAGGACAGCGACGGCAGCCAGCTCAGCCGTTTCGACGAAGCCAGCCGCACGCTTGCGCTCAACTCCGGCCTCCCGCCCGAGAGCCGCGCATTCCTGCTCGCGCACCGGCTGGTCCGCTACGAGTTCGCCAACGAGATGCGCCACGTCGTCGCCGAGTCCGGCCTTGCCAGCCAGGCGTCGCGCGAGCTGCTCAGCGTCGGGCTGGCCAATTACGCGGCCGGCGCGCTGCTGATGCCGTACGGCGCCTTCCGCGCGCGCGCCCGCGAAGTCCGCCACGATATCGATCGCCTGCGCCAGCGCTTCGGGGTGAGCTTCGAGCAGGCCTGCCACCGCCTCTCGACGCTTCAGCGCCCCGGCGCCGCCGGCCTCCCCTTCTTCTTCTGTCGCGTCGACATGGCAGGCAACATCACCAAGCGTCATTCGGCGACCCGGCTCCAGTTCGCCGCTTTGGGCGGTGCCTGCCCCTTGTGGATAGTCCACGAGGCAGTCGCGATTCCAGACCGCATCCTCGTCCAATTGGCCGAAATGCCCGACGGAACGCGCTACGTCTCGATGGCCAAGGGGCTGGTCAAGCCATCGGGCAGCTATGCCCGCCCGCCGCGGCGCTACGCGGTGGCGCTCGGCTGCGAGGAGGCCCATGCCGCAGACTTCGTCTATGCCGACGATCTTCGCCCCGGCGGCGCGGCGACGCCGATCGGCGCGAGCTGCCGCATCTGCCCGCGCACCGATTGCGACCAGCGCGCCTTCCCGCCCGCCGGCTCGGTCATCGCGATCGACGCCGACCGCCGCAGCGTCGTGCCCTACGCTTTTTCCTAGCCCTCAGACGTTGTTGTTCGCCATCCCCACCGCGCGATTGTACGAGTCGACCATCGACTGCGCGTCGTCGCCCGAATGCGACTGTTTGAGCTGGCGATACTGCCCGATCATCGTCCCGAGCATGTCGCCCACCAGCCCGTAGACGCCGAGCCGGCTCGTCTCGATCGGCTCCTTCGCCTTGGCCTTGGCGTCCGCGATGGCTTTTTGTTGTTCGGCGAGCAGCTTCTCGAGCGCCGCGACCAGCACGTCGCCCTTGGCGAATACTGCGGGGTCCTTGAGGTCCTCGGGCTTGTCGAATAGCGCGACCAGGTCCTCGGCCTGCTGCATCGCCTGCTTGTTGTTATACCCCACCGTGTCGCCGCTCGCCTTGAGCCGGGCGAGCTCGGCGTCAGTGCCGGCGCGGCGTTGCTGGACCAGAGCGGCGTTGAAGGTATCCATCGCCTTGAGCGCCGCGGCGAACTCGGCAGTCATCGCGGCATCCTCGGCCTTGCCGCGCTTGAGCGCATCCTGGCGATAGGCCCTAGTGTTGTAATAAGCGTAGAGCGGCCCGAGCCGCGCCAGCAGTTTCTGCAGTGCCGTGTCGAGCGCTTCCGCCGCAGTGTCGAGCGGTCCGAGCGCGCCAGGCAGCGCGCGCGCCGTCTTGAGCTTGCCGTGCGCGGTCTCGATCCAGCCCTGGCTGATCGAGATGTCGTCGCTGGGGGACCGGCTCGCGATCCGCTCCTTCTGATAGTCCTCCGCCGTCCGGGGGAGGCCGAACGTATCGATCAGCGCATTATACGCGTCGGTATAGGCGCCGACCTTCGCCGTCGCGTCCGGCGACGGTGCCACCGCTGCGGTCGATCCGTTGCCGCCGCCCCCTGAGCCGCCGCACGCGCCCAGCATGAACAATCCCGCCAGGGCGACGCCCTCGCGCAGCTTTATCCGTCGCATTCGGCAGATTCCCCTCAGTCGTTGCGAAGGCGTAACGCGGACCCGGCAATTTCGATCCGGATCTCGGGGCGTCGGTTGCCGCAATCCCTATTCCCGTGGCATATTGAAACCAAAGATGAGGAGAGGATCGATGGCCACTGCGCTCAAGCAGGAAGCGGGCAACCCCCTGGGCGTCAGCGACCAGGAATGGGAGGCGCGTCAGCAACTCGCCGCCTGCTACCGCGTGTTCGACATGCTCGGCTGGTCCGAGATGATCTACAACCACATCACCGTGAAGCTGCCGGGCGACGACGGCGCGTTCCTGATCAATCCGTTCGGGCTGCATTTCAGCGAAGTGAAGGCGTCGAACCTCGTCAAGATCGACATCGACGGCAACAAGCTCGACGGCTCACCCTACCCCGTCAACCGCGCCGGCTTCGTCCAGCACGCCTTGTTCCACCGCCATTTGCCCGACGCGCATTGCATCATGCATACCCACACCACGGCGGGCATGGCAGTAAGCTCGGTGGAGGGTGGCCTGCGCCCCACCAATTTCTACGCGTGCAGTTTCGCCGGGCAGATCGCCTATCACGATTTCGAGGGCGTCACCGTGCGCGACGAGGAAGGCGAACGCCTGCTCGCCAATCTCGGCGACAAGCGGGTGATGCTGCTACGCAACCACGGCATCCTCGTGATGGGACGCACATTACCCGAGGCCTTCATCAAGCATTGGTCGCTCCAGCGCGCCTGCGAGATCCAGGTCGCCACCGCGAGCATGGGCACGCCGCTGACGGTTGTCGACGAGGTTGTCGCGGTTCACCAGCGCGACCTCCACATGGCGCAGGTCCCCGGCGGCCCGGGTGCGGCGGACTTTGCGGCGATGGTCCGGCTGGTCGATCGCACGGACAAAAGCTGGCGGGAGTAATCGCATTCAGCGCTCCTGCGAAAGCAGGAGCCCAGGGTTGCGAGGCCCCACGGGACTAGCCGAACCGGAAACCGCTTACTGCCCAGCCCAGCACATGGTCGCGATAGTCCGCCACCGCGGGCCCCTCGCCGCCCGCGCCGAGCGCGACCATCAGCGGCAGCAGATGCTCCTCTCGCGGATGGGCGAAGTGCGCGTGGGGCAGCTTGTCCCAGTCGGCAACGCGCTGTGCCCGGCGCGCCGGATCGGGATCGGTCACCGCATCGACCAGAGCCGCGTCCCATTCGTCGGCGACCGGCGTCACCTGCGGCCCGCGGGCGCGCAGATTGTGGAAGCTCATGCCACTCCCGACGATCAGCACGCCCTCATCGCGGAGCGGCGCGAGCGCCCGGCCCATCGCGATATGCGCGGCAGGGTCGAGGTCCTTGCGCAGCGACAGCTGGACCAGCGGGATATCCGCGCCGGGCACCGTGACCATCATCGGGATGAACACGCCATGGTCCCAGCCGCGCTCGGCTTCCTCGCCGACCGGGAAGCCGGCACCTTCGAGCAGCGCCTTCGCCCGCGCCGCGACCTGCGGCGAACCCGGCGCATCCCAGCGCAGCCGATAGGTGTGTTCGGGAAAGCCCGAATAATCGAACAGCAGCGGCTTGCCGTCGCCAATATGGACGGTCACCTGGTCCTCTTCCCAATGCCCCGAGACCAGCAGGATCGCCTTGGGCCGTTCGGGCAGGCTGTCGATCAACCCGGCGAGATAGGCCTGCATCGGCTGCCACATCGGGTCGGGCGGCCCGCCCTGCGGGTCCATGAAGAAGCAGGGGCCGCCGCCGTGCGGAATGAAGAGTGCTGGAAGTGTCATGTCCCGAATCTCGGCATCGGGACGCGCCCGCGCAATGCCGGTTTCGGAAACGCCGTGTTTCCGGCTACATCGCTGCGATGACTCGCTTCACCGTCAACAACCAGCCGGTCGAGTACAAGATGGACCCGCGCACGCCCCTGCTCTGGGCGCTGCGCGACGCCTCCAACCTCACCGGCACCAAATATGGCTGCGGCACCGGCGACTGCGGCGCCTGCGCGGTCGATGTCGACGGTGGGCTGCGGCTCGCCTGCCAGGAGACGATCGGCGCGCTCGAAGGCACCTTCGTCACCACGATCGAAGGGCTGTCGAAGGATCGCAGCCATCCGGTCCAGCAGGCGCTGATCGCCACCAACGTGGTCCAGTGCGGCTATTGCATTCCCGGCATCGTGATGGCCGCGTCGGTTTTGCTGCGCAGCAACCGCAATCCGAGCGAAGAGGACATCAAGGGCGCGATCCCCAATATTTGCCGCTGCGGCATCTATCCGCGGCTTATCGGAGCGATCACCGAGGCGGCGCGTTCGACACGCGGCGATGCCCCCCTCCCCGCCGAGCCCGAACCCGAGACCCCGACTGCCGAACCCGCCGCGCCCGAATAGCTTTCCCAATTCTTTCAGTCACCTTTCGCCGCAATTCAGCAACCGCTCATC
>Ga0065165_1002079_pt1 | contig 18390 bp, 17 predicted proteins | sample AraplaMF_Cvi_mMF_FD_63813 | JGI IMG/M metagenome (GOLD analysis project Ga0065165, IMG submission 63813) | Arabidopsis root microbial communities from the University of North Carolina, USA - plate scrape MF_Cvi_mMF (version 2) (version 3) | ecosystem: Host-associated > Plants > Roots >...
CGATGCGCTCACGCATATCGGCGGCACGGTGCCGGCCACGACGCCCGATGTGTTCCGCCAGATCGGCATCCGCTCCGTGGACGAGGGCGAAAAGCGCTTCGTGCACGAAGTGGGGCTCGACATCTACGACATGCGCTACATCGACGAGATCGGCATCAAGTCCGCGATGGAAGAGGCGCTGGCCGGGGTGGACGACGACACCCATCTGCACGTGAGCTTCGACGTCGACTTCCTCGACCCGTCGATCGCCCCGGGTGTGGGCACCACCGTGCGCGGGGGGCCCAACTACCGCGAAGCCCAGTTGTGCATGGAAATGATCGCGGACACCGGCCGCGTGGGTTCCCTGGACATCGTGGAGTTGAACCCCGCCTTCGACAAGCGCAACCAGACGGCGAAACTGGCGGTGGACCTCGTGGAATCGCTGTTCGGGAAATCGACCTTGATGCGCTGATGGCGGGGCGCGGCAACCTGCCACGGCGCGGGGTCGCCGCCCGGCGGCCACGCGGGCTACACTCGACCGGTTTCCGCCCGTTCGAGTATCAGGCTTCCCTATGCACACCCGCGTCCTCACCGGCATCACCACCACCGGCACGCCGCACCTCGGCAACTACGTCGGCGCCATCAGGCCGGCCATCCAGGCCAGCCGGGATCCGAACGTCGACGCGTTCTACTTCATGGCCGACTACCACGCCCTGATCAAGAGCGACGATGCCGACCGCGTGGAGGCCTCCCGCCTCATGATCACGGCCAGCTGGCTCGCCGCGGGGCTCGACCCGGAACGCACCACGTTTTACCGCCAGTCCGACGTGCCGGAAGTGCCCGAGCTGATGTGGCTGCTCACCTGCGTCACGTCGAAGGGCCTGCTCAATCGCGCCCATGCCTACAAGGCCGCCGTGGACCGCAATATCGAGAACCAGGAAGACGCCGATGCGGGCGTCACGGCCGGCCTTTACATGTACCCCGTGCTGATGGCGGCCGACATTCTCGCGTTCAACGCGAACAAGGTGCCGGTGGGGCGCGACCAGATCCAGCACATCGAGATGGCGCGCGACATCGCGCAGCGCTTCAACCATACCTATGGCCGCGAGTTCTTCGTGATGCCCGAGGCGCTGATCGAGGAACAGGTGGCCACGCTGCCGGGCCTCGACGGGCGCAAGATGTCCAAGAGCTACGACAACACGATCCCGTTGTTCGAAGGCGGCCCGAAGGCATTGCGCGAGGCGATCATGAAGATCGTCACCGACTCGCGCGCACCCGGCGAGCCGAAAGACACCGAGGATTCGGCGCTCTTCACCATCTACAAGGCCTTCGCGTCGCCGGCGGAAACGGCGGCGTTCGCCGAGTCGCTGCATGGCGGCCTGGGCTGGGGCGAGGCCAAGCAGGTGCTTTTCGACCGTGTGAACGCCGAGGTGGCACCGATGCGCGAACGCTACGACGCGCTGATGGCCAGCCCCGGGCAGATGGAAGACATCCTGCTTGCCGGTGCCGCCAAGGCGCGCGCCATCGCCGGGCCGCTGGTGGAAACGCTCCGCGAGGCCGTGGGCCTGCGCAGCGCGCGCCACACGCCTGTCGCGCATCAGGCGGGTGCCGCCACGCCGGTGACCCCGAAGGCGAAGCCGCCGCGCCTGGCCAGCTTCCGCGACGGCGACGGCGCCTTCCGCGTCCGCCTGTTCGGCGGGGACGGCGAGGAACTGCTCCTGTCGGTTCCCTTTGCCGATCCGAAGGCTGCCGGTACCTTGCGCCAGACCTTGGCGACGCTGGGCGGCGCGCAGGCGACTGTCATGTCCGAGGGCGATCGCCTCGCGTTGCTCATCGACGGGAAGGTGGTGGCGACCGGTGACTCGTACCCCGACGACGCTGCCCGCGCAGACGCGACGGGCCGCCTGCGGGCCGCGCTCGACGCGCTCGCCTCGGCCACGGCCGAAGAGGCTGCCGCGAAGGCCGCGCAGGCCTCGGGGCAGAGGCCCTGACATGCGTTATCTCGCGATCCTGTTGCTGGCGCCCTGGCTGATCGTCCTGGGATGGGCCTATTGGGCTTATCCGAAGTCGTTGCCGAAGAACGCGACGCGTCGCGGCTTCGACGTGCTCGCGCTGCTCGGTGCAACCGTGGCCGCGATTCAAGCGGCACTGCTGGCCTACGACGCCGTCGAGCTGCCGGCCGCCGACCAGTTCGGGCCGAAGAGCGGCGCGATCTGGCAGCAGGTGGTGCCGGCGCTGTATGGCTATGGGGCCTTCGTGGCGGTGCTCGTGCTGGCGCTCGTCGTTCGCCAGTTGGTCTGGAAGAAAAAACGCACGCTGTAGGAGCGCGCCTTGCGCGCGACATCGTTTCGCGAAGCCACGGGAGCTGGCGCGCAAGATCGAAAGCCGGGGCGCAAGGATGTCGCGCGCCGGGCGCGCTCCTACACCAGCCAAGGTAGCGGTCCGGGGCTCAATCCCACCTGTTGAGGTGCGGCCCGAACTCTTCCGCCTGTTTGCGCACGACGCAGAAGCGGTGGCCGGTCGGCGCTTCCATGACCCACCAGCGCTTCACGAAGCCGATGCGCTTCGCGCCCAACTGTTCGAGCCGGTCGGCCTCGGCATCCTGATCGTCGGCTTCGATGTCCAGATGCACGCGACTCTCGTGGTCGACGCGTTGCAGGAGGATCTGGAGTTCGTCCGGCGCCGTTTCCAGCGTGGCGTACTTGCCGTCGCCTTCCTCGTCCGTGCTCTTGATGGGTTTGCCGAGGGCCTTGCTCCAGAACTCGGCGGCGGTAGCGAGATCGGCGTCCTTGCAGTCGAGCACGAGTGCACAAAGTCTGCTGTGGTGCATGAGGCAACCTCCGGAAGACAGGAAGCGGCATCGTAGCCTTGCAGAGGCGGGGCTCGCGTGAGCATTCCGTCGTGCACCCGTCATTCCTGCGAAGGCAGGAATCCAGCACCTTTCGGCTCACCCGCGCGCAGAGACGCTGGGTTCCTGCCTGCGAAGGGACGACGGACTCAGGCGTCGCGCATCGTCATTCCTGCGAAGGCAGGAATCCAGCACCTTTCGGCTCGGTCGCGCGCAGAGACGCTGGGTCCCTGCCTGCGCAGGGACGACGGACTCAGGCGCCGCGCATCGTCATTCCTGCGAAGGCAGGAATCCAGCGCCTTTGGGCTCGTTCGCGCGCGGGGGCGACGCGCTCAGGCGCCGCGCAGCCGCTGCGTAAGTCCCTTCAGGAAGTTGCGCAGGAACTGGTCGCCGCAGAGGCGGAAATTGCTGTGCTTCGGCTGGCGGAAAAGGGCGTTGATCTCGCCGCGCGACACACGGAACCCGGCCTCGGCCATGATGGCGAGGATGTCGTCTTCCTTGAGCTCGAAGGCCACGCGGAGCTTCTTCAGCACCACGTTGTTGTTGACGCGGGTTTCGACAGGGCGGGGCGGCTGGCTTTCGTCGCGCCCGCGACGATGCACGATGAGCCCGTCGAGGAAATGCGCCATGGCGGCGTCGGGCATCTCGGCGAAGCCCGGCTCGTCTTCCTTGCGGAGCCATGGCTCCACCTGTTCACGCGTGGCGGGAAAGTCGGCGAGCTTCATGATCTCGACGACGTGGACGTCGCCGAGGTCGAGCATGTAGCGGATGCTGCGGAGGGTGTCGTTGTTGAGCATGGCGGGAAGCATACCGCCTCGGGCGGTGCCACGCCTGATGTGTAGGAGCGCGCCTCGCGCGCGACATGTTTTGGGGCCGCCGCCCGGAGCTGGCGCGCCAGCTTGGACATTGAAGCAAAAAGCTTTCGCGCGCGGGGCGCGCTCCTACAATGCGGCGTTGTAGGAGCGCGCCCTTCGCGCGAACAGGCCATGGCGGCGTAGCCGCGACCTACTGCGGCAAGCCCAGGTCGTCGATCATCGCCTTCAGGAAGCGCGCGGCTTCCCCGCCCGTGGCGGCGCGGTGGTCGAAGGTGAGCGACAGGGGCATGCGGCGGTGCACTTCGATGCCGCCCATCACCGCCACCACGTCGTGGCTGAGCTTGCCGGCGCCAACGATGGCGACGGTCGGCGGCACCACCACCGGCGTGGCGTACCGGCCGGCGAACATGCCGAAGTTCGACAGGCTGATGGTGTAGCCCGACAGCTCCGAGGCCGGGATGCTGCGGTCTTCCACCGAGCTGCGCAGGCGCTTGATCGCGGCGCGGATGCCGGCGCCGTCGAGGACGTCGGCGTTGCGCAGGGCCGGCACGAACAGGCCGTCTTCGGTATCCACCGCGATGCCGATGTCCACGTGCGGATGCAGCGTGCGGCTGAGGTTCTTGCCGTCGAACCAGGCGTTGAGCGCGGGCACGGCCTTGCAGGCCACGACGATGGCGCGGATCAGACGAGCGGTGATGTCCTGCTTGCCGATCCATGCGTGCAGGTCGGCGTCGTCGACGATGGTGGTCGGCACGACATTGGCGTGCGCCTCGGCCATGACGCGGGCCATGTTGCGGCGGACGCCTTTGAGCTGCTCGGGCTGGCCCATCGCGTCCTTGCCGGGCGGCGCGGTGCGAACGGCCTTGCCGGCCTGCGACACGGCGGTGCGCTGCGGCGCAGGACCCGGCTCGGGAAGGGTGGGGGCGAGGTGCTGGGCCGATGCCGGACGGGCCGGGGCGGCGCCGAGGGCGGCGCTGCCGTTCGCGGCGGCGTTCTTCACGTCGGCCATGGTGATCACGCCGCCGGCACCGGTGGGCTGCACGCGGGTGAGGTCCACCTTCAGTTTCTTGGCAGCCGCACGCACGGCCGGCACAGCCTTCACGCCGCCGGCGCTGCTCACCTGTTCGGTATGCACCGCGTTGCCGCTGATCATGGCGCCGACCACGGTGCCTTCGTCTTCGCGATCGCCGCCGTTGCCGGACTCGATCTCGCCGCCGTCGTCCGAGGCGATGACCTTGCTGGCATCGTCGGGCGCCTGGCTGCCCACGCCCTTCTTCGGGCCGTGGTGATGGCCGGTGGATTCGGCCTCGGCACGCTGGCGCGCGTTCGGGTCGATCTCGAAGTCGGCCAGCGGGGCGCCGGTCTCGATGATGTCGCCGGTGGCGCCGTGGAGCTTCTTCACGGTGCCGGAATACGGCGAGGGCACGTCGACGACGGCCTTCGCGGTTTCCATCGACACCAGCGGGGCGTCGAGCTTGATGGTGTCGCCTTCCTTGACGTGCCACTCGACGACGGTCGCGTCGGGAAGGCCCTCGCCGAGGTCCGGCAGGTAAAAGGTCTTTATGTCGGCCATGTCTTAAGGTTTCCTCAGGAGGCGGCGAGCGTGCGCTCGGCGGCTTCGACGATGCGTTCGACGCTGGGCAGGTACTTCATTTCCAGGCGGAACAGCGGAATGTGCGTATCGAAACCGGTGACGCGTTCCACCGGCGCGAGCAGGCTGTAGAGGCACTCCTCGGACAGACGGGCCGCGATCTCGGCGCCGAAGCCGGCGGTTTTCGGGGCTTCGTGCACGATGACGCAGCGGCCGGTCTTGGTCACCGATTCGGCGATGGTGTCGAAGTCGAGCGGAGTGAGCGTGGCCACGTCGATCACTTCGGCGCTGATGCCCTTTTCGGCCAGCGCGTCGGCAGCCTCCAGGCATTCCTTCACCTGCGCGCCCCAGGTCACCAGGGTGACGTCGGTGCCATCGCGCAGCACGAAGCAGACGTCGAGCGGCAGGGCCTCGCCGTCGTCGGGCACTTCTTCCTTGTACTGGCGGTAGATGCGCTTGGGCTCGAAGAAGATCACCGGATCCGGATCGCGGATGGCGGCGAGCAGCAGGCCGTAGGCACGGGCGGGCGACGACGGCATCACCACGCGCAGGCCCGGGATGTTGGTGAACAGGTGCTCGTTCGCTTCCGAGTGATGCTCCGGAGCGCGGATGCCGCCGCCCCACGGGGCGCGCCACACGGCCGGCACGGTGATGCGGCCGCGGGTGCGGTTGCGCATGCGCGCGGCGTGGCAGGCGATGTGCTCCATCATCGGATAGATGAAGCCTTCGAACTGCGCCTCCGCGACCGGCTTCATGCCCTGCGCGGCGAGGCCGACGGTGAGGCCGGCGATGGTGCCTTCGTCCAGCGGCGTGTCGATGACGCGCATTTCGCCGAACTGTTCCTGCAGGCCCTGCGTGGCGCGGAACACGCCGCCGTTGACGCCGACGTCCTCGCCGAGCACCACGACGCTGTCGTCGTTGCGCATCTCGTAGGCGAGTGCCTGGGTCACCGCTTCGATGAGAGTGATTTGTGCCATGGGAAGGGATCCTTACTTGCGATCGAGGGAAGCAACGAGTTCACGCTGCTTTTCGAGGTCGGCGGGAAGTTCGGCGTACAGGTAGTCGAACATGGCCGTTGCCGGCTGGTTCTTCGTTTCCAGGTACGCATTGACCTCGTTGTCCATCCAGTCGTCGCACTCGGCCTTCCAGGCCTCTTCCTTCGCGTCGTCCCACTTGCCCTTGGCTTCGAGCCACTTGCGCAGGCGCGGCACCGGGTCGCGCTCCCAGGCGTCCTTCACTTCCTGCTCGCCGCGGTAGCGGCGGGCATCGTCGGCGGTGGTGTGGTCGCCGAGGCGGTAGGTGACGGCCTCGATCACGCTGCCGCCCTGGCCGGAGCGGGCACGCTCCAGCGCATCTTCCATCGCCTTGCGCACGGCGATGATGTCGTTGCCGTCCACCTGGATGCAGTACAGGCCCGCGGCGATGCCCTTCTGGGCCAGCGTGCCGGAGCCGCTCTGGATGCGGCGAGGCACCGAGATGGCCCACTGGTTGTTCACGATCACGGCCACCAGCGGCAGCTGCTGCGCGCCGGCCACGTTGATGGCGCCGTAGAAGTCGCCCTTGGACGAACCGCCGTCGCCGATCGTGCAGACCGCCACGCGCGGCTCGTTGCGGATCTTGAACGCGAGGGCCGAACCGGCGGCGTGCAGACACTGCGTGCCGATGGGCACGCACCAGGCGAAGTCGTGCGCGGGCGCGTCGGCGAAGTCGTTGCCGCGCTCGTCGCCGCCCCAGTAGGTGTACACCTCGCGCGGCTTCACGCCGCGATACAGCTGCGCGCCGTATTCGCGATAGGAGACGGCGAGGGAGTCCTCGCGGCGCATGGCGCTGCCGATGCCGACGTGCGCGGCTTCGTGGCCGAGGCAGGAGGCGTAGGTGCCCAGCTTGCCGGTGCGCTGCAGCGCGATCGACTTGGCGTCGAACACGCGGGTGGACACCATGAGCTTGTAGAGCTCGACCATGTGGTCGAGGTCCTTGGCGAATTCGGGGAGTTCCTTACCGGTTTCCTTGCCGTCCTGGTCAAGGTATTGCAGGTATTCGATTTCGAACTTGGCGGCGATGGACACGACTCGCTCCCAGGGGATGGTTAGAAACGACACGCACGACGGGGGAAGCGGCCAGGCCCATCCAGCGGGGCGCGACACGGCTTTTATGTTCTTGCGAGCCGGACTAGATATCAGGGGTATTATCACCCGACAAGGTACGGCGCAGCATGACTATTCCGTCGACTACCCCGGTAATGGCCTTGCCGCGCGGCTTTCGGGCCTTGTCAACCCCTCAATGTGAAACCGACCATGGCCAACCCGCAGCGCGACCTGGAATCCGGCATCCGCACCGACCTGGACGGGCGCCTCACGTATGGCGAGTACCTCAGGCTCGACCAGGTGCTTTCGGCGCAGCACCCCCGCAGCGAACCCGCGCACCACGACGAGATGCTGTTCATCATCCAGCACCAGACCTCGGAGCTCTGGCTGAAGCTGATGATCCACGAGCTGGACGCCGCGCTGGTTCGCCTGAGGGCCGACGACGTGAACGGCACGCTGAAGATCCTTGCCCGCGTCAAGCAAGTGCAGCGCCAGCTCTATGAGCAGTGGGGCGTGCTGGAAACGCTGACACCCGCCGAGTACCTGCAATTCCGCGACGTACTGGGTCCGTCGTCGGGATTCCAGTCGCTGCAATACCGCATGGTGGAGTTCATGCTCGGCAACAAGCACGCCGACATGCTGCGCGTGTTCGAGCACGACCCCGTGGCCCATGCTCGCCTGCGCGCCGCGTTCGAGGCGCCCGGTTTGTACGACGAATTCCTGCGCTACCTCGCCCGGCGCGGCCATCCCGTGCCGGTGGACCTGATGGAGCGCGACGTGACCCAGCCCTGGGTCAGCCAGGCCGCCTTGCTGCCCGTGTTCAGGCGGATTTACGAGGACACCGCGCAGTACTGGCCGGAATACCACCTGAGCGAGGAACTGGTGGACATCGAGGAAGCCTTCCAGCTGTGGCGCTTCCGCCACATGAAGACGGTGGAGCGCATCATCGGCTTCCGCCAGGGCACCGGCGGATCCTCCGGCGTGGCTTTCCTGCGCAAGGCGCTGGAGCAGAGCTTCTTTCCTGAACTGATCGAAGTACGCACGATCCTCGGAACGTAAGAGCGCGCCCTGCGCGCGACATCTTTGAAGCCATAGCCTGAAGCTGGCGCGCCACGCCGAAAACCGGGTCGAAAAGATGTCGCGCGCAGGGCGCGCTCCTACCCAGTCACCGTAAAATTTGACGCATCGGGCCGGTCCGGCTAAACACCTTGCACGAATCGTCCTCAAGGGAAGCCATGACACCGACCGCCTCAGCCACCGCCAGGCCTGTGCCCGACTACCCGCAGACCATGGGTCACCCGCGTCCCCTGTGGATGCTGTTCATGACCGAATTCTGGGAGCGCTTCGCCTTCTACGGCATGCGCTGGGCCCTCACCCTCTACATCGTCGCCGAGTTCTTCCATGGCGATCAGTCGGGGCAGGGCTATGCCAGCCGCACCTACGGGGCCTATCTCGCCCTGGTCTACGCCTCGGCCATTTTCGGCGGTTGGGTGGCCGACCGCATCCTCGGCTACCAGCGTTCCATCCTGCTCGGCGCGGTGGTGATGGGCTCGGGCCTGTTCATGGTGATGGTGCCCAACCAGCAAGTATTCCTTGCCGGGCTGGCCACGGTCATCGTCGGCAACGGCCTTTTCAAGCCGAACATTTCTTCGCTGGTAGGGCAGATCTACCCCGTGGGCGACGACCGCCGCGATCGCGGCTTCACCATCTTCTACATGGGCATCAACCTCGGCGGCTTCCTCGCGCCGCTGGTCACCGGCTGGCTTGCCTCGGTGATCACCGACACGCCGCTGCAGCAGAACTATAAAGTGGTGTTCGCCGCCACCGGCATCGGTATGGTCATCTGCTTCTTCTGGTTCCTTTTGGGCAAGAAGCAGTTGCTCGGTGTCGGCGTGCCGCCGCCGGAGCGGAATGAAGGGAAGAACCTCGCCGCGGTGATCGTCGGCATCCTCGTCGCCATTCCGCTCGTCTACCTGCTGATGGCGCAAGCCGGCGCGGTGTTCATCGCATGGCTGCTGGGCGTGTTGTTCATCGGCGTGGCGGTCATGCTCGTGGTCGAGGCGGTGCGCCACGATCGCATCCAGATTCATCGCGTGATCGCGATGCTGCTGCTCTTCGCATTCAACGTGCTGTTCTGGATGTTCTTCGAACAGGCCGGCAGCTCGTTCAACTTCCTGGCGCAGAACATCGTCGATCGCCAGATGTTCGGCTGGGAGTTCCCCACCGGCTGGTTCCAGTCGGTGAACTCGGCGGCGATCCTCGTCTTCGCGCCGGTGGTGGCACTGGCCTGGGGCTGGTCGGCGAAGTTCCGCAAGGAACCGTCGATCCCGCGCAAGTTCGGCCTCGGCCTGATCTTCAATGCGCTGGGCTTCCTGGTGCTGATGTATGCGCTGAAGAGCCTCGTGGACGGGCAGGGCCTCATCCCGTTCTGGCCGCTCGCGGCGTGCTACGTGTTGCAGACCATCGGCGAGCTCTGCCTGTCGCCCATCGGCCTGTCGATGGTCACCAAGCTCGCACCCATTCGCGTCGTGGGCCTGGCGATGGGCGGCTGGTTCCTATCGACCGCCATCGGCAACAACCTCTCCGGCCTGCTGGCAGGCCACATCAGTGGCGAAACCGGCATGACCGTGGGTTCCGCGCTGTCCGGCTTCACATTCAGCTTCGAACTGCTGGTGGGCGCGGGCATCGTGCTGTTCCTGATCGCGCCGCTGATCAACCGGCTGATGCACGGGGTGAAGTAACGGCGCCCATGTAGGAGCGCGCCCTGCGCGCGACAGCTTTTCGCCTTTGTGTCCAAGCTGGCGCGCCAGCTCCGGGTCACGGCCTCAAAAGATGTCGCGCGCAAGGCGCGCTCCTACCGCGCTGGTTGGATGCCAGCGGATAGTCAGGCGTCAGGGCGCCAGCAGCTTGTCCAGAATCCGGTTCAACTGCTCCCGCTCGGCCTCGTCCAGTCGCGCCAGAAGCTCGCGTTCGTGTTCGCGGGCCAGTGGGGCCACCTCGTCGTGGATGGCCCAGCCGGCCTCGGACAGCTTGAGCACCGACCGCCGTTTGTCGCCGTCGTGAATGCTGCGGTCCACCCGGCCGGCCTCCACCAGCCGGGCCAGGGCCCGGCTCACCGCCACCTTGTCCATGCGGGTGCGCTCGGCGACCTCGCGGGCCGACAGGTCGGCGAAGCGGGCCAGCACGGCCATGACCCGCCATTCCGTCATGCTTAGCTGGAAGCGCCCGGTATATTCCTCGGCAATCGACTGGCTTACCGTGTTCGACAGGATCGAGAGTCGATAGGGCAGGAAGTTTTCCAGCTCCAGAGGCGCATGGGCGGGGACGGCGTCGGAGGTCATGCTGCACTGGTCCTTGCAAATGGTTACAGGTGAAACTATAAATCGGGACTATACGGCGTGAAGCCGCCCCCGTCGCCAGGAGTATCGCCCATGAGCGCCCAGCCCAATATCGGTATGCAGGTCACCACCTTCGAAAATCCGCAGGGAGTCGACGGTTTCGAGTTCGTCGAGTTCGCCGCGCCCGATCCGGCCATGCTCCACACGCTGTTTCCGAAGCTGGGCTTCGCCGCGGTGGCGAAGCACAAGACGAAGAAGATCACGCTCTACCGCCAGGGCGACTGCAATTTCCTGGTGAACGAGGAGCCGGATTCGTTCGCGGCCGACTTCGTCGCCAAGCACGGGCCCTGTGCCTGCGGCTTCGCCATCCGCTTCAATCGTCCCGCAGCCGAGGTGCAGGCCACCGCGCTGTCGAATGGCGCGCAGAAAGTTGCCTTCAAGCCGGAGACGCTCGCGCTCGACGTTCCGACCATCGAAGGCATCGGTGGCGCGGCGCTGTACCTGATCGACACCTACGGCGCCAAGGGCGAGGTCTACGATGCCGAGTTCGAATGGCTGCCGGGCGTCGATCGCCATCCGAAGGGCTTCGGCCTCACCTTCATCGACCACCTGACCCATAACCTGCACTTCGGCAACATGGAGAAGTGGTCGGACTACTACGAGCGCCTGTTCAACTTCCGCGAGATCCGCTACTTCGACATCAAGGGTGCGAAGACGGGCCTGGTGTCCAAGGCCATGACTGCGCCGGACGGCCTGGTGCGCATTCCGCTCAATGAGTCGTCCGACGAGAAGTCGCAGATCAACGAATACCTGCGCGAATACAACGGCGAAGGTATCCAGCACATCGCCCTGTTCACCGACAATATCTACGAATCGGTGGAGGCCATGCGCGCGCAGGACGTCGCGTTCCTCGACACGCCGGACACCTATTACGAAGTGATCGACGCGCGCGTGCCCGGCCATGGGGAAGACGTGCCGCGCCTGCAGGCCAGCAAGATCCTCATCGACGCCGACGACGAGACCAAGAAGAAGCTGCTGCTGCAGATCTTCACGCAGAACAACATTGGTCCGATCTTCTTCGAGATCATCCAGCGCAAGGGCAATGAAGGCTTCGGCAACGGCAACTTCAAGGCGTTGTTCGAATCGATCGAGCGCGACCAGATGCGCCGCGGCGTACTCTGATATCGGGACCGTCACGATGAGCCACACCGACGACACCCGCGGGTACCAGACCGGCTTCGGTAACGAGTTCGCTACCGAAGCCGTGGAAGGCGTGCTGCCCACGGGGCAGAACTCGCCGCAGCGCGTAGGCAAAGGCCTTTACGCCGAGCAGTTGTCGGGCAGTGCGTTCACCGCGCCGCGCCATCGCAACAGGCGCAGCTGGCTGTACCGCATTCGTCCGGCCGCCCAGCATTCGCCCTTCGCGGCCATGGACCATTGCACGTTCCATAACCGGTTCGACGAGGCGCCGGCCACGCCGAACCAACTTCGCTGGAATCCGCTGCCGATACCGTCCGAACCCTGCGACTTCCTCGACGGGCTTCTCACCATGGGTGGCAACGGTGGCGCCGCCGAACAGGCCGGCGTGGGCATCCACCTGTATGTCGCGAATCGCTCGATGGAAGGGCGTTACTTCTACGACGCCGACGGCGAACTGCTGATCGTTCCCCAGCAGGGCCGGTTGCGCATTCGTACGGAACTGGGCGTACTCGACGTGGCGCCGCTGGAAATCGCGGTGGTGCCGCGAGGCATCCGCTTCCTGGTGGAACTGCCCGACGGCGAAGCGCGCGGCTATGTGGCCGAGAACTTCGGCGCGCCGCTGCATCTTCCGGACCTCGGCCCGATCGGCGCGAACGGGCTGGCGCATCCCCGCGACTTCCTCACGCCGGTGGCGGCCTATGAGGATGTCGATGGCGACTTCGCCCTCGTGGCCAAGTTCCAGGGTGCGCTCTGGAGCGCACGTATCGATCACTCGCCGCTCGATGTCGTGGCTTGGCACGGCAATTACGCCCCGTACAAGTACGACCTGCGCCGCTTCAACACCATCGGCTCGATCGCCGTCGATCACCCCGATCCGTCGATCTTCACCGTGCTCACCTCGGCCAGCGATACGCCGGGGGTGGCGAACATGGATTTCGTGATCTTCCCGCCGCGCTGGCTCGTGGCCGAACATACGTTCCGGCCACCCTATTTCCATCGCAACGTGGCCAGCGAGTTCATGGGGCTGATCGACGGCGCCTACGATGCCAAGGAGGGCGGGTTCGTGCCGGGCGGTGCCAGCCTGCACAACTGCATGAGCGGGCACGGACCCGATGCGGCCAGCTTCGACAAAGCGTCGGGCGCCGACACCTCGCGTCCGGACCATATTGTGGGCACCATGGCCTTCATGTTCGAAACCCGCAAGGTCATCCGTCCCAGCCGGCAGGCCCTCGAGTCGAAGGCGCTGCAAGGCGACTACTACGAATGCTGGCGCGGGTTGAAGAAACACTTCGATCCGTCGGCCCACTGAAGACCAAGGAACCGCATGAAACTCGCGTCACTCAAGGAAGGCGGCCGCGACGGCACGCTCGTCGTCGTCAGCCGCGACCTCGCTCGCGCCGTGAAGGCCACGGGCATCGCTCCGACGCTGCAGGCCGCACTGGACGAATGGCACGCGGTGGCGCCGCGCCTCAATGCGTTGTCGGAAGCCTTGAACGCAGGCAGCGCGGATGGTGCGTTCGATCTGGACGTGGCGAAACTGGCGGCGCCGCTGCCGCGCGCCTACGAATTCGTCGACGGCAGCGCCTATCTTCCCCATGTGGAGCGCGTGCGCCGGGCGCGCGGCGCCGAGGTGCCGGCTTCGTTCTATACCGACCCCCTCATGTACCAGGCCACCAGCGCGGGCTTCCTCGGGCCGCGCGATCCGGTCGTGGTGCCCAGCGAGGAATTCGGTATCGATCTGGAGGCCGAGGTGCTGGTGGTGACCGACGACGTGCCGATGGGCGTCACGCCCGCGCAGGCCGCCGGTCATATCCAGCTCGTGGGTCTGGTGAACGACGTTTCCCTGCGTGGCCTCATTCCGGGCGAGTTGGCCAAGGGCTTCGGTTTTCTCCAGTCCAAACCCCGGTCCGCCCTGTCGCCGGTGTTCGTCACCCCCGACGAACTGGGGGATGCATGGCGCGGCGAGAAGCTGCACCTGCCCATGCGCACGTGGATCAACGGGGCATGGTTCGGCGAGGCGGAATGTGGGGTCGACATGCAGTTCGATTTCGCGCAGCTGGTGGCTCACGTGGCGAAAACCCGCCCGCTCACAGCCGGTACCCTGGTGGGCTCCGGCACCATCGCCAACGAAGACACGGCGAAGGGCGCATCGTGCCTGGCCGAGCAGCGCACGGTGGAGACGCTGCGCGACGGCAAGCCGTCCACGCCGTTCCTGTCGTTCGGCGACACCGTGCGCATCGAAGTCACCGATGCGCAGGGCAGGTCGATTTTCGGCACCATCGAGCAGACGATAACGAAGGCCTGATCGCCTCGCCGCGCTCAGTGGCTGGCCGGCGAGTCCGCGGCCAGCTGCGCGCGAATGGCTTGAACCTTGAGATTCACTTCGGCGTCGAGCTGCATGTCGCGGCCCGTCGTCCTCTCGGTGTCCGGATGCGCATCCGACGAGGCCACCCGAATACCGCCGAACAGGTCCTGCTCCACGCGAGACCAGAGCACGGCCTCGCGGGCGTGCCCGTCCGCCAGCTCCAACTCCGCGAGCGCACGCATGGCCTGACGACGTCCGCGATCCGCCGCAGCCGTCAGGAGCCGGCGTGCCCGGAGAATGTCACGAGGCAGCACGTTGCCCGGGCGCGAGCGGCCCTGCAGGTAAAGCGTACCGGCCAGCTCCTGGCTCGCCGCATCCCCCGCGAGCGCCGAGCAGAGCAGCGTATCGGCGAGCTTCTGCCGTCGTTCGGCGGGTATCGATGGATTCAGCAGTCCCCGCAGTTCGAGATCGCCCTGCATGACGCCGGACGGCGAGCAATGCGCGGCCGCCGCGGCGGGGACCGGCCAGACCATGCAGGCGACGAGGATGGTTCGACGAAGCATGCGCCTCCTTCAAAAGCAAAAAAAAGGGGCCCGCATCGCTGCGGGCCCCCCGGTGGCCGTGCCTATTGGGTTGTCGCGACGGCTTACTTGGCCGTCATGAGCGCCTTGGCCATGTCCAGCATGCGGTTGGAGAAGCCCCACTCGTTGTCGTACCAGGACAGCACCTTCACCAGCGTGCCTTCCATGACGCGCGTCTGCGTGGCGTCGTAGATGGACGAATGCGGATTGTGGTTGAAGTCGATGGACACCAGCGGCTGGGTGTTCACGGACAGGATGCCCTTGAGCGCGCCGTTCGCGGCTTCGTTGATCGCGGCATCGATCTCTTCCTTCGTGGTCGCGCGGGCGGCGGTGAAAGTGAGATCGACCACGGACACGTTGATCGTCGGCACGCGCATGGCGAAGCCGTCGAGCTTGCCGTTGAGTTCCGGCAGAACGAGACCCACGGCTGCCGCGGCACCCGTCTTCGTCGGGATCTGGCTGTGCGTGGCGCTACGGGCGCGGCGCAGGTCGGAGTGGTAGACGTCGGTGAGCACCTGGTCGTTGGTGTAGGCGTGGATGGTGGTCATCAGGCCGTGCACGATGCCGATCTTCTCGTGCAGCACCTTGGCCAGCGGCGCCAGGCAGTTCGTGGTGCACGAGGCGTTCGAGATCACCTGATGCGCCGAGGTCAGCTTGTCGTGGTTCACGCCCATGACGAAGGTGCCGTCCACGTCCTTGTCGCCCGGGGCCGAGATGATCACCTTCTTGGCGCCGCCCGCGATATGCGCGCTGGCTTTCGCCTTCGAGGTGAAGAAGCCGGTGGACTCCATCACCACGTCCACGCCGTGGTCGCCCCACGGCAGCTTCGAGGGGTCGCGCTCGGCGAACACCTTGATGCGGTCGCCGTTGACGATCAGGTCGCCCCCGTCCACCGATACCTCACCCGGGAAGCGGCCATGGGCCGTGTCGTACTGGGTCAGATGGGCGTTGGTCTCGGCGTTGCCGAGGTCGTTCACCGCGACGATCTGGATGTCCTGTCCGTTCTTCTTCGCTTCGTAGAGCGAGCGCAGGATGTTGCGACCGATACGACCGTAACCGTTGATGGCGACCTTGATGGTCATGGATAGCCTCCGGAAGGGATGTGCTGACGAAATGGGGACGGGTGTCTCAAACGTCCATGGTAGCCGAAGCTTCCGGCGCCCGGCTTGCTGCGCCGCCGCGACGTGTCATCCGTGTCTCAGCCCGGCTGTGGCACACTTGAGCGTTCCACTGCCCGGAAACGTTTACTGTCCCATGAAATCCGTTTTGAAGCGTCGCAGCATCGCCGTCTTGCTCGCCCTGGCCGTGCCCGCCTTCGCCAGCACCGTCCAGGCCTGGGGCGACATCGGCCACCGGATCGTGGCCGACCTGGCCTGGCGCCAGCTCGATCCGGCGGCGAAGGCTGAAGTAACCCGTCTGCTGCGGGTGGACGGTTCCGACTCCCTTCCCGACATCGCGAGCTGGCCGGACCATCTGCGCGACATGCCCGGCAAGGAGGCGCTGGGCAAGGCCACCGGGCCGCTCCACTACGTCAATATCCGCGATGAAAAATGCCATTACGTGCCGCCGCGCGATTGCGCGGATGGCCGCTGCGTCGTCGGTGGCCTGGAGAAATACGTGGCCATCCTGGGCGACCGGCACAAGTCCGACGCGGAACGGGCCGAGGCCCTGAAGTTCGTCGTGCATTTCGTGGGCGACGTGCACCAGCCGCTGCATGCCGGGAACCGCGACGACAAGGGCGGCAACGAGTACCAGGTGCAGTTCGACGGCAAGGGCACGAATCTGCACCGTGTGTGGGATTCGCAGATGCTCTATACCCGTGACCTCAAGTGGCAGGCTTACGCCGATCGCCTGGCCGCCGAGGGGAAGGTGACGCTGCCGCGCCCCATCGCCCCGTTCGACAACCCATACGCGCAGTGGGCCGAGGAATCCTGCAAGATCGTGGCCGGCCGCGGTTTCTATCCGGACGGGCATCGCATCGACGACGCCTATGTGGCGAAGAACCTCCCCGTCGCCGAAACGCGTCTGCGGGAGGCCGGCAAACGCCTCGCCGACCTGCTCAACACCACGCTGGACTGATCCGCGCCGCATTTCATACAAGGTAGACATCGATGACCGATATCCAGGTACGCCGCACCAAGATCGTCGCCACCCTCGGGCCCGCCACCGACGCACCGGGCATGCTCGAGAAGATCCTCGAAGAAGGGGTGGACATCGTCCGCCTGAACCTTTCGCACGGACAGCCCGACGATCACCGTGCCCGCGCCGCCGCGGTACGCGCCGCCGCCGATGCCGTGGGCCGCGAGGTGGGCATCCTGGCCGATTTGCAGGGGCCGAAGATCCGCATCGAGAAATTCGCCGGCGGTCCGGTCGACCTCATGACCGGGGACAGCTTCGTGCTCGACTGCCGCCCCGATGCACCTCCGGGCAACCAGACGCGCGTCGGCGTGAGTTACTACGACCTGCCCAAGGATGTGTCGGCGGGCGACATCCTGCTCCTCGACGACGGCCTCGTGGCGTTGTCCGTGGTGGAAGTGGTGGGCAGCGAGATCCGCTGTCGCGTCGCCATCGGCGGCCGCCTTTCCGACCGCAAGGGCCTCAACCGCCAGGGTGGCGGCCTGAGCGTGTCCGCGCTCTCCGACAAGGATCGGAACGACATCAAGCTGGCCGCCGAGATGGGCGCCGACTTCCTGGCCGTGTCGTTCGTGCGGTCCGCCGAAGACCTCAACGAAGCACGACGCCTTATGCGCGAAGCCGGCGGCGACGCCGCCATCGTTTCCAAGATCGAGCGCGCCGACGCCATCCCGGTGCTGGGCGAGATCATCGACGCTTCCGACGTCGTGATGGTCGCCCGCGGCGACCTGGGCGTGGAGATCGGCGATGCCGAGCTGCCGGGCCTGCAGAAGAAGATCATCCGCGAGTCGGTCATGCGCAACCGCTCGGTGATCACGGCCACGCAGATGCTCCAGTCCATGGTGTCCGCGCCGATTCCGACCCGCGCCGAAGTGCTGGACGTGGCCAATGCCGTGATCGACGGCACGGATGCGGTGATGCTCTCCCAGGAGACCGCGGCGGGCGCGCATCCGGACAAGGCGGTGGCGGCGATGCGCCGCATCTGTCTCGGCGCCGAACGCCAGTTCGAGCCGCGCGACGACCTCCGTCCCAACACGCACTCGCTCGACCGCTCCGACCAGGCAATCGCCCTGGCCGCCATGCTGCTCGCCGCGCAGGTGGGCGTCCGCGCGATCGTCGCGCTGACGGAATCCGGCGCCACCGCGCAGTGGCTTTCGCGCTATCGCTTCGCGGTGCCCATCTACGCGATGTCGCCGTCGGGCATGGCCCGCCGCCGCATGCTCGTATTGCGCGACGTGCAGCCCGTGGACTTCGAGCAGAGCAACCTCGACCCGGCGCATACGGCCCGAGCGGCGCTCCAGCACCTGTTCGCGCTGGGCAAGCTCACCAAGGGCGACCGCGTGATCCTCACGCACGGCGATCACATCGGCCGGGGCGGCGGCACCAACACGCTGAAGCTGCTGATGATCGGCGAGGACGGCATTGCCGAGAGCCTGCGGGATCTTTGAGGCAGCCGCGGGCACCGGACGGTGCCTCCGTAGGAGCGCGCCCTGCGCGCGACATGTGTTGAGGCCGT
>Ga0065165_1002080_pt1 | contig 18386 bp, 17 predicted proteins | sample AraplaMF_Cvi_mMF_FD_63813 | JGI IMG/M metagenome (GOLD analysis project Ga0065165, IMG submission 63813) | Arabidopsis root microbial communities from the University of North Carolina, USA - plate scrape MF_Cvi_mMF (version 2) (version 3) | ecosystem: Host-associated > Plants > Roots >...
CTGCTGTCGCTGAAGGCCGGCGGGGTGGGCCTCAACCTTACGGCCGCCGACACCGTCATCCACTACGACCCGTGGTGGAACCCCGCCGCCGAGGCGCAGGCCAGCGACCGCGCGCACCGCATCGGCCAGGACAAGCCGGTGTTCGTGTTCCGCCTGATCACCTCCAACACGGTGGAGGAACGCATCGAGGAACTGAAGGCGCGCAAGGCCGAGCTGGCCGAGGCGGTGCTGGAAGGCGGCGGCACGCGCGAGCGGCTCAGCTTCGACCAGGAAGACCTCGACGCGCTGCTCGCGCCGGGTTGATCGACGCATGAGCGACCGCGGCTCGCGCTGGGACGAGGTGTACCGGAGCAAGGGCGCCGACACGGTGAGCTGGTACCAGGCGCGGCCGGTTATGTCCCTGGCCTTGATCGAACATGCCGGCGTGGTCAAGGGCGCTCCCGTCATCGACGTGGGCGGCGGCGCTTCGTCGCTGGTCGATCACCTGCTGCACGAAGGCTATGTGGACCTGGCCGTGATGGATCTGTCGGACAGCGCGTTGGCCACTTCGCGCGAACGCCTGGCCGAGCGCGCCAGCCAGGTCGACTGGATCGCCGGCGACGTGCTCGCCTTCGCGCCGTTGAAGCGCTATGCGTTGTGGCACGACCGCGCCGTGTTCCATTTCCTGGTGAAGGCCGACGACCGGCGCCGCTATCTCGAGGCGCTGCACCGCGCCTCGCAGGTGGGCACGCAGGTGGTAATGGCCACGTTCGCCGAAGACGGCCCGGAACGCTGCAGCGGCCTGCCGGTGGCGCGCTACCGCGCGGCCGAATTGCATGCCGCATTCGGCGCGGATTACGAGCTGGTGGAAAGCACGCGCGAAACGCATCGCACGCCGGGCGGGGCGGAGCAGCACTTCACCTGGGTGCGGATGCGGCGGGTGCGTTAGCTCGTCATCCCGGCGCGGGCCGGGTGGGCATGGCGACATCGCCTGATTTTCGCGTAATGCCTCGAAGCTCTTTGCTCGTCATCCCGGCGCAGGCCGGGATCCAGTGGCGACATCGCCCGATTTTCGCGTAATGCCTCGGAGCTTTTTGCTCGTCATCCCGGCGCAGGCCGGGATCCAGTGGCGACATCGCTTGATTTTCGCGTAATGCCTCGGAGCTTTTTGCTCGTCATCCCGGCCGGCGCCGGGATGACCAGCTGTGAGCGTGAAGTTGCTTGCTACTGCGCCCTCGTGCGCAGCAGCGCGTCCACTGCCTGCTGCCACTGCGGAGAACCGGGCTGGGATTGCGGCGCTTCCTCGCCCAGCTTGCGCTGCACGGCGTTATTCCATTCGTCCGAACCGCCGTCGGGGCCATGTCCGTCGCCATCGCTGATGGCCAGCCGCTGGTCCACCCACTGATACCACTCGTGCGAACCCAGCGATGCGTTGGCCGGTGTCGCCGCGGAGGACTGCGGCTTGGGCTGGTGGTCCGGTTGCGGCGCCTGCGGCGCGGAACAGGCCGCCACGAGCACGGCCAGAGGCAGAAAGACAATTCGACGCATGACAGCTACCCCGAAAACTCCGAGGGTTCAGCCTAACGCCGCCAGCGGGCGCGGCGGTGAATCGTGCCTGACAAGCGTGGGCGCTCAGGCGCCGTCGAGCACGACGGTGCCTTGGTGATACAGGATCTTCCATTCGTCGCCATCCCGCCGCCAGATCGTCGACCTGCGCGTCACGCGCGTCCCTTGATGCAGCGTGTAGGTGACCAGGTAGGCCTGTCCGTCGATCGGCGTGCAGCGGAAATCCTCCAGCTCCAGCGGCTCGTGGAGCCAGCCGTCGCGATGGCGCTGTTCCAGCATGTCGAGCACGAAGCCGCGCTCGTAGCGGCGGCCCGATGCGCCGACCTCGTGGAAGCCCGTTGCCGTCATGCGCTCGAAGTCGGCGCGCGCATGGCCGAACTCCTCGCAATGGAAGATCGGCTCGCGCCGGCGCAGCTGCGCGCTCACCTCGTCGATGCCGTTCGCCATGCGCGTCAAAGCCTCGCGGCCACTTCGTCGATATGCTTGAGCAGGTCGGCGGGGTCGTCGTATACGCGCAGCGCGCCGGAGCGGGCGAGTTCGTCCTCGCTGTAGCCGCCGGACAGCAGCCCCACGCCGAGCGCGCGGGCGCGCTGCGCGGCCAGCATGTCCCAGATGCTGTCGCCGATCACCAGCGACTGTTCGATATCCACGCCGAGCTTTTCCGCCGCGGCGAGGAACAGATCCGGATCCGGCTTGGCATGGCGCACCTGGTCGCGGGTGATCACCGGCACCTTGGACGGATCCACGCCCAGCGCCGCGATATTGTGCGCGGCCGTGGCCATGCGCCCGCTGGTGGCGATGGCCCAGGGATAGCCCTGCTCGGTGAGATAGGCGAGCAGTTCGCGTGCGCCGGGCAGCGGCCGCACCAGGCCCTGGGTGTGCTGGCGGTTGAACGCTTCGACGTGGCGCTGATGCAGCCGCGCCAGGCGCTCCTCGGTGATCTCCAGCCCGGTCTCGCGCAGCAGGATGTTGGTGAACAGGCCGCCGCTCATGCCGATCTTGCGATGGATGCGCCACACCGACAGCTCCACGCCCTCGGCATCGAGCGCTTCCTTCCAGGCCAGCACGTGCTGGTAGACGCTGTCGATCAGGGTGCCGTCGAGATCGAACAGGAAGGCGGTGCTGCTGCGGGCGCGGTGCATGGCGGGGCTCCGATGGGGCAGGGGGCACACAGTGTCGCCCATCTGGTGGGAGCGGTGCATGGTGGCTGTCGATGCGCTGCGCATGGGGTGTTATGGAACCTGCTCGGCAGGGCTGCATTCGGTGTAGACGATCTGGCAGTCGCTGGTTTTCTTCCGGCAGCGCTTCATGGAGATCGCGGAAGCTTCGTCCACGGTCATGGCGCTGCTCATGGAGGAGTAGGTGGCGCCCCAGGCGACGGCTACGCATTGGTCGCGGTAGGTGAAGTCGATCCGGCAATCAGGGCTGGCGCATCGTTCCATCGCGTTACGTTGGGCAATCGATTGGCTCAGCTCGCCGAAGGAAACACCCATCTTCTGCGTGGTATTGCTGGTCGCGATGGATCCCCATCGCGACAGGTAGCGCACGGGCGGAGCTGGCGAGGCGTTGGCGCGACAAGGCCCTCCGCCCATGTTGTACAGGCCCGGGCCTCGCGGACCTTCCGGACGCCATTGGCAGGACTGGGCCAGGGATTCCTTACAGGTCACAAGCAGGACAACCAGCACGGACCATTTGCATAGGAGCGTCGTCATGGGCTTTCCGGGGTGAGAGCGACAGGCGCCCGTGAAGGATCCGGCCCGCGATCGGTGAATGACGCATGGGGGCGGGGAGAACGCTTGATGACGTCTTCGTTCGCGCTGGCGCCATGGCTGGACCCGCGCGTTGCTCCGACCACTTCCGGCGGCTTCATTCTTCCGGCGGTGTCGCCATTCCTCGGCTGATCGCCTTGCGCGTGGCCCTGATGGGAGCGCACAGGCTGCGGTTGCGCGGCGGGGACCTGTTCATTTGAGGTGTTTCCGCCAAACATCGAGTAAGCGCTGAAATGCCCCAGCGTTCCCATGAAAAACTCGGCCGTCATCTGCGGCACCGTCACGATCAGCAAGGTCATGATCAAACCCAGCCCGCCCTGCTGCAGCGCCATGCTCGACACGCCCTCGGCCATCTGCAGATCGACCGCGCCGTTGCTCAGCCTCTGCACCGCCGCATGGAGCAGCCGGTCCGCCCAGAACGCCGCCGCCACCGCGCACACCATCTTCAACGCCACCGAGGTCATCACGGCCGTGACCGCGAGCCGGAACAGCGAGCCCACGCAGTACTGCAGCCAGCGCCGGAAGACCGGGCGCGTGGCCTGGAACAGCAGGCACATCACCGCCAGCGGCGCCATGGCCATGAGGAACCGCAGCACGATCTGCATCAGCATCAGCAAGGTGCCGCCCACCACCACCGGGCCGGCGGTGCCGATGCCGGCGAACCACAGGCTGCGCTCCCTGGCGGATGCGATGGCGGCATCGCCGCCGGTGGGCAGGGTGTCGATGCTGGACAGCGCGAACTGCATCCAGCCCAGGCTGGCGCGGATCTGGCCATCCATGTCCTGCTCGCCGCTGACCAGCACGCTGATCAGCTGATCCAGTTCGTTGATCCGCGCCGCCATCCACGGATTGCCCATGCTGGCGCCGGTGACGGCGAATACGATCAGCGCCGCGCGCCCGGCATCCGTCACCAGCCCCATCATCGGCTCGCGTGCGCGCCCGCTGACGATGCGATAGCCGTGCAGCAGGATCCACGTGGTCAGCAGCGGCAGCGCGAACAGCGCCAGCAGCGAGCCGAGGCGTTCGGCCATGCCGGCGGTCCATTGAGTGATCAGGCCATCGTCGTCGAGCAGGAAGTCGCGGATGGCGGAGAAGAACACCACGTGGCCCATGTCGCCGGAAGGCGCGAAGAAGGCGATGGCGCCGGTGGGCATGAAGTCGTCCATGACACGGAGCATCGGCATGCGCCTATCGATGCCTGGCGGCGTCGAGCGCCTGCCTCAGCGCAGCACCCTGGATCAGCATGCCGGCCAGGCCGCCGGCGTCGGCCGGAGCGCTGGCAAGCGCCTGCCCCGTGAGCTGCGCCTGCTGCTCGCGCACGGCCTGCCCCAGCGTGGCGTACTGGTCGAGCGCCGCCCGGGCGCCATGCATGTCCTGCCCCAGATTGGCCTGGAAGGCCTGCACTTCGGTATCGAACGCCTTGAGTCCACCGAGGTCGTCCGAACCTGCCCGGGTGATGCGCCGCGCCAGGATGGCCCGCATCTCCTGCCCGCGCCGTTCGATCAGCCGGTTGAGATCGACCAGCACGTTGTAGCGCCGGTTCTCCAGCCGCAGCAGCATCCGGCAGAACACCTGCTGCTGCCGCGCGAGCGTGCCCGCCTGCACGGGGCAGCGCTGCACCATGCCATCGTCCTCGCCGCGATGCTGCAGCGGCGCGCCGGCTAGGAACGATGGCCCCGCCTGCACCACATTGAGCATGGTGAAGTACTGCTGCTGCCACTGCGCGAACTGCTGCTCCCACTGCAGCCATTGCTTGCCCCAGGCCTCGGTGCCGATGCGGTTCTGTTCCACGTCCACCACGGCCCACTGCGCCATGCCGTCGGCGATGGCGCAGCAGAAGAGGAGCAGCGCCGCGAGTCCGCGCATCCACCCGGCATGACCGGCTCCCGATCGCATGTGCTGCTCCCGCGGCTGTGGCTGTTGAAGCCAGATGCCGCATTGAAGCCGCAGCGCAAGGCGCTTCGCTATCGGACTAGGACGAAAGTGCGGACACCCCTTGCCGTTCTGCGAAGCGCATTCCAATCACGGCGCACTCCGGCAACCCTCGTCGCCGGCCGTCGTTGCCGCCCGCACCGCGCGCATCTCGCCAGGGCACATGCCCTGGATCCGCTTGAACAGCCGATAGAACGCCGCCTTGCTCGCATAACCCACCTGCTCGGCCACGTCGGCCACCGACAGCCGCGGGTCCTGCAGCAGCCGCTCGGCCAGATGCATGCGCCAGTAGGTGATGTACTGGCCCGGCGGCATCTTCATCAGCTGGGTGAAGCGCTGGGTGAAGGACGAGCGCGACATGCAGGCCAGCGCCGCCATGGTCTGCACGCTCCAGCCGCGGCCGGGGTCTTCGTGGATGGCATTGAGCACCTTGGAAATGCGCCGGTCCGAAAACGCGGTGAACAAGCCTAGGTTGGCGTCGGAACGCTTCGCGTAGTGGCAGATCGCGATGGTGAAGAGAATCTCGGCGAGCTTGTTGAGGATCACCCCGCGCCCGGTGATGCTGGACTGCGAGACCTCGATCATCGCGTTGGAAATCCGCCGGTAGACATCGCCCGCGTCGCCGGGGCGGATCACGAACCAGGGCGGCAGCACTTCGTGGAACTGCCGGTGCCAGCCGCCGGTGAAGTAGAGGCGGCCGCGCAGCAGGCTGGGGCCATGGATCTGCAGGCCGATCGCCTTGAGATCCCCATGGACGTCGAACGAGGCGATCAGCAGGTCGCCGGGATCGAGCCGGATGGGCGTGTCGATCGAACCGCCATGTACCTGGCAGGCATGCACGCCCGCCATATGGAACAGCCCGCAATACTGCCTGGACGGTGCGTGCTGCTCGTCCATGTCCTCGCCCTGGATGTCGACATGGACCAGCGACAGGTCGAGCAGGGTCTCCAGCGAGTGGATGAGGTCATCGCGATGGTGTCGCTTGACAAGGGACGTTTTCAGCTCGGTGTACATACGGATGTCCTTCCTCTTTGCTTCGTCGGCATGGCGTTGCGCGAGGTTCGTTCATGCGCTTGCGGCTCCAGTTGGCGGAACGATGGGGATGAGTAACTAAGAATTTTCTCAGTTGCTGATGACCCGGATCGGGTGCCGCGCGATGCGGCGTGGTACTTCTTGCCTGATGCGGGCGCTCACATTCTATGGAGTCGCGCCGGAAGATTTCGTTCCCCTGCGCCGCATCAAGCTCACGCCTTGTTGTCCATGCAGATGCTTCGAAATGATCGATAGCGCGGTTACCGTTGAGCGATGAGAGAGATGCGAAAGTAACGAATCGCAAGCTGTCTATGGATGCTTCGCAGCTTTATCAGACACATCTGATTGGATCGATGCTGATAACTCATTAGGGAATTTTCCTAGCAAGAATGCAGTGACTTTCTCGGCGAGAATCCGTTGGCCTTTTGCCGTCGGATGCAGCCCGTCCCAAAAGAAGTAGTCCTCGGCGCGCGTGCATGCCGGACGCGGGCTTTGCCTGCTGACATAGGCCAGGGCGCTGCCGTAATCGACCTGCAGGCAGGAGTCGGTGAAGTTGGCGAGGCGGTAGCCCCCGGGGTTGGCGCCCACTTCGTCGAGCAGCGGCGTGCTGTCCATCAGGACCAGGCGCGCGTCGGCATGCTTTTTCTGCAGGCGAGCGACGATGAGGCTCAGCTTCTGGTTGTAGCTGGCCACATCCTTGGCCACGGTGGCCTTCTTGCTGGAGGTGCGCAGGCCCGGCGCCAGGGTGAGGTCGGGCAGGTTCAGCACCAGCAGATGCTTCGCGCCTTGCGCGATCAGTGCGCTCAGCGAGGCTTCGACATGCTGCGCCACGCTCTCGGCGGAGCGGCCGTAATTGATCAGGTCGTTGGCGCCGATCCACAGCGTGAACAGCGTCCGCGCCGGCTGGTAGTTCCTGGCGGAGCGCATGTACTGCGTCCAGGAGGCCACCTGCTCGCGCAGCCCGGGTATCACCAGGTAGCGGTCGCCCGCCGCGCCGCCTACCGACCAGTTGTACAGGGGCAGGCCCAGCCTGGCGGCCACTTCTTCATTCCACAGCGGACCGTTGCTGAAACGGCCCAGCAGCCAGCTCTTGCGATGAGGCATCTTCCACAGCGAACCGTTGTACAGGTTCATCGTGTCCGACAGGCTGTCGCCAAAGCTCACGATGCGGTCGATCGACGTTCCGCCATCCTTCTCGCCGTTCGTCCAGATCAAATAGTTGAAGGAAATCCGGTTGTCGGCCGCATGCAGGTCGAACAGCGCGGCGGGGCGGTTCCTCTGCCGCAGCGTGTCCCGGCAGATGCGTTCCAGCTCGGCGCGCGCGACGGTGGTGTAGAACATGTTCCGCCACTCGAACGCGAAGCTGTCGTACCAGTAGCCGGGCAGCTTGTAGTAGCCGCCTTGCTCCGTGCGCGCCCATTCGTAGCCGGATTGCGGATCGAGGTCGCTGGCGTTCTTGCGGTACCAGCAGCGCACGTAGGTGTAATCGCGATCGAGTGCGGCGCGCAGCAGCGAGCGCTGGTGGCGTTCGAGGGGAGCTTCCGGCCCTTCGTCGGAGATCTGCCGTCCGTCATAAGCGGTGGGCTCGTCGTCTTCGTGGTCCGCGGCCGACTGTCCATGGGCCGGGCCGAACAGGCCCAGCAAGGTGGCGAACACGATCAATCGCAGGCATGGCTTGCTCATGGCTATGGCTCCGTCGGCGACGCGCGGGTTCATGCCCGGCGGGCCGCGCAAGGCCGCAGATGCACCTGTGTGCTTGCGGCGGTGGAAGCAATGCGGGCGGCGAAGTTACGCACCCGGATCGCGGATCGGGAACGCGATGCCCGACTCGAGAGGCCGCCGGTTCGGCGACGGCATGGAAGGATTCTTATGCCGGCATCGGCGAGGCTCCATCGCCTGCTGCCCTGCCTGCGGTGTCCGCCTGTCCGAGAGCGCGCACGCTACAGCCGGCGGACAGCCCGCCGTCAGCCATGCTTAGGGTTTGCGCGCGGCCTCAGCCGGCGAGGAAGCGATAACCCACGCCGGGTTCGGTCTTCAGCCAGCGTGGCTCGGCCGGATCGTCGCCCAGCTTCTGGCGCAGCTTGCCCAGCACGATGCGCAGGTAGTGCGTGTCCTGCACGTGGGTCGGCCCCCAGATCTCGCGCAGCAGTTGCTGCTGCGTCACCACGCGGCCCGCATGGCGCAGCAGCATCGCCAGCACGGCGTATTCCTTGCGCGTGAGCGCAAGCGCCTCGCCGTCGAGCTGCACTTCGCGCCGCGCCAGGTCGATGGCGAGGCGGCCGTCGTCGTAGCGCTGCGCGGCCGGTTCCGGTTCGCCCGGGCGGTTGCGCAGCAGGGCGCGCAGGCGCGCCATCAGCTCCTGGATGCCGAACGGCTTGGTCACGTAGTCGTTGGCGCCGGCATCGAGCGCGCGCACCTTTTCGCTCTCGGCATCGCGCACGGAGAGCATCAGCACCGGCACCTGGGTCCACTGGCGCAGTTCCTTCAGCACCTCGTGGCCTTCGCGGTCGGGCAGGCCGATGTCCAGGATCACCAGGTCGGGCGAGCGCGTGGCCGCCCTGGCCAGGCCTTCCTCGGCATTGGCGGCGAGCACCACCTCGTAGCCTTCGGCGCGCAGGCCGATGTCGAGGAACTTGCGGATCTGCGCCTCGTCGTCGATCACGAGCACGCAGGGTGCGGCAGCGGTCATCAGGGCGGCGTCGGCAGCGGCAGGGTGATGCGAATGGTGGTGCCCGCGCCGTCGCCGGGCAAGGCCTCCACCGAACCGCCGTGCGCGCCGATCATGCCGCGGCAGATCGCCAGCCCCAGGCCGGTGCCCTGCGGCGCGCGGTCGCCGCGCGAGACCGAATAGAACATGTCGAAGATCAGCGCCCGCTCGTCCTCGGGAATGCCCGGGCCGCGGTCGCTCACGTCCAGAACGAGTTTTTCGTCCTGCGTGCGCACCAGCACCCGTACTGCCTCGCCCGGCGGCGAGAAGCGCGCGGCGTTCTCCAGGATATTGAACAGCGCCTGCTCGATCAGCGCCGGATGCACGTACAGCAGCACCGTGCCGGCCGGCAGCATGGTGTCCACCTTCAGCTCCGGGAACAGCTTGTGCAGCCGGGTGACCGCGGCGGCGACGATCTCGGCCACGTCGGTCCAGTCGCGATTGAGCTTGAGCGTGCCGTGGCCCAGCCGCGTCATGTCCAGCAGGTTCTGGATATAGCGGTCCAGGCGCTGGCCTTCGCCCAGGATGGCGTCGAGCAGCTCCTGGCGTTCCTCGCGCGGCAGCTGCTCGCCATAGCTGGACAAGGTGCCGGCCGAGCCGATCATCGAGGCCAGCGGCGAGCGCAGGTCGTGCGACACGGAAGACAGCAGGGCATTGCGCAGCCGCTCGGTCTCGCCCTGCACGCGCGCGCCTTCCAGTTCCTCGGCCAGGCGTGCGCGCTCCAGCGCCTGGCCGATGTCCTGCACCATGGCCATGGCCAGGCTGCGCTGGTCAGGCGACAGGTCGCGCTGTTCGGGCGGGAAGCGCATCGCGGCGACGCCCAGCGGGCGGCTTTCGCTGCCCAGCGGCAGCACCCAGCAGGGCGCGGCGTTGAGCGTGTCGGTGTAGCGCCCGGCGGCTTCGGCGTGTTTCTCGCTCCAGTCGGCGGCGCCCAGGTCCTGCGCGGTCAGGCGGAAATCGCGCGGCGATACCGAGGCCACCTGCAGCACGCGGCCGGGATCGCGCATCAGCACCGCCGCATCGCAGCGCAGCGCGCGCGCCAGCGCCGCGGCGCCGACGTCGCGGATGCCGCTGGCATCGGTGCTCGCGGTCAGCCGCTGGCCCAGCGCCAGCAGGGCGCGCGCCTGCGCGTGCGCCGCGCGCATCGACTCCACCTGGCTGGACAAGCGCGTTGCCAGCCGGCTGCACACCAGCGCCGCGACGAAGAACAGGCATACCGCCAGCACGTCGTCGAAGTTGGCGATCATCAAGGTGTAGCGCGGCGGCGCGAAGAAAAAGTTGTAGCCGACGAAGCACAGCGTCGCCGCATACACCGCCACCGCCATGCGCGTGCGTACCGCCACCACCAGCACGGCGGTGAGGAAGATCAGCGCCAGGTTCGCCACCGACAGATAACGGTCGGCGATAAAGGCCAGCACGAAGGCGACCAGCGCGGCGAGGGTGGCGTAGATGTACTCGCCGCGCCGCCCGCGTCCGCCCGGCATGCGCAAGCGCAGCCGCGACTGGGCGCGCTCGGTCGGCGTGGCGATGATGGTCAGTTCCAGATGCGCGCCGCGGCGCAGCAGCTGCTGGGTGAGCGAGCGGCCGAGCATGCGCGCCAGCGGGCGCTCGCGCGTGCGGCCGAGCAGGATCTGGCCGACGCCTTCGCGGTCCGCATGCGCCAGAATCTCGTCGGCGATCGTATGGCCGCGCAGCACGATGGTTTCGCCGCCCAGGCGCCGCGCCAGGCGCATCGCGGCATCCAGCTGCTCGCGGCGCTTGCTGTCCAGGTCCGCGCCGGTATCGACGAAGGCCACGCTCCACGGCGCGCCGCGGCGCTCGGCGATGCGCCGCGCCACGCGCACCAGGTATTCGCTCTGGCCATGGCCGTCGATCGCCGCCAGCACGCGCCGGCGCACCGGCATGGCGCCGCCGCGCGCCAGCATGTGGCCGCGCAGGTCGCTGTCGACGTGGCCGGCCACGGTATCCACCGCCAGCTCGCGCAGCGCGGCCAGGTTGGTCGGCGAGAAGAATGCATCCAGCGCGGCGGCCGCGGTTTCCGGCACGTAGACCTTGCCCTGCTTCAGCCGCCCGATCAGTTCGCGCGGCGGCAGGTCGACCAGCACGATGTCGCGCGCGCGGTCCAGGAAGGCATCCGGCACGGTTTCGCGCACGGTGACGTTGGTGATGCGCCGCACCTGGTCGTTGAGGCTTTCCAGGTGCTGCACGTTGAGCGCGGTGTAGACCTCGATGCCGGCATCGAGCAGCTCGGCGATGTCCTGCCAGCGCCGCTCGTGCCGCCCGCCGGGCAGGTTGCGATGGGCCAGCTCGTCGACCAGGATGACCGCGGGCTTGCGCGCCAGTGCGGCGTCCAGGTCGAACTCGCTGAAGTCGCGGCCGCGGTATTCCACCGGCCGGCGCGGCAGTACTTCCAGGCCGTCGACCAGCGCCTCGGTCTCGGCGCGGCCATGCGTTTCCACCAGCCCGATCACCACGTCCACGCCTTGGCGCTTCAGCTCGCGCGCCGCGGACAGCATGGCGAAGGTCTTGCCCACGCCGGGCGCGGCGCCGAGGAAGATCTTCAGGCGGCGGTGACGCTCCTCCTGCACGCTGTCGAGCAGCGCGTCGGCGCGCAGTTCGCGGGAGAGGTCGGACATGGAAGCAGGCAGTCCTTGAGGCGTGAACGCATTGTAGGTTGGGGTGAGCCGCAGGCGAACCCCAACGGGGCGATACGCCTCAGGGCGGCGATGTCGGGGTTGTCACCCCAACCTACAGCCGGTCCAGCGCCAGGTTCAGTTCCAGCACATTGACCCGCGGCTCGCCCAGCACGCCGAACTGCCGCCCGCTGGTGTACTGCGCCACCAGCTGCTGCACCCTGGCCGCGTCCAGGCCGCGCGCCTTGGCCACGCGCAGCAGCTGGTACCGGGCCGCGGCGGGGCTGATTTCCGGATCCAGCCCGCTGCCCGATGCCGTGACCAGCTCCACCGGCACCGGCGCCGTGTTGCCCGGGTCGGCGGCGCGCAGCGCATCGATGCGCTGCTTGGCGGCATCGGTGAGCGCGGGGTTGGTCGGTCCCTGGTTGGACGGCGTGGACGAGGCGCCGTTGTCGGCCATCGGCGACGTCGCCGACGGGCGTCCCCAGAAATACTTCGGCTCCGTGAAGGACTGGCCAATCAGGCGCGAGCCGACCGGCTTGCCATCTTTGGCGATCAGGCTGCCATTGGCCTGCGCCGGAAACAGCAGCTGGGCCAGGCCGGTGGCGGCCAGCGGATAGAGCAGGCCGAGGAGCGCGCTCATCAGCACGAGCAGGCCGGCGGCATTGAGTATCAGGCGTTTCATGCGCTTTGCCTCAGTAGTGCAGGATCGCGTCGACCAGGGCGGTCGTCTGGTGGTTCTTGCGCCCGCCGTCGTAGGCGGGGAAGTCATAGGCGTGCTCGTAGCGGATCTCCGGGCGGATCTCCAGGTCCTGCGTCACCCAGTGCGTCATGCCCACGGTATGGCTGGAGTAGCGGGTGGCGAAACCGGTGCGCTGGCCCTGCAGGTCGCGGTAGAACTCGTTGCGCACCGACAGCATGTTGCTCGGGCTCAATTCGAAGTTCAGATAGTTGACGATGCCGAAGGCGGCGCTGCGGCCGAGCGGAAAGTCCGGCGCTTCGCCGAGCGGGAAGCCCGGCTTGCCGGTCGGCGCGTGCGACTGCGAAGGGTCGGTGGCCAGTGCCTGGTCGCGCACGTAGATGCGGTAGGTCTCGGTCAGCATGTGCACGCTGGGCGAGAAGCGGTGGCCCCAGGTGAGCACGAATTCCTGCAGGTTGTTGTAGGTCTGCCTGGCGTGGTTGTACGACTCGACGCAGGGATACAGCATGTCGTCGTTGGACTTGGACACCCACCGCACGCAGGCCTGTGCGCTGAGCTTGCTGGTGCTGTCCCAGGGAGCCGAATCGTCGCCGCCGTGCACGCCCAGCTGCAGCATCCACTGATCGTTCAACTTGGTCGTGGTGAGCACGCCCACGTTGGTATAGGCATCGACGGTGTACAGGATCGAATGCGTCAGCAGGTAGTTGTTGGGCGAGAACTGCGCCTCGATGTCCGGCAGCGAAAGGTAGCGGCCGGCGGTGACCACCATGCCCTGCGCCACCCACGGAATGTACAGGTCGACATAGGCGATCATCGGGTCGTTGCCGTAGATCTTGCCGTTGAGCGCGCTGTCCGGCCGCGGGTGATGCAGCAGCTGGTCGCTGGTGATGCCCTTCATGGTCGTGTAGTGGTAGTCGTAGCCGTACAGGTCGTCGAAATGAAAACCCCAGTCGATATGGTCGGTCTGCACGGTGTCCGGCACGCGCTGGATGCGGAACAGGAACTGGTTGAACTCGACCCGGTTCGGACGGGTGGCGTAGGACAGCGGATAGTTGGTGTGGCTGGACGAACTGATGTTCATCGACGGATTGATCCAGCCGTACACCTCGATGCGGTTGTCCTGCATCCAGTGGCCCAGGCGGGTGCAGGCCAGGGCCTTCTCCAGCGGGTACTGCGCGTTCTCGTTCGGCACGCCGATGGGGTATTCGACGCCGCCGAGCTGCCATTCGGCGGACGGGAACGGCGGCGAGGAAAACGGCGAGTCCATGCCGCGGCGCCTGGCTGCCGGCGCGTTCGGGTCGGCCGGCTGCGCGTCTTCGCGGTAGGCCGCGGCCAGGCGCGAAAAGAACCCGGCGGAGCAGTCGCTGCTGGCGGCAACGGGCGCGCCCGGCGCGGGGCCCAGGTCCGAGGCCGCCATGGCTTCGCCGGCGGGTGCCAGCGCCAGCAGTAGCGCAAACGCGAGTGCCTTCTTGTGCTGCATAAAGTCCTGTGAAAACCGGTCCGCAAGGACCGCCTTGTCTGTGTGGGAAAGTGGGTGAATCAAAAGAGCATGGTTCAGATGCCGGCGTAGCCGCCGAGCACATATTCGTCCTGCTCGGGCGTCATGGCCGCGTCACGGCGCGCGTCGCGCGAGCGCGCCGGCAGCGCGATCACCACGTCGCAGGCGGAATCGTCGGCCGACAGCCGCAGTTCCACGTTGTCGTGGTCGGCGTCGGGCAGGGACACGGAAAGCTTCAGGGTCTGCATGGAACACATCTCCTCGTGATGGATCGCGCTCAGGCCAGGCCGAGCAGTACCAGCAACAGGTCGATCAGCTTGATGCCGATGAACGGCACGGCGATGCCGCCCAGCCCGTACACCAGCAGATTGCGGCGCAGCAGCGCGCCCGCGCCCAGCGCGCGGTACTTCACGCCTTTCAGCGCCAGCGGAATCAGGAACACGATGATCAGCGCGTTGAAGATCACCGCCGACAGGATCGCGCTCTGCGGCGTCGCCAGCTTCATCACGTTCAGCGCATTGAGCGCGGGATAGGTGGTGGCGAAGGCGGCCGGGATGATCGCGAAATACTTGGCGATATCGTTGGCGATGGAGAACGTGGTCAGCGCGCCGCGCGTGATCAGCATCTGCTTGCCGATCTCCACCACCTCGATCAGCTTGGTGGGGTTGGAGTCCAGGTCCACCATGTTGCCGGCTTCCTTGGCCGCCTGCGTGCCGGTGTTCATCGCCACCGCCACGTCGGCCTGGGCCAGCGCCGGCGCGTCGTTGGTGCCGTCGCCGCACATCGCCACCAGGCGGTTCTCGGCCTGGATCTTGCGGATCAGTTTCAGCTTCGCTTCCGGCGTGGCTTCGGCGAGGAAGTCGTCCACGCCGGCCTCGGCCGCGATGGCGGCGGCGGTGAGCGGGTTGTCGCCGGTGATCATGATGGTCTTGATGCCCATCCGGCGCATTTCGGCGAAGCGCTCGCGGATGCCGCCCTTGACGATGTCCTTCAGCTCGATCACGCCCAGCGCGGTGCTTCCTTCGACCACGATCAGCGGCGTAGCGCCGCGGCGCGCGACGTCTTCGGCCATGCGCTTGACCAGTGGCGGCAGGTGGCTGCCGGCGGCGTCCAGATAGCGCTCCACCGCGTCCAGCGCGCCCTTGCGGATGCGGCGCTCGCCCACGTCGACGCCGCTCATGCGGGTCTGCGCGGTGAACGGCACGAACACCGCGTGGCTTTCTTCGAGGTGGCGCTCGCGCAGGCCGAAGCGCTCCTTCGCCAGCACCACCACGCTACGGCCTTCCGGCGTTTCGTCGGCCAGCGAGGCGAGCTGCGCGGCATCGGCCAGGATCGATTCCTCCACGCCCGGCGCCGGCATGAAGGCCACCGCCTGGCGATTGCCCAGGGTGATGGTGCCGGTCTTGTCCAGCAGCAGCACGTCGACGTCGCCCGCCGCTTCCACCGCGCGGCCGGAGGTGGCGATCACGTTGGCGCGGATCATGCGGTCCATGCCGGCGATGCCGATGGCCGAGAGCAGGGCGCCGATCGTGGTCGGGATCAGGCACACCAGCAGGGCGATCAGCACGGTGAGGGTGATCGGGTTGCCGTGGCCGCTGGCCTGCACGCTGTAGATCGAATACGGCAGCAAGGTGGCGCAGGCCAGCAGGAAGATCAGGGTGAACTTGGCCAGCATGATGGTCAGCGCGATCTCGTTCGGCGTCTTGCGCCGCGCGGCGCCTTCCACCATCGCGATCATGCGGTCGAGGAAGCTCTCGCCCGGGTTGGCGGTGATGCGCACGATCAGCCAGTCGGACAGCACCCGCGTGCCGCCGGTGACCGCGCTGCGGTCGCCGCCGGATTCGCGGATCACCGGCGCGGACTCGCCGGTGATCGCGCTCTCGTCCACGCTGGCGGCGCCCAGCACCACCTCGCCGTCGCCCGGCAGCTGCTCGCCGGCATCGACCAGCACGTAGTCGCCGGTGCGCAGCTCGCTGGACGGCGCGAACGTCACCGCCGCGTCGCGCTGCGGCGCGGCCAGCTTCTTGGCGATCACGTCCTTGCGCGAGCCGCGCAGCGCGACGGCCTGCGCCTTGCCGCGGCCTTCGGCCAGCGCCTCGGCGAAGTTAGCGAACAACAGGGTGAACCACAGCCACAGCGACACCCAGAAGATAAAGCCGGTGGGCGCCTCGCCATGGCCGGCCAGCGCCTGGCCCCACAGCAGGGTGGTGAGCACGCTGCACACGAACACCACGAACATCACCGGGTTGCGGAACTGCTGGCGCGGCGACAGCTTGCGGAACGAGTCCGCGACGGCCTTGAGGATCAGATCGCGGTCGAACGAGCGCGCCGCTTGGACGTGCACAGATTGAGCGTGCGAAGTCATCGAACGGTATCCCTATGAATCAATGAGCCGACATCAGGAACTCGGCAATCGGGCCGAGCGCCAGCGCAGGCAGGAAGGTCAGCGCGCCCACCACGATCACCACGCAGGCCAGCAGGGTGACGAACAGCGGCGTATGCGTGGGCAGGGTGCCCGCCGAGGGCGGCACGTGGCGCTTGGCGGCCAGCGAGCCGGCCATGGCCAGCATCGCGATGGCCAGCGGGAAGCGGGCGATGAACATGCACAGGCCGGTCAGCACGTTCCAGAACGGGGTGTTGGCGGAAAGGCCGCCGAACGCGCTGCCGTTGTTGTTGGACGCGGAGGTCACCGCATACAGGATTTCGCTGAAGCCATGCGCGCCCGGGTTGGCGACGCCCGCCACGCCGGCCGGCGCCATCACCGCGACCGCCGTACCCACCACCACCAGCGCGCAGGGAATCAGCACGGCCAGGCTGGCCATCTTCATCTCGTGCGCTTCGATCTTCTTGCCCAGGTATTCCGGCGTGCGGCCCACCATCAGGCCGGCGATGAACACCGCCACCACCGCGAAGGCGAGCATGCCGTACAGGCCCGAGCCCACGCCGCCGAAGATCACCTCGCCCAGCTGCATCAGCCACATCGGCACCAGGCCGCCCAGCGGCGTGAGCGAGTCGTGCGCGTTGTTCACCGCGCCGCAGGAGGCGGCCGTGGTGATGGCGGTGAACAGGCCGCTGGCGGCGATGCCGAAGCGCGTTTCCTTGCCTTCCATATTGCCGCCGGACTGCAGCGTGCTGGCCTGCTGGTCGACCGCCAGCCCATGCAGCGCCGGGTTGCCGGCCTGCTCGGCGGCCACCGCGCCGATCGCCAGCGGCACGAAGATCAGCAGCATGGTGGCCAGGATCGCCCAGCCCTGGCGGCGGTCGCCGACCAGCACGCCGAAGCTGTAGCACAGGCCGCCGGGGATGATGAAGATCGCCAGCATCTCCAGGAAGTTGGCGAACGGCGTCGGGTTCTCGAACGGATGCGCCGAGTTGGCATTGAAGAAACCGCCGCCATTGGTGCCCAGCTGCTTGATCGCGATCTGCGAGGCGGCCGGGCCCATTGGCAAGGTCTGCACCGTGGCCGGCGATTCCTTAGTGAGCGGATTGCCCTTGGCGTCCTTCAGCGGGTTGCCGTCGGCATCCTTGAGCTGCTCGACCTGGGTGATGTGCTGGGTCAGCGGCACGTCGACATAGGGCTTGAGGTTCTGCACCACGCCCTGCGACACCAGCAGCAGGCTGAGGATCAGCGAGAACGGCAGCAGGATGTACAGCGTGCTGCGCGTCATATCCACCCAGAAATTGCCGATCGACAGCGAGCTGCGCCGCGAGAAGCCGCGCACCACGGCAACCAGCACCGCGATGCCGGTGGCCGCCGACAGGAAGTTCTGCACGGCCAGGCCCAGCATCTGGGTCAGGTAGCTCATGGTGCTTTCGCCGCCGTAGCCCTGCCAGTTGGTGTTGCTGGCAAAGCTGATGGCGGTGTTCATAGCCGAATCCGGCGACACCGCGGCAAAGTGCTGCGGGTTCAGCGGCAGCCATTGCTGCACGCGCTGCAACAGGTACACGGCCAGCAGGCCGAGCATGTTGAACACCAGCATGGCGATGGCATAGCGGCGCCAGCCCATGTCTTCCTCGGCGCGGATGCCGGACAGGCGATACAGCAGCCGTTCCACCGGCGCGCCGAAGCGCGTCACCCGGTTGGGCTGATCGCCGAAGACCTGCGCCATATAGCTGCCGACCGGCTTGATCAGCAGCAGCAAGACCACGAGGAACACCGCGATCTGGATAAAGTCATTGGTGGTCATTCGAACCACTCCGGCTTGAGCAGGGCCACGCACAGGTAGCCGAGCAGGGCCACCGCGATCACGGCGGCCACGGCGTAGAAGAAAGTCATGGGGGATTTCCGCGAAGGGTGCGATCAGCGGCCTCGGCCCAGCCGGTCGCAGATCAGCAGGAAGCCGATCGTGGCGGCGAAGAGCACGAAGGAGAACAGCAGATAGAGAGCGTCCATGGCGAACGTGGGTACCGGCAATGCAACGGCGGGTATTGTCGAAATGCCGGTATAAGAAAGGGGTAGTGGATTGGGGGTGGGGCGTATAGAACGCGTAAAATTTCGCGCCTTGCCTCAGTCCCCAAGTCCGAACTCTTCGCCCCTCCGGGGAGAAGATGCCGGCAGGCAGATGAGGGG
>Ga0065165_1002084_pt1 | contig 18348 bp, 10 predicted proteins | sample AraplaMF_Cvi_mMF_FD_63813 | JGI IMG/M metagenome (GOLD analysis project Ga0065165, IMG submission 63813) | Arabidopsis root microbial communities from the University of North Carolina, USA - plate scrape MF_Cvi_mMF (version 2) (version 3) | ecosystem: Host-associated > Plants > Roots >...
CTGACGCTCAACATCTTCCACCGGCATACCGACCGGGTGAAGATGGCCAACATCGCGCAGATGGTGAACGTGCTGCAGGCGATGATCCTGACCGACAAGGGCCGGATGGTGCTGACCCCGACCTATCACGTCTTCGACATGTACGTACCGTTCCAGGGCGCGACGCCCTATGAAGCCGACGTCAAGGGGCCGAATTACGAACGCGCGGGGTTCAAGGTGCCGATGGTCGACGTGTCGGCGGCGCGCGGGACCGATGGCAAGCTCTACCTGTCGCTCACCAACACCGATCCGAACAAGCCGGCGCGGGTGACGACCAATTTGAGCGGCACCGCGCGCGGACGCATCCTGACCGGTCCGGCGATCGATACGCACAACACGTTCGACAAGCCGAACACGATCATGCCCGCGCCTTATTCGGCGCAGAGCAAAAGCGGCAAATTGACCTTCGACCTGCCGGCCAAGTCGGTGGTCGTGGTCGCGGTGGACTGAGGTTTCTGTTCCTCCCTCGAATAGCGGGGGAGGGGGACCACGAAGTGGTGGAGGGGGCCTCGCCGCGGGCGACGTCGCTCGGGGAGAGGCCCCCTCCGTCGCCTTCGGCGCCACCTCCCCCGCTTCGCGAGGGAGGAATGGAGGGTTGGGCTACATGATTTCTGACCACCACTTCGCAATGGTGAAATCCACACGGCGCACCTTCCTGTTCTCGGCGAGCGTCCTGGCGCTTGCCGGCCCGGCATTCGCCCGGATCGTGGTCGACGAGAAGCCGATCCAGGTCCGGCCGCTGCCGCTCAGCGCAGTGCGGCTGGGCCCTTCGGTCTATCGGGACGCAGTCGAGGCCAATCGCCGCACCTTGCTGTCGCTGTCGCCCGAGCGGCTGCTCCACAATTTCTACGCTAGCGCGGGGCTGCCCACCAAGGGGGAGACCTATGGCGGCTGGGAAGCCCGCGGGATCGCCGGGCATACGCTCGGCCATTATCTCTCGGCCCTGTCGCTGATGTTCGCGCAGACCGGTGACACCGCTGTGCGCGATCGCCTCCGCCACACGATCGCCGAGATGGCGCGGATCCAGGCGGCGCAGGGCGACGGCTATGTCGGGGGGACTACCGTCGAGCGCGACGGCAAGACGATCGACGGCAAGATCGTGTTCGAGGAAATCCGCAAGGGCGAGATCCGCACCGGCGGGTTCGACATCAATGGCGGCTGGGTGCCGCTCTATACCTGGCACAAGGTCCATGCCGGGCTGATCGACGCGGTGCGGCTCGGCGACGTCGACGCGGCGATGCCGGTGATGCTCGGCATGGCGGGCTATCTCGCGACGATCCTCGAAGGGCTCGACGATGCGGCGATGCAGAAGCTGCTCGCTGCCGAGCATGGCGGGCTGAACGACAGCTATGCCGAGACCTATGCGCTGACCGGCAACCCGCGCTGGCGGCGGCTGGCGGAGCGGATCTACCATCGAAAGGTGCTGGCGCCGCTGGCCGCGCGGAAGGACGACTTGCCCGGCCTCCACGCCAACACCCAGATCCCCAAGCTGATCGGGCTCGCGCGGCTCTACGAACTGACCGGCGAGCAGCGCCATGCCGATGCGGCGCGCTTCTTCCATCAGACCGTGATCCGGCATCACAGCTACGTCATCGGCGGCAATAGCGAGCGCGAGCATTTCGGGCCGCCGGACCAGCTCTCGACGCGGATCACCGAGCGGACCTGCGAGGCGTGCAACAGCTACAACATGCTCAAGCTGACCCGGCACCTTTATGGCTGGCAGCCCTATGCCACGCTGTTCGACACGTACGAGCGGATCCACCTCAACCATCTGCTCGCGCACCAGCATCCCGGGACCGGGCAGTTCGTCTATTTCATGCCGCTGAGCGCCGGGGCGAAGCGGACCTATTCGACGCCCGAGGACAGCTTCTGGTGCTGCGTCGGCTCGGGACTGGAAACGCACGCCAAGCATGGCGAGAGCATCTACTGGCACGACGACGTGACGCTGTTCGTCAACCTGTTCATCCGCTCGACCGCGGCGTGGAAGGAACGCGGGCTCGAGGTCGCGCTCGACACCGGCTATCCGTTCAGCGAGCAGGTAACGCTCCGCGTGACCAAGGCGCCGCGTGCGGCGACTGCGATCGCGCTGCGCGTCCCCGGCTGGTGCGATGCACCGGCGCTCGCGCTCAACGGCACGCCCCAGCCGCTCGACCGCGCGACCGGCTATGCCCGTGTTGCGCGCCGCTGGCGGGCAGGGGACCGGATCACGCTCACCCTGCCGATGCGGGTGCGGACCGAAGCGACGCCGGACGATCCGCGGATGCTCGCTTATCTGAGCGGGCCGCTGGTGCTCGCCGCCGATCTCGGGCCTGCCGACAAGGCGTATGACTGGCCGGTGCCGGCACTGGTGACCGAGGATCCGGTGGCGGCGGTGAAACCGGTCGATGCGGCCGCACACCGGTTCAATCTCGTGGATGCGCGGCCGCAGCCATTGGCGCTGGTGCCGTTCTTCGCGCAGCACGACCGCCGCACCGCCGTCTATTTCCCGCGCTTCACCGAGGCGGAGTGGAAGCGCGAGGAGACGAGCTTCCGCGCGGAGACCGCGCGGCGCGCGATGCTCGAGGCGCGCACGGTCGACGTGATCCAATTGGGCGAGATGCAGCCCGAGCGCGATCACGATTATCGCGCCAACCATAGCGATTTGTTCTCGTGGGGGGGGCGCAGCGCGCGGCAATTGCCGTGGGGCGTGGGCAATTATCTCGAATTCACCCTCGCGGTGCGGCCGGGGCCGATGCTGCTCAGCGTGCTCTATTGGGGCGAGGAAGTGGCCAAGAATTTCGACGTCTCGGTCGAGGGCACGCGCATCGCCAACGAGCGTCGGGCGACCGAGCCGGTCAAGCGCTTCGTCAGCGTCGACTATCCGATCCCCGCGTCGCTCACTCGCGACAGGGACAAGGTGACGGTGCGCTTCGAGACGCGCGGCACCGACGCCTTCATCTACGAAGCGCGGACGCTGGAGGCCAAATGAGCACGCTCAGCCGTCGGTCCGCACTGGGCCTGTTCGCCGCCGCGCCGGTCGCCGCACAGGCGCGGGGGACGCGCAACTTCCGCGATCTCGCGCCGCGCCCGCCGCTGGGGTGGAACAGCTGGGACAGCTTTGCGGCGACGATCAACGAGGAACAGGCGCGCGCCAATGCCGCGGTGATGGCGAAGACGCTGCTGCCGCACGGCTATGACGTGTTCACCGTCGACATCCAATGGTACGAGCCCGGCGCGGTGGGGTTCGAGTATCGCGTCGGAGTCGAGCTGGCGATGGACGCGCATGGCAGGCTGCTGCCAGCGCCCAACCGCTTCCCCTCGGCGGCGGGGGGCAAGGGCTTCAAGCCGCTTGCCGATTATGCGCACAGCCTAGGTCTGACGTTCGGCATCCATCTGATGCGCGGCGTGCCGCGGCTCGCCGCCGACCGCAATCTGCCGATCCTCGGCACCAAATATCGCTGCGGCGACATCGCCGACCGGGTCAACATCTGCCCGTGGAACTCGGACATGTATGGCGTCGACATGGCCAAGCCGGGCGCGCAGGCTTATTATGACAGCGTCTTCAAGCTGATCGCGTCGTGGGGCGTCGACTTCGTCAAGGTTGACGACATCGCCCGGCCCTACCAGCGCAACCAGCCCGAGATCGAGGCGGTGCGCCGCGCGATCGACCGCAGCGGGCGGCCGATGGTGCTCAGCATCTCGCCGGGCGAGACTCCGCTCGCCGCCGCCGGGCATGTCGTCAATCACGCGAACCTGTGGCGGATCAGCGACGATTTCTGGGACGAATGGCCATTGCTGCTGGCGCAGTTCAAGCGGCTGGCGGATTGGGCGCCGCATCTCCGCCCCGGCGCCTGGCCCGATGCCGACATGCTGCCGCTCGGGCTGCTCGCGCTCGGCAAGCGCAAGACACGCTTCACTTATGACGAGCAGCGCACGATGATGACCCTGTGGTCGATCGCGCGCTCGCCGCTGATCATGGGCGGCGACCTGCGCGCGCTCGATCCGCGTACGCTGGCGCTGCTGACCAACGACGCGGTGCTCGCGGTCAATCAACACGGCATCGCGGCGTCGCAGGCGTTCCGCGCCGGCAATCATGTCGGCTGGACGTCGCGCGACGCGCGCTCGGACGCGCGCCACCTCGCCCTGTTCAACACCGGCGAGACCGCGGACATGGTCTCCGCCGATCTGCCCGCCCTGGGCATTCCGGGGCGCGTCAAGGTCCGCGACCTATGGCTGGGCGTGAATCTCGGCGCGGCGAAGACCCGCCTGACCGTCACTCTCCCGCCGCACGGCTCGGGGCTCTACTGCTTGGGCTGAACCGGAGCCTTGTCTTCGGTGCCGTTGCATTCGCCGGTGCGGCGCGCGTCCATCTTGAGCGTCATCGTGTGCGCGGTCATCGGCTGGCCCGGCATGCCCGCGGTCTTGCTGGTCATTGTCATCTGGTAATTGTCGCTGGCGAACTTGCCGGACATCGTCGCGTCGACGGTCATCCCGGCGCTCTTGCACTGCATCTTGGCGTCGATCCGGCCGCCCGACATGTTGAAATGGTCGTAGCGGCAATCCTTGTTGTCGCCCGAGAAGAAGTCCGCGGCGGGCTTCTTCGCTTGCTCGGGCGTCAGGCAATTGGCGAAGCTGTGCCCGCTCGCCGTCGCGCTCTTCATCTTGGCGGCCGCTTCGGGCGGCAGGCCGGGGATCTCCATGTTGGTGATCGTCGCGGTGCCTTCCCAGCGGCCGGGCGACAGGGTCGGCGCGGCGCCGCTCGCGACCACCTTCTCGGCAACTTCCTTGACGCTGGCGTTGGTCGCCTCGACCGTGGGACCCGAATTGCACGCGGCGAGCGACAGCGGTGCGAGCAGCAGCAGCTTCTTCATCGGTATTCCTCCCTGTCCGTTGCGGCGAGCATATGGACGGGGCGGGAGCGCGGCAAGCGTCAGTGATTGTGGCGGGGCACCCCGAAGGTCTGGGCGAGCTTCTGATATTTCACTGCCGGCTCGAGTACCGCCCCGCTCTCCATCTGGCCGACCACCGCGCGCTGCATCTCCTGCCACGGTGTCTGGCTTGCCGGGAAGGCGAAGCCGCCGGCGGCTTCGAGGGCTTGGCGGCGCTCGGCCAGTTCGGCGTCGGAGACCAGCATGTTCGCAGTGCCCTTGCGCAGGTCGATCCGCACCCGGTCGCCGGTCTGGAGCAAGGCGAGCCCGCCGCCCGCCGCCGCCTCGGGCGAGGCGTTGAGGATCGACGGGCTCCCGCTGGTGCCCGACTGGCGGCCATCGCCGATGCAGGGCAAAGCGTGGACACCCTTCTGGATCAGCTGCACCGGCGGGCGCATGTTGACGACCTCGGCAGCGCCCGGATAACCGATCGGCCCGGCGCCGCGCATGATCAGCAGGGTGCGCTCGTCGATGCCGAGTGCTGGATCGTCGATGCGGGCGTGATAATCCTCGGGCCCGTCGAACACCACGACCGGGCCCTCGAACGCGTCGGGATCGGCGGGGTCGGAGAGGTAGCGGTCGCGGAATTCGGGCGAGATCACGCTCAACTTCATGATCGCGCTGTCGAACAGATTGCCGCGCAGCACCGAGAAGCCGGCGGCCGGCTTGAGCGGCGCATCGAAGCGGCGGATGACCTTCTCGTCTTCGATCACGGCGTCGCGGCAATTGTCGCCGATGCTGCGGCCGTTGACGGTCAGCGCGTCCTCGAGGATCAGCCCCTGGCGCATCAGCTCGGCGACCACCGCGGGAACGCCGCCGGCGCGGTAATAATCCTCGCCGAGATATTCGCCCGCGGGCTGGAGATTGACCAGCAAGGGGACGTCACGGCCATGCGCCTGCCAGTCGTCGAGATCGAGTTCGACGCCAATGTGCCTGGCGATCGCGTTCAAGTGGATCGGCGCGTTGGTCGATCCGCCGATCGCCGAATTGACTCGGATCGCATTGAGGAAGGCTTCGCGGGTGAGCACGTCGCTGGGCTTGCGGTCCGCCGCGACCATCTCGACGATCTGGAGGCCGGTGCGATAGGCCGATTCCTGCCGGTCGCGGTACGGCGCGGGGATCGCCGCCGAGCCGGGCAGCGACATGCCGAGCGCCTCGGCAAGGCTGTTCATCGTCGAGGCGGTGCCCATCGTGTTGCAGAAGCCCGTCGACGGCGCCGAAGTCGCGACGAGCTTGATGAAGCCCTGATAGTCGATCTCGCCGGCGGCGAGCAGCTCGCGCGCCTTCCAGACGATCGTCCCCGATCCGGTGCGCTGGCCTTTGTGCCAGCCGTTGAGCATCGGCCCGACCGACAGCGAGATCGCCGGGATGTTGACCGTAGCGGCGGCCATCAGGCAGGCCGGGGTGGTCTTGTCGCAGCCGGTGGTAAGGACGACGCCGTCGATCGGATAACCGTAGAGCGTCTCGACCAGCCCGAGATACGCGAGGTTGCGGTCGAGCCCCGCGGTCGGGCGCTTGCCCGTCTCCTGGATCGGGTGGACGGGGAATTCGATCGCAATCCCGCCCGCCTCGCGGATCCCCTCGCGGATGCGCTCGGCGAGGACGATATGGTGGCGGTTGCAGGGCGAGAGATCGCTGCCGGTCTGGGCGATGCCGATGATCGGCTTGCCCGACTGGAGCTCGTCAAGGCTGATCCCGAAGTTCATGTATCGCTCGAGATAGAGCGCGGTCATGTCGGCGTTCGAGGGATCGTCGAACCACGCGCGGGAGCGGAGCTGGCGCGGCGGAGAGCTAGAATCTTGTGTCATTTGCTTTGCTGTGAGCCTTCGGGCCTTGGCCTCGGATTAGTCAGACTATTGGCAACAAAACCGCGTCCGGACAAGAGCGCCACGAAATATCCTCAGCGCCACTGCACGGTGAGCGGTGCGGGCATCCATGGGTGGAGGATCGTAGCGAAGCTCCAGGGCAGCTGGTCGAGCAGGATATCGAGCACGCGGGTTTCGACGTCGAGCCGCCAGCCGGAATCGCTCCGGGTGAGCCGGCCGTCGCGGCGGAAGAACGTCTCGCGCAGCGCTGCTACGCTGCTCTCTCCCAGCGCCGGCCAGTTGGCCAGCATCGCGCGGAGCAGGCTTTGCGCCGTCTGCAGCTCGGCTTCGGTGGGCGTGATTTCGAGTGCGACGGGTTCGGCGGGAGCCATCCCGCACAAAATCTTGTTGAGCGCGAGCTGGGGCTCGGGGGCATCGCTGCGTTCGTCGACGAGCCATTGCAGCAGATGGACCGCGCGGGCCTGCAATCCGGGATCGCGCCAGCGCCAGCCTTCGCCCTGGGGCTCGACATAATCGAGCGACTGGAAGAGCCGGGGCAGGAATGCCGAGGCGAGCACCAGCCCGGCATTGGCGATGGCAAGCGTCATAGGCATGTCCTCTGCGTCGGCAGGCCGGGTTTCGGCCGCACGGCGGTCGCGCTCGCGGGCGCGCAGGTCAAGCGCGATGCGCAGCGGCGCGTCGCGCATCCCCTCCAGCGCGGAAGACAGCAGCGCCTCGACCCGCGCGCGCAGCGGCGGCGGGAGCGCAGGCGCGGCTTCGCTGCCGTCGAGCATCCTGCGGGCAAGCTGTAGAATCGGATGCGCGCTGGTGGCGGCGGCAAGGATGCAGTCCCATTGCGCTGCACGCGGGAGCGGGGATGCGGCGGCGCGACGGACTCCTGCCAGCCGGTCGGCGGCGTGAAGCAATGCGGCGGCTGCGGTCGGCGCGAGGATCGCGAGGAGCGCGACGAGTTCGGCCTCGCCGAGCGCGTGCGTCAGCCGGCTGCGGTTGCGTGCCTGCTCCAGCGCCCGGCGCACTGCGCTCGCCGTCCCGTTCGCCGCGAGGCCGAGCAGGGACCTGGCGCGATCGAGAAGCGGCGCGGTCCGGGGGACATCGCCAGCCTTGTCGAGGCGAACCTCGCTGGCCTGTCCAGGAGCGCGATCGCTGAGCAGGCGCCGCAATGCAGCCTGCTCGGACAGGCTCGCGAGCGACAGGAGCTGCTTCAGCCAGGCATCGGCGAAGCCGATCGCGCCCGCACTCCGCCAGTCTCGCGCGCTCGCTGCAAGCACCAATGCGCGGGCGAGCTTGGCCGGCGCGACGGCGAGGCGGCCGCGATAGCCGGTGAGGGCGCGGACCAGCGCCGTTGCGCGTTCGCGCTCCCCCGGCGGCATCGCGGCGAACAGCAAAGGGGCGGTGTGGGGCGCGTCAAGCAGCGCCGCGAGATGCGCGGGGGCGTCCTCCGTTGCGGCGAGCGTGCGCAGTGCGGCGAACGGGCAGGCATGGAGGAGCGCCGCAAGATGCCGTGCCGTCACCTTGTAGACCCGGTGCCCCAGGCGCTGTGCCGGCAGGGCCATCGCGGCCGAAGCGGAGGCGTGTGGAAGGTCGAGAATGCTTCGTCGCTCCGCCGGAGCGGGGGAAGTGGCGCGGGCGGCGCGAGGGCGCGAAGTCTCCTCCTGCGCCATCGTCACGCTGTGAAGGCGCGCGGGGCGCTTTGTTTCCGTCCTGCCTTGCGTGCCGTCTGCCGAGCGGGGCGGCGAGGGCTGCATGTGGGACGCTGAATCGCCTTCCTGGCCGTGCGGACCCCGAAGGTGCCGCGCTACGACCTCGGAAATCGCGCCTGTCGACCTTTGCAATTCGGACCTGGCTACGCCCAGCAGCAGCGCAAGCCGGATCTGCCCAACACGCGGCAAGGCGGCGACCACGCGATTGAGGTCTGCCGCCGGAAATGTGCGCAGGCGCGCACACAATACCGGCGGGGCCAGGGCCGAGAGGTGCGGCAAACGCGCGGCAAGCGCGGCGGCGCGGGCTTCGGGGGCGATGTCCCACAGCAAGGCGAAATGCTCGATCGCGGCGTGACCCGCGGCGAGCCGGTCGACACGATGCCGTGGCGGATGGCGCAGCGCGGCGAGCAAGCGGCGCTCGGGCGAGCTGGCCCCGCGCAATGCCGCCTGTAGCCGGGCGCGCAACGCCGCTGGTGAGATGTTGCGCGCATGCGCGAGCGACACCGTTGCTCGGTCGAGCAGGGCATCGGGCAAGTCGCCTTCGCCGCTGCGCGCCGCGGCTTCCAGCAATATTTGCCACTCCGTCGGCGAAGCGCCCGCGGCGCGCGCAAAGGCCGTCATCGCTGCATGCAGATGGGGGGCGAGCAGATGCGCGGCGAGCTGCTCCGGTGCGTCGGGGGCGAGCCGCGCGCAGAGGCGCGGCAGATCGGCGGCGGCCAGATCGCGCAGCAGGTGCCGGACCGCAAACGCGTCGATCACCCGCGCGCGGGCGAGCAGCGTTTCGATCGGCGTGCCCGTCGCGTGCGCGGGGGACTCCGACGGGTCGGTCAATGCGGCCGCCAGCGCGGCGAGCGGTTCCGGGCGTTCGGCGCCGAAGTACGCCGTGGCTTGGCCCAGCCGCACCGTGAGGCTGCCCGGCGGCAGGCCACGCATCTGGGCGAGCAGGGTCCCGGCGCGAGAGGCTGCCTGCCCGGCTTGGCTTTCGGATTGCGCCGCGAGCGCGAGCAAGGCGGCGCGCTCGCGGTCGTCGGCCGCTATGGTTTCCAGCGTCGTGGGGAGTTCGCTGGGTTCGACGTTCCACAAAGTGGCAAGCGCGGTGGCCAATGGCAGGAAATCCCGGATCGAGGCAGAAAGCCGCGCCGGATCGTCGTGCGCCAGCCGCCGGAGCAGCGAGCGCAGCCGCGGGCCTTCGATCGCTGCCACCAGCCGCCGCGCCTCGCGGCGCTGGCGGGGCGAGAGGACGGGCCGGGCGAGCAAGGCTGCCAGTTCGGCGACGCCGGCCTGCCCGGCGAGCAGCGCCGGCTCCTCGTCGATCAGTTCGCCGAGCACGGCCACCAGCGATCCCGGTGCCCGCCGCTTTGCGAGAATTCGCGGCAAGCCGCGGCGGAGCTGTGCGATCAGCGCGGCGAGCGTCGTCCCGCCGCTCCGCGCGAGCTGGACGAGCAGGCGGCGCAGGAAGGCCTTGCGATTGGCCTGCAGCCCGCTTTGCTGGAGCGCATCGCGCAGCACGATCGTCCACAGCATCGCGCCGAGCTCGGCCGGGCTTGCCGAGACCAGCCGCTCGGCGGCATGGCTCTCGCGCACCTCGCCGAGATAAGCGAGCACATAGGCGGCGTGGACCGGCTCGAGCCGGTGGAGCAACGCCGCGAGCAACGCCTCGGGCATCTGTCGCACCAGCCGCGCCAGCATCATCTCGCGCGTGCCGTGGCGGCGGAGCATCGCGACGAGCGCGAGCGGATCCTCGGCGACGAGCCGGGCGAGTACCGTCTCGGGGCGCAGCGACAGCGGGATCGCGCGCGCGGCGGGCCAGGCGCCGTGGAGCAGATAATGTTCGAACGCGGCGACCCGCGCGCGGTCTTCGCGTTCCGGCACGGCGCCCGTCGGGCCGTGCAACGCGTCGGCGAGCGCGCGGCGCAGGCGGGCGCGCAAGACCGGCGCGGCGCGGTCGAGATCGTCGGGAGCAAAGCTTCCGAGCGGCACCGAAAGACGCTCGATCCGGACCAGCATGCCGGGCGTGTCGAATTCGTCGAGCACGTCGGACAGCACCGGCACGAAGCGCCGCCGGTTGATCTCGGCGAGCCGGTCGAGCAGCGCCGGCCCCGCCAGGCCGGGAGCGACGCGAATCGTCAGCGCCTGCCGCTCGACCAGGTGATCGAGGCGCATTGCTCAGCCGACCATTCTGCCGCTGGCGGCGAGCTCACGCGCGACTGCCTCGGCGATCCGGCGTTCGGGGACATAGTCCTTGGCGTCGATCAGTGCGTGGATGCTCAGCCGGCGCAGCACGTTGATCATCTCGCCGCCGCTCAGTTCGTAGCGCCGGGCGAGGGCCTCGAGCGGGACGCCCTCGGCCAGCTTCCCGCGCGGATCGGCAAAGGCCATCTGCCACAGCCGCAGCCGCGCCGCGGCGTCGGGCATCGGGAAATAGACCATTGCCTGGAAGCGCCGGGCGAAGGCGGCGTCGATATTGCCCTTGAGGTTGCTCGCCAGGATGATGACGCCGGGCGAATCCTCGATCCGCTGGAGCAGATAGGCGATCTGCTGGTTAGCATGGCGATCGTTGGCGCTCTGGGTGTCGCCGCGCTTGCCGAACAGCGCGTCGGCTTCGTCGAAGAACAGCAGCATCTCGCCGAGCGCGGCCTGGTCGAACAGGGCGGCGAGGTTCTTCTCGGTCTCGCCGATCCATTTGCTCACCACGCGCGACAGATCGACGCGGAAGACCGGCAGTTCCAGCGTCTTGCCGAGCACTGCGGCGGTCATCGTCTTGCCGGTGCCGGGCGGGCCGTGGAACAGCGCGCGATAGCCCGGCTTGAGGTGCTTCCGAAGCCCCCAATCCTCCATCAGCAGGCGCTCGTTGCGGACCCAGGCGAGCAATGCCTCGATCTCCTCGCGCACCGTCTGGCGGAGGACGAGGTCGTCCAGGCCGTAGGGCGTTTCGAGCCGTTGCGCCGGGAACAGCGGGCTGTGAGTCGCAGGACCGCCGGTGATGCGATCGAGCCAGCGCGCACTGAGCCGAAGCGGCACCCAGGGCGCGTTCGTCTCCTCCGCGTCGAGCATGCGCAGTGTCTGCAGCGGGGCATCGGGCGCGAACAGCTGGAGCGCGGCGAGCCGCTGCGCGACGTCCTCGCCGGCGAGGACGAACAGGGCGGTCTCGCGGGTCGGGGCGAAGCCGCTCTGCGCGCCGCCGTCCATGCCGCCGAATTCGGTGAAGCGGCGGCCGGTGGCCTCGTTGCGGATCAGGAAGGCGTCGAGCAGCTGCGGGCGGAGATGCGGCAGCGCGGCGAGCATCAGGACCAGCCGTTCGGCGGGCGACAATCCGTTGCGGCGCACCGCCTCGGCATAGGCGCCCCGCACGCCGCCGAGATCCGGGGCGGGCGCCAGCAACAGGATGTCGCCGCCTTTGGCCTGGATGTGCAGCTCGAAACGATGCTCGATCACTTGGGCGAACCAGGCGATCTCGGCTTCGATCACCGCGGCGTTGCCGTCCATGCCTGTTCCCCCTCGCGCCGCGCCCACCGTTCCAGCACCTCGCGCAGTTCGACGGCGAGCTGGTCGGCGGCGTGGCGCGCTTCGACGCGCAAGGCTGCGCGCCACAGACGAATCAGGTCGCGCAGGCGCCGCCAGCGCGCCGGATCGACGAAATGGAGGTGCAGGCCGAGATGCGCGGGCAGCTCCGATCGGATCGCCTCGGCGATTTCGGCGCGGTAGCGAACGTCGTCGCGCATGTCGGCGTCGAACGCGACCGCGACGCTGACCGCCATCGCATATTGATAGCGCCCTCCCTCGGCGACGCGGCGCGCCTCCCCCCGCGGGCGCAGCATCATGTGTTCGACCAGGCAGACGCGCGCGCGCCGGCCGGGTCCGGCGCCGAGCAGCAGGTTGGCGTGGAGCTCGAGCCCCGACATCCGACGCAGCGCGCCGCGCGCTTCGGGATCGCAGCCCCGGCCGCGGCGGCGCGCCAGCACCGCGCGGCGGTCGAGCAGCACCTGCTTCACGGCGATGCGGTGCGCGAGGGCTTGGTTTCGCGTGCGGCGCGGCGGCATCGGGACCCAGTCCGCGGGCACGCCGTACAGCGCAAGCAGCAGGTCGAGCAGCTGCTCGCGCTGCGCGTCGGGCAGCGGGAAGGCGATCGCGCCGCTCGCGAGGGGGCCTGTCCCACCCAGCCGGGCGCAATAATCGGCCATCACGGTCTCGAAGATGCGCAGGAAGCCGCCGAGCTGCGCCGCCGCCGGAGTCTCGGGGCGGTCGGGCGTCGCGAGGCCATAGACGCGCGGCAATTGCGGTCCGAGCGGCGCGAGCTGGGTGACCGCGCGCGGCTTCCCAGGCGGCAGCACAAACGCCGCGCGCCAGGCCGGCTTGAGCGGCCAGCTGGCGCGATGCGCCTCCCAGCGACGCAACAGGCGCCGGAGCACTTCGCCACGATCAACGGGACAGGGCCGCGCGTCGATGGTGAGGCGGAGCGGGAGGTCGTCGGACTCGATCCCGGCATCGAGGCTGCACCATGCGTCGGGATCGATCGGGCAGGGCGCTTCGCAGATGCCGGCGTCCTCGACCCACAGCTGCGGGTCGGTCACGCGCAGCACCCCTGGTATATCGCGCAGGATCTCGGTCAGCGCGCGCGGGTCGATCGACGCCGGCTTATCGGCCAGCTCGCCCTCGGCGATCAAACCCCGGTGGAGCAGGGGGCCGTCGAGCGCGGGCGCCTGTGGATCGAATGGTCTGCGACGCGGCTCGGGGGCAAGGAACAGCGCGAGCCGGAACAGCGATTCGGCCATCACTGCCTCGGGCCGCGCGCCATGCGCGAGCGCGATCTCGGCGTGCATGGTAGTGCGCAGCGGGCGCAGTACTCGGATCGCGCCGATATCCTCGCCAAGCGGCCGATTGCGTTCGAACACGCGCCGCACGCGCCGGGCGAGGTCGCGGTAGCGCGGGGGATGGTCGGGGTGCACGCCGGGCAGCGGCAGTGCGGCATGGATGCGGATATCGTACAGCCCCGGTCCGGCCTCCGCGCTCCGCGGCGTGAGCCAGACATTGGCCAGCCCCTCGACCCGATCGAGCAGCAGGCGCCGGAAATCCGCGATCGTCACCGGCGGCGACGGCAGCACGCGCCAGGGCGGGGGAATGCCCGCGCGACCGCCGAGCCGGGCCCCGGCCAGCAGATCCGCGATCGGCAGCGTCGCTCGATAGCCGAGATCGGTGAGCGCATAGCTGAGCAGCTCGGCCAAGGTGACCCCGGGGTCATGCGCGTTGAAGTCGGTCCAGCCGGCGCAGAGCTGCTGGAGATGCGCGATCGCCTCGGCCTTGAGCGCGTCATAGTCCTGCCCGGGCGGCAGCAGCGGATCGCGCGCCAGTGCCGCAGGAGCGGCAGGCGTCACCATGACGCCGTCGCCAGCGCCGCGACGCCGCTGACGGCAATCGTGCCGGCGATCGGCACGCGCCAGCCGGCGGCGCCGGGCAGGGCCACGTCGAGCTGGTCGATCGCTCGCACCGCGGGCTGGGCGCGCAGGAATCGCGCGATCGCGCTGCGGGCGTCGTCGGCATCGGCCGCGTCGTCCAAATCGAGGCCGGGAGCCGCCCAGGGCGACAGGAAACCGGCAAGTGCTGCCTCGATCGGCGCGACGTCGGATCGATCGAGGATGAGTCGGGCGCTCACGTCTACCGGAACGTAGACGGGATCGACCACGTCGATGCGCGCGAACGGGCTGGCCAGCGTGGCGAGCCGATCGGCGATGTCCGCCCGCAGCTGTGCAGGCGCGCAGGGCCGCAGCGGATCGCCGGTTCCGGCGACGGGGATGACGATCATCCGGATCGTGGCGGTGGACGAGTCGCATGCCGGATCGCCTGCGGGCAGCACCCGGACGCGGGCAATGTCGGGGAATTCGGCGAGCACCAGCCGTTCGATGTCCCAGGCGGTCAGCCCGCGTGCGCGGTGGCGGACGCGCTCGGCGGTGCGGGCGCGCAGCATCGCCTGTGGCTCGGGCGGCTGCCCGCCGGCGCTGTCGAGCGGCTGGACCACGCGGGCGAGCCCGGCGAGCCTGGTCACGGTCCCCGCCGGCACGGGGAGCATCGCGGTCTCGCTGCCATCGACCAGCCGGGTCGCCGATACCGCGTCGGGCAGGACCGCGACGATCGCGGGTATGTCAGGCCCGGCGAAGCGCAGGCGCAAGGCGAGTGGTGACGCCGCGTCGTCGGGAATCGCGATCCGCACGATGCCGGTGGCGGTGAGGCCCTGCGTCTGATCGGCGAGCAGCGCCTCGGCGGCGAGCGGCTGCCATCGGTCGCGCCCGCGATACCACCAGGCCGGGTTCCGCGGGGCGATGCCGGTGGCGGCGATCCGGACCAGCAGCGCCAGCACGTCCCCCGGCCCGGCGCCATCGAAACGCAGTTCGAGCGCCGGTACCTCGGGTGCGGCAGGAAAGAGCGGCGCGTTTCGCAGCGCTATGCGTGCCGGCTCCGTCAGCGTCGCGGCATGGTGGAGATTCAAGGCGTCGGCAGCGACGCGCCACGCGCAATCGAGCGCGATGCCGGCGAGCAGTGGCTGGAGCGGGGGATTGGGCAGCAGGACGATGACCGGCTCGCTCGGCTCGGGCTCGACGCTCTCGACGCCTTCGAGGTTGCGCAGGAGCTTCCCCGGGAAACGCAGGATCGCGCGCAGCAGTCGCCGGAGGAAACCGGGCGGGGCGGGACGCGGCGCGTCGCCGCGGGCGATCGCCTCGGTGGCATATTGGACATTGGCGGCGTGGAGCGCGTGGCCGAAGCCGTAGGTCGGGCCGGCGAGCGTGACGCAGACATGGTCGGCGCGCGGGCTGCCGTCTGTGGTAGCGGACGCGGCGAGCCACGATCCCGGCGCCAGCGGGCCGCGCTCGGGCATCAGCGGCGGCGCAGGCTCGAAATCCGCGGCGAAAACATCGGGCGGCGGTGCCGCGGCGACCGGCGGGGCGCTGCCGAGGCTCGCCGGCGCGAACAGCGGCAGCCGGTGCGTCGGGTCCCAACCGGGCAAGGGGGCCGCCAGCGTGACGACGAAGGCGGCGTTGTCGAAGGGCGGCCAGTCGAACAATTGCCCCTGCGCGTCGACGGCATAGCCCTGATAATAGCTCGCGAAGCCGCCGTCGCCTGGCGGCAGGCCGGCCCATTCGAGACGCAGGACCAGCCGGTCGAGCGCGGGACCGGCGAGGATCGGATGGTCCACGCGCAGCCATCCGCCCGGCCCCGGCGGCGCGCCAAAGGGTGCCGCGGCGACGGCGCTCGCCGGGCCGGCAGGCGTCCGCACCGCGATGCCGGGCAGGTCCTTCACGGCGATGTCGAGGCGGGCATCGCGGATAGGGGCGGCGGTCGCGCGGCCGGCATGGGTTACCCGCAAGGCGGGAGAGCCGGGGAAGTCGTTGAAGGGCGCCAGCGCGGGGAAATCGGGCGGAAGCGTGCAGGATATTCGCAGTAGATCGGCTTCGGTTTCCACGGCGGCGGCGATCGGGAGCCATCCTTTCGCCGTGGTCACGCTGACGGTCAGCGCCGCCGATACGGCCGCGTCGAGGGGTTGATCGAGCGCGATTTCGAGCAAGAGCCGCCGCGTCCCGCCGGGCAAGTCGAGTAGCGGGGTCGCGAAGATCGCATGTGCCTCGAATGCTTCGCCCGGCAGCGGGGCGGCGATGCCCAGGGCGGGGTCGCCCAGCGCGCCGTCGGGTCCCGGCGCGAGCTGCGTGACGGTCGCGTCCGGACGCCATAGCCGCGCCGCTTGCAGACGGGCACCGGTGACGTCGAGCGCGGCCTCGGTGGCGAACGCAATCGCTCCGCCTGCCGGGATCAAGGTGCCGCGCGAGAGCTTCGGCCGGGTGCCGGGCCGCGGCACCAAAGCGAGCAGCATCCGGTCGGGCCGCGCACCCGCGGGCGCGGCGTGGAGCAGGCGATGCTGGTAGAAATCGATCCATTGCTCAGGGATCCGGTTGAGCAGGTCCAGCGCGTGGCCGAAGATGCGGGCGAAGGCGATCGCCAGCGCGGGATGCGGGCTGTGGTCGCCCGAGACGAGGCTCGCGCCGAAGGCGTCACCGGCGCGCCGGCCCAGTTCGCCCATCTCCTCGACAAATGCTTCCACTGCATCGGCGAGCTCGCCCAGCATCCGATCCGCCCAGGCGCGTTCGACGGCGTCGGCGACGCCGCGGATCTCGCCTTCGAGCGCGGCCCGGCGCCAGGGCCGCCGCAGCAGGTCCCAGCGGGCATGGCGGAAGCGCTCGGTCAGCTCGGCCTCCTCGATCGCGGCGACATGATCGACGAGACGCTGGAGCTGCGGGCCGAGCACCCGCTCGATCACCTCCTCCGCCAACCCCCGGACCGAGCGTCCCCGCGTCGCGCCGCCGAGATCGGCCGGGGCGAGCCACGCGTCGAGATCGTCGGCGAAGCGCAGCAACGCCTCGACGAGCTCGGTCAGCCGCGTTTCGTTCTCGTGCGGCGCGCCGCCGCGCCGCGCCGCGTCGAGCAACACCGCGATCGGCTCGGCATGGCTGTCGATCTCGGCCGTGACGAGCAAGGCGAGGACGAAGCTCTGGTCGGCGAGGAGGACCCGTCGCCAATTGCCGTCGACCTCGCCGGCATCGTTGTGGAAAGGGATATCGGTGGCGATGCGGGCGAAGTCAGCGAGCAGCTCGGCGAGGTTCCGAGCGTCGAGCCGGGCATTTTCGGGCGCGAAGGCGGGCGGCATGCGGCTTGCCTGACACGCCCAGCGCGTGATCAGCCGCGGCGCTGTCACGGGCCTTCCACCAGCGTTCCCTCGTTCTTGTAGAACGGGAAGACGAGGTTGTTGCGGGTGTTGGTCGCGCGGACGCGATAGTCGATGCCGATCAGCACCAGAGCGGGATCGTCGGCATCGATCGTCGCAGTGACGTCGATCAGGTCGATGCGCGGTTCCCAGCGCAGGATCGCAGTGGAGACGATCTCGCGCAATTCGCTGAGCAGGCTCGCGGTGAGATCGGCGAAGACGAAACGCGGCAGGTCGCAGCCATAGGTCGGCACCATCACTCGCTCGCCCTGCGGGGTGGAGAGCAGCACGAACAGGCTCTGGCGGATGTCGGAATCGCCTTCCTCCATCTCGGTGCCGAGCGTGGCGGTCGATACCCGCGGCGGGAAGCTCCAGCCGCGGCCGAGGAAGGAGAGGGGGCGGGGCGCCACTATCTCCCCTCCCTGCTTGCAGGGAGGGGTAGGGGGTGGGTGCGCGCGTCTGCGCGCCTAAGAGATTCCGTTACCCAGCATCGGAGCGTCGCGCTGCGCGCGCCGCTACCCACCCCTAGCCCCTCCCTTGCAGGGAGGGGAATCAAGGGGGCGTTTGCGATCATCTTCTCACCCCCCGATCAGCACGGTCGGCAGGCCGAAGACGATGCTTCCGCCATGCGCGCAGCTGTCGCCCAGCCGCGCGGCGGGCATGCTCGCGATCAGCACCGTCGCCGATCCCATCACGATGCTGTCGGGCGGGCCGACGCATACCGCCATGTCGCCGATCCGTGCCGCGGGCAGCCCGCCGATCAGCACCGTCGGCGCGCCGGGGCCGCTGATCGGCCCGCCGACATGCGGGATCGGCGGCACGCCCGGGGTCTGCATCGGGCAGGCGTGCATGTCGGTGAGGCGCGCGGCGGGGGGCATCAGTTGATCTTCACCAGCGCGCCGTTGACCTCGAGGATCGCCGCCGCCTTGAGCGAGCCCATGCCGTTGCTGGCGAGCGCGAGCTGGCCCGATGCGGTGGTGTTGATCTGCACCGCGCTGGTGTCGCACTTCACCGCGGCCTTGATCTCGAGATTGGCGCCGCAGTCGATCGTCATGTTGGCGGCCGACTTGATCGTCATGTTCGCCGCGCTGACCAGCTCGACCGCGTCGCTCTTCATCACCAGCTTGTTG
>Ga0065165_1002085_pt1 | contig 18335 bp, 17 predicted proteins | sample AraplaMF_Cvi_mMF_FD_63813 | JGI IMG/M metagenome (GOLD analysis project Ga0065165, IMG submission 63813) | Arabidopsis root microbial communities from the University of North Carolina, USA - plate scrape MF_Cvi_mMF (version 2) (version 3) | ecosystem: Host-associated > Plants > Roots >...
CGCACCAGCTTGCCGTCGATCACCGCGGTCTCGAGGCTGTCGACGGTCGAGCTCGCCGGAGTGTGGACGATGTCCACCGACACCAAAGGCTCGTCCGAATAGACCAGCACGCCCTTGAGCGGACCGCTCTCCGACGCCGCCTTGAGGATCGAATTGATCTCTTCCTTGGTGGTGTCGCGCTTCGGAGTGAAGGTCAGGTCGACAAGGCTGCCGTCCGGCACCGGCACGCGGATCGCCGAACCGTCGAGCTTGCCCTTGAGCTCAGGCAGCACCTCGCCCACCGCGCGGGCCGCGCCCGTCGTAGTCGGGATGATCGACATCGCGGCAGCACGCGCGCGGCGCAGATCGCTGTGGATCTGGTCGAGGATCTTCTGGTCGTTGGTATAAGCGTGGACCGTGGTCATCAGGCCGCGCTCGATGCCGACGCTGTCGTTGAGCACCTTGGCCACCGGCGCGAGGCAGTTGGTGGTGCACGACGCGTTCGAGACGATCGTGTGCCCGGCCTCGAGCTTGTCGTGGTTGACGCCATAGACCACGGTCAGGTCGACATTCTTGCCCGGCGCCGAGATCAGCACCTTCTTGGCGCCCGCGGCGATATGCTTCTCGCAGCTCGCGCGGTCGGTGAAGAAGCCGGTGCACTCGAGTACCAGCTCGACGCCGTTGGCGGCGTGCGGCAGGTTCGCCGGGTCACGCTCCGCGGTGACGTGGATGCGCTTGCCATCGATGATGATGTCGGTGCCGTCCGCCTCGACCGTGCCGGGATATTTGCCGTGCACGCTGTCACGCGAGAAGAGCCACGCGTTCGACTTGGCGTCGGCGAGGTCGTTGATCGAGACGAGCTCGAGCCCGCTTTCCGGACGCTCCAGAATCGCGCGCGCAACCAGACGCCCAATGCGGCCGAACCCGTTGATCGCAACCTTCGTCATTTCCGGTGTCTCCTTAGGCTTTGAGTCGTTCGAGGATCTGCGGCGCGATCGCTTCCGCGGTCAGGCCGAAATGCTCGTAGAGTTTGGGCGCAGGGCCCGAGGCACCGAACTTGTCGATGCCGAAGGACATGCCGTCGAGGCCGACATAGCGTTCCCAGCCGACGGTGGTGCCCGCCTCGATCGAGACGCGCAGGCAGTGGTCGGAAAGGACCGCCTTGCGATATTCAGCAGGCTGCGCATCGAACACCGACCAGCAAGGCATGGACACCACATCGGCACCCACCCCTTCGGCTTCAAGACGCTTGGCCACGTCGACGGCGATTTCCACCTCGGAACCGCTCGCGATCAGCACGACCTGGCGGCGATTTTCCGCATAGACTAGCGTATAGGCACCGCGCGCGGTGCGGTTGACGTCGGCCTGGGTGCGCAGCTGCGGCAGGTTCTGGCGGCTGAGCGCGAGTAGCGACGGACCCGTCTTCTTCTCGAGCGACGCCTGCCACGCCTCGGCGGTCTCGATCGTGTCGCACGGGCGCCACACGTCAAGGTTCGGCATGACGCGCAGGCTCATCAGATGCTCGACCGGCTGGTGCGTCGGCCCGTCCTCGCCGAGCCCGATCGAGTCATGCGTCATCACGTAGACGACACGGGCCTGCTGCAGCGCCGAGAGGCGGATCGCCGGCCGGGCATAATCGGAGAAGACGAGGAAGGTGCCGCCATAGGGGATCACGCCCCCGTGCAGCGCCATGCCGTTCATCGCCGCCGACATGCCGAATTCGCGGATGCCGTAATAGACGTAGCGCCCCGAATAATCGTCCGCCGTGAGCGGCGTGGTCTGCTTCGTCTTGGTGTTGTTCGAGCCGGTCAGGTCGGCCGAGCCGCCGATCGTTTCGGGCAGCAATTCGTTGATCGCGCCCAGCACCATCTCGCTGGCCTTACGGGTCGCGACCTTCTGCGGCTCGGCGAGCAGCCCGTGGATATACGCATCAAGCGAGAAGCCGGCCGGCAGGTCGCCCGCCATACGGCGCTCGAATTCCGCACGATCCGAATGCTTTGTGAGACGCTCCTGCCATTTTGCACGAACTGCGGCGCTACGCTTGCCGGCAGCGAGCCAGGTTTCGCGGATATCGCCCGGGATTTCGAACGCCGGATAGGGCCAGCCCAGCACCTCGCGCGCCGCGGCGACTTCGGCCGCGCCCAGCGCCGAGCCGTGCGAGCCCGAGGTGTCCTGCTTGTTGGGAGCTCCCTTGCCGATGATCGTGCGGCAGCGAACCAGCGACGGCCGATCGTCGGCCTGCGCAGCCTCGAGCGCGGCGGCGATGCTCGCTTCGTCATGCCCGTCGCATTCGACCACGTGCCAGCCGGTCGCGATGTAGCGCGCCGGGATGTCCTCGCTCGACGACAGCGACACGCGGCCGTCGATGGTGATGCGGTTGTCGTCCCACAACACGATCAGCCGGCCGAGCTTGAGATGCCCGGCAAGCCCGATCGCTTCGTGGTTGATGCCTTCCATCAGGCAGCCGTCGCCGGCGATCACCCACGTCTTGTGGTCGACCAGATCGTCGCCGAAGCCGGTGTTGAGGTGGCGCTCAGCGATCGCCATGCCCACCGCCATGGCGAGACCCTGCCCCAGCGGGCCGGTGGTGCATTCGACGCCGGCGAGCTCGAAATTCTCGGGATGGCCGGCGCAGGGGCTGCCGACCTGACGGAAATTCCGGATGTCCTCGATCGTCGGAGCCGCATAGCCGGTCAGATAGAGCAAGGCATATTGCAGCATCGAGCCATGGCCGGCCGACAGCACGAAGCGGTCGCGGTCGGGCCATTTGGGCGCGGCCGGATCGAACTTCAGATAGCGCTGGAACAGCACCGTGGCGACGTCGGCCATGCCCATCGGCATGCCCGGATGGCCCGAATTGGCGGCCTCAACGGCGTCCATCGCAAGCGCACGGATCGCGTTGGCGCAATCTTTGAAGGAAGCGGTCAAGCTGACTCCCCTGAACGGCCGGGCGCTGCAAGGACTGGAAGCGACATCCGGCGAATCGTTGACGCGCCGCCTTTGGGACGGGCGCGCCCGCACGTCAACCGGGATGGGTACCGGTTTGGCTCTGGAGCCAAGTCGGGGCTTGCCGCGCGCGGGGCGCATGCTATCGGCTATTTCCATGGCGGACGGCACCTCCCAGTCTCCGGCCGAACTGACCCCGGCTGAACGGATCGAGCGCGCTTTGGTGCGCATTGAAAAGGCAGCGGCTGCCCGCGCTTACGCGCAGGACCAGCTGGCCCGGCGGCATACCCGGCTGCGCGAGAAGATTTCCGACGCGATCCACGCGCTCGATACGCTGATGGCGCGCGAGTCGCACGAACCGGAGGAAGAGTGATGGCGGACGTCACACTTCTGATCGCCGGGCGCGAATATCAGGTCGCCTGCCGCGACGGCGAGGAACCGCATCTCGAGCGGCTCGGCGCACTGCTCCAGCGGCACTCGGCGACCGCGCAGCGCGCCTCTGGCGGTCTGAGCAGCGAGAAGACGATGCTGTATATCGCGCTGATCCTCGCCGACCTGCTCGACGAGGCGGAGCGGAGTCCGCCGCAGGGCGTTTCGCCCGCACTGCTCGAGATTCTCGCCGATCGGCTCGAAGCCGTCGCCGCGGCCCTTGAGGAAGACGCTCCGGCGTCCTAGATTGAGGAAGGCGGGTACTGCCCGGTGCGAGCTTTAGCGATTATCCCTGAGGCGATTCAACATCCATGGGGGCTGTCCCTGCGCAGATCCAGGTCTGTCGTACATGGTCCCCACCTGACGTTAACGGCGTCAGAGGATATTCAAGCAAACGGCCAGGGCGGTCCCGCCACCTCCCCCATTTCTGAGCACCATGGCGCCTGACAAACCGGCCCTGCGCGCGCAACTCCGCGCCGAGCGCGACCTGTTCGCGAGCGAATCGAGCGAGGCGGTCATGCCGCCCGAGGCATTCCTCGTGCGGCTGACACGCAATCAGATCGTCGCCACCTATGATCCGGTGGGCAGCGAGGCCGATCCCGCATTGCTCGCCGCAGCGGCGGCCGAGCGTGGCTGCCGGCTGGCCCTGCCCTTCGTCGTCGACCGCGCAACGCCGATCCGGTTCCTGTTGTGGGAGATCGGCGCGCCCTTGGTCGACGGGCCGTTCGGACTGCGCCAGCCCGACCCCGCCAGCCCCGAGGCAGCGCCCGATACGATCCTGACGCCGTTGCTCGGCTTCGACGGCCGGCTCAACCGGCTCGGCCAGGGCGCCGGCCATTATGACCGCGCCTTCGCCCGCTACCCCGGCGCATGGCGTGTCGGCGTGGCGTGGTCGGTCCAGGAAGTCCCCGCGGTGCCGACCGAGATCTGGGACGTCCCGCTCCACGCCGTGATCACTGAAAAGTCCATGCTCCAGCACGAGGAACCGCGATGAATCCGAGCTGGCGCAAGCCTGCGGGCATGCTCGGCATCCTCGCGTTCATCGCCCTCTGGGTGGTGCTCGTGGCGAGCTTTTCGGCGTCACTGGCGAAGCTGCACTGGGGAATCCAGCTGCCGATCTATGTCGTGCTGGGCGTGGTGTGGATCGCGCCGCTCAAGCCGGTGCTCCGCTGGATGGAGACCGGACGCTGGCGGTGACACGCCCTCCCCCGCAGGCGGGAGAGGGCTCGCGCCTCAGATATAGGTCAGCCCGTAATAACTATAGACGCGCATATTATAGGCATCGTCATAATCGGGCTGCTCGGCCTCGCCCTCATAGCTCGGCGCGCCCTCGAGTTGCTCTTTGGTCACGCTGACCACATAGCCGCCCTTGTCGGTATCGTAGACCAGCGCCTTCCACGGTAGCGGATAATGTTTGTGGCCGATGCCGAAGAGCCCACCGAAGCTGAGCACGGCATATTCGACCTGCCCCGAAATCTTGTCGACCATGAAGCGCTCGATCGTGCCGAGCCGCTCGCCCTCCGGATTGTAGACCGCGGTGCCCTCGACCCGGTCTGAGGCAATCAGCCGGTGGGTTTCACGCGTTTTGGTTTCCATGACATCCCTCCATCGCCGCGCCATTGCGGCATTGGAGGAAGAACGCGTGAACCTTATCAAAGGTCACCGGAAGCGGATGTCTCGGTACTATTCGACGACGACGAGTTCGTGGTCGCCGCTACTCCACATATGCTCGCGGACCTCGCGACGGAGGATGATGCAGCCGTGACTCGCGGAGCGATTCCCGAGACTATTGTCGCCGTGGATGCGAAAGGCATCGCGCCCCAGCGTGTCAGTCCCCGGCGTCGGCAACAGCACGATGGTGAACGGACCCGTGTGCGGACTGTTATGGACCTCGGTCATCCGCCAGAGTCCGCGCGGAATCGGCCCGACGCGGGGCATGGCCCTGCATCAGCGGATTGTTCAGCCCGATACCTCCGCCCGAATAGCCTTCGGCGACGAACTGATTGTTCCGATAGAGTCGCCCTTGCGACTGGTCCCAGTTCCACGCCATCGCAATTCCCCTCGACCGGAGAATCCTATCGAGACGCGATGATCGCGTCGCGGCGAACCGGAACCAAAACGGAGCGGTCTCGGCCGCCTTCGGGCGCCTCGGCCTGCAATCGCGCATGATGATGGGAAATGGCGCGAGTGACGGGGCTCGAACCCGCGACCTCCGGCGTGACAGGCCGGCGCTCTAACCAACTGAGCTACACCCGCAATATTCGCTGCAAGATATTCCAACGGCACGCGGAACACCGATCAGGCTGGCCCAAAGGGCGCCCTCCCGGTCCGTATGACGGTAGGAAATGGCGCGAGTGACGGGGCTCGAACCCGCGACCTCCGGCGTGACAGGCCGGCGCTCTAACCAACTGAGCTACACCCGCGTTCTTGCGAGGAGGCGGCTGTTAGGCGAGCGATTCCGGGCTGTCAACCGGATTGATCGCTTCCACCGAACGGGCGTGATTTTCTTGGGGAACGATCGGCCACCAAGGTGCCCTGTTCGAACAGGAATCCCGCGATATCCGGCTTGCCCGCCGCATCGAGTACGGTCTGGATGATGATCAGCAGCGGCACCGCGAGCAGCGCGCCGGTGGTACCCCACACCCATCCCCAGAAGCTCAGCGACACGAGAATCAGGATCGGGCTGATCGTGAGACGATGGCCGACGATCAGCGGGGTGAAGATATTCGCCTCGAACAGGTGGGCGCCGACCATGATCGCGGCGGGCAGGAGCGCCCACCAGATATCGGAGAAGACCATCAGCCCGCCGATCGCGAGCAGCATCGCGCACAGGATCGGGCCGAAATACGGAATATAGTTGAGCAAGGCGACGAGGCCGCCCCACATCAGCGGCGTCGGCATGCCGAGCAGCCATAATGCGCCCGACACGAACAGCCCGAGCGACAGGTTGATCAGCGTGATCGTGCCGAGATAGGCCGAGGTGTCGTCCACCACGTCCTGGATCACCCGCGCGGTCGCCATCGCGCCGCCGAAGCTGGTCCGGCTGGTGATCGCCGCGCGCCGCAGCCGCGTCCAGCCCGACAGGAAGAAATAGATCACCAGCACGGCGAAGAACATCTGGATCAGCGCGTTGGGGGCGCTGGTGGTGAACAGGTCGAGCAGCGAGGTCGGCGGCGAGGCCGGGATCGACGCGGTCTGCGTAACCGGTGCCGAGGCGAAATTGTGCAGCGTCTTGTTCACGAACTTCTCGAGGTTCGAATAGAAGTCGATCAGCGGCGCGATGTTGCTCTGAATCTGCGGCACGCGCTCGGGCAGCAACTGCACCCATTGCCACGCCGGCACCACGATCGAGGCCAGGGCGACATTCGCCGCCGTCAGGAACAGCAATACGCAGGTCAGCGCGGCGAGCGGCGCCGGCACCCGATGCCGCTCGAGCCATTCGAGCAAAGGCACCAGTGCGATCGCGATCACCAGCGCGGCAGTGAGCGGCAGAAAGAATTCCGAGCCGGCCCGGAGCGCGAAGGGTAATGCCAGCAGCAGCCCGATACCGGCGATCAGCGTCAGCGCAGCGAGCAGGCGATCCCGGCGAATCTCGACCACGGGCGGCTCGCCGCCGTCCGTCGCGCCGCCATTGCCATATCCTTCGCCGCCCAATCCGCCGATTCCGTCGTTCACCACGCTTCCCCGCTACTGGAAGGCGACCCTAGCGCGCTTCGCCGGGCTTGTCCTCCTGTCGCGCGCGTAAACCCTGCGCGAGGAATGAGTACCGATGCATCGAAGCCACGCATCGGGCACTTTTCCCCGTGGAAAATTTTCGTCGTCACCGTGGCGAATCGACGTGCAACTTTCGGGTGAAAATCAGCGTCTTGTGCGGAAGCGCCTGTGCAAGCCGTCAATCGAACGCGGCAGAGTAGAAGGGCTAGTGTAGCAAGTCTGTCACACTCCTCACCGGAACGACCGGCGGCGGACTTTACAAAAACTTGCCGCGCCGCCACGGCGGAAGTTCGTAGGCGGTTTGGGGGGCCATTCCTGCCTGTCGAGACACGACCAACCAAAATCCTGAGGGGGATTTTTTTAATGCCAAGCAAGAAGCGTATTTTGCGCCACGATCTCGTGCGCCTGCGCCTCGGCGCCGCGCCACTGGCGCTCGCGCTGAGCCTGATCGCCAGCCCCACGCTGGCCCAGACCGCTCCAGCGGACACCCAGACAACCGACCAAAGCCAGCCTGGCGCGGACCAGGGCAGCAGCAGCAGCGGTGATATCGTCGTCACCGGCTCGCTCTTCCGCCGCACCGACACCGAGACACCGTCGCCCGTCACCGTGCTGACGTCGGATTCGCTCGACAAGGCCGGCATCACCAACATCGCCGACGCGGTGCGCTCGATCTCGGCCGACGGCGCGGGCTCGATCGGCACCGGTTTCCAGACCGGTTTCTCGGCCGGCGGTTCGGCGGTCTCGCTGCGCGGCCTCGGCGTCTCCTCGACGCTCGTGCTGGTCGACGGCCTGCGCGGTGCCAACTTCCCGATCAACGACGACGGCCACAATGCCTATGTCGACCTGAACACCATCCCGTTCAGCCTTGTTGAACGGATCGAAGTGCTCAAGGACGGCGCGTCCTCGACCTATGGCGCCGATGCGATCGGCGGCGTGGTCAACCTGATCCTCAAGAAGCAGTTCACCGGCGTCGAAGGCCGCGTCGAAGGCGGCGTCGCCGAAAAGGGCGATGCGGGCCATGTGCGCGCCGAACTCACCGCCGGTTATGGCGACTATGACGCCAAGGGCTGGAACGTCTATATCAACGGCGAATACCAGCGCGATGACCGCGTCTCGAACCACAGCCGCGGCTTCCCGTACAACACGCAGGACCTGTCCTCGATCGGCGGCATCGACAACAACAGCGCCGACCAGTCGCTGACCGTCAACACGCCGACCGCTTATGTCGTCCGCACCACCCAGGGCAATCTGAACAACCCGCTGACCGGCGGCACGTCGATCTTCCCGAGCGGCACCTATGTCGATTCGGCCGGCAAGACGCAGAACTACAGCAACTATACGGCGCTGGGTCTGTCGAACTGCGCGGGCGGCACCTACACGGTGGCCGGCGGCGCGGCGCGGGGCACGGGCTGCAAATATGATCTGACCGACCTCTATCGCCAGATCCAGCCGCTGCAGGAGCGCTATGCGTTCAACGGCCGCATCAGCGTTCGCCTGAGCGACAATATCGAAGGCTATTTCACCGGTAGCTTCAGCCACGACTTCGTCAGCATCACCAGCGCCTTCCCGTCGGCGATCCGCCAGACCCAGCCGTTCGGCGCTGCGCCTTCGGTTGCCTCGAGCAACCCGGGTGTCGTGCTGCCGGTGTGGATCTGTCCGTCGGGTGTCGATTGCGCGAACCCCACCACCGCAGGCCGTACGCTCAACCCGAACAACCCCTATGCTGCTGCCTATGCCAATGATCCGGCAAACGGTGCCGCGCGCGTCTATTACCTGTTCGGCGACATCAAGGGCGGCAGCGATCGCACCAACGAGGTGTACCGCTTCACCTCGGGCCTGAACGGCCATTTCGGCGACGACTGGGATTGGCGCGTCGAGGGCGTTTACGCTCGCGACAACCTGTCGATCACCCAGCACGGTCTGCTCAACATCACCGCACTGTCCAAGGCGATCAACACGGGTTCGTACAATTTCATCAATCCGTCGGCGAACAGCCAGGCGGTGCGTGACGCGATCGCGCCGGACAAGACCACGCCGTCGCATTCGGAGATGTACAGCCTCGACGCCTCGATCTCGAAGCGCCTGCTCGATCTTCCGGGCGGTCCGCTCCAGCTCGCCGTCGGTGGCCAGGTCCGCCACGAGGAGCTCGAGAACAACAACCAGAACGCCGCGCTCGACACCTATGGCCTGACGACCGCTTCGGCGTTCGGCAAGCACACTGTGTCGGCGGCCTATTTCGAGTTCGATGCCCCCGTGGTCGAGATGCTCGATATCACCGCGTCGGGCCGCTACGACCATTATTCGGAAGGCTTCAGCCACTTCTCGCCGAAGGTCGGCTTCAAGTTCAAGCCGATCAAGGAGTTCGCGCTGCGTGGCACCTACTCGCAGGGCTTCCGTGCACCGACCTTCGCCGAAGCGGGCGCGCGCAGCCAATATGCGGGCTTCGTGACGACCACCCCGCCGTGCAACTTCATCCTTGCGCACGGCGGCACGGGCAACAACACCAACTGCTCGGCGAACGGCAATCCGTACAACCTGTCCTACTCGCTGGGTCGCGGCTATGCGGGCAACCCGGACCTTCAGCCGGAAACCTCGCGCAGCTTTACCGGTGGCGTGATCTTCCAGCCGGTGCGCTGGTTCAGCTTCACGGCTGACTATTACAACGTGAAGAAGGACAACCTCATCGTCGGCGGTCCGCTGACCGGTGCGGCGGTGTCGGCTTACTATGCCGCTCCGGACCTCGCCGCGGCCAAGGCCGCGGTCGCGGCAGTCGGCCCGGGCTATTCGGTGAACATCGTCGACGCCATCGATCCGCTCTACCCGACCGCCCTGCCCCGTCTGCTGGTGCTCAACGTGCCGTGGGTGAACGCCAATTACGCGATCACCTCGGGCATCGACCTCGCCGCGACGGCGAACATCCCCGTCTCCGACGGTGTGAAGTTCACCAGCCGCATCGAGGCGACACACGTGTTCCAGTATGATCTGCACACCACCGACGGTAAGGTGCAGAAATATGCCGGTACGCTTGGACCTTACGACCTGTCGTCGGGCAACGGCACGCCGAGCTGGCGCGGTAACTGGCAGAACACCCTCGAAGTGGGCAATTACTCGCTCACGGCGACTGCCTATTATGTCGGCAAGATCAAGTCGGTCAGCGCCGATCAGGGTCTGCCGACCGATTGCGACAACGGCAATCTCTACTCGCGCACGTCGCCCTATGATGAGAAGTTCTGCTGGATCAACAGCTTCATCAATGTCGATCTGAACGGCACGGTGAAGGTCAACGACCAGTTCACCTTCTACATCGACGTCAAGAACGTGTTCGACGCGCGGGCGCCCATCGCCCCGGCGGCTTATGCCAGCGCGCCGAACTTCCTGACCTCCTGGCATTATGCCGGCCTGATCGGCCGTCAGTTCCGGGCGGGCGCGACGTTCAAGTTCTGATCGTCCGTACAGGCTGAAATGGGACGGCGGCTCCGCGAGGGGCCGCCGTTTCTATTTGCGGATAAGCGCAGGGTAACCGCGTTCCTGCCTTACTTATTTACAGAATGACGCGCATTTCGGCCACGAAACGATTCCTGCCGGGAAAGGAATGCCGCGTGGTCAGCAAAGGCGTCGACTATTACCTGTACTTCGGCTCGGACGATCTGAATGCCAATGTGGCCGTCCCGAAGATCGACCGCCGACACAGCGGCGAGGCGAACTTCCATCGCAATAACATGCAGATACAGTCGAGCAACATCCGCGGCATATTCAATTATACGGGCAGGCTGGAATGGGTCGCGCGCCGTGGCAGCACCGAGGCTGCCCGGCAGTGGCAGGATGTCAACACGCTCACCGGCAATCTCGGCAACGGCACGATGAAGAACATGTTCGCCACGCCACCCCGGCTCGGCAACCCGACGGTCTGCTGGGGCTTCTATGACGCTGGCAACGGAAATTCCGGGCTGTCCAACCAGCACCAGCTCTACATCTATGTGACACGCGACCAGCGCCGCTGGATGAGCGACCTCGTCGCGCGCAAACCGGAGGTTGCGCAGGCGCCTTTCGCCCGCTTCGCGCTGCCCGGCTCGCACGACGCCGGCATGTGCACGATGGCCACGGTGATGGACATCTTCAACAGTCCCGGCGGCATCGCGGCCATGCTCGGCGCGGCCGCCTTCATTCCCCTGATCGGCCCCATCCTCGCCGGCGTCGGCCGCGGCTTCGCGCCGCGCGCCATCGCCAATCTCGCGATGACGCAGAAAGACGATATCCGCGCGATGCTCGACAGCGGCACGCGCTATTTCGACTACCGGCCCGGTCTCATGCACTCCTCGCTGCTGGGGTTCGCGCGGGGCGTACGCTATCATCAGCATGGGGTGATCCCCGGCTATCCCTATGTGGCGTTCCTCGAGGACCTGCTACGCTGGCTTGACGCCAATCCTGGCGAGATCGTGGTCGTCAACGCCAATGTTCAGGGCATGGCCGAGGATCGGATGAAGCCGAGCGCGGCTGACGTGTGGGCCGACTTCCTCACCGCGCGCGGCAACGTCCGGCTGCCGCGTCCGGTCAACACCGGCGACAAGCAACACCTCACGCGCACCTACGCGGAGCTGATCCGGGACAACATAAGGCTGATCTTCCTCAACCAGATCGAGGGCGAGACGCGCAAATATGATTCCTGGACCGGCGACGACTATGCCACGGTCACGCCCGGCCCGATCATCCGCAGGTTCGAGGCAATGCACCCGACGCCTCCGGATGGTCAGGACTATATCGTCCTGCAGATGCAGGCGACGTCGACCAATATCCGCGCCGTCGCCGCCGCCTCCGCCGTCACGACGAGCGATGCAAGCTCGCCGTTGCTCGCGACCAAGGCCGTGATGGACGCCGCGACCAATCCCTGGCTGCGCGCCAATGGCGGGCGCTTCTCGCACGAGCATCCCCTCGTGCTGCTCAACGATTTCGTCGACAATTGCATGGTCGATACGGCGATCCAGCTGACGGAGGCACGCGTCGCGCGCGGCTGAGCGGCGCAACGCGCGCGGCCTTCCCCGCTTCGGCGCCGCGCGCTAGCCTCTCGTCATGGCCGATTTCCTGCTCGTCCTCGACGAAGGCACCACTTCCACCCGCGCGATGCTGTTCGCGCCCGACGGCAAGGTCCATGGCTCGGCCCAGACCGAGTTGACCCAATATTATCCCGCGCCCGGGCTGGTCGAGCATGACGCGACCGAAATCTGGGACCGCACGCTCCACTGCGCACTTGAGATGGTGGCCAAGGCAGGCGGCGCAGCGAATATCGCCGCGATCGGAATCACCAACCAGCGCGAGACCGTGGTCTTCTGGGACCGCACCACCGGTGAGCCGCTCGCCCCCGCGATCGTCTGGCAGGACCGACGGACCGCGCAGGACTGCCGCGCGTTGCGCGACGCGGGCGAGGAAGCGGGCGTGCAGGCGCGCACCGGTCTGCTGCTCGATCCCTATTTCTCGGGCACCAAGATCGGCTGGGCGATGCGCCACTGGCCGCAGCTCGCCGAGGCGGGCGACAGGCTGGCGATCGGCACGGTCGAAAGCTGGTTGGTGTGGAAACTCACCAGCGGGCTACATATCACCGACGCGACCAATGCATCGCGCACCCTGTTGATGGGGCTCGGCAGCGGCGCGTGGAGCGACGGGCTGATCGACCTGTTCGGCGCGCCCCGCGCCGCTTTGCCCGAGATCGTCGACTGCGCCGGCCGCTTCGGCACCACCAAATTGTTCGGCGGCGAGATCCCGATCTGCGGTCTCGCCGGCGACCAGCAGGCGGCGACGATCGGCCAGGCCTGCCTACAGCCCGGCGAGACCAAGGGCACCTATGGCACCGGCGCCTTCGTCCTCGCCAATGCCGGCACGCGCCAGCCCAGCTCGAAGCACCGCCTGCTCGCCACCGTGCTGTGGCAGCTGGGCGGGCGGCGCACCTACGCGCTCGAAGGCTCGGTATTCGTCGCCGGCAGCCTGATCAAATGGTTGCGCGACAGTCTCGGCCTGATCGGCACGGCGGCCGAGACCGAGGCGCTGGCGCGCTCGGTGTCCGACAATGGCGGCGTCCAGTTCGTTCCCGCCCTCTCCGGCCTCGGCGCGCCCTGGTGGGAGCCGGACGCGCGCGGCGCGATCTCCGGGCTCAGCCTCGCCACCGGCCGCGGCCATGTCGTGCGCGCTGCGCTCGAGGCGATGGCGCACCAGAGCTGGGACCTCAAGACCGCCTTCGCCGCCGACGGCGCCGACTGGGCGCGGCTGCGCATCGACGGCGGCATGGTCGCCAACGACTGGATAGCGCAGGACCTTGCCGACATGCTCGCCATACCGGTCGAGCGCCCGGCAATGGCCGAGACCACCGCGCTCGGCGCAGCCATGCTGGCGGGCGTGGGGTGCGGGATGTTCGCGGGGCTCGAAGAGGCAGCAGTGATGCGGGGCACGGTCGAGACGTTCGAGCCGGCAATCGCCGCAGAAGCCCGCGACGCGCGTCTCCAAGGCTGGAGCCAAGCAGTAGCCAATGTCGTCACCCCCGCGAAAGCGGGGGCCCATCTCCACAACGAATAGCGGGCGCGACGGCGGAATGGCCGGCTACGTCTATATCATCGCCAATCGCAAGCACGGCGCCTTGTACGCCGGCGTCACCAACGAAATCTCTCGCCGTATCCTGGAACATCGCGAGGGAAGCGGAAGCAAATTCGCGGCGGAATGGCGTATAAGGCGCCTCGTTTATGTCGAGCCGCATGAGGAGATCGACACCGCCATCCTCCGCGAGAAGCGGATCAAGAAATGGCGCCGTGCATGGAAAATCGCCCTGATCGAGGCATCCAATCCCGACTGGCGCGATCTGTTCTTCGAGCTCAACTGCTGACGCTATATCTCCCATGATCACCCCGGCGAAAACAAGGCCATCTCCTGCGCTATCCCGCGCTACAACCGGCAAGCCTGGTGAAAGTCCGGGAGATGGGCCCCCGCTTTCGCGGGGGTGACGTAGTGTTTGTGCTCACCCGCGATTGATCGACTCTACCGCCTGACCTCCCCCATCGCTCGGCAGCTTTCCCGATTGTTACGCCGCCGGTATGCGATTACTCTCGCACGCGGGAGCCGGAACGCAGGGACACGCAGTACCCGTTTCGAATGCCTCGATCCCGGCGGGCTTTCGCATGGTCAAAACGATCTGTGAGAGGATGGGCGCATGAGCTTTGGCTATATCATCAAGACCATCATTGTTGGCCTCATCGTGGGCGTGCTGGCCCGTTTCTTCTATCCCGGCGCAGTGAGTATGGGGTGGATTGCCACCGCCGTGCTGGGCGTCGCGGGCGCCTTTTTCGCCGGACTGGTGATCGCCCTGATCAACCGCCGCGCGTCCGAGCCGATGCACCCGGCCGGCTTCCTCGCCTCGATCATCGGCGCGATGGTGCTGATCTGGCTCGGCCGGATGCTCGGCTTCCACTTCTGACGCGAAAAGGCCGCGCCGGAAGGATTCGACGCGGCCTTTTCTCACAGGCGGCTTCCTGAAGCGCACGACCGACTCGCCGACGCAAGACATTCCCGCCGGCAGTCTCGTTCTTCGCAAGGAGGCTCGAGAAAACCTCGCGTCACGGACGTGAATTGGAAGGCGGCACAAAATTGATATCGACGAATTGCCGGGCGAATTCCTCGGGGTCGACGGCAAGACCCTGTGCTTCCGCCTTGCCCTTTCCCTCCTGCCAAATCTTCAATATTCTCGCCGGCAAGTCCGAAGGGAATCCCATCTGGATTGCGACCTGATCAAACCAGGAGACGCGAACGCCAAAGGTCTCGGCGAGCTTAGGCGCCAACATGCTGAGTGCATGCTCCTGATCGCTACCCAAATGCCCGATCGAGCTCAGAACATAACAGTCCAAGAGCTTGACGAATGGCCTGCCTTCATATCGTGACATAACGCTGTTTATGCCGCCTCCTCGCCCACGAACAGCGCCTTGAGGTCCTTCTTGAGGATCTTGCCGTTGGCATTGCGCGGCAGCACGTCCTGGCTGAAGCGCACCATCACCGGTACCTTGAACGCCGCCAGCCGCGCGCGGACCCAGTCCTGCAGCTCGCCCTCGCTCGCTTGCTTGCCGTGCGCGAGATGCACCACCGCCACCGGCTGCTCGCCCAAGGTCTTGTGCGGCACGCCGATCAGCGCGGCATCGGTCACCGCCGGATGGGCGTAGAGCACGTCCTCGACTTCAGACGAATAGATGTTCTCGCCGCCACGGATGATGATGTCCTTGGCGCGATCGACAATGTAGCAGAAGCCCTCCTCGTCGAGCCGCGCGAGGTCCCCCGTGCGCACCCAACCGTCGACGAAACAGCGCGCGCTTTCCTCGGGCTTGTTCCAATAGCCCTTCACGACCATCGGCCCCCTGGCCCAGAGCTCGCCGACCTCGCCGACCGGCAGCTCGTGCTCGCCCTCGATGTCCATGATCTTGAGATCGGCCACCGCCACGGGCGGGCCGCAGCTGGTCGGACGGTTGAGATAGTCCTCCGAGCCATGGCTGGTCACCGTCGCCATCGTCTCGGTCATGCCCCAGCCGTTCGCCGGCAGCGCGCCGAACTCGGTGAAGATGCGCTTGACCAGCTCCGGCGCCGAAGGCGCGCCGCCATAGCTGATCGCCTCGAGCGAGGAGAGGTCGAACTTGTCGCGATCGGGATGCTCGAGCAGCTGCCACGCGATCGTCGGCACACCGCCGGTCATGTTGATCTTCTCGCGCTCGATCAGCGCCATCGCCTCGAGCGGATCCCATTTGCGCATGAACACCATGGTCGACCCCGCGGCGATCGTGGTCATCATGCCTGCGCTGCACGCAGTGACATGGAACAGCGGGATCACCAGCAAGGCCACCTTCGACTCGGGCGTCGCCGGCGGCACCTCGCCGCGGCGGAGCAGCGAGCGCGCCGCCGAATAGCCGCCCGAGAGGATATTGGTGACGATGTTGCGATGCGTGCCGAGCGCGCCCTTGGGGTTCCCCGTGGTGCCGCTGGTGTAGAAGATCGTGCCGTCGTCGTCGGGCAGGATCTCGGCATCGGGGAAAGGCTGATCCGGCAGCGACGCCCAGTCGTTGGGCTTGCCGAGGATCGCCTCGAGCGACACGAACTTGCCGTCGAGCGGCTCGCGCGAACGCGTCACAACCACCTTCTCGAGCGCGGGCAGCGCCGCATAATGGTCCTTGAGCCGCTCGTGCCGCTGCCCGTCGACGAACAGCAATTTCGTCCCCGAGTCGGCGAGGCCATATTCGAGCTCGCCGCCGGTCCACCATGCGTTGAGCGGCACCACGATCGCGCCGATGCTCGTCACCGCGAAGAAGATCATCGGCCATTCGGGCAGGTTGCGCATCGCCAGCGCGACGCGGTCGCCCTTCTTCACGCCCTGCCCCACGAGCCAGTGCGCCAGCGCCGCGACTGCGCGATAGTTCGCGTCATAGGTGACGCGGTCTTCCTCATGGATGGTGAACAGCTTCTGCCCATGCATCTTCGCCAGCTGCGCCAGCACGCGCAGCGAAGGCGGCGAGTTCTTCCACACGCGAGTCGGAATGCCGCGGATGTCGACCGTCTCCATCTCGCACTTGGCACCCGGCGCGGTGAGCAATGCCCGCGCCTCCTCGAGACTCATCTTCGGCCACGCAGGGTCGAGCGGAACGATCGGATCGCTGGACAAGCTGATTCTCTCCAGTTGAATGTTGGGTTTGGCCGAAAGCCGTACCGTCAATCAGGTTATTGTTGATTCAAGGCGCGCTCAAGGCAATAGGGAAGGCATAAGGGCCGGTCGCGACCCCATAGCAATTCGAACGAGAGGTATGGAAGCCCGCATGAACATCGCATCCCCCCGCGACCATGGCTTCGATCCCGGGCGCCTGGCGCGAATCGACGGTTTCCTCAAGCAACACTATCTCGACTCGGGCAAGCTCCCGCACGCCCAGCTCCTGCTCGCACGCGACGGCGAGGTCGTCCATTTCTCGCACCAGGGCTCCGCGCGCGAAGGCGGCGCGCGGATCGACGAGCGTTCGCTGTTCCGCATCGCCTCGATGACCAAGCCGATCACCTCGATCGGCTTCATGATGCTGGTCGAGGGGGGCAAGGTCGCGCTCGATACGCCGGTCCATCACGTCCTGCCCGAGTTCAAGGGGATCGGCGTCTATGACGGCGGCGGCGCGGGCGTGCCCTTCCGCACCAAGCCCACCGCGCAGCCGATGCGCATGATCGATCTGCTGCGCCACACCTCGGGGCTCACTTACAGCTTCCAGAACCGCTCCAACATCGACGCCGCCTATCGCGCCGGCAAGATCGAGACCTGGCACGGCAATCTCGATCTCGACGGACTGGTCGCCGCGCTCGGCCAGATCCCGCTCGAATTCTCGCCCGGCGAGGGCTGGAACTATTCGGTGTCGACCGACGTGCTCGGCGCCGTGATCGAGCGGCTCTCCGGCCAGACGCTCGACCGCTATTTCCACGAGCGCATCCTCGGCCCGCTCGGCATGCACGACACCTTCTTCACCGTGCCCGAAGACAAGATCGACCGGCTCACCGATTGCTGGACGCTTGCACCCGGCAAGGGTCGCGTACTGCACGATCGCGGTGCCGCCTCGGCCTGGTCGCAGCAGCCGACCCAGCTCTCGGGCGGTGGCGGGCTCGTCTCGTCAAGCCTCGACTATCTGCGCTTCTGCACGATGTGCCTGAACGGCGGCGAGCTCGACGGCGTGCGCATCGTCGGGCGCAAGACGATCGACCTGATGACCATGAACCACCTCCCCGGCGGTTCGGACCTCTCGACCATGTCGCAATCGCTGTTCAGCGAGACGACCAACGCCGGCACCGGCTTCGGCCTCGGGTTCGCCGTCAATGTGGACGTGGCGAAATCCCTGATTCCGGGCAGCGTCGGCGAATATTATTGGGGCGGCATGTTCTCGACCGCCTTCTTCATCGACCCCGTCGAGCGGCTGGTGATGATCTTCATGACCCAGCTCAGCCCCTCGAACACCTATCCGATCCGCCGCGAGCTCAAGACGCTGATCTACTCGGCCCTGACATGAAGCGGGCGCACACCGCCCCAGTTACGAGACCCACAGGAGACCCCGCATGACTTCCCCGATCACCACGCGCCGCGAAGGCAATGTCCTCGTCATCACCTCCGACAATCCGCCGGTGAATGCGCTCGGCGCGGCGGTGCGCCAGGGGCTGCAGGCCGGGATCGACGAGGCCAAGGGCGACGACTCGATCAAGGCGGTGGTGATCACCTGTGCCGGCAAGACCTT
>Ga0065165_1002086_pt1 | contig 18332 bp, 15 predicted proteins | sample AraplaMF_Cvi_mMF_FD_63813 | JGI IMG/M metagenome (GOLD analysis project Ga0065165, IMG submission 63813) | Arabidopsis root microbial communities from the University of North Carolina, USA - plate scrape MF_Cvi_mMF (version 2) (version 3) | ecosystem: Host-associated > Plants > Roots >...
CGATGGAGATCGAGCGCGGTACCTACAGCTTCGCCAGCCGCCGCTTCGACATCAGCCGCGGGACGGTCCGCTTCCAGGGCAACGAGCTGTTCAACCCGACGATCGACATCGCCGCGACCACGACGGCCGAGGGCGTGACGGCGATCCTCAACGTCTCGGGCACGGCGCAGCGCCCGCAGATCGCCTTCACGTCGAACCCGAGCCTGCCGCAGGAGGAAGTGCTGTCGCGGCTGTTCTTCGGGACCAACGTCACCAATCTCTCGGCGACCGAGGCGATACAGTTGGCGGCGGCGGTCAATTCGCTGAGTGGTTCGGGTGGCGGGCTCAATCCGCTCGGCAAACTGAAGTCGGCGACCGGGATCGACCGGCTGCGCATCCTCGGTGCCGACGACGCCACCGGTCGCGGCACCTCGCTTGCGGCGGGCAAGTACATCACCAACGACATCTATATCGAGATCATCACCGACGCCCGCGGCTTCACCGCCACCCAGCTCGAGATCGCGCTCACCCGGGCGCTCAGCCTGCTCTCGCAGACCGGGTCGTTCGGCGGGTCGAGCGTGAGCCTGCGCTACTCGCGCGATTATTGATTGGCCGGGCTACTGACAGTGCTGTAAGCAGCCGTCAGGAGGGGACGGATGAGCGAGCATTTCGACGTCGTCGTGGTGGGCGCCGGGATTTCCGGCATCGGAGCGGGCTGGCATTTGCAGGCAAACAGCCCGGATCGCAGCTATGTGATCCTCGAGCGCCGCGATCGGCTGGGCGGGACGTGGGACCTGTTCCGCTATCCGGGCATCCGCTCGGATTCGGACATGTACACGCTCGGCTTCTCGTTCAAGCCGTGGACCGACGCCAAGGCGATCGCCGACGGCCCGGCGATCCTGCGCTATCTCGACGAGACCGCGCGCGAGTCCGGGGTCGACCGCCACATCCGGTACGGCCATGCCGTCAAGCGCGCCGACTGGTCGACCGCCGATGCGCGCTGGACGGTGGTGGCGGAGCAGGACGGCACGGAAGTCAGCTTCACCTGCAGCTTCCTGTTCATGTGCAGCGGCTATTACAATTACGCCCAGGGCTACACGCCCGATTTTCCGGGGATCGAGGCGTTCGCCGGCAAGGTCGTCCATCCGCAATTCTGGACCGATGATGTGGCATATGCCGGCAAGAACGTCGTCGTGATCGGCAGCGGGGCGACGGCGGTGACGCTGGTGCCAGAGCTGGCCAAGCAGGCGGCGTCGGTGACGATGCTCCAGCGTTCGCCGACCTACATTGTCGCGCGCCCTTCGGAGGACAAGGTCGCCAACTGGCTGCGGCGGCGGCTCCCGGCGAAGACCGCGTACGGCCTCACTCGCTGGAAGAACGTGCTGCTCCAGCAATATTTCTTCCGGGCGATGCGCAAGCATCCCGACAGGGCGAAGAAGACGCTGGTCGACATGGTGCGGCAGGAGCTGCCCGGGCACGACGTCGATACCCATTTCACGCCGCGCTACAATCCGTGGGACCAGCGGCTCTGCCTGATCCCTGATGCCGATCTGTTCGCGTCGATCCGCGAGGGCAAGGCGACGGTGGTCACCGACGCGATCGAGCGGTTCACGCCGACCGGGATCCGGCTTGCGTCGGGCGAGGAATTGCCCGCCGACCTGGTCGTCACTGCGACCGGGCTCGAAATCCAGCTGCTCGGCGGCGTGCCGATCCGCATCGACGGCAAGCCGTTCGTGCCCGCCGACCACATGACCTACAAGGGCATGATGTTCTCCGACGTGCCCAATTTCGCGATCTCGTTCGGTTACACCAATGCGAGCTGGACGCTGAAGGCCGACCTGACGTCGAACTATGTCACCCGGCTGCTCAATGCGATGCAGAAGCGCGGACTGCGGCAGGTGACGCCGCGGCTGGGCGCGCCGGTGGAGGCTGTGCCGTTTCTCGAATTCACCTCGGGCTATGTCCAGCGTGCCGCCGCGCAGCTGCCGCGGCAGGGCACGCGAAAGCCGTGGCGGCTCCATCAGAACTACACGCGCGACGTGATGGCGCTGAAATATGGCGGGATCGATCAGGAGATGGAGTTCTCCAACCCTGAGCCCGCCAAGGTCCCGGCCTAGGATTCTTGGATCCCGCCTGCGCAGAACGCGAAAGGTCACACTAAGGTCACACTATCGGCGTGCTCGGCAAAACGTCGCATCCCCCATGTAAAAGAGCGGCGGCCTAAGCCGGCCGGGAAGCCAAGCAGGCGAAATCCTACATTGCAAGTCCGTCGGTGCGCGCAGGTCGCTGCACTCCGGCCCGAACCTATCAGGGTCGCCGCCTAGAGCAGCGCCTTCGCCGCCGCGACGCCGGTATTGTAGGCGCCGTGGGCGGTCGAGAATTCGCCGTCCGAACAGGCTTCGCCGGCAAAATGGATGCGCGGATCGATCGGGGTTCGCAGCACGGCGCGGGCGTCGTGCCGGCCCGGCAATGCGTGGCTGTAGCCGCCGAGCACATAGGTCTCCCGGCCCCAGGCCGAGCCGGCGAGCAGGCGCATCCGCATCCTCCAGTCGTTGCCGAGCAGGTTGCACAGCTCGCCGATCGCGAACGCGGCGGCGCCATCCAAGCCCTCCTGCTCCATCGCCCGTGCGCCTTCGCCGCCCAGCATGCACTCGACGATCGGCCGGCCGAACGGGCGCAGCGTATAGGTGCCGGTGATGCTCGCGCGGGGCTTGCCGAGCAAATGGGCATTGTCGTCGATGGCCTCGCCGCCATCCAGCGCGAAGAACAATTTGTCGGCGAGGCCGAGCGGCAGCGCCGCGGCGGCGTGGAGGATGGGGTCGTGACCGGGCAGGCGCAGCGCGCCGCTGGCGAGGACGTTGGTCGAGACGGTGACGATCGCGGCGTTCGCGGCGATCGTGCCGCGCGGAGTCTCGATGCGGAGCTGCTTGCCGGACGGGTCGACCGCAGTGACGGGTGTGCCGAGCGCGACCCGCAACCCCGCGGCGTGGGAGGCGACGAGGGCGCCATAGCCCTGGGTCACGCGCCAGTCGGTATCAATCGCCGCCTCGTCATAGGCGTGCCAGTCGGTGACCGACATCTCGCGCATCGGCGCGCCGTTGATATAGCCCGACAGCGCATCGAGGCTGGCATTCCATTCGCCGTCCGCGGGCAGCAGATCGGATGCGCGATCGCTGGGCGGCGGCGTGCGCATCGCCTCGCTGAACGCACCGTACGCGCTCCACAAGGCTTGCTGCTCGGCCTTGGAGAAACCGAGCTCGCGCCACTGCTCGCCCCAGCGCGGGCGCGAGCGATAGACGTCGAAGCCGTTCGCCTCGGCGATCGCGACCCAGGGGTTCTTCGGCGCCGAATGGAGCCAGCCCGCGCCGAGATCGATCGGCATGCCGGCGATGTGCGCGGTATGCGCGCGGCCCCCGAGGCGCTCGTTCGCCTCGACGATCAACACCTGGCGACCGGCATCGGCGAGCGTGCGCGCCGCGCCGACCCCAGCCGCGCCGCCGCCGATCACGACGATGTCGGCCTCATGCCTCACGCCGCCGCCCGGCTCCGCAGCAGTGCCGAGCGCAGGCATTCGCAGACCAGCTCATCGCGCTGGTTGTGCATCTGGTGGCGCCAGGTGACGATGCCCTGGCCGGGGCGCGACTTGCTCGGGCGCAACTCGATCACTTCGGACGAGGCGCGGAGGGTGTCGCCGAGGAAGACGGGTTTGGGCATCACAAGCTTGTCGTAACCGAGATTGGCGACGAGCGTTCCCGCGGTGGTGTCGCCGACGGTGATCCCGACCATCAGGCTGAAGGTGAAGGTGCCGTTGACGAGGATCTGGCCGAACTCGCTGGCGCGCGCCGCCTCGGCATCGATGTGGAGCGGCTGGGTGTTGTGGGTGAGCGTCGAGAACAGCAGGTTATCGGTCTCGGTCACCGTGCGGCGCAGGCTGTGCTCGACGCGGTCGCCGATTTGCCATTCGTCGAAGAAGCGTCCGGCCATTATGCGGCCTCCCTGAGCTTGAGCTTGAACCCGGTGTGGCTCTTCGCCCAGCCGAGCCGTTCGTAGAAGCGGTGCGCGTCGGTGCGCGGATTGGACGAGGTGAGCTGGACGAGGAAACAGTCGCGTTCGCGGCAGCGATCGACCGCCCAGGCGATGAGCTGCTCGCCATAGCGACGCCCGCGCAGGTCGGCGGCGATGCGGACCGCCTCGATCTGCCCGCGCCAGGCGCCGCGGAACGACAGGCCGGGGATAAAGCTGAGCTGGAGCGTGCCGACGACGCGGCCGTCCAGTTCGGCTGCGACGAGCAACTGGTTGGGGTCGGCAGCGATCGTATCGAACGCCGCCCGGTAGCGGGAATCGGCGGGGTCGGTCTCGCGATCGTCGGGGATCGTGTCCTCGGCGAGCATGGCGAGGATTGCGGGAAGGTCGTTGGGCACGGCTTCGCGGAAGCGGAGGTCGGTCATCCAGACATGCCGATACGAATGCGTCGCATGGCTTCGCTCCAGATTCTGATTGCCATCCTCACTCCTTGTTCCGCTATTCCGAGCGTTCGACCTTCACCAGCAGCGTACCTTCGGTCACCTGCGCGCCGGGCGCAGCATTGAGTTCGGCGACCACGCCGTCGAACGGCGCGACGAGACCATGCTCCATCTTCATCGCTTCGAGCGTGACGAGGCGCTGGCCCTTGGTCACCGTGTCGCCGATGGCGACGTCGACCGCGGTGATCCGGCCGGGCATCGGCGCGAGTGCCGCGCCGTCCGCAACTGCGCCGGCGCCGGCGTGGCGAGGGGCATTCAGCGAGAAATGATAGGTCCTGCCGCGCTCGACTGCGAGGACGCCGTCGCCGCGCGTCCAATGCGCGGTGGTGCCGTCGGCGCTACCCAAATGGCCCTCATAGTGGTGCGCCCCGTCCCACAGGCGAATGCCCCGCCGGGGCGCCGCGTTGAGGCGGAAGCCGACACAGACCGTCCAGGCGGCGACTTCCGCATCGGCCCGTGGGACATAGTCGAGGTCGGGCAGCATGCCCGCCTGCTCGGCCAGGCTGTTGGCAGCCGCATCGAGGACCTGCTGCGAAGGCTCCGGCGGGGCCGTCAGCGCATCGAGATGCTGGGCGATGAAACCGGTGTGGATATCGGCTTTCACGAAAGCCGGATGGGCGACGAGGCGGTAGAGAAACGCCGCGTTGTTGCGCAGCGGCCAAGTGGTCAGCCGGTCCAGCCCGGACAGCAGATCGGCGCGCGCGCCGTCGCGATCGCTGCCATGGCCGATCACCTTGGCGATCATCGGGTCGTAGAACGGCGTCACGACATCGCCCGCAACCACGCCGGCATCGATGCGGGGATAGCCGGCCGGGCGGAACTCGCCGACCGTGCCGGTCTGCGGTAGGAAGCCGTTGTCCGGATCCTCGGCATAGAGCCGCGCTTCCATCGCCCAGCCATGGATGGACAGCTCATCCTGTCGCTTGGGGAGCGGCTCGCCGCTCGCCACGCGGAGCTGCCATTCGACGAGATCCTGCCCGGTGATCTCCTCGGTCACCGGATGCTCGACCTGGAGGCGGGTGTTCATCTCCATGAACCAGATGCGGTCGGCGCGCAGGCCCTCGCTGGCGTCGGCGATGAACTCGATCGTGCCGGCGCCGACATAGTCGACCGCCTTCGCCGCGCGCACCGCCGCGGCGCAGATCGCCTCGCGGGTGGCTTCGTCCATGCCGGGGGCGGGGGCTTCCTCGATCACCTTCTGGTGGCGGCGCTGGAGGCTGCAGTCGCGCTCGAACAGATGGACGACATTGCCGTGGCTGTCGCCGAACACCTGCACTTCGATATGGCGCGGCGAAAGGATGTACTTCTCGAGCAGCACGCGGTCGTCGCCGAACGACGAGACGGCCTCGCGCTGGCAGGACTGCAGCATTTCGGCGAATTGCTGCGCAGCATCGACGCGGCGCATGCCCTTGCCGCCGCCGCCGGCGACTGCCTTGATCAGCACCGGATAGCCGATCGCATCGGCCTCGGCCTGCAGCCGCTCTGGGCTCTGGTCCTCGCCGAGATAGCCCGGCGTCACCGGTACGCCCGCGGCGATCATCCGCGCCTTGGCGGCGTCCTTGAGCCCCATCGCGCGGATGCTGTCGGGCCTCGGGCCGACCCAGACCAGACCGGCGTCGAGCACCGCCTGGGCGAAGTCGGCATTCTCGGAGAGGAAGCCATAGCCGGGATGGATCGCCTCGGCGCCGGTCGCCTTCGCCGCGGCGATGATCTTTTCGCCGACCAGATAGCTTTCGCGCGCCGGCGACGCGCCGATATGCACCGCTTCGTCGGCCTCGCGGACGTGGAGCGCCCGTGCGTCGGCATCCGAATAGACCGCGACGGTACGCACGCCCATCGCCCGCGCGGTGCGGATGATGCGGCAGGCGATCTCGGCGCGATTGGCGATGAGCAGGGACTGGATCATGGGTGGCGTTCCGGAAAGCCGTGGCGGGTATGGAGGGCGGCGAGCAGCGCCTCGATCTCGTTGGCGAAGCCGAGGCCGCCATCGTCCTTTTGCCACACCAAGGCGGGGAGGTTCTGGTTGGCCTCGCCGATCGCTGCGACGACCGCGGCGCGCGGGCGCGGCCACGCGACGCGGACCACGTCGATCTTCGCGGCAAGATCCGGGAACAGCGCGAGCAGGCCTTCGATCGTCACGCAATCCTTGCAATAGAAGACGCGCTCGCCGCCGAGCGCGGGATCGGCGAAGTCGTGCTCGAGCAGGAACAGCGTGTCGCGGCTCATTGGCCCGGGCACCCGGTGGTGCGGCGCGACCAGGTGACGCTGAGCACTTTCCATGTGCCGCTTTCGCGGACCAGGTCGAAATGGTTGACGCCGCAATGCGCGACCTTGCCGTCGATCAGGAAGACATAGTCGCCCCAGGCCATCGCGATGTCGCCGTCGATCTCGATCGCCGGGGCGGGCATGCGCTCCTCGAAGCGCTCGGGACCGGCGGTGAGGCCGGCAGCGAACTCGGTCCAGCTGCGGCTGTTCACCACCGGGGTGCCGTCGGGCCTGGTGCCGGTGGCAGTGGCGCGGCCTTCGGCGCGGACGAAGGGCAATGCGGACTGACCGTTGCGCGACGCGATCGCGGCGAAGATGCCGTTGATCGGGGTGAGCACGGCCGCTTCCTCCGACGCTGGCGGCGGCAGGGCGGTGCCCTTGACGATCGGCGCAACGGGGGTGGTTTGCAGCGCGAGGAGGAGAGGGAGGATCATGGCGCTTCCTTCAAATCCTCCCCGGAACGGGGAGGGGGACCGTCCGCAGGACGGTGGAGGGGGTGGTCGAGGGACGCATGGGCCACAACGGCGTCGATCACGTTGGCCAGATCGCCGAGGATCGTGGCAGCAGAAATGCGGAGAACGCGCACGCCCCAGGAGGCCAGCCACGCATCGCGCCGCAAATCATGGTCGACCTGTTCAGGCGTGGCATGCATCTGGCCATCGACTTCGACGGCGAGCTTGGCAGACGCACAATAGAAATCGAGAACATACCGGCCCGCAGGATGCTGCTTGCGAAACTTGAGACCGGTCGTCTGCTTACGCAGGGCCTGCCAGAGCAGTATCTCTGGAAGCGTCATCTCGCGCCGCAGTCGGCGTGCGCGATTGACGGTATTCATCGGCCCGGTCAGCCTTCGACCAGCCCCTCCACCAGCCTTCGGCTGGTTCCCCTCCCCGTTCCGGGGAGGAACTGGCGTCTCGCCCCCCATCACATCCGGAACACGCCGAACGCCGGGCGTTCGGGGATCGGGGCGTTGAGGGTCGCCGCAAATGCCAGGCCGAGCACGTCGCGGGTCTGCGCCGGATCGATGATGCCGTCGTCCCACAGCCGCGCGGTGGCGTGCCAGGGGTTGCCTTCGTCCTCATACTTGGCGCGGATCGGGGCCTTGAAGGCTTCGGCTTCCTGGTCGCTCCATTTGTCGGCGTCGCGGTGGACCGTCGCCAGCACGCTCGCCGCCTGTTCGCCGCCCATCACCGAGATGCGGCTGTTGGGCCAGGAGAACAGGAAGCGGGGCGAATAGGCCCGGCCGCACATGCCGTAATTGCCCGCGCCGAAGCTGCCGCCGATCAGCACGGTGATCTTGGGAACGGTGGCGGTGGCGACCGCGGTGACCAGCTTGGCGCCGTGCTTGGCGATGCCCTCGGCCTCGTATCGGCCGCCGACCATGAAGCCCGAGATGTTCTGGAGAAACAGCAAGGGGATTCGGCGCTGGCAGGCGAGTTCGATGAAGTGCGCGCCCTTCTGCGCGCTCTCCGAGAACAATATGCCGTTATTGGCGATGATCCCGACCGGCATGCCCCAGATATGCGCGAATCCGCAGACGAGGGACGTGCCGTACAATGCCTTGAACTCGTGGAACGCGCTGCCGTCGACGATGCGGGCGATGACCTCGTGGACGTCATAGGGCGCGCGGACATCGTCGGGGACGATGCCGTAGAGCTCCTCCGCCGCATATCTGGGCGCGCGCGGCGATAAAATGGGGACTGTCCCCATTTTCGCGTCGGCGGGGAGGTGGCTGACGATGTCGCGGACGATGGTCAGCGCGTGCTCATCATTCTCGGCGAGATGGTCGACCACGCCCGATTTCCGCGCATGCAGGTCGCCACCGCCGAGATCCTCGGCGCTGATCACTTCTCCGGTCGCCGCCTTCACCAGCGGCGGACCGGCGAGGAAGATCGTGCCTTGTCCCCGCACGATCACGCTCTCGTCGCTCATCGCGGGGACATAGGCGCCGCCCGCGGTGCAGCTGCCCATCACGCAGGCGATCTGCGGGATGCCGAGCGCCGACATATTGGCCTGGTTGAAGAAGATCCGCCCGAAATGGTTGCGGTCGGGAAAGACCTCGGCCTGGTGCGGCAAATTGGCGCCGCCCGAATCGACCAGGTAGATGCAGGGCAGGCGATTGGCCTCGGCGATCTCCTGCGCGCGGAGATGCTTCTTGACCGTCATCGGGTAATAGGTGCCGCCCTTCACCGTCGCGTCGTTGCACACGATCATGCACGTCCGGCCCGAGACTCGGCCGATGCCGGCGATCATCCCGGCGCCGGGGACTTCGCCCTCGTACATGTCGCACGCGGCGAGCTGGCCGATTTCGAGGAACGGGCTGCCCGGATCGAGCAACCGTTCGACGCGTTCGCGGGGAAGCAGCTTGCCGCGGCTGGTGTGCCGTTCGCGGGCCTGCTCGCTGCCGCCGAGCGCGGCCTGCGCCACGTCGGCGCGCAGCCGCTCGGCCAAGGCGCGGTTGTGCGCGGCGCGGGCGCGGAATTCCTCACCGTCGGGCGACACCTTCGAGTCGAGCACCGGAGCGCTCATTAGGGCATCCTTCCTGTCCTAGTTTTGCCTTGCCTACACCGCGCGCCGCCGCTTGGGAAGACTGGCGCGCGCGGGCTTGGCGGAGTAGCACCCACGGCGTTCGACTTGATCAGGAGAGCCCCAAGGTGACGACTCGCGCGGCGTTGTTTGCACTGCTTCTCGCAACCGCGGCCTGCACGCCCGGCGGCGACGGCGGCGGCACCGCCGCCCAGGCCGGCGCGGCGATCGGAGTCGATGTCGCCGGGCTCAACAAGAGCGTGAAGCCCGGCGACGATTTCGACGAATATGCCAATGGCGGCTGGCGCGCGAAGACCGAGATCCCGGCCGACCGCTCGAGCACCGGCGTGTTCCTCGAGGTGTTCAACAAGGCCGAGGCGAACAATGTCGCGATCGTCCAGGCGGCGCTCAAGGCCAATGCCGCGCCGGGAACCGACCAGCGCCGCATCGCCGACTGGTACAATGCCTTCACCGATACCGCCGCGATCGAGCAGCGCGGGCTGGCGCCGCTCGGCGCCGAGATGGACGCGATCGCCGGGCTCGCGGACAAGAAGGCGCTGTCGGGAATGCTCGGGGCGAACCTGCGCGCCGATGTCGACCCGCTCAACGCCACCAATTTCGAGACGGCGAACCTGTTCGGGCTGTTCGTCAGCCAGGCGCTCGACCGGCCCGACACTAACATTCCCTATCTGCTGCAGGGCGGCCTCGGGCTGCCCGAGCGCGATTACTATCTGTCGGATAAGCCCGAGATGGCGACGATCCGCGGTCAGTATCGCGCCTATATCGGCAAGGTCCTGAGCCTCGCCAACATCACCGAGCCCGATGCCCGCGCGCAGCGCGTGTTCGAGCTCGAGACCAAGATCGCGCGCGCGCATACCGATATCGTCGCGAGCCAGGACATCCACAAGGCCAACAATCCATGGAAGAAGGCCGATTTCGCCAGGAAGGCGCCCGGCATCGACTGGGACGCCTTCTGGAGCGCCGCGGGGCTGGGCGGGCAGCAGGACTTCGTCGTCTGGCAACCGCAGACCGTCGCGGCGGTGGCGAAGCTGGTCGCGAGCGAGCCGCTTCAGGCCTGGCAGGACTGGCTGACCTTCCACCGGATCAACGATGTCGCCGACGTGCTTCCCGCCGCGTTCGACCAGTCGCATTTCGAATTCTACAGCCACACGCTCAACGGCCAGCTCAAACCGCGCCCGCGCGACAAGCGCGCGATCGGATCGGTCAACGAATGGCTCGGCGACGCCGTCGGCCAGCTCTATGTGAAGGACTATTTCCCCGCCTCGTCCAAGGCCGACATCCAGACGATGGTGAAGGGGATCCTCGCCGCGTTCGACAGGCGCGTCGCGGCGCTGCCCTGGATGGCCGACGCCACCAAGGCCGAGGCGCGCAAGAAGATCGCCGGAATGCAGGTCGGCATCGGCTATCCCGAGACCTGGCGGAGCTACGCCGCGCTCGAGATCAAGGGCGACGATCCGGTCGGCAATCTCCGCCGTGCCCAGCTTGCCGAATATCGCCACCAGATCGGCAAGGTCGGCAAGCCCGTCGATCGCGGCGAATGGTGGATGACGCCGCAGACGGTCAACGCGGTCAACCTGCCGCTGCAGAACGCGCTCAACTTCCCGGCTGCGATCCTGCAGGCGCCGTTCTACGATCCGAATGCCGACGCCGCGGCCAATTACGGCGCGATCGGCGCGGTGATCGGCCACGAGATCAGCCACGGTTTCGATGATCTCGGCGCCAATTTCGACGCTAGCGGCCGACTGCGCAATTGGTGGACCCCCGCCGATCTCGCGCGGTTCAAGGCGAGCGGCAAGGCGCTGGCAGCGCAATACGACGCCTATGAGGCGCTGCCCGGACTGCATCTCAAGGGCCAGCAGGTGCTGAGCGAGAACATCGCCGACGTCGCGGGTCTGACTGCCGCCTACGAAGCCTATCATGCCTCGTTGAACGGCAAGGCGCCGCCGGTGATCGGCGGGCTGACCGGCGACCAGCGCTTCTTCCTCGCTTATGCCCAGGCGTGGCGCGACAAGTCGCGCGAGCAGGCGCTCCGCGCGCGGGTCGCCACGGACGCCCACGCGCCGGCACGCTGGCGCGCGCAGACGGTGCGCAACCTCGATGCCTGGTATCCGGCGTTCGGCGCGGCAGCCGGGCAGAAGCTGTTCCTGACGCCCGAGCAGCGGGTGAAGGTCTGGTAGCAAAAGGGGAGAGGGCGATGCAGGGGATCAAGATCGTCGCGGCGGCGGCGGCGCTGCTGCTCGTCGGCGCGGCGCCGGCGAGCGAGCGCTGGACGCGGGCATGGACCGCGAGCATGTGGCAGGTGCCCGACGCGCAGGTCAAGACGCTGGCCAACGTCACGATCCGATCGGCGGTCCGCGTCGGCGCCGGCGGCGGGCAGCTCCGGCTGCGGCTCGCCAACGATTACGGCCCGGCGCTGACGATCGGCGCAGCGACCTTGCGGCTTCCGGGCGGCAAGGTCGTGCGGGTGACCTTTGGCGGGCAGGTGTCGGTGCGCGTGCCTGAGGGCGCGCCGTTGGTCAGCGATCCGGTCGCGCTGCCGGTCAAGGCATTCGACGTGGTCGAGGTCTCGCTGTTCTTCCCCGAGGCGACGCCGGCAAACACGGTGCACGACGTGATCGGCGAGCAGACGCTGGTCTCCGCGCCGGGCGATCATACGCTGGAGGACTTCGTACCCGCCGAGAAGTGGCGGCTGCGGCCGCTGATCGCGGGGCTCGACGTGCAGAGCGCCAAGCCGCGCCCGGTGGTGGTCGCGTTCGGCGATTCGATCACCGACAATGTCGGCTGCGCCAACGACGCGATGCCGCGCTGCCGCTGGGGCGACGTGCTCGGGCGGCGCTTCGCCGCGGCGGGGATGCCGCATGTCGTGGTGACCCAGGCGATCTCGGGCAACCGTATCCTCGCCCACGGCACCGGGCCGAGCGCCTTGTCGCGCTTCGACCGCGACGTGCTGGCGGTGCCCGGTGTCAGCCATGTCGTCCTGCTCGAGGGGATCAACGACATCGGCAATTCGGGGCGCGACAAGCGGCCGGTGATCACCGCCGACCAGCTGATCGCAGGCTATCGCCAGCTCGCGGTCCGCGCGCACGAGCGCGGGATCAAGGTTTACGCCATGACGATCCTGCCCTTCGGCGGCGCGGGCTACCAGACCCCCGCCGGGGAGGCGATGCGGGTGCAGGTCAACCAGTGGATCCGCACGACCAGGGATCTGGACGCCGTGATCGACATGGAGAAGGTCGTCGCCGACCCGGCCAACCCGACCCGGCTCGCGGCCAACCTGCAGGGCGGCGACAATCTCCACCCCGACGGTCGCGGCGAAACCAGGATGGGTGAGGCGATCGACCTGAAGCTGTTCCGGTAAGCCGGGAAGCCCCTCCCGTTTAGGGGAGGGGCTTTTCCTTTCAGCCGCCCACCAATTCCCGGCCGATCAGCATCCGGCGGATTTCGTTGGTCCCCGCACCGATGTCGAGCAATTTGGCGTCGCGAGCGAAGCGCTCGACCGGCCAGTCCTTGGTGTAGCCGGCGCCGCCCAGCGCTTGGATCGCCTCGAGCGAGACCTTCACGGCGCTCTCCGACGCCAGCAGGATCGCGCCCGCTGCATCGAACCGCGTCGTCCGCCCGGCGTCGCAATTCTTGGCGACGGTGTAGACATAGGCCCGCGCCGAATTGAGCGCGACGTACATGTCCGCCACCTTGGCCTGCATCAGCTGGAAATGGCCGATCGGCTGGCCGAACTGCTTCCGCTCGCGCAGATAGGGCAGGACGACGTCGAGGCACGCCTGCATGATGCCCAGCTGGATCCCGGCGAGCACGGTGCGCTCGTAATCGAGCCCCGACATCAGCACGCCGACCCCGCCGTTGAGCGGCCCCATGACGTTCTCTTCGGGCACTTCGCAATCGTTGAACACCAGCTCGGCGGTCGGCGAGCCGCGCATCCCCATCTTGTCGATCTTCTGGCCGATCGAGAAACCGGGCATGTCCTTCTCGATCAGGAAGGTGGTGATGCCGCGCGATCCCTCGCCGGTCTTGGCGTAGACGACGAGCGTGTCGGCATAGGCCGCGTTGGTGATCCAGAATTTGGTGCCGTTGAGCACATAGCCGTTGGCCGTCTTCTCGGCGCGGAGCTTCATGCTGACCACATCGGAGCCGGCGCCGGCCTCGGACATGGCAAGGCTGCCGACATGCTCGCCCGAGATCAATTTGGGGAGATATTTCGCCTTCTGCTCGGGGCTCGCCCAGCGGCTGATCTGGTTGACGCAGAGGTTCGAATGCGCGCCATAGCTGAGTCCGATCGATGCCGAGGCGCGGCTGACTTCCTCGCAGGCGATGACATGCTCGAGATAGCCGAGCCCGAGCCCGCCATTTTCCTCGTCGACGGTGATGCCGTGCAGGCCCAGCTCCCCCATCGCCGGCCAGAGTTCGCGCGGGAACCAGTCCTCGGCGTCGATCTTCGCGGCGAGCGGCTCGATCCGCTCCCTGGCGAAGCGCGCGGTGGTGTCGCGGATCATGTCGGCGGTGTCGCCGAGGCCGAAATCGAGCGTGGGTTCCATTCTGCCTCTCCTTGAGGACGTGTCAGCAATGCTGTCCTATTTGTCCCGCTTTTCGCCGATTCCGCCGTGGATCGCAAGCGATCAGGCGGTGACGATCATCCCGTCGGCAACCGTCACCGGCCACGGCCGGAGCCGCGCGCCGACACACGGGCCGCCGACGCAGACGCCGTCCTCGATCCGGTAGAGCGCGCCGTGCCAGCTGCACTGGATGAGCCCGGCGTCGGGCGTGAGATAGGCGTCGAGCTGCTGCGCGAGCGGCAGCGCCATGTGCGCGCAGACATCGACATAGCCATGGACCGCGTCGCCCTTGCGCACGACGAAGCCGTGAAAGCGCCCGGCGCGCAGCTCGAGGACGAAGTTGCGCGCGGAATTGTCGGGGATGAGCGCGAGCGGGCCGAGCTTGACCCCGGCGGGCGTGGCGGTGAGGCGGTCGGTCACAGGGCCCAAAAATAGGGACAGTCCCTATTTTCTTCCCCGCCCGCAGCAGGGCATCGCGCCGTCGGACAGAAAATAGGGACTGTCCCTATTTTTGGTGCGCGCATGGCAGCACTGCCTTGGGGAAACCCTTCCATGCCGCATCATAGTCGGGCTGCGCGCGGTCGAGGGCGTATTGCGTCGGGCGGTAGGGCCAGCAGGTCTCGACCATGAACGCCATCGTGCCGGCGACCTTGTGCGGCTTCAACTCGGCGTTCGAGGCGCCTTCCCAGCTGGCGAGGTCGGGACCGTGGCCGGCCATGAGGTTGTGCAAGGATAGCCCGCCCGGCGCGAAGCCCTCGGCCTTGGCGTCATAGGCGCCGGTGATCAGCCCCATCGCCTCGCTCATCACGTTGCGGTGGAACCAGGGCGGGCGGAAGCTGTCCTCGGCGACCATCCAGCGCGGCGGGAAGATCACGAAATCCGCATTGGCGCGGCCGGGCACGTCGCTGGGCGATGTCAGCACGGTGAAGATCGACGGATCGGGATGGTCGAAGCTCACCGTGTTGATCGTGTTGAACCGGGCGAGGTCGTAGCGCCACGGCGCGAGGTTGCCGTGCCAGGCGACGACGTCGAGCGGGCTATGGTCGAGCGTGGTTGTCCACAGGCTTCCCAACGACTTTTGCACAATCTCGGTGGCGTCGTCGCGATCCTCGAACCACGCCGCCGGCGTCTCGAAGTCGCGCGGATTGGCAAGGCCGTTGGCGCCGATCGGGCCAAGATCGGGCAGGCGGAACAAGGCTCCGTGATTCTCGGCGACATAGCCGCGCGCCTCGCCATCGGGGAGCAAGGCGCGGAACTTCACTCCGCGCGGGATCAGCGCGATCTGGCCGGGGGCAATGTCGATCCGGCCGAGCTCGGTGAGCAATTGGAGACGGCCGGCCTGGGGGATGAACAGCAACTCGCCGTCGGCGTCGACGAAGACGCGGTCGATCATGTCCTGATTGGCGGCATAGACATGCACCGCGACGCCTTCGAGGTCGGCGGGGTCGCGATTGGCCAGCATCGTCGTCATGCCGTCGATCAGGTCGGTGGCGGGAGCGGGGGCGGGGATCGGGTCCCAGCGCAGCCGGTTGGGGGGCAGCGGCGCCTGCACCGTGCCGGGGGCGAAGTTGGCGGCGCCCTCATAGCGCGCGAATGGCGGATGCTCGGCGGTCGGACGCAGGCGATAAAGCCACGAGCGCCGGTTCTCGTGACGCGGTGCGGTGAAGGCGGTGCCCGAAAGCTGCTCGGCATAGAGCCCGAAGGCGGGCTTCTGCGGGCTGTTACGCCCGACGGGGAGCGCGCCCGCAACGGCCTCGGTCGAGACATGGTTGCCGAAGCCGGGGAAATAGTCGGTCATGCTGGCCTCCGGGATAGCGTTCGGCGCGGGCAGTAAGAAGAAGAAATTGGTTCGCGCGGAGGCGCGGAGACGCGGAGATCGGTCCTGTCGCCTCGGCATCCCGCCGCCTCGGCGGCAGAATTCTCCGATTGGGAAGAGGGCCGCTGGCGCGGCAAGCGATAATTCTCCGCGCCTCCGCGCCTCCGCGCGAACCTCTATCTTCTTTCGCCTTCAGGCGTCGACCTTGATCACACCGCGGCGGATCTGGTCGAGCTCAATGCTCTCGAACAGTGCCTGGAAGTTGCCGTTGCCGAAGCCTTCATTGCCCTTGCGCTGGATGATCTCGAAGAAGATCGGGCCGAACATGTTCTCGGTGAAGATCTGCAGCAGCAGGCCCTCGCCATTCTTGACGCTGCCGTCGATCAGGATGCGGTTCTTCCGGAGCCGCTCGACATCCTCGCCGTGGCCGGGCACGCGCTTGTCGATCAGCTCGAAATAGGTCTCGATCGTGTCCTGCAGCTTGACGCCGCGGGCGCGCAGCCGCTCGACCGTGTCGTAGATGTCGGGGGTGGTCAGCGCGAGGTGCTGGATGCCCTCGCCATGATATTCGCGGATGAATTCCTCGATCTGGCTGGCATCGTCCTGACTCTCGTTGAGCGGGATGCGGATCGCCTTGTCCGGGGCGATCATCGCTTGGCTGAACAGCCCGGTCGCCTGACCCTTGATGTCGAAATACTTCTGCTCCTCGAAGCCGAACAGCGTCTTGTAGAACTCGCTCCACACCCGCATCTGGCCGCGGCGGACGTTGTGGGTGAGGTGGTCGAGCAGGTCGAGCCCGACATTGTTCTCCGCCTCGGCTTCCTGCCAGCCGGGGATCTCGGCCCAGTCGGCATAGAGGTCGGTGCCGTCCTGGATGAAATAGAGATACGATCCGCCGATGCCGGTGATGACGGTGTCGTCCTCGTCGGTGGGCTGGGCGCCGTGCGCGAGCGCCCATTCCATCGCCTTGGCCGGATCGGCGACGCGGAACGCCATCGCGCTGGCCGAGGCGCCGTGCGCGTTGCGGAACTGCGCGACGCGGCCGTCGGCGTCGCGGTTGAGCATCAGGTTGATGCGGCCCTGCTTGTAGCGCGTGATGTTCTTGGTGAGGTGCCGGTGCGACGGCACGAAGCCGAGCTGCTCGAACTGGCGGGCCATCGCCTCGGGGTCTGGCGAAGTGAATTCGACGAACTCGAAGCCATTGAGGCCAAGCGGATTTGCGGGATCGGTCATGGCGCGGGGAAATACCTGCTCGCCGATATAGTGTCAATTGATACTATTATGCAAAGCCGCGGCGTAGACAACGTTCGTCACGTTCCGCTAGAGCCCTTCGCCGCCGACCCAATGCGCGTTGGAGAGGCGGCGGGCGACGTTCCAGGTCTGGGTGCGGATGTCGGGCACCGCGACGATTTCCCAGAAGGCGCCGCGGGTCATCGGGCCGAGCGCGTAGAGATCGGAATTGGCGGTGCCTTCCGCGTTGATCGTCTGGCCCTGATTGTCGACGTCGATCCCGAGATGCGCGGCATCGGGACGGATCAGCCCGCGCGCGGCGAGCTTCTGGAGCAGCGGCTCTTCGGTGCGCGCGAGGTCGCCGAGCGGGCCGGTGCAATTGACGATGCGCTGGGCGAGCAGCATTTCGGGTGCTTCCGCACCGCGGCGGCGGAACCCGACCTCGATGCCTTCGGGTCGTTCCTCGAAGCCCAGCGTCTTGCCCGCGATGACCTCGAGCTGGCCGCGTTCGATCACCGCCATCAGCCGGGCATGGACCTCGGGCGCCAGACGGTGGCGGTGGACGTCCCACCACGGGCGGAGATGGCGCAGGAAGCGCGCTCGCTCGGCCTCGCTGGCATTGCCCCACATCGGCTGGGTGAACGGGCGCAGCTCATCGACTGCGTTGCGCCAGCCGATCGATTCCGCGCGGGCGCGCACCGACTGGAGCAGGCGCGAGGCAGTGGTGGCAGGGCGCTCGTCGATCTTATGCCAGTCGCTGCCCGGCGCGTGCGATCGCGGGAGCAGGCCGCGGCGCGACAGCGCGACGATCCGACCCTTGAAGCCGCGCGCATCGAGCAGCAGCACGACGTCGATCATCGTCAGACCGGTGCCGATGATCAGGACAGTGTCGGTCTCCGACAGGTTTTCGGGGACGCTCGCGTCCCACGGATCGCCCTTGTAGCGTGCGGCGGAGAGCTTGTTGGGGTCGAGCCCGGGCGGATCGTGCGGTGGCAGATTGCCGACAGCGAGCACCGCGGCATCGACATCGAGCGTGCGGTCGTGAAGCGCAACTTTGACGCCACCGTTCAGCGTGACGTCCTTCACTTCGTCGCGGATGAGGGTGAGGCGACCGCTGGGGTCCTTGAGCGCGGCTTCGAGCAACTCGCGAAGATATTCGCCGTAAGTCACGCGCGGAATGAAGGCGGCCGGTGCATCCCGCGCGCCACGCGCTTCGAGCCAGCGGACGAAATGCGACGGATCGTCCGGAAAGGCGCTCATGTTGCCGGCGCGCACGTTGAGCACATGGCTGGGGTGCGCGGCGCCATAGGCAAGCCCGGTCCCGGCGACCGGCGCGCGCTCGATCAGCGTGGCGCGCGGGCCTTCGTGGCGGAGCAGGTTGATCGCCTGCAGCGTGCCCGAAAAGCC
>Ga0065165_1002087_pt1 | contig 18312 bp, 19 predicted proteins | sample AraplaMF_Cvi_mMF_FD_63813 | JGI IMG/M metagenome (GOLD analysis project Ga0065165, IMG submission 63813) | Arabidopsis root microbial communities from the University of North Carolina, USA - plate scrape MF_Cvi_mMF (version 2) (version 3) | ecosystem: Host-associated > Plants > Roots >...
GCCGCCCCCCGAGGGGGCTGCGGGCCGGCTTGGGGCGGCCCGGCGCCGGCCCTCGCCACTAACTCAGAGCCCCGCTTGAACGGCGCTGCGCGCGTTCGGCGCGACTATGTGCATAGGGGTGGCTCCGGTGAAGGGTGTTGGCCCCGCATGACACAAATGAGGGTTGAGGGTCCGGTCATACCGCCCCGCGGGGGCTGCAGGTCGGGCTGGGGCCGATGGAAGCTGGCCCCGGCACGATCGGAACTGGGTCCGGTCATGCCTCCCACAGTGGGGCCGGCTTGGCACGGTCCGGCGCCGGCCCTGGCCACTAACAATGAGTCACCACCACCACCTTTGAACGGCGCTGCGCGCGTTTTCCAACTTTGTGGCTGGTGGGGGTCGCCATTGAAGGCTGTCCCTTCCGGCGATTGGGGATGAGGTGCTGTCCTACAAGGGGTCGCGCTGGCACCCGACAGGGGCGCTAGTACCAATTTCTTACGATCTCGGCCATGGACAAGAACATGATGGGCGCTTCGTTGGGAAGCGCCATGACCGCACCGCTCCCAACGCCGTTCGCCGAGCCATCAGGCATGAGCTTCGCTGCACCGCCCGCAACGCCGGACTTCAAACCCTCACATTGCGTGAATGCGGAGTTGCTGCTCTCGACCCCCCTGACCGTGGTGGTGCGTGCACGCCTGGATTACTTCGACGAACAGGGCGAGCCCCAGGAACAGGAGGTCGCCCTGGTGATCTCCCGCAGCCGCTGCGAAGGCGACCACCCGTATTGGCCCGCCCTGCTGTCAGCTGCCCAGGAACACTGGCATCGATGCCCCGGCCGCGCCCGCCGCCTCTGCGCCTGCGTCGACGGCGAATGGCAGACCCTGCTGGCAGCCCAGATTCAACACTGAGAAGCTTCTTTACCCACTTGCATCACGCGCCGACGCCTGCCCCGAGGGCTCCGCCGGCCTGAGCAGGGATAATGTCGCCAGCGGCCGCCACCGGCCCGACGACAATGACCCAGCGCATCTCCAGCACGCTTCGCCACACCCTGCTCCTGCTCCTGGCCGCCTCCGCGGCGGGCTGCAGCACATTCGGCAGCGACAACACCACCAACCGCAAGAATTCGGTTTACCTGAATGAGCGGTTCCAGGCCGACGAAACCTTCTCCCGACTCTTCGACGCCAGCGTGGAAGACACCTGCGAAGCCGCCCGCCGCGCCCTGCTGAGCCAGGGCTATGTGATCAATCTCGCCCAAGGCGGCTCGATCAGCGGCAGCAAACGCTTCCAGCCCGAAGGCGAAGTGCATGTGGAGATCAGCTTCAACATCGTCTGCGTGCCCGAAGGCGGCGCCGGCAAGCTGGCCACCGCCTACGTCTCCGCACTGCAGGACCGCTACACCGTCAAGCGCAGCACCAACTCCACAAGCCTCGGCGTGAGCGCCATCGGGTCGATCTCGGTACCCCTGTCCTCCACCTCCGAATCACTGGTGAAGGTGGCTTCGGAAACCATCCCCGCCGGGCAGTTCTACGACCGCTTCTTCGCGCTGATGCAAAAGATGTTGCGTGAACAGGCGCAAGGCGTGAACAACGCCGAAGCAGCGCCTTGAAAGCTCGCCCACCCGCAATATCGGGCGGCCGGCACAATGACAAAGGGCGCCCGTAGGCGCCCTTTTTTCTCTGCAGCGTTACTGGCTGGCAGCAGCCTTCGGCTTTTCCACCGCCAGGCCGCGACGCTCCAGCAGCGGCGCGATCTCCGGCTCGTGGCCCACCACGCTGCGGAACAGCGTCAAGGCGTCCTGGCTGCCCCCTTGCGACAGCAAACGGGCACGGAAGACATCACCCAGATGACGCTTCAAGCCGCCATTGGCCTTGAACCACTCCACAGTGTCAGCGTCCAGCACCTCGGACCAGATGTAGGCGTAGTAGCCCGCCGCGTAGCCGCCCATGATGTGGCTGAAGTAAGGCGTGCGGTAACGCGGCGGCACGGCAGCGTAGTCAAACCCTTCCTCGCCCAGCACCTTGGCCTCGAAGTCCATCACCCCGCCGGCCGCCGGCACCTGCTCCAGCGGCAGCTGATGCCAGCGCTGGTCCAGCATGGCGGCGCTGAGGTATTCCGTCGTGGCAAAGCCCTGGTTGAACTTGCGGGCGGCCAGCACCTTGTCCAGCAGCGCCTGCGGCATGGGCGCCCCGGTCTTGTAGTGGCGCGCATAGTTGGCCAGCACGCTGGGCCAGGTGGCCCACATCTCATTGACCTGCGACGGATACTCCACGAAGTCGCGCGGCACGCGGGTGCCCGCCATGCTCGGGTACTTCACGTTCGAGAACATGCCGTGCAGCGCATGGCCGAACTCGTGGAACATGGTGTTGACCTCGTCCCAGGTCAGCAGCGTGGGCTTGCCGTCGGCCGGCTTGGGAATGTTGAGGTGGTTGGCCACCACCGGTTTCTGGTTGAACAGGCCGCTCTGGTCCACATACGCATTCATCCAGGCCCCGCCGCGCTTGGACGGCCGGGCATACATGTCGGCGATGAAGATGGCCAGTTGCGAGCCATCAGCATTGAAGACGTCGTAGACCAGCACATCCTTCTGGTAGACGGGCAGGTCCTTGCGTTCCTTGAAGGTGATGCCGTAGAGCTGGCCGGCCGCGTAGAACACGCCGTTCTCCAGCACGTTGCGCATTTCCAGATAGGGCTTGAGCTGTGACTCGTCGAAGCCGTACTTGGCTGCGCGCACCTTCTCGCTGTAGAAGCTCCAGTCCCAGGCGGCCAGCTTGAAGCTCGGCTGCTGCTTGGCGGCCTGCTCACGGTCGATCATGGCCTGCAGGTCGTCGCCTTCGCGGCGGGCCGCCGCCACGGCCGCCGGCGCCAGTTGGCGCAGCATGCCGTTGACGGCCTGCTGGCTGCGAGCCGTCTCATCACTCAGCACGAAGTCGGCATGCGTGGCAAAGCCCAGCAGCCGGGCGCGCTCGGCACGCAGCGTCACCACGCGCGAGACCAGCGCGGTGTTGTCGAACTCATTGCCGCGACTGCCGCGAGCGACCGAGGCCTTGTAGATGCGCTCGCGCAGATCGCGGTTTTCCAGCTGCGCCAGCACCGGCTGGCCAGTGGTGTTGAGCAGGGCAATGAGATATTTGCCTTCGAGGCCCTTGGCCTTGGCGGCAGCCGCTGCGGTGGCGATCTGCTCGTCGCTCAGGCCGGCCAGTGATTCAGCCTCGTCCACCACCACGGCGGAGTCATTCACTTCCGCCAGCACGTTCTGGTTGAAGCGGGCGCCCAGCGTGGCCATTTCGGCATTGATGGCCTTCATGCGCGCCTTGCCCGCTTCATCGAGCTTGGCGCCGGCACGCACGAGACTGTTGTAGTGGCGCTCGATCAGGCGCTGCTCCTGCGCTCCAAGGCCGAGCGACGCACGCCGCTGGAACAGCGATTCCACCCGCGCGAACAACTGCGGGTTCAGGGCGATCGCATCGCGGTGGGCCGCCAGGCGGGCCGCGAAGTCCCCTTGCAGCTTCAGGCGCGCAGGGTTCGCATCGGCGCCCAGCAGATTGCCCAGCAGCGAATAGGCGCGGCCAAGCGTCCGCCCCGACCGTTCCAGCGCCACGATGGTGTTGTCGAAGGTGGCGGGCTGCGGATTGGCGGTGATGGCTTTCACCTCCTTGAGCTGTTCAGCCATCCCCTGTTCCAGCGCCGGGGCAATGTCCTCGTCGCGGATCTTGTCGAAAGGCGGGTACTGCAGCGGGAGCGGGCTCGGCGCGATCAGCGCATTGGCCGCCACGGCGGAGGCCGCCTGGGCAGGCGAGGTCTGCGCCAGCACCGGCGCAGTGATGGCCAGGGTGGCGGCCAGGACGAAGGGAATCCTCATGGGGCGGGGGCTCGCGCAAGCGAGTGCAACAGGCAAAGGCGAAAGCCTAGCCCATGGGGATCGTCCTGCCGAAGGGCATGGGGCGGCGGGCGGGCGCCTTCCGCCCCGGCAGCGGCCTGGCGCGGGGCTTCGCAGCGGTCCGGCTAGGGTCTACCCTGAGGCGCTGGCACTGCTTGTGCCTCGGCACCTCGCGATTGATTTGGCCTAGCATCGGTGCACCCGCATCCGCGCCCATACGCGCCCCTCAGCATGAGTTCCACCTTCCAATGGGCCCTGATCGGGCCCGGCGCCATCGCCCACGTCTTCGCCGAAGCGGTCAGTCAGCTGGAAGGCTGCCGGCTGCATGCGGTCTGTGGGCGTGACGCCCACCGCACCGAGCAGTTCGCCCGGCGCTGGTCCGTGGCGGGCGACCCGCCCGTCCAGGCCCACACCGATCTCGCCGTACTCCTGGCTGACCCGGCCATTGACGGGGTCTACATCGCCACGCCGCATGGCCAGCACTATGACTATGCAATGGCTGCCCTGCGCGCAGGCAAGGCCGTGCTGTGCGAGAAGTCGCTCGTGCCGACGCGCGCCATGGCCGAGCGCCTGGTGGCCGCCGCGCGCGAGCAGCGCGTGTTCCTGATGGAGGCCGTCTGGACGCGCTTCCTGCCGGTCTACACCGAGATCGCCGGCTGGCTGCAGGAGGGCCGTATCGGCCGGCTTCGCGCGCTGCAGTCCAACTTCTGCTTTCCGGCGGCCTATGACCCCGACAGCCGCCTGTTCAGCCCTGCCCTGGCGGGCGGCGCGCTGCTCGACGTGGGCGTCTACAACCTCAATGCCACGCGCTTCGTCCTGCGTCATGCCCTGGGCGAGGTGCCTGAGCTGCGAGCGATGGAAGTGCACGGCACCCTCGCGCCGACCGGCGTCGATGCACGGGTCGGCGCCAGCCTGGACTTCGGCGATGGTCTGGTGGCCCAGTTCGTCTGCGGCATCGACACCTTCGCGCCCAACACCTTGCAGGTCATGGGCGAAGCCGGAGCCATCGTGCTCCCGGAGACCTTCTGGCAGGCCACCCGCGCGCAATGGCTGCGTCCGCGTGATCCGGCCCAGACGGTTGCGCTGCCTTTCAAGACCAACGGATTCGAATACCAGATCGCGCACGCCATGCAGCGCATACGCTCGGGCGAGATCGAAAGCGAGGTCATGCCGCACTCGGAAACCCTGGCGGTGCTGGGTTGGATCGACCGCATGCGCGAGAAGATCGGCGCGCGCCTTCCCTTTGATCAACCCTGACAGGCCCTCACGGCCAAGGACTCACCATGCAACTCATCGGCATGCTGGACTCTCCCTACGTACGCCGCAGCGCCATTGCGATGCTGCTGCTGGGATTGCGCTTCGATCACCGCTCCCTGTCGGTGTTCCGGACGTTTGACGAATTCAGCGCCATCAACCCGGTGGTGAAGGCGCCGACGCTGGTGTGCGACGACGGCACGGTGTTGATGGACTCCACGCTGATCCTGCAATACGCGCAGTCGCTGTCCCCGGGGCGATCACTGCTGCCGCCGAGCGACCCGGCGCTTCGCCGCGCCCTGCGCCTGACAGGCCTGGCGCTGTCCGTGTGCGACAAGAGCGTTCAGGCGGTCTATGAGCAGGTCCTGCGACCGCAGGACAAGCAGCACGGCCCCTGGCTTGAGCGGGTGGGCGGTCAGCTGCGGGCGGCGCTACTGGCGCTGGAAGAAGAGCTGCGCCGGGCGCCGCTGTCGGCGGAGCGCGACACGATTGGCCTGGCCGGCGTCAGCATCGGCGTGGCGTGGGAATTCGCGCGGCAGATGACACCGGAATTGCTGGCCCAGGCCGATCAGCTCCCCACCCTCATCGCGTACGCCACCGCGGTGGAGCAGCTGCCGGAGTTCCGTGCCGCACCCCATGGGGACGGCGTGGTCCAGCCGGTCGTGGACTGAGCCGCCACAGGCTGCCCGCCAGGGACCCATGTGCAGGCGCCCACCAATGAAAAGGCCACCCGTCGGGTGGCCTTGATGGTGGTCAGGTCCGCTGACCCTGGCTCAGTCGTCGCTGCCGCCGGCGAAGCCGAAGATGCTCAGCAGGCTGGTGAACAGGTTGAAGAGCGACACGAACAGGCTGACCGTGGCCATCACGTAGTTGCGCTCGCCGCCGTTCACGATGTTGCTGGTCTCGAACAGGATGAGGCCGATGGAGATCAGCGCCACCACACCCGAGATCACCAGGCCCAGCACCGGAATCTGCAGCCACAGGTTGGCCAGCCCGGCCAGCACCGCAACGATGAGGCCGGCGAACAGGAAGCCGCCCATGAAGCTGAAGTCCTTCTTGGTGGCCAGCACGTAGGCCGACAGGGCCAGGAAGGTGGCACCGGTGGTGCCCAGCGCCAGCGCGATGGTGTTGGCGCCGCCAGGCAGTTGCAGGATGGCGTTGAGCATGGGGCCCAGCGACCAGCCCATGAAACCGGTCAGGGCAAACACCAGCGGAATGGCCATGCCGCTGTTGCGGGCGCGGTGGATGCCGAACAGCAGGCCGAAGTAGCCCACCAGGGTGAGCAGCATCCCTGGCGCCGGCCAGCCAAAGCTGACTGCGGCGGCGGCCACCCCGCCACTGAACAGCAGCGTCATGGACAGCAGCGCATAGGTGTTGCGCAGCACACGGGCCACATCGGCCTGCTGCTGGAACACGGAGCCACCGGTGGTGGCGGACGTCCAGGTCGTGGGGGACGCCGAAGATCGTTGGAAGTCACTCATGACTGAACTCCTCGAAGGTGGGAAGAGGCGCGCGGCCCCTGATTGGAAACCGCGCGCGCGTAGCCACACCTTACGGATGGATCGACTTCCAAAAAACCAGCATATTCCTCATTCTTCTGCAGCAAATTCCGAAGTCACTTCATCCCGGATTTCCGAGCCCGCACCCCGGCGGGCGGCGAGCAGCTTGGCCACGAGCGGATGATTCTGGCCACGGCGGGAGTAGATGCCGTGCACGTCTTCCATCACTTCGGTCTGCCCCAGCAGATGCAGCCCGCCCATCATCGACAGGTCGTCCGCGCCCAGGCGGCTGACCGGGAAGACCCCCAGGCCGCGAGCGGCAAAGACGCTCATCAGGGCGCTGTCCTCGAACTCTCCCACCACCTGCGGGCGGATGTGATGCTGCTCGAACCAGCGCTCCAGATTGGCCCGCAGCGACGCATGCCGCGTAGGGAGCAGCACGGGCAAGGTCTCCAGCACATGCGGGAAGGGACGGCTGGGTGAGCGCTGCGCCCGCGCCACCAGATCGGCCGGGCCCCACCAGTCCACCGGCGTGCTGGCCAGCAGCTGACTCGTAATGCGAAGCGTAGGATTGACGGGGGCTGGCTGGTCAGTGAGTACTAAATCCAGGTGATGCAGGGCCAGCTCACCCAGCAGCTGGTCCACCTCGCCTTCGTGGCAGACCAGGCGCAGATTGAGCGTGTCCAGCACGGGTGCCAAGAGGGCATGGGCGGCCAGTTTGGACAAGCCGTCCGACAAGCCCACGGACAAGCGCTGCACACGCTGGGTCGCCGCTTCATGCACCTCATGCGGCACGAGCTGGCCGATCTGGAAGATCTCTTCGGCCCGGCTGAAGGCGGCCTGGCCAGCTTCCGTGAGCACCAGGCCCCGCCCTTCCGGCTTGAGCAGCTGATGGCCGAGCGAGCGCTCCAGTTCACGCACCTGCGCGCTGATGGTCTGCACCGCCATACCCAGCCGGTCGGCCGCCCGTGCAAAGCCGCCTTCCTTGGCGACCACCCAGAAGTAGTGCAGGTGACGGTAATTCAGCGCGCTCATACGAATCTCCGAAAAAACGAAGTTCGATGATACATAACTTCGGTTTAACCGCAGGGTGCCAAAGGACATGGATCGGGAAAGCCTGCGTCAAGGCGCCCGGGCAGGAGGGCCGCTTCGCCGTAGCCGATGGTGCGGCAACGCATGATGGAGGGTTCGGCAGATCCAACCCGGCAGCAGCCGGGCAGTGCCGATGAGCGGCCTGTCGCATGGCGCGCCACTGGCACCGCGCGCTTGCCTACAGTGCGATGGCTGCGACGGCGTTGCCGTGGCTGAACCCACTGAATCGCTGCCCCGGAGGCACCATGCTGAGCTTGTTGCTGTGGATGATCCTGTTTGTGCTGTGCTGGCCGCTTGCCTTGCTCGCCCTGGTGCTGTGGCCCGTCGTGTGGCTGCTGTTGCTGCCGTTTCGGCTGATTGGCATCAGCGTGGAAGCGGTGTTCGCGCTGCTCAAGGCGTTGCTGTTCCTGCCCGCGCGGATCTTGGGGCATCGCTGAGCACACGACGCGCGCGCGCCGCCGTCCCCGGCGGCCGCACGCGAGGGTTCCGGCTTAGATGGCGTCCAGGCCCGATTGCAGGTCCGCCCGAAGGTCTTCCACGTCCTCAATGCCCGCGGAAATGCGGATCAACGAATCGGTGATGCCCAGCTGGGCTCGCTTGTCCTCGGGGATGGACGCATGCGTCATGAGGGCCGGCAGCGAGATCAGGCTCTCCACGCCGCCCAGGCTCTCGGCCAGCGAGAAGATCCGCACCCGCTCCAGGAAGCGACGGGCGCCCGCCAGGTCGGTGTCCAGCTGCACGCTGATCATGCCGCCCCCTCCGCGCATCTGGCGCTTGGCCAGCGCATGCTGCGGGTGGCTGTCCAGGCCCGGGTAGTGGACCTTGCGGACCTTGGGCTGGCCTTCCAGCCACTGGGCCAGCGCCAGCGCGCTCTCGTTGTGCCGGGCCATGCGCAGCGCCAGCGTCTTGAGCCCGCGCAGTGCCAGGAAGCTGTCGAACGGACCGGCCACCGATCCGATAGCGTTGTGCAGGAACTCCAGTTGCTCCCGCAGTGCCGCCTGGCGCGACTCTCCCCCCACCACCACCACGCCGGAGATCACATCGCTGTGCCCGTTGAGGTATTTGGTGGCGGAATGCAGCACGGCATCGAACCCGAGGGACAAGGGCTGTTGGCCCCAGGGGCTGGCGAAGGTGTTGTCGGCGATGGACAGCGCGCCATGCTCGCGGGCGATGGCCGCGACCGCCGCCAGGTCGGTGAGCTTCAGGATCGGATTGCTGGGTGTCTCGATCCAGATCAGCCGGGTATCCGGCCGCAAGGCTGCGCGCACCTGCGACGGATCGGTGCTGTCCACATAACTGACCTGCAGCCCGGCGCTCTTGCGCCGCACGCGCTCGAACAGCCGGTAGCTGCCGCCATACAGGTCATCGCCCGCCACGATGTGCGAACCCGCCTCCAGCGTGTCCAGCACCGTGGCCATGGCCGCCAGGCCGGACGAGAACGCATAGGCCTGCACGCCGCCCTCCAGGCTGGCGATGGCGCGCTCATAGGCCTGACGCGTCGGGTTGTGGGTACGCCCGTATTCATAGCCCTGGTGTACTCCCGGGCTTTGCTGCCGGTACGTGGAGGTGGCATAGATGGGCGGCATGACCGCGCCGGTCAGCGGGTCCGGATGCTGGCCGCCATGAATGGCCAGCGTGTCGAATCGCAATTCGGCGCCGTGGGCGTCTCGGGAATCCTGGCTCATGACAAGCCCTTTCGCAGATGGTTCAGCAGATCGAAGCGGGTGACCAGCCCATAAAAGCGCTGGTCGTCGGCAATCACCGCCACCAGGCCCCGGCGCAGCTGACCGATCAGCTCCGCCAGCGGGGCACCGGGCGGCAGGGTATGCACATCATGGCTCATGGCGCTTTCCACGGCGTCCTTGAAGTGGCGTGCGTCCATGTGCATCTGGGCCAGCAGGTCCGACTCATCCAGCAGGCCGACCAGCTTGCCCTGCCGCAACACCGGCAATTGCGAGACGTCCGCCTGCCGCATGCGGGAGAACGCGGTGGCGAGGGTGTCCTCCGGAGAGACACTGACCACGGCGCCATCTTCCGCACGGCGGGAAATAAGGTCACGCAGATCGCCCTGGTGCGTGCGTTGCAGCAGCCCTTGGTCGAACATCCAGTGGTCGTTGTAGACCTTGGAGAGATAGCGCGTGCCGGTGTCGCAGACGAAGGTCACGACGCGCCGGGGCTCCGTCTGGGCGCGGCAATAGCGCAGCGCCGCGGCCAGCAAGGTGCCGCTGGAGGACCCGGCGAGGATCCCCTCGGCGCGATAGAGCTCGCGCGCGGTGGCAAAGCTCTCGCTGTCGCTCACCGCATAGGCGCGCCGCACGCCGCTCAGGTCCGCAATGGGCGGGATGAAGTCCTCGCCAATGCCCTCCACGGCCCAGGAGCCGGCTTCGCCATAGGTGCCGGTCTCCACATAGTCCTTCAATACCGATCCTTCCGGGTCCGCCAGCACCATCTCCAGGCCCGGCCGCACCTTGGCGAAAAAGCGCGAAAGCCCCGTGAGCGTGCCGCCCGACCCCACGCCGCACACCAGCGCATCAATGCGGTGGCCCGTCTGCTGCCAGATCTCCGGGCCGGTCGTGGTTTCGTGCGCCAAGGGATTGGCCGGGTTGTTGAACTGGTCCGCATACCAGGCGCCCGGGATGTCCATGACCAGCCGCGCGGCGCGGTCCTGGTAGTAATCCGGGTGGCCCTTGCCCACGTCGGAGCGGGTCATGTGCACCTCGGCGCCCAGTGCCTTGAGCTGCAGCACCTTTTCGGCGGACATCTTGTCCGGCACGACCAGCACGACGCGGTAGCCCTTGGCCCGGGCCACCAGCGCCAGGCCCAGGCCCGTGTTGCCGGCCGTTGCCTCCACCACGGTGCCGCCGGGCGAAAGCATGCCGTCGCGCTCGGCGGCCTCGATCATCGACAGGCCGATGCGGTCCTTGATGGAGCCGCCTGGGTTTTGCGATTCGAGCTTGAGAAAGAGCTCGCAGGGTCCGGTGTCCAGGCGACGCACCGGCACCATGGGCGTGTTCCCGATGAGGTCCAGCACCGCGGGCCTGGCAGGCTCGCCGCGGCCGGGCCGACGGGAAAACTCGGACTGTTCTGCCGGGCCGTGGCCCCTGGCGGCATCAGCATCTGGCGCAATGGCGGTCATGCAGGCTCCTTGAATCCTGGTGGGATCGTGCGTCGCCCGGGCATGGGCGACTCGTTCGCGCACCCACGCGGGTAGCGCAGGCGCGGGCAAAACCGGGCAGCGTAGCGGGCGGTGGCCATGGCCATCAAGCACGGTTTCCGCAGCAGCTTATACCGTTGACGCATGGCGGCGCAGCCCTTGGGCTGTCCCCATGTCCGGGCGTCGGAATGCGTCGCGCGCGGAGCATGCAGGGCCGGCGGCGGCCCTGAAGCGGCGCCTGCTGCGGCCCACCCTGCCGTCGCCGCATGGCCGAAACGCGCACATGCATATGAATAAGGCGTCGTTCACGGGTCCCGGCTCGTTGCCTAAGCTGGTGCCCATGTCGATCCACTCCTCATCGCCGGCCCACCAAGCACTGTCTTCCCGCGCACAGCTCATCATTGCCACGACCGCGGCAATGCTCGGCCTGGTCATGCGCGGCCATGCGGCAGCGGGCACGCCACCGGCGGCGAGCGGCGTGTCGGCTTCCAGCAGCCCACCATGGAGGACCTTGCCAACCCGGATGAACTGATCTCCTTTGTCAATCGATGCGAGCACGCCCCGGCTTCGGCCGGGGCGTTCCTTTTTGGGTTGGCGCATACCGCGCGCCTCAGCCTTGCGCCTCCACCTTCGGCCGCCTGTCCTTCAGCGCTGCATGCCCCAGCGGCGGACAGTCCAGCGCTCGACCGTGCTGAACACCAGCCGCTCCACCAGCCAGCCGATCAGGATGACCAGCGCCAAGCCGGCGAAGACATGGTCCGTCATCAATTCATTGCGGTTCTGGAAGATGTACCAGCCCAGGCCACCCTGGCCGGACGAGGCGCCGAAGAACAGTTCGGCGGCGATCAGCGTGCGCCAGGCAAAGGCCCAGGCCACCCGCAGCCCGGACAGCACAGACGGCAGGGCGGCCGGGAGAAGGATCTGCCAGACATAGCGCGGGCCGGTGAGGCCGTAGTTGCGACCGGCCATGCGCAGCGTCTCCGGCACCGACGCAAAACCGGCCGAGGCGGCCAGCGCGAGGGGCCACAGGACGGCGTGGACCAGCACGAAGATGAGGCTGCGCGCGCCGAGCCCGAACCAGAGCAGCGCCAGGGGCAGCAGGGCGATGGCCGGCAGTGGGTTGAACATGGCGGTGAGGCTGGCCAGGAGGTCTCGGCCCCACCGGGAGGCCGTGGCCAGCGCCGTCATGCTCAAGGCCAGCACGACACCGAGCAGGTAACCCTGCAGCAGCAGCTGCAGTGAGATTCCGGCGCGCCAGAGCAGTTCGCCGCTCCAAAGGCCCCGCCCCAAGGCCTGCGCGGCAGCGGTGAAGGTGGGCAGCAGCAACTCGTTGTCGGCCCAGCGGGCCGCACCCTCCCAGAGGGCTGCCAGCACCGTCAGGAGCAGCAGCTGCCGCCAGGCGCTGGACGCGAACATGCCGCGCCAGCGGCTTTGGGCAGGCCCTGCGGCCGCGGCCGGCTCGGTCACCGACAGCGTCGGCACGCGGTCCGGGCGGATCGCGGGAACGGGTGAGAGAGGCATCACAGTCATCGCTCGAACAGCAGGTTTTCAATGTGCTGGCCGAGCTGGTGCCGCTGCGCCGGGCTCAAGCCCTGCGCATTGAACTCGGCGCGCACCCGGCCAGGGTGAGGGGACAGCACCAGGATGCGGTGCCCGACGTTCAGCGCCTCCTCGATGGAATGCGTCACGAACAGCAGCGTGAAGCGCTCTTGCTCCCACAGCGCCAGCAGCTCGTCCTGCATGCGGCGCCGGGTGAGGGCGTCCAGCGCGGCGAAGGGCTCATCCATGAGCAGCATGCGCGGCGCCATTGCCAGCGCCCGGGCAATGGCCACCCGCTGCTTCATGCCACCAGACAGCTGATGCGGAAAGGCCTGCGCAAACTCGGCCAGGCCCACACGGTCCAGCCATTGGCGCGCCCGCGCCCGGGCCTGCGCCTTGTCGAGTCGGCCGGAGGCCGTCAGCGGGAAGGCCACGTTGTCCAGGACCGTTTTCCACGGAGGCAACTGGTCGAACTCCTGGAAGACCGCCACGCGGTCCGGCCCCGGGCCGCGAATGACCTGGTCGTCCAGCAGAATGCGGCCCTCCGCTGGCGCCAGGAAGCCGCCCACCGCCTTGAGCAGTGAGGACTTTCCGCACCCTGAGGCGCCCAGCAGCACGAAGCGCTCCGCCGGCTGCACCTGGAAGTCCACGCGGTGAGTGGCGCGCACGACGCGCTGGTCGCCGGGGTAGTCCAGGCTGAGCCCCTCCACCCGCAATCGCATGGGCAGCGGCGCCTGGGCGGGGCCAGGCCGCGGGCCGGCGGGGGCAGAGACGGGGAGGACAGCTGTCGCCAATGCACTCATGGCCGTCTCCCGTCAGCTGCCGTCGGCGTTATGGGGATCGTCAAAGAAGTAATCCTTGACCGACGACGGCTTGTGCTTGAGGGCCCCCACCCGGTGCATGAACGATGCCAGTGCGAACGTGTTTTGCGGCGTGATCTTGAATTGCACCTGCGGGTTCTTGATCACCTTCAGCAGCAGCTCCCGGGGCACCTTGCTACCTTCATTGCGCTGATAGATGTCTGCGGCCTGTTCCGGATGGCTGGTGATGAAGGCGGCGGCCTCGGCGAGGGCCGCCACGAAGGCCCGATAGGTCTTGGGATTTTCCTTGCGGAAGGTCTCGGTGGTGTAGAGCACCGTGGCCGAGGCCGGACCGCCCAGCACGTCGTAGCTGCTGAGCACCACATGCACCGAGGCGTTGCCGGCCAGGCCCTGCTCCTGGAACGGCGGGTTGCCGAAGTGGGCATTGATCTCCGTGCCGCCCTTGATGAGGGCCGCCGTGGCTTCGGGATGAGGCAGGGCCACCTGCAGGCGGTCCAGGCGGTTGTACTGGGCGTCCCCCCACTGCCGCGCGGCGGCCAGCTGAAGGATGCGCGACTGCACCGACACGCCGACGGCGGGCAGCGCGATGCGGTCCTTGTCGCCGAAGTCGGCGATGGATTTCACCGCCGGGTTGCTGCTGGTCAGCAGATAGGGAAAGTTGCCCAGCGATGCGATGCCGCGCACATTCTGCTTGCCGTAGGTGCGATCCCACAGGGTCAGCAGCGGGCCGACGCCTGCGCCCGCCACGTCGATGCTGCCTGACAGCAAGGCTTCGTTGATCGCCGGCCCGCCAGACAGCTGGACCGTGCGGACCTGGATATCCACGCCTTCCGCCTTGCCGTGTTTTTCGATCAGTTTCTGGTCTTGCGCCACGTTCAGCAGCAAATAGACGATGCCGAACTGCTCGGCAATGCGCAGCTGGCCCTCGGCGTGGGCGGAGAGGGCGGACAAGCCGAAAGCAGCAGCGAGTGCTGCGGAGAACATACGTGTCATGAGGGGCCTCGGTATCGAGAGGTGGAGCGGCTTGAATGCAGGGGGTGCCTGGCTGTCAGCGCAGCGCCGGGCTTCCTTGACATCAGCCAAGCACGGCATCGCCTTCGACCGTTGTGCGGTAGAGATGGCGGCGCTGCCCGGGCGGGCAGCCGGTGGCCAGGTGCAGCAGCGAGCGGTTGTCCCAGAACACCAGGTCGTGCGGTTGCCAGCGGTGGCGATAGACCCAGCGCGGCCGGGTGCTGTGATCAAACAGCTGCTTGAGCAGGTCCTGGCTTTCGTCCTCCGGCAGTCCGAGGATGCGCGTGGTGAAGTGCTCGCTGACAAACAGCGCGCGCCGCCCGGTCTCGGGATGGACGCGCACCACTGGATGCACGGCAGGCTTGACCTCGGCGCGCTGTGCGTCGGTCAGGGCCGGCCGCCACGGGTTGCGGGCCCGCAGTTCTTCATAGCGGGCCAGGTAACTGTGCTCGGCGCGCCGCCCCTCGATGGCCTGCTTGAGCGCCTGCGGCAGGTGCTCGTAAGCCAGGTGCTGGTTGGCGAACAGTGTGTCACCGCCCTCGGTGGGCAGCTCCTGGGCGTGCAGGAGCGACCCCAGGCTGGGCCGCTCCTTGTAGGAGAGATCGGAATGCCAGAAGGCGCCGGCGTCACCCAGGCCCAGCGGCTGGCCCTCCTCGTCGCGCAGCGTGGAGATCTGCAGGATTTCCGGATGCCCGGGCAGCTGGAAGTTGCGCAGCACATGGATTTCCAGCCGCCCCCAGCGCCGGCTGAAAGCGATGTGGGCGGCGGGGCTGATGCGCTGATCTCGAAACACCAGGACGTGGTGTTCCAGATGGGCCCGGTGCAGCTGGTCGAAGTGCTCCGCGCCCAGCGGCTGTTCCAGGTCCAGGCCCAGCACTTCGGCGCCCAGCGGTGCGTCGAGGGGACGGATCTGGAAATCCGGTGGCACAGCGGGCCGGGCGGCTGTGGCGGCTGTGGCGGCTGCATGAGCCGGCGCGTTTGGGGTGGACGGTGCGGTGGTGGGTGGGGCGAGGGCAGTCATGAGTCCCGACTCTAGGAACGCCGCACCCCGCCACAAACGAATAAGCGTGCATGAGCTAGCACGTTTATGGAGCAAGGGCTGACTCTGCTATGGTGTCGCCCTCGCACCGCTACGTGCGAATCGGGGATCGGTCGAGCATCAAGCTGACCCATGGGGCCTCGATATTGGGAAGTTTTGGCGAGACGGCGATCCGTCCAGGGAGTGGTTGGGAATGAAACAAGTGATCTGTGTGAAGTGGGGCACGGCCTATGGGGCGGACTATGTGAACCGGCTCTACGGCATGCTGCGCCGCCACATCACGGGTGACTTCCGGCTGGTCTGCCTGACCGACAACAAGGACGGCATCCGCCCTGAGGTGGATGCCTACGACCTTCCCGAACTCGGCTGCGAATGGCCCAAGAAGTCGATGGGCAAATGGCGCAAGCTGGTGCTGTGGGGCTCGGATCTGGGGCCCACCACCGGCTTGTCGGGGCCCGTGCTGTTCATTGACCTGGATTCCGTCATCGTTGACAACATCGACGGCTACTTCAGCCACGGCAGTCCGGATGACGTGGTGCTGGCCCGCAACTGGGCCAAGCCGATGCAAAAGCTTGGCCAGACGTCCGTCTTCCGCTTTCCGGTCGGCAAGTATCCCCACATCATTGCGCAGTTCCGCGCCGACCCGCAGGGCGTGGCGGACCGCCACGGCTTTGAGCAGCATTTCGTGACGGCCTCGGTGCCTGGCGGCATCAAGTTCTGGCCGCCCACCTGGACCCGTCACTTCCGGCTGCACTGCCTGCCGCCCTTCCCGCTGCGCTATTTCAAGTCGGCCAAGCTGCCCAAGGGCGCCAAGATCGTGACCTTCCCCGGCGGTCCCAACCCCAGCGACGTGCTGGTGGGGCGATGGACGCAGCAGCAACCGGCCCATGAGAGCCCCTGGGATCACTTCCGGGGAACCTTCGGCAAGGGCGTGAAGCACCGGTGGAAACACCTGACGCGCTATGTCCGGCCGACCCCGTGGTTGGCCCAATACTGGAAAGAGTAGGGAAAACGCCCCCCAGTCGCTATCGCTCCTGCCCCCAAGGGGCGCCGCCCTGCGGCCTGGCAAAGCCAGTTCCGCGGGCGTGGCTTGGTCTGGGGAGGGCGGAGGTGCGCGGGCGTGGCTGGGACAGCTGGAATAAGGCCCCCAGTCGCTATCGCTCCTGCCCCCAAGGGCGCCGCCCAGCGGCCTGGCGGAGCCAGTTCGGCGGGCGTGGCTTGGTTGGGGGGAGGGCGGCGGCGGTGGACGGGGTTAGTGGGGGGTGCTGAGGTCTTTGATGACTTCGAGGGCGGTCTTGACCTTGAAGGGCTTGAGCATGATGCGGCGGACTTCAAACTCCCGGTAAAGCTGGGCCGTGGCCAAGTCGCAAGCTTCGGCAGTGAGCGCAATGGGCGTGCGGGACGCACAGCGCAAGGCGCCAGCACGGACACTCTGAACCAGTGCCAACGCGTCCAGGCCCTGGCCAATGTCAACAATCAGGCCGTCCATGGGCTGCGTCTCCAAAAGACGCTGCGCCGCTTCGTGACTGCTGCATTCGTGGACATCGGCCACCTGCAACTGGCGCGCCACCATCGCAACCGTTCGCCGGAACAACGAATGCGGGTCGACCAACAGCAATTGCGCTTGGCGAGGCATCAGACATCCCCATCCGCTGAACCCCTCGCCAACTCGGCGAGCGCCAGGTCGCGCAAAGACTTCAAAATGGCCAGGTCCGTGTCGTCCAGGCTGCGGCGCCTGCGATCAATCAGGCACAAGGTGCCCACACGCACCCCCGGCCGAATCTCCAGCGGCGCACCCGCATAAAAACGGATGAACGGCGGGCCAGTCACCATCGGGTTGTCGGCAAAACGCGGGTCCAGCGTGGCATCGCCCACCACCATGACCTCCGCAGCATGAATCGCATGGCTGCAAAAGGACGAATCCCGCCCCGTCTCGCACACCGCCAAGCCAAAACGCGCCTTGAACCACTGCCGGTCCTCATCGACAAGGCTCAACAAGGCAATCGGCACACCAAATTCTTCGGCCGCAAACTGCACGATGCGGTCAAAACGCTGCTCCGGCGGGGTGTCCAGAATCAGCAGCTCACGCAAGGCCTGCAAGCGCTCGGTTTCGTTGTCCGGAATCGGGGCAGGCGTCATGATCCACAGCTCCTGCGCAGCCAGGCAGGCCTGCGTCGTTGCCCAAATTTACCTCAGCCCACCCCGCCGGGCTGCCCGTCCTACGCCAGCATCCGCCACAAACAGCCGGCACTGGCCTGACAGGACCGGAAGCTTGAGCCGCCTCGGCGCTTATGGCTTATTCGGGATAAGCAAATACTTAAACAATCGTTCCGGGAATAAGGGGCCGCTGGCAAGCTACTCAGCCCGACAAGACCGTCGATCTGCCACGCCCCTGCCATGTCCCAGAACCGCTCCCGCGCCCCTGCTGCAATCTCCCTGTCCCGCCGTCAGGCCCTGACGCTGGCGGTGGCCGCCCTGCCGCTGGTGGGCATGCAGGCGCTGCAGCCGGCACAGGCGCAGAACGCGCCCGGTACGCTGCTGAACGTCTCCTATGACGTGGCGCGTGAGCTGTACAAGCAGGTCAACCCCGCCTTCGTGACCTACTGGAAAGGCAAGACGGGCCAGACGGTGACCGTCAACCAGTCGCACGGCGGATCCTCCAAGCAGATCGGGTCGGTGATCGGCGGCCTGGAAGCCGATGTGGTCACCATGAACCAGGCCACCGACGTGGACACCCTTGCCGAGAAAGGCCTGACCAGTGCCGACTGGCGTCAGCGCTTCCCCAATGGCGCCGCCCCCTACAGCTCCACCATGCTGTTCCTGGTGCGCAAGGGCAACCCGAAGCAGATCAAGGACTGGAACGATCTGGCTCGCGCCGGCGTGCAGGTGATCATCCCCAACCCCAAGGTCACCGGCAATGGCCGTTATGGCTATCTGGCAGCCTGGGGCAGCGTGATCGCCAAAGGCGGCACCGACGCCCAGGCCAAGGACCTGCTCACCCGCATCCTGACCAATGTGCCGGTGCTGGACGGCGGCGGCCGCGGCGC
>Ga0065165_1002088_pt1 | contig 18305 bp, 12 predicted proteins | sample AraplaMF_Cvi_mMF_FD_63813 | JGI IMG/M metagenome (GOLD analysis project Ga0065165, IMG submission 63813) | Arabidopsis root microbial communities from the University of North Carolina, USA - plate scrape MF_Cvi_mMF (version 2) (version 3) | ecosystem: Host-associated > Plants > Roots >...
TGGAAGCTGCGGCTGCCGACCCAGGCCTTTACTTCGCCGGTGCCCGGGTCCATCGCGACGAAGCCGGCTTCGAGGCGCGACTTCGCCGTCTTCAGCTGGCGCATGAATTCGCGGTCGCTCTTCAGGCGCTTGAGTGCCGCCGCCGGCGCTTCGCCGCCATCGGCCGCGTGCTTGTACTCGGCGGACTCGCGCACGAAGGCATCCAGCAGCTCGCCGTGCGACTGCCAGTAATAGTCGAAGGGCGTGACCTCTTCCCGCATGTCGACATAGGTCTGCGGCGTGGTCGAGTTCATGGGCCAGGAATGGGCCCAATCGACGTCGGCGATGGCCTGCAGGGCGTCGGCCTGGCGCTCGACGGCGCGCTGGGCCGCTTGCTGGAGGTCGTAATCGAGGGTGGTCTGGACGATCAGGCCGTCCTGCTGCAGGTTGACGTCGTTCTTGTCGGCCCACTCGACGAGCCAGCGGCGCACATAGGCCGTGAAATGGTCGTCCTTGCCATTGCGCTCGGCCTGGCGGCTGAAATGCACGCCGAGTTTACGTTTGCTGAGCTGGCGGAAGCGGTTCTCGTCGAAGGCGCCGGCCTTCAGCATCTGCGCCAGCACCACGTTGCGGCGCGCCAGCGAGCGCTCCGGATTCGTCACCGGGTTGTAGTAGGCCGTCCCCTTCAGCATGCCGACCAGGGTCGCGGCCTCGGTTTCGCTCAGGCGCGCGGCGGGCTTGCCGAAATAGGTGCGCGCGGCCATCTCGATGCCGTAGGTGTTGTACAGGAAGGGCACCGTGTTCAGGTAGGCTTCCAGGATCTCGGTCTTGCTGTAGGTGTTCTCGATCTTGAAGGCAGTGATCAGCTCCTTCAGCTTGCGGTTCAGGTTGCGCTTGCTGCCGATCTCGTCGCGGAACATATTGCGCGCCAGCTGCTGGGTGATGGTCGAGCCGCCCTGCGCGTCGCCCTTCAGGTTGGCGACCATGGCGCCGGCGATGCGCGTGAAATCGACCCCGTGGTGCTCGTAGAAGCGGTGGTCCTCGGTGGCGATCAGCGCGGTGATGACGTGGGGCGAGATGTCGGACAGCTTGACCTTTTCCTGCAGGCCCTGCTCGAAGCTGGCCAGCTCGCGGCCGTCGCTGGACAGCACCACGGTCGGGCGTGCGACGCGCGCCTGTTTCACGTCCTCGATGCCGGGCGTGAGCGGGAACAGCATCGCCACATAGATGCCGAACAGCGCAATCAGCAGCAACAGCAGGCCAGCTGCAATATAGAGCCAGCGCTGCAGCGGCGGCCGCGCCATCAGGTTGGAGCGTACCTGCGCATAGCGCGCGCGTGCGCGCTCGGCCGCGGCGCCCCGGCGGCGGCGGTCCGGGCCGGGATAGCCCATCGGCTGCTGATCGTGTTCCTGCTGTTCCTCGTTCTTGTTATGGTCGTCCACGTGGTGTTCCTGAATGTTGCCTATTTAGCCCGCCGCAAGTATAGCCGAGGCCCGCGAATGCCTCGGTACGCCAACGTACTAAGCTTCCGCATCCTGCGGCTGGACCCGCCGCCCGGTCCGCAGCAGCGCCTCGACGTCCGCCCCCGGCGCCGCGCGTGCATACACGTGGCCCTGCACCTCGTCGCAGCCGCGCCGTTTCAGGTAGTCGAGCTGGGCCTCGGTCTCGACCCCTTCGGCGATCACCCGCATGCGCAGGCCGCGCGCCAGCTCGATGATGGCCGAGACCATGGCCGCGTCGTCCTCGCTGCTGGTGATGTCGCGCACGAAGCTGCGGTCGATCTTCAGCACGTCCACCGGGAAGCGCCGCAGATAGGACAGGCTGGAGTAGCCGGTACCGAAATCGTCGATGGAGAGCTTCACGCCCATGGACTTCAGTTCCCACATGGTCCGGATCGCGGCCTCGACGTCGTCCATCACCAGGCTTTCGGTCAGCTCGATCTCCAGGCAGCCCGGCGCCAGCCCGGTCTCGTCCAGCACATGCTCGATGTCGCGCACCAGCCCGGGCTGGGCGAACTGGCGCGCCGACAGGTTGACGGCAATGCGCAGCGCGCCATAGCCGGCATGCTGCCAGTCGCGGCTCTGGCGGCAAGCGGTGCGCAGCACCCAGGCGCCGATCGGCACGATCAGCCCGGTCTCCTCTGCCAGGTGGATGAAGCGGTCCGGCCGCACCAGGCCCAGGCTGGGATGGCGCCAGCGGATCAGGGCCTCCAGGCCCACCACCGAGCCGCTCAGCAGGTCGACCTGGGGCTGGTAGTACAGTTCGAACTCGCCATGGTTCAGGGCGCTGCGCAAGGCGCCTTCGAGCGCCATCCGCTCGCGTGCCCGCGCGTTCATCGCCGGTGTATAGAACTGCACCGCGTTGCGGCCGAGGTCCTTGGCGCGGTACATCGCTACCTCGGCATGCTGGATCAGGGCCGCGGCGTCATTGCCGTCGGCTGGCCAGGCCGCCAGGCCGGCGCTGCCGGTCAGCACCAGTTCCTGGCCGTGCAGGCGCAGCGGCTCGGCCAGGGCCAGCAGCACCGCCTGCACCGTCGCCGCGGCTTCGGATTCGTCGGCGCGGCCCGGCAGCACCAGCACGAATTCGTCGCCGCCGGTGCGGGCCACCGTGTCGGCGCGCCCGACCGCGGCCTGGGCGCGCGCCGCCACCGTCTTCAGCATCTCGTCGCCGGCCGCATGGCCGAGGGTATCGTTGACGTACTTGAAGTGATCGAGGTCGAGCGCGGCCACCCACACGGCGGCATCGCTGCCGGCCAGCGCGATCGCCGACTCGATGCGGTCGTGCAGCAGCGCGCGGTTGGCCAGTCCGGTCAGGGTGTCGTAGCGTGCCCGCGCTTCCAACTCGGCCTCGTAGCGCTTGGCCACGCTGACGTCGTACTGGGTGATGACGAAGTGGCCGGGGCGGCCGTCGGCATTCGGCACCGGGGCCACGTAGACCTCGGCGTACAGATCGCGCCCGTCCTTCCGGTGCAGACGCATGCTGGCATGGCATTCGCGCCCTTCGCGCATCGCCTGCAGCAGCCCGGCCACGGCCGCCTGGTCCGGCTCGCGCTCGGCGGCGTCGAACAGGCGCTGGCCGATGGTTTCCGCGGCGGTGTAGCCGCGCATGCGTTCGAAGGCCGGGTTCACGTAGTCGATCGGGTAGCCCGGCCGGGTGGCGTCGCACAGGATCACGGCGTTGGCGCTGGCGTCGAGCGCCCGCAGGTAGAGGTTCATCTGCCCAAGCGCCTGCTCCAGGTCGTAGGTACGGCGCTCGACCAGGGCTTCGACGGCGCCCGCGCGCAAGCTCCGGCTGCGCACCCAGGCCGCCAGTGCGGCGCTCGCCAGGCAACCCAGCACCAGCACCGCCAGCGGCGCGGCGCCGCCGCCCATCTCGGTCGAGCGTGCGGCCATGCGCAGCTCCCATGGCTGGCCCGCCACTTCGAAGGGCCGGCGCACGCTGAAGATATCCTCGCCCAGCCAGCCGTGCCAGGCCGGCATCGAGCGCCGCCCCATCCGGTCGTAGCGGTAGGCGGTCTGCATGCCGCGCTCGCCCATCCCGCTCAGCTCGATCGCCATGCCGGCGCGGCCGAGCAGGTTGGCCCGCGCCAGGTTGCTGCCGATGAGCGCGGCGACGTCCAGCACGACCGCGGTGTCGCCGATCACGTTGGCGCGGCGCGCCGCGGCGTCCGGCAGCTGCACGCCGCGGCGGAACAAGGGCTTTACCAGCACGATCCCGGTCACGCCGCGGTAGCCGGCGAGCGTCAGGATTTCGCTGGCGGCCGCCCTGCCGCTGTCGACCGCCCGGCGGAAAGCACGTGCCTGCGGCGGGTAGGAAAGCGCATCGTAGCCGACTGTTCCTTCGTAGCCGTAGAGCGGCTCGATGTACTCGGCCACCAGGTAGCGCTCGCGTCCGCCCGCCTTGCTCAAGCCAGCCCCACCGCGTTCCAGGATACTGAAGCCCGGATGCAGGCGCTCCTGCGCTTTCTCATAGGCGGCGCGGTCGGCGGCTTCCACCACGCGATGGAAGACGACCACATCCAGGTAAGGGTGGCTCTGCATCAGGGGCTGGACGAAGGCGCTGAACTGGTCAGGGCCCACATCGCCCACCGAGTCGAACAGGGCATTGCTGGCCTGCAGGACGTCGAGGGCGTCGCTGAAGCTGTTGGTAACCGCCGAGAAGCGGGTTTCCGCACGCTGCAGGAACTCGGAGCGGGCCCGCTCGCGCTCGGCACCATGCAGGCCCATGGACAGGGCAAAAGCGATCGCAACGCCGCCCAGCAAGGTCAGGACGGCGGCGATATCCGGGGGCCGCAGACGGACGCGGCCGATGCGCGCGATCCAGTTCGACATAAGCCATGGTAGCAGGGATGCACCCGCACACCGCTGGATTTTGGCTGGCGGGCGCGGCTATTTCGCGGCTGTTTCTTCGGCAGCCGCCGGCGGCAGCCTGTTCAGCTGGAAGCCGGCCAGGCTCGCGTACAGCGGCGGGCTGATCGCCCGTGCCACCGCATACGACACCAGGGCGCAGGCCATCAGGCTGAGCACCATCGCGTGGCCGTCCACCATTTCCATCACGATGATGAAGGCGGTCAGCGGCGCCTGGGTCGCGGCCGCCAGGAAACCGACCATGCCGAGTGCGATCAGGGCCGGCATCTGGGCGCCGTAAAGCAGCAGCGCGACATCGTTGCCGATCGCCGCGCCGATGGCCAGCGAGGGCGCGAAGATGCCCGCCGGCACACCCGACCAGGTGGTCAGCCAGGTCGCCAGGAATTTGAACAGCGCATAGGCCTGCGGCATCGCGCCGGTGCCCTCGACCATGATGCGGGTGGCGCCATAACCGGAGCCGAAGGTGGCACCGCTGTTGGCCACACCGATCAAGGCCACCGCCAGGCCGCAGACCGCGGCGAACAGCACCGGCCGCCGCCCACGCAGGCGGCTGAGGATGTCCTGCCCCTGTCCGGACAGCGATGCGATCAGCAGGCGCGAGAACACCCCGCCCGCAATCCCGGCCAGCACCGCCAGCAGCAGGCCCGGCAGCAGGAGCCCGAGTCCCGGCGCGGGCGCATGGATGACGCCGAAATATGTCCCGTTGCCGTGCGCCGATACCGCCACCAGGCCGGCCAGCACGATCGCGGCGATGATCAGGCCGCTGCTGCGCCGCTCGGGTGCGCGCGCCAGTTCCTCGATCGCGAACATCACCCCGCCCAGCGGTGTGTTGAAGGCAGCCGCGATGCCGGCCGCGCCGCCCGCCACCAGCAGGCCATGGACGCCGACAGGCGCCTTGCCATCCGGGAACGCGAAATGCATGAAGCGCCGCGCCTGCAGCATGATGCCGGCCGCAATCTGCACGGACGGCCCTTCGCGGCCCAGCGACAGCCCGCCGAGCAGTCCTGCCGAGGTCAGCACGATCTTCGCCACGCTCAGGCGCAGGGACACGAACAGGCCGCGCTCGGGCTCGCCGACTTCCTTTTCCAGCGCCGCCATCACCTGCGGAATGCCGGAGCCGGCGGCGCCCGGCGCAAAGCGGCGCGTACACCACACCACGGCCGCCGCGCAGGCCGGCGCGCACAAGAGCGGTGCCCACCAGGCCTGGGCACGAAGGAGACTGAAACAGCGGCTGGCGTTTTCGGCCAGCCAGGTAAAGCCGACCACGGTCAGGCCCGCCACCACCGCCGCACCGACCACCACGGCGCGCGCCAGCCACAGGCGCCAGTCCGCCAGCTCCTGGCTGAGCGCTTCCTTCATGCTGCGCGGCGGTTTCATCGGCTACTATTCCAGCAGCGCATCCAATCCGTTATCATTCGCGTATGTCCTCATCATCAAATTCATCAAAAGCCGCCGATTCTGCCGCCCCCGCTACCCGCGTGCTGCGCCAGTTCCGCGTCGTCTTCAATTCCGTGAAGACCCATTTCCGCCAGGTCGAGCGTGAAGCCGGGGTCGGCGGCGCCCAGCTGTGGGCGCTGTCCGTCATCGAGCGCCGCCCCGGCATCGGCGTGACCGAACTGTCGCGCGAGCTCGACATCCACCAATCCACCGCCAGCAATCTGATCAAGAGCCTCTCCGAGCGCGGCCTGGTCACGGCCGCGCGCGAAGGCCTGGACCGCCGCAGCGTGTCGCTGCGCATCGCGGCCGGCGGCGAGGAGGTGCTCAAGAGCGCCCCGCTGCCCTTCGCCGGCGTGCTGCCGGATGCCCTGTCCACCCTCGATCCGGCCACCCTCGACCGCCTGGAAGAGGATCTCGGCAAGCTGATCGCGCTGCTGGAAGCGGACGAAGCGAGCGCCAAGATCCCGCTGTCGCAGCAGCTCTAGGCCCACGCCGACTGGTCCTGGCTGAAGCGGCCGAGCGCGGCGTCGACGATGGCCTCGCGGCTGCCGCCTTCGCGGAAGGCCTGGCGCAGGTAGTCGGCATCGCTGCCCATGTGGATGTCGCGGCGCAGCTGTTCGAGGGCGGCGCCGCTGCCGAGCGCGGCGAAGTGCGGCTCGAGCCGGCGTAGTGTCGCCAGGATATCGTCGCGCAAGACGGCCGGCTCGTGGCGCTGCGGATGCACGAGGGTGCCGTCGAGGCCGAAGCGGCAGGCCTGGAAGCGGTTGTAATTGTAGACCAGGTAGTCGTCCTCGCGCGGCGCCGGCTCATTGCCCGCCAGCAGATAGCTGCACAGCGCCTGCAGGTAGCAGGCCAGCGCTGCCGCCCGCTCGACCGACAGCGGCGTGTCGCAGACCCGCAGCTCGATGGTGCCGTACTCCGGCTTGGGCCGCAGGTCCCAGTAAAAGTCCTTCATGCTGCGCACGATGCCGGTGCCGGCCATCCGTTCGAAGTAATCCTCGGCGAAGGCGTTCCAGCTCAGCAGGAACGGCGCCCGTCCCGACAGCGGAAACGCGAACACCGAATTCAGGCGCGCCGACTGGAAGCTGGTGTCGGCGCCCTGCAGGAAGGGCGAGGAGCCCGACAGCGCGATAAAGTGCGGCACGTAGCGGTTCAGCGCGTGCAGCAGGTACATGGCTTCGTCGCCGGAGCGGCAGCCGATGTGCACGTGCTGGCCGAACACCGTGAACTGCTTGGCCAGGTAGCCGTACAGCTGCGAGACCTCATGGAAGCGCGGCTTCGAAAAGATGCGCCGCTCCGACCACTGCTGGAAGGGATGGGTGCCGCCGCCGCAGACGCCCACGTTCAGGCGCCGGCCGGCCGCCAGCAGGGTATCGCGGATCTCGCGCAGCTGGGCCAGCAGGGCATCAAAGCCGGTGTGCACGCTGCTGTTAATCTCGATCATGCTCTGGGTGATCTCCGGCGTCACGTTGCCCGGGAAAGGCGCGCGCGCCAGCAGTTCCAGCATGTCCGGCGAGGCCGGCACGAGGTCGAAGTCCGACAGGCTGACAAGCTGGAGCTCGAGCTCCACGCCCATGGTCAGGGATTCGGAAGTGGCAAAGGCGCCGAGCGTCATATCAAACCTCCTTGTGTTGGTGGGTCTCGTCGGCCCAGATCAGCGCGCGCTGGGTGATCAGCGGGCCGACCACCTGCAGCACCAGGGCGATCGCGGTCAGCGGCGCCAGGCTGTAGTTGAAATCGACGCCCAGGCGCCGGGTCTGCTCGATCATCAGCACCACGAACACCGCCAGCGGCGCCAGCGCCAGCCCGGACAGTGCACCCTTGCGCACCGAGATCCCGGACGGGCGCGCAAGCACGGCGCACACGCACACCTTGGCCAGCAGGCGCACCAGCACCAGCAGCAGGCCGAGCACAAGGCCCTGGCTGACGTTGTCCCAGGTCAGGGTCGAGGCGGCGAACACGAACAGCAGCACGGACAGCAGATCGCCGAGGGCGCCGAAGTTGCGCTGGGCGACCCCGAGCGCGCTGCGGCGGTGGCGCGCGGCCAACCCGAAGCACAGCGCGGCGAACACCGGCGACATCTTCAGCACGTGGGTCACCGCCACCAGCAGCAGCACCGCCAGCGCAAAGGTCAGCGTGGCGTTCTTCCCGCCCAGGCTCTTCAGCCACAAGGGCACCAGCGTGCCGGCCAAAGCGCCGAGGACGCCGGAGGCGGCCAGCACCAGCAGGGTGGTACCGGCCGCGTGCAGAAGGTCGCCCGAGGTCTGGAACACCTTGACGGCAACAATCAGGTTGAACACGAACACCGCAGCCACGCAGTTCAGGGCCGCCAGGTGCATGGCGCGCTCGCTGACCTGGCCGCCGGCGCCCTCCTCGTTCAGCACCCGCAGCAGGCCGGCCGGCGAGGTCGCCATGGCAAGGGCGCCGAGCAGGCCGCAGCTGATCGGCGGCGCGCCGAACCAGTGCGCGGCCAGCCAGACCGCAAGGAAGGTGATGCCGGATTCCAGCAGCGAGGTGGCGAGGATCCAGGGATTCGCGCGCAGCCAGCGCAAGTTGATGCGGTAGCCGAGCTCGAACAGGATCAGGCCGAAGGCCAGGCTGGCCAGCAGCAGATAGGGGGAATGGTCGATCGGCCCCTGGACCTTGAGTGCCAGGTTACCGGCCAAAAAGCCGGCCAGGCCGTACATGCTGATGCGTGGAATGCCGGTCCAGCGATGGGCCAGCTCGCCGGCCATCCAGGACACCACCAGGGCCAGCGGCCAGGCCAGCTGGGCGGCAGCGGATATCAACTCGTTCATATGCCCTCCTCCGAGTGATTGTTGAGGACGGAGCGGGCAACCAGGGAAAAAAAGCTCCCGGACGTGCCGGGAGCCGAACAAGATACAAAGTATCCTCATCGCTGATCACGAAGAGCGGCTGAACCAGCTCAGCCGTCCCGCTCACAAACACATTGTTACATAAAAGTGTATTTGAGGCAATCACATTTGAGCAAATACGTGCCCGTCCGTGCTTTGGCGCTTGATAAGCATCAATCCAAAATTGCTGTGCTGACCTTCCAAACCCGCCAGCCATCCCTAGGCTGAAGCTTGCGCCCCAATTTCCGGTGGCGCCCTTGATCGCGTTTCGCGCATGTGGAGACTCATATGGGAAAACTGACTCGGACAACTGCTTTCGCTTGTGTCACTGCCTTCACCTTGCCCGCATGGAGCCAGGCCACGCACGAACTGATCGACTCGACAGGCAGGTCGGTCGGACAGTTCGCCGGCGATTCGGCACTGGTTTTTTACGCTGGGCAAGTGGTCAGAATTTATACGGATGCGCATTGGGACTATGCGGCCAACCGGCCACTATCCAGCGGTCTGACCTGGAAGTTCGTACCAATCTACTACGAAGGCCCGATGTGCACGGGCCAGGCCTATATTAGCGCGTCGCCATTGGTGCCGGTGATCCCGGAAGCCCCGACGCCGGCAGGTCCTCCCTACACGTCACCGGCGTACGGCTCGCACTTTCTGTTTGCGCCATTCAGGGTCGGCACGAACTGGACTGCCTACATCAGCCAGGAAAATCCGGCCTTCCAGCAGGTGTTGACGCAATCCCAGCGCCAATACAGCGGGTCCTGTCTCGACAGGCCAAATCTGACCGTCTGGGCGACCCCCGTCGTCACGCAGCTGGGACTCGAGATCTATGGGGTTCCGCCATTTTATGTCAGATAACTGATGGAGCGCCGGCGCTGCGAGGCCGGCGCCAGCGTCCACGCCAGCTCTGAGCTCAAGGCTGGGCCGCGCGCGGCACCTGCGCCAGCGCGCAGCGCGAATGGCGGCCCTCGACGGTGCAGGTGTTGCGCGGGCGGCCGTCGCGGTCGTGGATCACCACCTCCCATCGGTCCGCGCCCTTGCGCTCCATGCTCATGAAGCCGAAGCCGTCGATCCAGGAACTCATTGCCTCGACCACGGCGCCCGGCGCAGGCGTCGTACCGGGCGCGACGCTGGCCGGCAGCGGGACGATGTCCTCGGCGGTGCCGGCGAAACCGCTGACGAACTGGCTCGGGTGGTCCGACGAGAAGCTTACCTGCTCCCACAGGTGCACGTGGCCGGACAGCAGCACCTCGACGTTCGCCGGCAGCAGGCGCGGCTGGATCGCGCCGAAGGTCTGGATCAGGCCGGCGTCGCCGCCGAACAGGCGGATCTCCTGGGTCTTCTTGTCCTGCTCGGCGCCGAAGGCATACAGCGGGTGGTGGTCGACGGCGATGGTGTGGCGGGCGCGCGCCGCCAGCGTCTCGAGCTTGCGGTAGGTGTCCGCGTACTTGTCGAGCCGGATGTCGCCGGCCTTGAAGCCCTTGTAGCTGGTATTCGCGCTGTCGAACACCAGCAGCTGCGCATCGCCGCCGAGGGGCACGGCATAGGGGTCGGTGTAGTCGGCGACAGGATCATTGGCCGGGTCGTCGCAGCTGGTTTCCGGGCGCAGCGGACGCGGATCGAGGAAGCGCCACCAGCCCTGCCCGCCGCGCACGCAGGTTTCGTGGTTGCCGCGCGCAAGCACCCAGGGCGCCGCCGCCAGTAGCGTGCGGGCCGGTGCGAAGAAGTCGGCGTTCCAGGCATCCCAGCCATAGCCGAAAGGACTGCCTGCGCAGCCGGGCCGGTCGGCCCGGCACGGGTCTTCGCGGTAGTGATAGTCGCCGACGTGGATCACGAGATCCGGCTTCCAGGCCGCGGCGCTGGCCGCCACGCGGGCGAACGGGAAAGCTTCGGGATCATTACAGTCCTGGAATTCCTTGCCTTTCAGGCGGCAGCCGGTGTCGCCGATCACCACGATGCGCTTCGGCTCCGCCACCGGCAAGGGCAAGGCGCGTCCGGCCACCGTCACGCTGCGCACGACGGCCGGCAGCGCCGCTTCGCAGCTTGCTACCTGCGACGAGACCGGCACAGGGCGGTCCTTCGCCTCTGTGGCTTGCGGCCGCAGCGGAATCGCCGACAGCGGCGAACGCACGCTCATCGTCGCCGGCCTGCCGTCGATCTCGATGCCCGGGCAGCGCGGCGCGGTGGTGATGGCGCGCGCGATCGCTGCGCCGTCGTCGCCGAGGATGACGAAGGCCGACTGCAGGCCGTCGTCAGCACGCTGTTGTTGAAGACCGGCACAACCGGCCAGCACGGCCGTACTCAGGATGGCAAGGGATAAGCGGTGAAGAGGCATGCGGGCGTTCCGGAAAAAGGGAACAAGTTATCACATTCCCAAGATGCAAGCTCGTGCTTATCCAATATGGATATAAGCATAGTCCTATTCATTATTGGCCAGGCAATTTCCCGGCTGCTAAGCTCGCACCCCTTCGCGGCCGATGAGCCGCGTCACCAGAGAAGAAAGAACATGAGCGTCAAATATCCCCAAGCCGCATCTCGTCCCGACACAGCCCGCGCCCTGCTCGCGCTGGGCCTGATCGCATCCAGCCTCCCCGCTGCCCAGGCACAGGACAGCACCAATACCCAACAAGCCCAGGCAGCGCAAGGCCAGATGCAGGCGGTGGTCGTCACCGGCACCCGTTCGCTGAACCGCCGCACCCTCGACACCGAATCGCCGGTCGACGTCATCTCCAGCAAGGAGCTGCTGAGCACCGGTTCGAACGAGCTGGCCACTGTGCTGTCGCGCCTGCTGCCCTCGATGAACTTCCCGCGCCCGGTCGGCGCCGACGCCAGCGACGCCGTGCGTCCGGCCCAGCTTCGCGGCCTGTCGCCGGACCAGACCCTGGTGCTGGTGAACGGCAAGCGCCGCCACACCTCGGCCGTGGTCAACGTCAACGGTACCCAGGGCCGCGGCTCGGCGCCGGTCGACCTGAACGCGATCCCGCTGGCCGCGATCGACCACGTGGAAGTGCTGCGCGACGGCGCCGCCGCGCAATACGGCTCCGACGCCATCGCCGGCGTGGTCAACATCATCCTCAAGAAGGGCGCCGAAGGCGGCGAGGCCGAAGTCCAGTACGGCGAATACGACAAGGGCGACGGCGAGCAGACCACCGTGCGTGGCTCGGCCGGCTTTGCACTGGGCGACAAGGGCTGGGTGCGCGTGGCCGTGGAAGCCGCCAACCGCAACCCGACCAACCGCGCCTTCCCCGACCCGCGTCCGGAAGCCGGTCCGCGCCAGGACACGATCACCCAGCGCTACGGCGATCCGGACAGCCGTCCGCGCAGCCTGTTCGTCAACAGCCAGGTCAACATCAACGAGAACCTCGACTGGTACGCCTTCGCCAACTACGGCGAGCGGAAGACCTCGTCCGCCGCTACCTGGCGCACTGCCTACACCACACCCTTCAATCCGGCCAAGCCGGTGCTGCGTTCGACGCTTTATCCTGAAGGCTTCCTGCCGCTGGAAGACAGCACCTCGAAAGACACGTCGCTGGTCACCGGCCTGCGCGGCGACCTCGCAGGCTGGCGCTGGGACGCGAGCCTGAACTATGGCCGCAACCGCTTCAGCCTGGACGTCGACAACACCACCAACCTGAGCATCCCCAACTCGACCCAGACCAGCTTCCATGCCGGCCAGCTGACCTCGACCCAGGAAGTCGCGAACCTCGACATCGCAAGGGACATTCCGGTGTCGTGGATGAGCGGCCCGCTGACGGTGGCGCTGGGTGCGGAAGCACGCTACGAATCCTACGAGATCGGCGCCGGCGAACCGAACTCCTACTCCGGCAGCGGCGCGCAAGGCTTCTCCGGCTTCCGGCTCGACAACGCCGGCAAGAACAGCCGCAACAACCAGTCGCTTTACCTGAACCTGGAAGGCGACATCACGAAGCAGTTGTCCGGCTCCCTGGCGGTGCGCCACGAGCGCTACAGCGACTTCGGCAACACGACCTCGGGCAAGGCCTCGGCACGCTACGCCTTCACGCCGCAGTTCGCGCTGCGCGGCACGGTGTCGAACGGCTTCCGCGCGCCCTCGCTGGCGCAGGAGTTCTACACCATCACGACCACCAACTTCCTGGTGATCAACGGCCAGAACACGCCGATCGAAACCGGCACCTTCCCGGTCAACAGCGCCGCCGCCCAGGCACTCGGCGCCCAGCCGCTCAAGCCGGAGCGTGCCCGCAACCTGAGCTTCGGCGCGCAATGGCAACCGACCCGCAACTGGACCACCACCGTCGACCTGTACCGCATCGACATCGACGACCGCGTGATCTTCTCGTCGAACCTGCAGCTGTCCGGCGCCGCTGCGGCCGGCCTGAATTCGGCGCTGCAGAGCCGCGGCATCTACGTCGGCGCGGCGCGCTACTTCACCAACGCCGTCGACACCCGCACCAAGGGCGTGGACCTGGTCAGCACCTACCGCATGAACCTGGCCCAGGGTACGCGCGCCGACTTCACGCTGGCCTACAACCACAACGACAACGAAGTGCGCCACGTGGCCGACACCCCGGCCGTGCTGGCCAACGCGGGCCTGGTGCTGGCGGACCGCCAGACCGTCAACCGCCTGACCGTCGGCTCGCCGAAGGACAAGCTCGGCCTGACCGGCGAACTCACCCGCGGCACCTGGAGCGGCCGCGCCAACGTGACGCGTTACGGAAAATTCACCGTCCCGCAGAACAACCCGGCGCTGGACCAGACCTACGATCCGCAATGGGTGCTGGACGTCTCGGGCACCGTGCGGGTGGCCGGCAACTGGCGCGTCACGCTCGGCATCGACAACCTGACCAACCGCTATCCGGCCCAGGTGACTTCGGCGGGTAATTTGAACGTGAACGGCACGCAGCCTTACAGCGTGTGGGCGCCGAATGGGTTCAATGGGCGCTTCTTCTACGCGAAGGCTGGCTATAGCTGGTAATCAGTTGCCTTTTTCAGGGATAAGGTTCAAACCGTGGGCCGGATCATTCCGGCCCCGCCGTTTTTTCTCGTAAGGGCTACTCTTCACCTGCCTTACTTCTGCCGTACGGCGTCAAAGAACCAGCCATCCCAATGAATAACAAGATGGTCCCTGCCTTTAATGAAAGCGATGGTACAGCCGAGATTGACGACTGTTACCGGGGTTGGCAATCCAAGCTTACCGGCGCTCGCATGGGCTTGTTCGCGCAAATATAAGCGCGGTTCGACGCGTTCGGCATCTAGATCAGGCGGGGGGCATTTGCGCGATCCGAATTGGACGCTCTCCGGGCGTACCCTCATTGTCTTGCCAACCAACTGCCGTGCTTCGGCCTCGTCGATCGACGTAATCTCGGATGCATCGAGAGCTGCTGTCAGCCGCCATTTGCCCAGCACCGTTCGCTCCTGCTTGTCCGCCGCCTGCGAAGAGCATGGCAGCAAACCGGCCAGGCTTAGAGCGGCGGCGAAACAGACGCTGCGAATTTTCCGTGCCGAGGAAATCTGTTCCGGAATCGACATATTGCCTCCTCTATTTTGCGACGGCTTCCTGTCCGGCCCGGAATGGCGCACTCTCTTCTTCGCGGCGCTTGATCAGTCCAGGCGCAACCACGAACTTCCTCTTGCCCTGCTCCCTGATCTCGACTTTAACCATCCTCGATATATTCGCAGCTGCGCCTTCGAAATCGTTCGCATTCACATAAGCATATGTACCACTTGCGCCGGTTGGCCCGGCATTGTAGGTGAGACTGCAAAGTGCATCGAACTGTGCCTGGTTCAGTGGCACCCTGATGTTGCGCCGGACGGCGCGTTCTGCCTCAGCAATGCGACGCTCGAACTCCTGGTCGACCATGACAACGGAAACCTTCTTACCCAACTCCTCGGGCGAACAAACTCCCCGGTGCGCAAGGATCCCTGCACCCCAAGTGCAATGTCCTTTGTGCTTACCCATGTCGTTGTAGTACTTGTAGATGCTTTTTTCGGTAGCACGCATGCGCGCTTTTGCTTCAGGACTCATCCTCATCTGCGCCGCGGAACTAGCAGCCGAAGGATTCGCAGGCATACCGGTCATGGAAGTACTCCGTCATCGTCGAAACGATTAACGTAGCACCGCGGCCCACCCGTCGATTGAGCGGACACAAGCAAGCCCAAGGGGTATTGGTAGAACATCGCAAGCTCTACATAGCTACCCACCTTGGAGGAAACCGGCGGCGGCCATACCGCCGAACGGGTTGAGATTCAGGAAATTACCTTCATTAAAATCGCCGACTTGTCCTCCCCGATTCTCATGCAGACCTGCGCAATGGGAAAGACGATTCCGAAAGCGAAGTTTGAATTCATGCGTGCGGACGGTGACGGCCAGCCAATCAAGTATTTCGAGATCGAACTCGAAAACGTGCTGATCGGCGCAGTAACGCCGGGTATCGAAGCCGGGTCGATCCTCGGCGAACACGTGAGCCTGAAATTCTCAAAAGTAAAATGGAAATACACCCAGCAGAAAATCGGGGGCGGCGCTGGCGGTTCAACTGTGGGCGGATGGGACTTGGCAGCAAACAAAGTCGCATAGTAGCGAACGCCGCCTCTCGCGCGAATCTGGTTATCATCCAGACAAGACAACGACGGGAGCAGGCGGATGGATGGAGTTCCAATGTGGGCCCAGGCCGGGTTCTGGGGTTTCGTGGCCGGCGCCGCGCTGCTGATCGGCGCGGCGGTCGGCTACTTCCTGAAGGTGCCCGAGCGCGTTGTTGCCGCCATCATGGCCTTCGGCAGCGGGGTGCTGATCTCGGCCCTCTCCTTCGAACTGATGGACGAAGCCTACCGCCAGGGCGGCTTCGGCGCCACCGCCTATGGCTTCCTCGGCGGCGCGGCGGTCTACACGGCGGCCAACTGGTATCTCAACCACCGCGGCGCCAGGCACCGCAAGCGCTCGGGCAAGCAGCAGCCCTCGGAAGCCGAGGACAGCGGCAGCGGCCTGGCGATCGCGGTCGGTGCCCTGCTCGACGGCATACCCGAATCGATCGTGATCGGCCTGTCGATGCTGAAGGGCGGCGTGGTCAGCACGGTGGCCGTGGCCGCCATCTTCCTCTCCAATGTACCGGAAGGCCTGTCGAGTTCCGCCGGCATGAAGAAGGCCGGGCGCTCGCCCGCCTACGTGTTCGGCATCTGGGGCGGCATCGCACTGGCCTCGGGCATCGCCTCGCTGGTCGGCTATACCGTGTTCCAGAATTTTTCCGCCGAGGTCGTGGCGGCGACGACCGCGGTGGCGGCCGGCGCGATCCTGGCGATGCTGGTCGATACCATGATCCCGGAAGCCTTCGAAGTGGCCCACGATTTCGCGGGCCTGATCACGGTCGCCGGCTTCCTGGCGGCGTTTGCCTTGAGCCGGCTCGGGCACCAGTAATCACACGCGCGGCGGATCGGTTTCGCGCACATATATTTTGTGACGCGTCACAGCCGTCTTGAACGCCGCCAGCGCCGCGTTCAAGCCCGCCGGATCGGCCACGATCAGGCCCGGGTCCGGCTCGCCGTTCGGCAGCGAGGCAGGAATCCCGGCCGCGGCCACCAGCTGGCGCCCGGCGCCCAGCACTAGGAAGGGCTTGTCGTGACGGTACTGGTCGCGCAGAAATTCGAGCACCCGGCCATCCTTCGCCAGCGCGTTGCTTGCCGCCTCGGTCAGCGCCAGCACCACGGCGTCGTACAGCACCGAAGGCGTCGCCTCGAAGCTCACCTCGACGTCGAGCGGCTTGTCATTGACCGCCCTCACCTCGCCCAGGTGCTGGCCGACCAGGCGCGGCTGGGCGCCGTCCTTCAGCAGAGAAGCATAGATCTGGCGCACGATCGCGCCGTCGACGCCGTCCGCGATGGCAATGGCGATGCGCCGCGTGCGGATGCCGATCCGCCCCGGCCGCGCGAACAGCGACAGCGACGGTGACGGCGGATAGTCCGGCACCGGCGTGTCGTGCACGCGCGGCAGCGGTGGCGGCACCGGGATCCCGAGCTGGCTGGCCACGGCGGTCGCCAGGCCCAGGTCCACGTTCACCAGGCCCGCCACGATGCGCTCGCGCACGGCCGGGGTCTGCACCCGCGTGAGCTCGAAGCGGAAGGCGTTGATGATATGGCGCTGTTCCACCGGGGTCTGGCTCTTCCAGAACAGGCGCGCCTGGCCATAGTGCTCGGCGAACAGCTCGGCCTTGCCGCGCACCTTGCTGCCTTCGATCGGCTGCGGATAGCTGACGAAGCCGCGCGCACCCGCCTGGAAGGGGCAGCCGCCAGCCAGCGAATTCGGCTCGTAGCTGACGCGCCCGCGGTTGATGGCTTGTCGATGAAAGCCGTCGCGCTGGTTGTTGTGCACCTGCGCCACCGGCGAGTTGATCGGGATCTCGTGGAAGTTCGGCCCGCCCAGTCGCGTGAGCTGGGTGTCGATATAAGAATGGATGCGGCCCTGCAGCAGCGGGTCGTTGGTGAAGTCGATGCCGGGCACGATGTGGGCGATGCAGAAGGCCACCTGCTCGGTCTCGGCAAAGAAGTTATCGGGATTGCGGTTCAGGACCATGCGCCCGACCGGCCGCACCGGCACCAGCTCCTCCGGCACGATCTTGGTGGCGTCGAGCACGTCGAAGACCTTGAAGGCGGCGGCCTGCGCCTCGGTGAACACCTGCAGCCCCAGCTCCCATTCCGGGAAGTTGCCCGACTCGATGGCTTCCCACAGGTCGCGCCGGTGAAAGTCCGGATCGGCGCCGGCGATCTTCACCGCCTCGTCCCACACCAGCGAATGGGTGCCGGCCAGCGGCGTCCAGTGGAATTTGCAGAAATGGGTCTCGCCCTTTGCGTTCACCAGACGGAAGGTGTGCACGCCGAAGCCCTGCATCATGCGGAAGCTGCGCGGGATCGCGCGGTCGGACTCGATCCACATCAGCATGTGGAAGATCTCCGGCGATAGCCCGGCGAAATCGTAGAAGGTATCGTGGGCGCTGGATGCCTGCGGGATCTCGTTGTTCGGCTCCGGCTTCACCGAATGGACCAGGTCCGGGAACTTCATCGCGTCCTGGATGAAGAACACGGGGATATTATTGCCGACCAGGTCGAACACCCCTTCATCCGTATAGAACTTGGTCGCGAAGCCGCGCACGTCGCGCGCGGTATCGGCCGAGCCGCGCGATCCCACTACGGTGGAAAAACGCACGAACACCGGTGTGCGCTTGCCGGCCTTGCCGAACAGCGAGGCGCGCGTGATCTCCGACAGATCCTGGTAGCTCTCGAAGAAACCGTGGGCGCCGGCGCCGCGCGCATGCACCACGCGCTCGGGGATGCGCTCGTGGTCGAAGTGGGTGATTTTTTCGCGGAAGATGAAGTCTTCCATCGCCGTCGGCCCGCGCAGGCCGATCTTCAGCGAATCCTGGTTGTCCGCGACCTTCACGGCTTGGTTGGTGGTCAGCTCGCGCCCGGAATCGTCGACGCGCACCCGGTCCAGCGGGCCGTTCAGCGGATTCTCGCCGATGTCCGGCGCGCCGTCGCCGACCTTGCGCGAGGAGATGTCCTCGGTGGTGGTGCTGGCGGTGGCCAGCGGCGTATCGGGCGTGCGGGTTTCGCCACGGTGCGGCGTGAACGCGGCCTCGCCGTACTCCAGCGGCTTGACCGCGTTGAAAGGAATGCGCGCCGCCAGTTCGGCATCCTCGCTCACCTT
>Ga0065165_1002089_pt1 | contig 18303 bp, 15 predicted proteins | sample AraplaMF_Cvi_mMF_FD_63813 | JGI IMG/M metagenome (GOLD analysis project Ga0065165, IMG submission 63813) | Arabidopsis root microbial communities from the University of North Carolina, USA - plate scrape MF_Cvi_mMF (version 2) (version 3) | ecosystem: Host-associated > Plants > Roots >...
ACATCACCCCTCTCCCCTCCGGGGAGAGGGCAGGGTGAGGGGCCGGGGCTTGCGCAGAGGCTTGTTCGAAGCACGACGCAAATCTGGCGTCAGTTCAAGCGCCCGCGCCCAGCGCCTCGATCGTCTCCAGCAACGTCGCCCGGAACCGCTCGTGCATCGCCGGTGGAATCGCGCGCCCGAGTTTGAACTGTTCCTGCAGCTGCACCACGCGTGCGGCGAGAGCGGTGGCGCCGCAGAAGCCGCAGGAGCCCCGCAGTTTGTGCAGGCGGTCGCCGAAGCCGGCTTCGGTGAGGACGGCGGTGGCAAGGTCCTGGTAGATGCCGACCAGTTCGTCGCGCAGCAGGGCGCGCATGGCGCGCATGATCGGTTCGCTGCCGGTGCTGGCCAGGCCCTGGGCGTCGTCCAGGAGGGGCTGGCAGTCGGGTTGGACGAGGGCGACGATGCGGCGCAGGTCGGCCAGGTCGCAGGGTTTCTGCAGGACTTCGGTGAAGCCGCCGGAGAGCAGGCGTTGGCGTTCGGCGGCGTCCATCTCGGCGCTGGTGGCCACGGCGGTGCTTTCGGCGGAGGGGGCGGCGGGGTCGCCGCGCAGTTCGGTCAGGACTTGCTGGGCGCCGGCGCCGGGCATGCGGCAGTCGAGCAGGAGCAGGTCGTAGGCTTCGCGGCGTCCGCGGGCGATGGCGGCGGCGCCGTCGTCGCAGGCTTCGGCTTCCAGGCCCAGGGTGCGCATCGCTTCGACCAGGAAGAGGCGGCTGGCCGGATCGTCGTCGGCTACCAGGACACGCAAGGCATGAGCGCCGGAAGGATGGCCTGAAGGATGACCCGAAGGATTGCCCGCGGGAACGGCCGACCTGCCGTTTGAGGGGGTGTTGAACATGACGAGTCCATGTCGTTCAGCTGGTTTTGGCAGAATGGCGCGACATGCGCCCGACATCAAGCCACCTTTTGTTCTATTTGTGCATCGTGTTCGGTTTCGCCGTGGCGCTGCCGGCCCGTGCGGACATCGTGCTCGAGGCCAGGCAGGTCGCGGTGCCGGGCCTGCGCCTGCAGGACGTGCAGATGCGCATCGCCGAGGACGGCAACGGCGGCCTGCAGCTCACCCTGCGCGCGGCCAAGGCGGAACTCCCGGTGCTGGGCTGGCGCCGCGTCGGGCTGGACATGCAGGGCGCGCTGTCGCGCGACCCGCACCTGCGCTGGCTGTTTGACGGCGACCTGCGCCTGGCCGGCGCGCCGGGCGGGGCCTGGAACGACGCCAAGGTCAACCTGGTGCTGGACGACGCGGCCAACACGCTGCAGGTGGACGTGAACCAGGGCAAGTCGCTGGCCAGCGCCGCGCTGCCGCTGGACCAGCCCACCCATGCGCAGATCAGCCTCAAGGGCCTGCCGGCCGGCTGGCTGCAGGGGCTGCTCGCCACCATGTGGTCCGGCCGCGCCACCGCGGGGCGGCTGGATGCGGAGCTGGCGCTGGACGTGCAGAACGGCGGCGTGCAGGCCTCCGGCCAGTTCGGCCTGGCGGAGCTGGGTTTCGATACGCCGTCCGGCACGCTCGCCGGCCAGCGCCTCAACGGCAGCGGACGGCTCAATGTGGACACCATCGGCGGCCCCGCGCGCATCGGCCTGGATGCCAGCCTGCGCGGCGGCGAACTGCTGCTCGGCCCGATCTACGCGCGCCTGCCGGACCATCCGGTGCAACTGGGCCTGGATGCCAGCGCGCGCAACGGCGTGCTCGACTTCAGCCGCCTGCGCGTGGGCGACGCCGACGCGCTGCAGCTGGACGGCTCGCTCGCCTTCGACGCCAAGGGCGAACTGCAGAAGCTCAAGCTCGACCGCTTCCAGGCCAGCTTCCCCGCCGCCTACCAGCGCTACGGCCAGGCCTGGCTCGCCACCATGGGCCTGCGCAACGCGCGCATCAGCGGCCAGCTCGCCGCCACCCTGGACATGGCCGCCGACGGATTGCGCGCGTTCTCCTTCGATACCGACGGCCTCGACATCGCCGACGGCGATGGCCGCCTCGCCCTCAGCGGCGTGCGCGGCGGCATGGACTGGGCGCTGCGCGGCACGCGCCCGGCCACCACGCTGAGCTGGCGCAGCGCGCAGGTCTACCGCCTGGCGCACGGCGCGGCGCAGATGGGCTGGCAGAGCCGCGACGGCAGCCTCGGCCTGCAGAAGGCGATGGACGTGCCGCTGCTCGGCGGGCGCCTGCACGTGGCCGACCTCGACTGGCGCCCGGCCGCGGCCAGGGGCCGGCGCCTGTCCACCTCGCTGGCGCTGACCGGCGTGGACATGGCCGCCTTCAGCCGCGCCATGGGCTGGCCGGAATTCCCCGGCACCCTGGGCGGCGCGATTCCCGCGCTGCGCTGGGTGGACGACCGCATCGAACTCGAAGGCGGCCTGTCGATGAACGTGTTCGACGGCTTCGTCGACGTCACCCGCATGTCGCTGCAGGACCCGTTCGGCAACAGCCCGGTGCTGGCCGGCGACCTGGCCCTGCGCCAGCTGGACCTGGGCGCGATCACCAGCGTGTTCGACATCGGCAGCATCACCGGCCGCATGGACGGCAGCGTGCAGAACCTGCGCGTGGTGAACTGGAATCCGGTCTCCTTCGACGCGCGCCTGCTTGCCGGCGGCGGCGGCCGGATCAGCCAGCGCGCGGTCAACAGCCTGGTCTCAGTGGGCGGCGGCGGCATCGCCGCCGGCCTGCAGGGCGCGATGCTGCGGCTGTTCAAGAATTTCAGCTACAAGCGCATCGGCCTCAACTGCGCGCTGCAGGGCACGGTGTGCCGCATGAGCGGACTGGACAGCGACGGCGATGGCTACACTATCGTCGAAGGCAGCGGGCTGCCGCGCCTGCAGGTGGTGGGCCACCAGACCCAGGTGGACTGGCCGACCCTGGTGCGCCGGCTCAAGTCCGCCGCCGAGAGCGGCGGTCCCGAAGTTCACTGAAGCCCGGCCTCGAACCACTTGCCCCGAACATGAAGTTCTCCCATCCCTTCCATGGAGCGTCGATCATGCGCAAGCTCGCCTACGTCCTGCTGACCTCGCTGTTCGTCGCGCTGGTCGGTTGCGTCACCATCAATGTCTACTTCCCCGAGGCCGCCGCGCAGAAGGCCGCCGACCAGTTCATCGGCACCGTGCTGGACAACGCCAAGCCGGCCAGCCAGAACAACGACGGCAAGGACCCGCCCAAGCCCGCCGAGAAGCCCGGCAAGCAGCCCTCGGCGATGCTGCTGGACCTGCTGATTCCGGCCGCCTATGCGGCTGACACTCCGGACGTGCGCGTGCAGACCGCCACCACCGAGGCGATCCGCGGCCGCATGCAGCAGCGCTTCCAGGGCAGCCTGGGCACGCTGTTCGACAGCGGTGCGGTGGGCTTCACCAAGGACGGCCTGGTCGCCGTGCGCGACGCCTCCAAGGTGCCGCTGAACCAGCGCGCCGAAGTCAACGCCAGCGTGGCCGACGAGAACCGCGACCGCAGCGCGCTGTACCGCGAAGTGGCCAATGCCAACGGCCATCCGGAGTGGGAAGCGCAGATCCGCGCCACCTTCGCCAAGGGCTGGATCGAGCGGGCCCGGTCCGGCTGGTATTATCAGGACCCCTCGGGCGCCTGGAAGCAGAAGTAACTCTCCGCGCGCTTCATCTGTTTTTTTCCGCGCCGCCCGGACCGCATGATCCGGGCGCGCTTGCTTCAGGGTCACGATGAAAGAGTTCGAAGCCACCATCACCGATCTGAGCCACGATGGCCGCGGCGTCGCCCGCATCGACGGCAAGGCCGTATTCGTCTCCGGCGCCTTGCCCGGCGAAGAAGTTCTGCTGCGCATCCGCCGCCGCCACCGCAGCTTCGACGAAGCCGAAGTGGTGGAGCTGCGCACGCGCTCGCCGCACCGCGTCGAACCGCGCTGCCGCCACTACGGCCAGTGCAGCGGCTGCGCGCTGCAGCACCTGGATGCCGAGTCGCAGATCGCCGCCAAGCAGCGCGTGCTGGCCGAGAACTTCGAGCGCATCGGCAAGGTGGCGCCGGCCGCGTGGCTGCCGCCGCTCACCGACCAGCCCTGGGCGTATCGCCGCAAGGGCCGCCTGTCGGTGCGCAACGTGGTGAAGAAGGGCCGCGTGCTGGTCGGTTTCCGCGAAGAAGACAACCCGCGCTTCGTCGCCGACATCGAGCAGTGCGAAGTGGTGCATCCGGCGCTGGGGCCGAAGATCGGCCTGCTCGGCGAACTGGTCGGGTCGCTGGAAGCCGCCGGCGATATCGCGCAGATCGAATTCGCCGCGGGCGACGACACCGTCGCCCTGGTGTTCCGCCATCTCAAGCCGTTGAGCGAGTCGGACCTGGCCAAGCTGACGGCCTTCGCCCAGGCCCACGCTTTCGCCATCTACCTGCAGCCCGGCGGTATCAGCAGCGTGCATCCGCTATGGCCGGAGCAGCCGCGCCTGGCCTTCCGCGTCGAGGCGGGCGAGGGCGTGCCCGAGGTGGAGCTGGAATTCCGTCCGCTGGACTTCGTGCAGGTCAACGCCGGCATGAACCGCCGCATGATGGCGCGCGCGCTGGAGCTGCTCGATCCGCAGCCTACCGACCGCGTGCTGGACCTGTTCTGCGGCCTCGGCAACTTCACCCTGCCGATCGCCCGCCGCGTGGCCGAGGTGGTCGGCGTGGAAGGCGAGCACGGCCTGGTCGAGCGCGCGGCGCAGAACGCCATGCGCAATGGCCTCGGCAACGCGCGCTTCGAAGTCGCCAACCTGTTCGACGACCAGCGCGATGCGCCGTGGGCGCGCCAGGCCTGGGACAAGCTGCTGCTCGATCCGCCGCGCGCCGGCGCGGACAAGGTGCTGGAGTACCTGCCGCACCGCGAGACGCAGCGCATCGTCTACGTGTCCTGCCACCCCGGCTCGCTGGCGCGCGACGCCGGCATCCTGGTGCAGAAGCACGGTTTCAGGCTCAGCGCCGCCGGCGTGATGGACATGTTCCCGCACACCGCGCACGTGGAATCCATCGCCCTGTTCGAGCGCGGCTGACGCCATGGGCGTGGAGATCGAACGCAAGTTTCTTCTGCGCGGCGACGGCTGGCGCACTCAGGCGGGCAGCAGCGAACGCATCGCCCAGGGCTATCTGGTCGGCGCCGAAGCGCTGCGCGCGGGGCTGGCGCGCGCCTCGGTGCGCGCGCGCATCGCCGGCGAGCGGGCCTGGCTCAACATCAAGTCGGCGGAGCTGGGCATCCAGCGCGCCGAATTCGAATACCCCATTCCGGTGGCCGACGCCGAGGCCCTGCTGGCGCGCCTGTGCGGCGGCGTGCTGGAGAAGTTTCGTCACCTTGTCACCGTGGACGGCGTAACGTTCGAGATCGACGAATTCCTGGGCGACAACGCCGGCCTGGTGGTCGCCGAAGTGGAGCTCGACGCGCCGGACGCGCCGTTCCCCCGTCCCGCCTGGCTGGGGCGCGAGGTGAGCGCGCTGGCGCGCTACTACAACGTCAACCTGATCGAGCATCCGTACGCGCGGTGGACCGCGGCCGAACGCGCTGCCGACGACGCGGAGGAGCAAGCCTGATGCTGATGATCGGCCTGGCCGGACTGGAACTGAGCGAAGGCGAGCGCCGCCAGCTGGTGGCGCCGGGCGTGTCCGGCGTGCTGCTGTTCGCGCGCAACTTCGCCTCGCGCGAGCAGGTGAGCGCGCTGATCGAAGCGATCCGCGAGGTGGCCGGCGAGGACTTCCTCGTCGCGGTCGACCAGGAAGGCGGCCCGGTGCAGCGCTTCCGCGAAGGCTTCACCCGCCTGCCGGCGCTGGCGCGCATCGGCGCGGTGCATGAGCGCAACCCCGACGAGGCGGTCCGCCTGGCCGAGGAACACGCCTGGGTGATGGCCAGCGAGATGCGCGCGATCGGCGTGGATTTCAGCTTCGCGCCGGTGGTGGACCTGGCCCGCGGCAATGCCGCCATCGGCACGCGCGCCTTCCACGCCAACCCCGCGGTGGCCGCCGAACTGGGCCAGGCCTACGTGCGCGGCATGCACCTGGGCGGCATGGCGGCGGTGCTCAAGCACTTTCCCGGGCATGGCTCGGTGGCGGTGGACACGCACAAGGCGGCGGCGGTGGATCCGCGCCCGCTGGAGCAGATCCGCCGCGAGGACCTGCACCCGTTCGCCGAAGGCATCGAGGCGCGGGTCGAGGCGGTGATGATGGCCCACGTGGTCTATCCGGCCGTCGACGCGCAGCCGGCCGGTTTCTCCACGGTGTGGATCCAGCAGGTGCTGCGCGGCGAGCTGGGTTTCCGCGGCGCGGTGATCAGCGACGACATCAGCATGGCCGCCGCCGGTGCGGCCGGCGGCGCGGCCGCCCGCGTGGCCGCGCACCTGGACGCCGGCTGCGACCTGGTGCTGGCCTGTTTCCCCGACGTGGTGGACGAGGCCATCGCCGCCGTGCGGGGCCGCGCCGCCGCCGCGCCGGAGCGCCTGGCCGCGCTGCGCGGCGCGCTGGGCGCCACCTGGGAAGGACTGACCGACAACCCGCAGCGCGAGCGTTTCATCGCGCGCATCACGGCGCTGGACGCCGAGGAAGGCAAGGCATGAGCACCGACGCGACCCGCACCATTCCCCCGCTGGCCGACGCCCTGGCCAACGCCGACCTGCTGTTCGACCGCGCCACGCTGGAAGGCGTGATCGCCGACATGGGCCGGCGCATCGACGCCGCGCTCGACGGCGAGCGCGCGGTGTTCCTCACCGTGATGAACGGGGCGCTGGTGTTCGGCGGGCATCTGGCGCTGGCGATCCGCACCGACGTCGAGTTCGACTACGTGCACGCCACCCGCTACCGCGGCGCCACCACCGGCAACGAGCTGCACTGGCTGCGCGAGCCGCAGGTGTCGCTGGTGGACCGCACCGTGCTGCTGGTCGACGACATCCTCGACGAAGGCCACACCCTCAAGGCCGTGCGCGACGACTGCCTGCGCCGCGGCGCGCGCCGCGTGCTGGTGGTCTCGCTGTGCAGCAAGCAGCACGACCGCCTGGTCGAAGGCATCGCCGCCGACTTCAACGGCGTGGAGCTGCCGGACCGCTACGTGTTCGGCTTCGGCATGGACTACTACGAGCAGGGCCGCAACCTGCCCGGCATCTACGCGCTGCGCTGAGCGGCGCCGCAAGGGAAACGCGTGAACATTCTCGGCATCTCCGGCAGCCTGCGCGCCGCTTCGTTCAACACCGCGCTGCTGCACGCCGCGCAGCAGCTCGCGCCGGCCGGTATGGCCATCGGCGTGCACCGCCTGCACGACATCCCGCTGTTCGACCAGGACGTGGAAGAGCAGGGCGACCCCGCGCCGGTCAAGGCCTTGAAGGACGCGGTCGAGGCGGCCGACGGCCTGCTGCTGGCCTGCCCGGAATACAACGGCGGCATCAGCGGCGTGCTGAAGAACGCGATCGACTGGATCTCGCGGCCCGGCCATGAGCGCAAGGCCGCGGTGCTGGCCGGCAAGCTCGTCTGCATCGTCGGCGCCAGCCCCGGCGCCACCGGCACCGTGCGCGCGCAGGACTCGCTGCGCCTGGTGCTGCGCCGCGCCGGCGCGCGCACCGAGCCGCAGGGCGACGTGCTGGTGTTCCAGGCGCACACCAAGATCATCGACGGGCAGCTTGCCGACGAGCGCACGCGCGAGGCGCTGGCGCGCCACCTGCAGGCTTTCGCCACGCGGCTGGCGGCAGAGACGGGCAGGTCGGGGTGAGCGCAAGCGAACCCCAATGTTGCCCCTGGCTGCCATCCCCCGCGCTGGGGTTCGCTTGCGCTCACCCCAACCTACGCCGTACGAAACGAAGGAAGACCTCACCGTGACTATCGATCTGGCCGTCATCGGCGGCAGCGGCCTCTACAGCTTCCCGGGCCTTGAGAACACCACGCGCCACGGCGTCGACACGCCTTACGGCAAGACCTCGGCCGACGTGGTGATCGGCGACTTCGCCGGCAAGCGCGTGGCCTTCCTGGCGCGCCACGGCGAGAGCCACGGCGTGCCGCCGCATCGCGTCAATTACCGTGCCAATTTGTGGGCGCTGCATTCGCTCGGTGCGCGAACTGTGATCGGCGTCAATGCCGTCGGCGGCATCCGCGACGATATGGGGCCGCGCGCCATCGTGGTGCCGGACCAGGTCATCGACTACACGCACGGCCGCTACACCAGCTTCTGCGACGTCGAAGGCGCCGAGGTAAAGCACATCGACTTCAGCGAGCCGTACACCGGGGCGCTGCGCCGCCGGCTGGTGGATGCCGCAGGGCAGGCCGGCATCGCGGTGATCGACGGCGGCTGCTACGGCGCCACCCAGGGGCCGCGCCTGGAGACGCGCGCCGAGATCGCGCGCATGAAGCGCGACGGCTGCGACCTGGTCGGCATGACCGGCATGCCCGAAGCCGCCCTGGCGCGCGAGCTGGAACTGGCTTACGCCTGCCTGGCCCTGGTGGCGAATTTCGCCGCCGGCTGCGGCGATGAGGCCGAGATCAGCATTGACGAGATTTTCGCGCACCTTAAGGCAGCGACCGCGGAAGTGCCCCGGATTCTGGAAGCCTTGCTCAAAGCTTGAGCAGTCCGGCCTACCCCGTCCGCGCTATACGCACCCGCATATTGCGCTTTGACCTGAAACATGTTGATACTTCCGCCCGTGCCAGGGGCGGCGAACCAAGGGGTTGTGGTGGTTCTGCAGGAAGCCATGGTGCATCCAATCCATGATTCAGAGGTTCACGCAATGCGTTTCGGTACGGTCAAGTGGTTCAACGACGCCAAGGGCTTTGGTTTCATCGCGCCTGAGGACGGTGGGGAGGACGTGTTCGTCCACTTTTCGGCGATCAACTCCAAGGGCTTTCGCAGCCTGCAGGAAGGCCAGCGCGTGAAGTTCGAAGTGACTCAGGGCCCGAAGGGTGCCCAGGCTTCGGGCGTCGAGATCGCAGGCTGATCCGCCGCGCCGGCGTTGCGTCGGCCACCGGTTAGATAGAAAGAATCCCGCATCGCAAGATGCGGGATTTTTTATGCGCCGGCCGCGGCCGGCGCGCGGCGTTCCGCCCGCGGCGGCGCGGTGGAGCCGCGGATCACCAGCTCCGGCACGAAGCGCTCGCTGCCGGGCAGGGTGCCCTTCTGCAGCTGCTCCAGCAGGCGCGAGGCCGCATGCCGGCCGATCTCGCTGGTCGACTGGCTGGCGGTGGTGAGCGCGGGCCAGGCCTGGCGCGAGAACGGGTTGTCCTCGAAGCCGGCGATGGAAAGGTCCCACGGCACGTCCAGCCCCGCCGAGCGCGCGGCGGCGAGCGCGCCGGCGGCGATCTCATCGTTGCTGCCGAAGATCGCGCTGGGCGCGTCCTTGCCGGCCAGCAGCTTGCGTGCGCGGCGGAAGCCGTCCTCGAAGGTGTAGGTGCCTTCCAGCACGTATTTCTTGCGCACGGGAATGCCGTGCTCCTTCATCGCGTCCGCATAGCCCTCGTAGCGCTCCGGGCTGGAGCGGTAGTGCGGGTCGCCCCACAGGAAGGCGATGGCGGTGTGGCCGAGCTGGATCAGGTAGGCGGTGATCGCGTACGCCGCCTTGTGGTCGTCGACGTAGACGCAGGGCGCGCCGTCCTTCGGGTCGCCGCGCGCGGCGATGATCCGCGCATAGGCCACGTCGTTGGCCTTGAGCTTGGCCAGCAGGCGGGCGTTCTCCGACATCGGCGGGGTCAGCACCAGCCCGGCCAGGCGCGCGTTCTTGGCCAGCAGGGACAGTTCGTCGACCAGGCGCGGCGAGCGCGGGTCGCAGGGATAGATCAGCAGCTCGTAGCCGCGCTCGCGGCAGGCGCCGAGCACGCCGTTCTGCAGGCTGAGGATGTAGTTGGCGTTGGGGTTGTCGTCGTAGACCAGGGCGATGGTGAACGAGCGGGTGCCGCGCAGGCTGCGCGCGGTGGCGTCGGGGCGGTAGTGCAGGGTCTCGATCGCGCGGCGCACTTTCTGCACGGTGTCGGCATGCACGGTCGGCTCGAGATTGATCACGCGCGACACCGTCATGGGCGACACGCCGGCAAGGCTGGCGACGTCTTTGATCGTGGGCCTACGCAACGCAACGCTCCCCCTGGCGGCGACGTTCCATCCTAGCCCAAGCGGCGGCGCGCGGGCGACGCGACTTCCGTTCCATGCGGCCATCGCAGGTAGCGTTACCAAGAATGAGGCGGATCGAATCGACGTTCGCGCCGCGCGGCGTGGGCGGCAAGGATCCCGCTTCAGGCCGCCGGCGCCGCCCGGGATGACGCATTACTCCATATATATAAGGAGTAAGCGACCAGCGCGGATGGTTGTGACCCAGCGCACGGCCGAGCCTCGGCCGTATCTCCAGCAACCGTTGATAACGTTACCATTCCGCCTTAGCATCGATCCGATGACAGCGACACGGCACCGCCGTGTCGGAGCAATGACGGGGAGCATCGATGCGGGATCGTGCGTGGGGAGCCGTGGCGCCTGAGCCGCGGGTGATGCTGGCGGCGGACGTGGGCGGCACGCATGCGCGCATCGGCCTGGTCGATGCCGCGGCGCCGGCCGGCGCCGGCGGCGTGCTGGCCTACGAGCGCTATGCGGGCGCCGACTGGCCGGGCCTGGCCGAGATCTTCGCCGACTTCCTCGCCCGCCATCCCGGCCATGCCGTGGACGAAGCCGCCATCGCCGTCGCCGGCTATGTGCGCGACGGTGAACTGGTGGCGGAAAACCTGCGCTGGCCCGTGCGCCTGGCCGAGCTGCGCGAACGCCTGCGCCTGCGCAGCCTGCGTGTGGTCAACGATTTCGAGGCGCTGGCCTATGCCACGCAATATCTCGGCGCCGGCGAAAGCCTGGCGGTGATCGACGCGCCCGCGGCCGCCGGCCCCGTCGCGGTGGTCGGCCCCGGCACCGGCCTGGGCTGCGCGCTGCTGCTGCCGGACGGGAACGGCGCCACCGTGCTGCCCAGCGAAGGCGGCCACGTGGCGCTGGCGCCGGGCAACGAGCGCGAGATGGCCCTGCTGCGGCTGCTCGGGCGCGGCCGCGACTACGTGCACACCGGCCACGCGCTGTCCGGCCCGGGCCTGGTCAATCTCTACCGCGCCGTTGCCGAACTGGACGGGTTGCCGGCGATCCACACGCAGCCCGAACAGATCAGCGCCGCCGCGCTCGACGGCGGCGATGCGCTCGCGCTCGACACCCTGCACATCTTCTGCGCCATGCTCGGCGGTTTCGTCGGTGACCTGGCCGTGCTGTTCAAGGCCTCCGGCGGCGTGTACCTGGCCGGCGGCATCCTGCCGCAACTGCGCGAATTCCTGCCGCGAAGCGCGTTCCGCGAGCGCTTCTTCAACAAGGGCGTGATGCGCGGGTTCCTCGCCGGCGTACCCGTGCGGCTGATCGAACACGGCCGCCTGGGCGTGCTGGGCGCGGCCGGCCTGGCCGCGCGCGACGAGGCCTGAAAGGCGCGGGCCCGGCGCCCGCGCAGCGAACCAAGCCCGCCGCCGATCGCGTGGACGGGACCTGACAACAACATTCATTGGGAGGTGAAGGCATGTTGGCAAGCAAGCATCGGGGGCACGAGCTGTCCCGCAATATCCTGGCGTGCGTGCTGGGCCTGGCCCTGAGCGGCACGGTCTTCGCGCAGGCGACCACCGGTTCGATCTTCGGCAATGCTGGCAGCGATGCCGCCGGCAGCACGGTGATCGTGCAGGGCGACAACGGTGTGTCGCGCCGCATCCCGGTCGGCGCGGACGGCCGCTACCAGGCCGGCGCGCTGCCGGTGGGCAACTACAAGGTGATGCTGGAACGGCAGGGCGCCGTGGTGGCCACGCGCGACCAGGTTTCGCTGCGCGTCAGCAGCGGCACCCAGGTCGATTTCGCCGGCACCGCCGCGGCGGGCGCCACCAATCTGCAGGGCGTGCAGGTCACCGCCAGCGCGCTGCCGCCGATCGACGTGAGCAGCGTGGATTCGCGCACCGTGATCACCGCGCAGCAGCTGGACGCGCTGCCGCTGTCGCGCACCGCCGAGGACATCGCCCTGCTGGCGCCGGGCACGGTCACTTCCGGGTCCAACTTCACCAGCCGCATCGGCGGCGGCGGCGACCTGGTCTCCTTCGGCGGCGCGTCCGGCGCGGAGAACGCGTACTACATCAACGGCTTCAACACGACCGACCCGTACAAGGGCCAGGGCGCGCTGCAGCTGCCCTACGGCGCGATCGACCAGCAGGAAGTGCTGACCGGCGGCTACAGCTCGATGTACGGCCGCTCCGACGGTGGCGTGTTGAGCCAGGTGGGCAAGAGTGGCACCAACGAGTGGCATTTCGGCGCGCAGGCGCAGTGGACGCCGCGCTCGCTGATGTCCTCGCCGGACGACATCGTCTACGCGCGCAACCGCTACGCCGGCAAGCTGTACCAGTACCGCCAGGACGACAAATCCTGGCGCACCACCTACAGCGCCTACGTCGGCGGCCCGCTGATCAAGGACCGCCTGTACTTCTTCGTCGCCGCCGAGGCCGACAAGGAGCAGGGCAGCAACACCTCCACCAGCGACGCCAGCAGCCCCTCGCGCAGCAACTACAGCTACCGCACGCCGAAGTGGTACGCCAAGCTCAACTGGAACATCACCGACAACCACCTGCTCGAACTCACCGGCATCCAGAGCGAGCAGCACGGTTCCGGCAGCAACTACGCGTTCGACTACGACACGCACCGCGCGGGCGCCTTCCAGTCGTACTCCGACCGCACCAAGACCGGCGGCGATGCCTACATCGTCAAGTACACCGGCTATCTCGCCGACAACATCACGCTGAGCGCGATGTACGGCAAGATGCGCCTGCACGACTATTCGGCGCCGGTCAGCTACGACCCGAACCTGCCGTACCTGCAGAACATCCAGGACCAGAACCTCGCGCTCACCGGCGGCCGTCCGGTCGGCAATACGCAGTCGACGTTCTCGGTGCCGGCGCCCACCCAGGGGTCGCAGAACACCAATCTGCGCATCGACCTGGAATGGCGCCTGGGCGACCACAAGCTCAATGCCGGCATCGACGACCAGACCCCGCGCACCATCGATCAGGGCAGCAACAGCCTGACCTGGACCTATGCGCACAACAACGACGCCAGCGCGCCGGTCGACCCGGCCAACGGGATCGGCGCGCCGGGCGGCAACGGCTACTACGTGATGAAGGAAGTGGTCACCGGCGCGGCCGGCGTCAAGACCGTGGAGCACGCGCAGTACATCGAAGACACCTGGCAGGTGACCGACCGCTTCCTGCTCAACATCGGCCTGCGCAACGACGCCTTCGCCAACTACAACAACAGCGGGCAGAAATTCACTTCGCAGAACCATAACTGGTCGCCGCGCCTGGGCTTCAGCTGGGACGTGTACGGCGACGCCAGCCTGAAGGTCTACGGCAACGCCGGCCGCTACTACCTGGCGATCAACAACAACACCGCATACGACGGCGCCACCGGCTACGCCTGGAACCGCAGCTACTACACCTATACCGGCATCGATTCCAACGGCATGCCCACCGGCCTGACGCCGTTCGGCTACTACGACGTCAACGGCCATACCGGCCAGGCGCCCGATCCGCGCACGGTGGCTTCCACCAACCTGGGCGCCGAATACCAGGACGAGTTCATCCTGGGCGCCACCAAGGCGATCACGCCGGAGTGGATCACCGGCGTGAAGGGCACCTTCCGCGTGCTGCGGCAGATCTCCGACGACGTCTGCGACAGCTCCAACCTGCTCATCGCCAAGACCAAGGCGATGTACAACCTCACCGACGACCAGATCACCGCCAACCGCGGCGCCTGCTACATCTTCAATCCCGGCAAGACCAACGACTTCGACGTGCTCACCACGCAAGGCTATGTGCGCGTGCCGATGAGCAATGGCGACTGGGGTTTCGCGCAGGGACCGAAGCGTAAGTACTACGCGCTGGAGGCCTTCCTGGAGCATCCGCTGGGCAAGGACAACTGGGGCGGCCGCATCAGCTACGTGTTCTCGCGCAGCTACGGCAATTCCGAAGGCCTGCTGCAGGTGTCGCGCGGCAACGACTCGGTGGGCGTGACCCAGGACTGGGATAACTCGTACGTGATGGACCGCGCCAACGGCGTGCTCGGCAACAACCGCACGCACCAGATCAAGGCCTACGGCGTGTACCGCATCTCGCCGGAATGGATGGTTTCCGGCGTGGCCAACCTGTCCTCCGGCGGCCCGCACAACTGCCTGGGCTTCTATGGCACCGACCAGTCGCAGCCCGACGGCTACGGCTCGTACTACCACTGGTGCAACGGCAAGCCCTCGGTGCCCGGCTCGATGGGCGACCTGCCGTGGACCTACCGCGTCGACCTCAACGTCACCTACCGCCCGGCTTTCGCGGACCACAAGCTGGCGTTCAACGTAAGCGTGTTCAATGTGCTCAACCAGCAGCGTCCGCTGGTGCTGTACACGCGCTACAACAGCAGCAATACGCCGGACAAGCTCAACGACCTGTACGACACGGTGAAAGTGGCGGAGTCGCCGCGCTACGTGCGTTTCGGCGTGAGTTACGACTTCTGACCGGTAAAGTCCCGCGGCCGGACATGCCGGCCGCGGGCGTTCGCCTGTACTCTCGGGCGACCATTTTTCCCCTCTGCCTGGAGACGCCCCGATGGCCGACCGCCGCCGCTTTCTCAAGACCGCAGCACTGGGCGTCACCGCCGCGGCGCTGGCTTCCCGCATCGCGCCGGCAGCGGCCGGGGCCAACACCGGCGGCGTCAGCGGCGGCCGCAAGCCGCGGGTGATCTCCACCTGGGACTTCGGCGTGCCCGCCAATCTCGCCGCCTGGGCGGTGCTGGCCAAGGGCGGCCGCGCGCTGGACGCGGTGGAAGCCGGGGTGATGATCCCGGAGGCGGATCTCAAGAATCACAGCGTCGGCCGCGCCGGCTATCCGGACCGCGACGGCCACGTCAGCCTCGACGCCAGCATCATGGACGGCGACGGCAGCTGCGGCGCGGTCGCCGCGCTGGAAGGCATCGCCCATCCGATCCAGGTCGCGCGCCGCGTGATGGAACGCACCCCGCACGTGCTGCTGGTGGGCGAAGGCGCGCAGCAGTTTGCGATCGAGCAGGGCTTCAAGAAGGAAAAGCTGCTCACCCCGGAATCGGAAAAAGCCTGGCACGAGTGGCTGAAGACCGCCCACTACCAGCCCAGCGCCAACAGCGAAGTGCGCGACTACGGCAAGGGCGCCGGCGGCAAGGACAACCACGACACCATCGGCATGCTCGCCATCGACGCGCAGGGCCGCCTGGCCGGCGCCTGCACCACCAGCGGCATGGCCTGGAAGCTGCGCGGCCGCGTCGGCGACAGCCCGATCATCGGCGCGGGCCTGTATGTCGACGGCGACGTCGGCGGCGCCACCTCCACCGGCGTGGGCGAGGAAGTGATCCGCAACGCCGGCAGCTTCCTGGTGGTGGAACTGATGCGCCAGGGCCGCTCGCCGCAGCAGGCCTGCGAGGAAGCGGTGATGCGCATCGTCAAGAAGCGCCCGCAGGCTTCGAAGGATCTGCAGGTGGGTTTCCTCGCCATCAACCGCGAGGGCGACGTGGGCGCGTTCGCGATCCAGTCCGGTTTCAGCTACGCCGTGTGCGACGGCGGCAAGCAGGACGCGCTGTTCCCGTCCAAGAGCGTGTACTGATGGCTGGCCGCTACGTGCTCGAAGTGGCGGCCAATTCGGTCGCCTCCGCGCTGGCCGCGCAGGAAGGCGGCGCGGGGCGCGTGGAACTGTGCACCGGCCTGGAACTGGGCGGACTCACGCCCTCCGCCGGCCTGGTCGCGATGGTGCGCGAGCGCCTGCATATTCCGCTGTACGTGCTGGTGCGTCCGCGCGCGGGCGACTTTCTCTACAGCGACGTCGAATGCGAAATGATGCAGCGTGATATCGACACCTGCGCCGCGCTCGGCTGCGACGGCGTGGTGATCGGCGTGCTCGATGCGGACGGCCGCGTCGACAGCGAGCGCTGCAAGCCGCTGGTGCGCGCCGCGGGCGGGATGGGGGTGACCTTCCATCGGGCATTCGATCTCACGGCGGATCCGGAGCAGGCACTGGAAGACGTGATCGCGCTCGGTTGCGAGCGGGTGCTGACGTCGGGCGCGCGGGCCAGCGCGATGGATGGCGCGCCGCTGATCCGCCGGCTGGTGGAGCGGTCGGACGGCTGCATCGCGGTGATGCCGGGAGCGGGCGTGACGCCGCAGAACATTGCGGCGCTGGCGCAAGCGACCGGTGCCACCGAACTGCATGCATCGGCCAAGCGCCAGCTGCCTTCCGGCATGCGGCACCAGCGCCCGGAACTGCACGATATGGAAGGCGGCGAGATCCGCAGCGACGTGGAGCAAGTGCGCGCGCTGGTCGCCGCCCTGCAAGGGTGACGCGCCGTTACCCCCTCTCCCCTCCGGGGAGAGGGCTGGGGTGAGGGGGACCTACGGAGCGCAGATGCGGCTGCTTAAACACGAGCAACGCTTCGTCGATCTTCCGTCGCAAGCACCCGCCCCTCATCCGGCTGCCGCCACCTTCTCCCCGGCGGGGAGAAGGGTCCAGTAGGTGGCTATGCCGCAAACTGCAGCTTCGCCAGCTCCGCATACAGCCCGCCTTCCGCCAGCAGGCTCTCATGCGTGCCCTGCGCCACGATGCGCCCGCCATCCATCACCACGATGCGGTCGGCGCGCTGCACGGTGGCCAGGCGATGCGCGATCACCAGCGTGGTGCGTCCCTTCTCCAGCCGCTCCAGCGCCTGCTGGATCGCCGCCTCGGACTGCGCATCCAGCGCCGAGGTCGCCTCGTCCAGCAACAGCAGCGGCGCGTCGCGCAGGATCGCGCGCGCAATCGCCACGCGCTGGCGCTGTCCGCCCGACAGGCGCACGCCGCGCTCGCCCAGTTCCGAGCCATAGCCGCCATCCAGCGCGCTGATGAACTCGTGCGCCTCGGCCGCGCGCGCGGCCTCGCGCACTTCGTCGTCGCTGGCGTCCTGGCGCCCGAAGCGGATGTTGTCGGCGGCGGTGCCGCTGAAGATCACCGTTTCCTGCGGCACCAGGGCGATGGCGCCGCGCAGGTCCGGCAGCGCCAGGGCGCGCAGGTCGACGCCGTCCAGCGTGATGCGGCCGTGCTGCGGGTCGTAGAAGCGCAGCAGCAGGGCCAGCACCGTGCTCTTGCCGGCGCCGGAGGGGCCGACCAGGGCCACCGTCTCGCCGGGGCGGATGCGCAGCTCGAAATCGTGCAGCGCCGGTGCATCCGGGCGGCTGGGATAGTGGAAGGCCACGTGCTCGAAATGCAGCGCGCCGCTCACCGGTTTCGGCAGCGGCTGGGGCTGCGCCGGGCTGGTCACTTCGGCGCGCTCGCCGAGCAGTTCGCCGATGCGCTCCATCGCGCCGCCTGCGCGCAGCACGTCGCCCCACACTTCCGCCAGGCCGGCGACCGAGCCGGCCGCGAAAATCGCATACAGCACGAACTGGCTCAGCAGGCCGGGGGTGAGGTCGCCCGCCAGCACGTCGCGCGCGCCGATCCACAGCACCAGGGTGATCGCGCCGAACATCAGCACGATCACCGCCGCGGTCAGCAGCGAACGCGTGCCGATGCGCTTGCGCGCGGTGGCCAGGGCGCGGGTGATGGCGCTGCCGTAGCGCGTGCTCTCGATGTCCTCGCGCGCATAGGCCTTCACCGCGGGCGCGGCGTTGAGCGTTTCGTTGGCAATCGCGGCGGCGTCGGCCAGGCGGTCCTGGCTGGCGCGCGAGAGTTTGCGCACGCGGCGGCCGAACACCAGGATCGGCAGCATCATCGCGGGGATCACCAGCGCGGTGAAACCGGCCAGGCGCGGGATGGTCCACACCATCGCCACCACCGCGCCAACCAGGGTGACCATGCTGCGCAGGGCCACCGAGATGCCCGAGCCGATCAGCGCCTGCACCACTTCGGTGTCGGTGCCCAGGCGCGAAATCAGTTCACCGACGCGGCTGCGCTCGAAGAAGCCGACGTCGAGCCGGATCACGTGTCCATAGAGCTTGGAGCGCATCGAGGCCAGCGCGCGCTCGCCCAGCAGGGTGATGCAGAAGTAGCGCGCCGCGGTGGACGCCGCCAGCACCAGCGCCACGCCGAACAGGCCCAGGAAGGTGAGGTTGATGGTGGCCGCGTTGGAGGCGCCGAAACCCCGGTCGATCATGTGGCGCACCGCCATCGGCAGCACCAGGGTGGAGCCGGAGGAGATCGCCAGGAACACCAGCCAGCCGATCGCCAGTGCGCGATGCGGCTTGAGGAAGGGCCAGAGCTGGCGCAGCGCGCCGAGCCGGCGCTTGGGGGAGGAGTCGTTCGCCTGGGGTTCG
>Ga0065165_1002090_pt1 | contig 18298 bp, 15 predicted proteins | sample AraplaMF_Cvi_mMF_FD_63813 | JGI IMG/M metagenome (GOLD analysis project Ga0065165, IMG submission 63813) | Arabidopsis root microbial communities from the University of North Carolina, USA - plate scrape MF_Cvi_mMF (version 2) (version 3) | ecosystem: Host-associated > Plants > Roots >...
GGTCCTGCCTGCTGACGATCGCCGGCCGGGCCGGGCAGAACCTGTCGGCGGAGGGGTTGCGGGCGCAACTGGAGGAGAACGGTTTTACCGACCTTTTGAAGGCGATGAACCAGCAGATCCGCAATGCGCGGCTGTGGACGGCGACCGAGGCCGCCGACCCGCAGGACGCCCTGCAGGCCTACCGCCAGACACGGGCGCTGCACTCCCGCAACAAGGAACTGCGCTGGCAGAAGGTGGAGCTGGAGCGCGAGATTGCCGAGACGACCGACGAGGAGCCGGAGCGCGCCGATCTGCTGCTGCGGGCTTTGCTCGAAGTGCAAAACGAGATTTCCCGGCTTGAAAACCAGGAGGCTATCATCGACGGGTTCGGGGTGCTGTCCGGCCGCATCAAGGGCGCTGCCATCAGCCATGGCTAGCCGGCAGGCGGGCTGCATGGTGACGGTCGTCCGGGGCCGGACGTTGAACGATTTAAGCGTGCAGGCCCGGCCGGCTCTTGTCTTTGGCGCGAGACCGACTACATAGCGGGTAACTTGGTAGAGTAGCCCGAATTTGCCGTCCAAAACGGCTTTTTCCACATTTCCGCGGCCGCAGGCTCTGGAAAAACTTGACGACGCGATCATTTGTGGGAATCACCATTCAGGCGATATAGGCGGAGTGGGTCAAGCGCACCTGATGTGACCAAGGCAATCCGGATCAGGACATGGTTCCGCCACGGGCGACTGCCTATGGTAATCGGGAATTAAAGGTCATTCCGTTACGAGTTGGACATCGATTCGCGGTTGAGGTGGTTCGCCTCCTACCGCAGGCTACCAGGCTTGGCACGGTGGCGTTCAAGGAAAGCGACGAAATACATGGCTACAAAAGTCAAAGAAAACGAAGAAGCCGAGGGCGAACGCGAAGGTTCGCACGATGGTCCGCTTCTCGACCTTTCTGACGACGCCGTCAAGAAGATGATCAAGGCCGCCAAGAAGCGCGGCTATGTGACCATGGACGAGCTCAATTCCGTTCTGCCGTCCGAGGAAGTGACCTCCGAGCAGATCGAAGACACGATGTCCATGCTTTCAGACATGGGCATTAATGTCGTCGAGGACGAGGAAGCCGAAGAGGCGTCCGGCGAGGAAGAAGAAGCCAGCGATTCCGACGAGAACGAGAGCGAAGGCGGCGAACTTGCGCCTTCCGCCGGCACCGCGCTTGCGACCGCCAAGAAGAAAGAGCCGACGGACCGTACGGACGATCCGGTGCGCATGTATCTGCGCGAAATGGGTTCCGTCGAACTTCTGTCGCGCGAAGGCGAAATCGCCATCGCCAAGCGGATCGAGGCCGGTCGCGAGACGATGATCGCGGGTCTCTGCGAAAGCCCGCTGACGTTCCAGGCGCTGATCATCTGGCGCGACGAACTCAACGAAGGCACGACGCTGCTGCGCGAGATCATCGATCTCGAAACGACCTATTCCGGTCCTGAAGCCAAGGCCGCGCCGCAGTTCCAGAGCCCCGAGAAGATCGAGGCCGATCGCAAGGCAGCCGAGGAAAAGGAAAAGACCCGCAAGGCGCGCTTCTCGGCAGCAAATGACGACGACATCACGGCCGTCGGCGGTGACATGCCGCTTGAGGAAGAGGAAGAGGACGACGACGAGTCGAACCTTTCGCTCGCCGCCATGGAAGCGGAACTGCGTCCGCAGGTCATGGAAACGCTCGATACGATCGCCGACACCTACAAGAAGCTGCGCAAGCTGCAGGACCAGCAGGTGGAAGCCCGCCTGTCGTGCACCGGCACACTGTCTTCCGGGCAGGAGCGTCGCTACAAGGAGTTGAAGGACCAGCTGATCACCGCGGTGAAATCGCTGTCGCTCAACCAGAACCGCGTCGATTCGCTCGTCGAGCAGCTCTACGACATCTCCAAGCGTCTGATGCAGAACGAAGGCAAGCTGCTGCGGCTTGCCGAATCCTACGGCGTCAAGCGCGACAGCTTCCTGGAACAGTACCAGGGCGCCGAGCTCGACCCGAACTGGATGAAGTCGGTCTCCAACCTGTCGGCACGTGGCTGGAAGGAATTTGCCAAGTCGGAAGGCACGACGATCCGGGATATCCGCCAGGAGATCCAGAATCTGGCGACCGAGACCGGCATTTCGATCGCCGAGTTCCGTCGCATCGTGCACATGGTCCAGAAGGGCGAGCGCGAGGCGCGCATCGCCAAGAAGGAAATGGTCGAGGCAAACCTGCGTCTCGTCATCTCGATCGCCAAGAAGTACACGAACCGCGGCCTGCAGTTCCTCGACCTTATCCAGGAAGGCAATATCGGCCTGATGAAGGCCGTGGACAAGTTCGAGTACCGCCGCGGCTACAAGTTCTCGACCTATGCTACCTGGTGGATCCGGCAGGCGATCACCCGTTCGATCGCCGACCAGGCCCGCACCATTCGTATTCCGGTGCACATGATCGAGACGATCAACAAGATCGTCCGGACATCGCGCCAAATGCTGCACGAGATCGGCCGCGAGCCGACCCCGGAAGAGCTGGCTGAAAAGCTCGCCATGCCGCTCGAAAAGGTCCGCAAGGTCCTGAAGATCGCCAAAGAGCCGATCTCGCTCGAAACCCCTGTGGGCGACGAGGAAGATTCGCATCTCGGCGACTTCATCGAAGACAAGAACGCGCTGCTGCCGATCGATGCTGCCATCCAGGCGAACCTGCGCGAAACGACGACGCGCGTGCTCGCCTCGCTGACGCCGCGCGAGGAACGCGTGCTGCGCATGCGCTTCGGCATCGGCATGAACACCGACCATACGCTGGAAGAAGTCGGCCAGCAGTTCTCGGTGACCCGCGAGCGTATCCGCCAGATCGAGGCCAAGGCGCTGCGCAAGCTGAAGCATCCGAGCCGGAGCCGCAAGCTGCGGTCGTTCCTCGACAGCTAGGCCATCCGCGCGGCCCAAACGTCGCACGCCATCAAACCACAACCGGCCCTGCAACAGCGGGCCGGTTTTTTCTTGCCGATTGCCTGCCTTTTGCCCCGTCTTTTCCGCGGCAGGACTCGATCCGCCCGGCATTTGACCTTACATCGCTTGCATGAGCGAAGAGCGAGCCAAGAGCTATGGCCGGGTCGGGTGGGGCATCGGCGCGTCGGTGCTGCTGCACCTTCTGGTGGCGGCTGCCTTCCTCATTCGCCTGCCGCTGCCGGTCAGCGAACCGCCCAAGGAGGAGACCGTGCAGGTGGAACTGGTGCCGCCGCCCGAGCCGCCGAAGGAAAAGCCGAAGGAGCCCGAAAAGCCCGAGCTGAACCTCACCATGCCAAAGCCGGAGGAAAAGCCGCCGGAGCTGCCCAAGCCCGAGCCGCCGAAACCGGAACCGGCCAAGCCCCCCGAGCCGCAAAAGCTGGAGGAGACAAAGCCGCCGGAACCGCCCAAACCCGAACCGCCAAAGCCAGAACCGCCCAAACCCGAACCGCCGAAGCCGGAGGCGCCGAAGCCTGAAGAACAGGCCGAGCCTGAAGCGCCGAAGCCCGAAGGGGCGCAGGATGCGGGTCGGGAGAAGGCGCCGCCGCTCGACGTGCTGCGCCCGGTGGTGGAATTCGGCGACAAGGACAGTGGCCCGCGCAAGGCGCTCGACGGCGACAGCGCGCAGGAGGGTGCGCCCGCCGACGCCGCAAAATCCGAGGGCGAGACGAAGACGCAGGATGCGAACGCCGCAAAGCCTGAGGATGGCCCGGAGGGCGCCGTGCCGCCGGAGACGGCCGAGGCGGCAGACAAGCCGCCGGGCGCGCCGGTGCCTGACGGGATTACCGTGCCGGAAGTCTCGGCGGCGGCTGCCAATCCTCAAACGGACGCCGCGCCGAAAAACCCGTCCGACGCCCTGACCGCAGCGCTGGTGACGCCGACACCGCGGCCGGACGGCAAGCCGAACCCGCAGGCCAAGCCGGAGGCGACGAGCGACCTGCCGCAGGCCAAGCGGCTGTTTTCGACCCGGGATACGGGCGACGCGGTGGCGCGCACGGCAATGGGCAATATTCCCCGCGAGATCCGCGCCAGCCAGCTCTGCAGCACGGAGCTCAAGGAGCAGCTGCGGCACGGTTCACCCGCCTACAGCCCGGAACTTTTGCCATCCTACCGGCTGCCGAGCGGCACCGTGATGGAGGTAAGGCGCGGCGCCTTTCGGGCGGATGCGCAGTGGTATGATCTAAGTTTCCGCTGCGAGCTCGACGACAAGGTGACCAAGGTCGTCTCCTTTGCCTTCGACGTCGGGCCGCCCGTGCCGGAAAGCCAGTGGCGCAGGCGCGGCTTTCCGGAGTTCTGACAGGTGAGGCGGAAAGGCGGATCTGACAGCGTGGCTGGGACCCTACCGGACGTGTCCGCCTCCGTCGTGATCAGCCCTCCAGCTTACCGGAGAACAGCAGCTTGCGGACGTCGTCCGCGACCTGGTTCCTGGCGCCAAGCGTGTCGATCAGCTGCGCCGGCCGGCTGCCCCGCAAGCCCGCGACGGTCAGCTGCTTGTCCCGGACGTAGGTGTAGATGCCGCTCACTGCAAAAGCCGTGGCATGGCTGATGTGGGCCTTCTGGTCCGCGAGCGTGCCGCGGAACAGATCGCCGTCATAAAACGACCGTCGCGCCAGCGGATCGGCAAAGGCGAGCTCGAGGATCGCGACGTGCTGACGCTCGGCCGGGACCGTGTGGTCAACATTCGGCGCCGGCGGGGCGGGCTTTGCGTTTTCATACACATCCGGCAGGTGAAGGCGGCAGTTCAGGACCGCCGGATCGGCCGACAGGGTTTGCGCAAAGCTTTTCAAGAATGCGCCGAAGCGGCCGGCATCGTCCGTGCGGGCGCCGAGATGCACGTGCATCCGGTCGAGGCCGTCATTTCCGTTGGGGGTCGGGTCTGCAGAGCGGTCGACAAGCGTCGAGGACCCTGTCGGCAGGGCGTAGGCGACGGTCGCGGCAAACATGTTCTGCTCGTCGGCAAACAGGATCGAGCAGGCGTCGTTGAACGCCTTCTGGTCGGCGGCGCTTGCAAAGCCGATCTCGACGCCCCCGTCGAGATCGTAGTTTTCGAACGGCGCGATGCCATCCAGCTCCGGCCAGAGATGGGCGTCCTGTTCGCGGTGGAAATGGTTTTGCACGTACCAGCCGAGTCCGGGAATACGCGAGCACAGGGGGCCATGCACGTCGCGCCAATAGGTGGCGAAGATCTCGTGCGGCACTTTCGGGTGCCGAAGGACGGTGGTGTAGGAATTAATGGCGATGCTGTTATCGCGGTCCGCGTAATTCTCGTGTGTCGATAATATGGGCAAATGAAACTCCGATCGATGATGCGGAGACAAACCCACGGGTCCGGCCATTGTTCCGGTGGGCAGGACAGGCAAACGGGCGCGGCGTTGCGTGCCAAGGCAGCTCGTCAGCCACGGGCCGCGCCTGGCTTCCGTCGACGCTATTTCAGAGTGCACACCCCGTTTGCGCCGCCACTCGCCGTGTAACTGACGTCAGGAGAGCCATCCGGATTGATCATGACGGAAATGGTCACCCGACCTTGCCTCGCCTCGTAGTAATTCTGATTGAAGACCTTGAGCTTGGCCTGCTTCCCGTTGACGTAGATCGGTCCGCCCGCGTCCGCATGAACCTCGAGCTTGCCGGGGCAGGTGGCGTTGAGAAGGGGTATCTTGGCGCTCGCCTGTCCGGCGGAAAAAGCGACCACGATCATGGCGAAAGGGAAATACAAGCTGCGCATCGGCGCCTCCCTCGACTTTCACGGCATTCAACGGCTGCGCGGAAGAGTGGCCGCCACAGGTAAGACTAGCGGCGGGAAGGGACTATTCAAGACTAACTGGTGGGCCGACGGGGCCTAAGAATTTTTACACGAGGGACAAACGGTTATCAGGGCGGCCAACCGAACGATTTGTCGACCGGTCCATTCGGCGGCAAGGGATTGATTGCTTTGATGAAGATGGTAGGCCCGGAGGGACTCGAACCCCCAACCAAGCGGTTATGAGCCGCCGGCTCTAACCATTGAGCTACAGGCCCTTGCCTTCAAGGCAGGCGGGAGGCGCAATGGTCCGCCGTCTCCGCCCGCTGGCTCTAGCGTAATTTCCTTCCTGCCACAAGCTCTTGCCGTAATGGCTTCACATTGAGGCTCCAGGGAGGACGGGGCGGGGAATGACGTGCGACGACGGGGCAGACAATCCGTTCGGCTGGCGTTCATGCCCTGCCCGATATCGGTATCAGCCGAACAGCAAATCGAGGGAGATCCATGTCCATGCCGTCCAAAAGCCTATCCAAGATCGTCATGATGGCGACCGTCTGCGCCTCCGTCCTCTTCCAGAGCGGCGTTGCCGGTGCACAGGATGCGCGCACTCCGCGCGAGGCCGTGATCAGCGTGGCCGGCAAGGGCGAGGCATCCGTCGCGCCCGACATGGCGATGCTGTCGCTTGCCGTCGTGCGCAATGCCAAGACCGCCGATGCCGCTCTTGCCGCCAACAACGCCGCGATGAAGGAGGTGCTGGCTTCGCTTCGCAACGCCGGCGTCGCCGACCGCGACCTGCAGACCAGCAATTTCTCCGTGCAGCCGCAATACCGCCAGCAGGAGCCGAAGAACGGCGTGATGCCGCCGCCGGAGGTGGTGGGCTACGAGGTCTCCAACATGGTGACCGTCCGGGTCCGCGATCTTGCCAAGCTCGGCGGCCTGCTCGACAGCTCCATCAAGCTCGGGGTCAACCAGGGCGGCCAGATCAGCTTTACCAACGACAAGACCGATGGCGTGCTGTCCGACGCCCGCAAGGCCGCCGTCGCCGACGCGATGGTAAAGGCAAAGACGCTCGCCGAGGCTGCCGGCGTCAAGCTCGGCCGCGTCATCGAGATCACCGAGGCAACGCCGTTTGTGATGCCGGAGCCGATGATGCGCATGGCGGCGCCCAAGGCGCAGAACGATTCGGTGCCGATCGCCAGCGGCGAGAACAGCTACAGCGTCACCGTCAACGTGACCTTCGCGCTGGAACAGTAGAGCTTGGAACGACACGAGGCGTCCGCTGCCGGCGGGCGCCTCGTGCGTGATACTGTTTTTGCGGCAGCGCCAACGGGGCCCGCCCTGGCGTCAGAGGGGTATCGACCGCAGACGCCTCAGACGGGCTCCCGACACCCGAGAGGGTATGGACGGGAAAGATTTCGGTCAGGCGGACAGGTGCAGTACGATCTCGCGCCGATGCGGACTGTCGCGGTGTTCGAAGAGGTAGATGCCCTGCCACGTGCCGAGCGCCAGCCTTCCGCCGCTCACCGGGATGCCGAGCGACACCGCCGTCAGCGCCGCCTTGATATGGGCCGGCATATCGTCCGGTCCTTCCGTCGTGTGGGTGACCCAGCGCATGTCCGGGTGGTCGGTACGTGGAACGAGCCTTGCGAAAAAGCTGTCGAGGTCGCGCCGCACGTCCGGATCGGCATTTTCCTGAATGAGAAGCGAGCAGGATGTGTGCCGCACGAACACGGTCAGCAGGCCTTGCGCCTGGCCCTCGCTGCGCACGAAGCGGGCGACCGCGTCGGTGATCTCGTAGAGACCCTGGCCGCGGGTCGAGATGGAAAGCGTGGTCTGCGGCATGTGCGTCTCCCTATCGGCCGGTTATCCCTCGAGCGTCTTGACCCTGGCAAGCTCCGGAAACAGCCTGAACCACAGGGCCACCACGATCAGAGTGCCGACGCCGCCGATGACGCCGGTCGCGACGGGCCCCAGGAAACCGGCCAGCAGGCCTGATTCGAACTCGCCGAGCTGATTGGACGTGCCGATGAACAGCGAGTTCACCGCATTGACGCGGCCGCGCATTTCGTCGGGCGTCAGCAACTGCACCAGCGAACTGCGCACCACGACGCTGACCGTGTCGGCCGCGCCGAGCACCGCCAGGCAGGCGATCGACACAAAGATGTTGGACGAGAGCGAAAATCCGATGGTGGCGATCCCGAAGACGGCGCAGGCGATCATCATGCGGCGCCCGACATTGGTCTTCAGCGGCCGGCGGGCCAGCAGGATCGCCATGGCGAGCGCGCCGATCGCCGGGGCGGCGCGCAGGAAGCCGAGCCCCCAGGGGCCGGCGTGCAGGATATCGCGCGCAAAGATCGGCATCAGCGCGGTTGCGCCGCCGAGGAGAACCGCAAACAGGTCCAGCGAGATGGCGCCGAGGATGATCGGGCGGCTGCGCACGAAGGCGACGCCGGCGAAGACGGAGGTCAACGTCACCGGCTCGCGCGACGGCGCCCGGCGCTCGATGCGGATCGACAGGATGTTGATGCAGGCGATCCCCATGAAGAGAGCGGAGACCAGGAAGGGGGCCATCGGGTTGATGCCGTAGAGGAGGCCGCCGGCGGCGGGGCCGACGATGAAGGCGGCCTGTTGCAGCGAGGTGGAGGTGGCGACCGCCTGCTGCAGGATCGACGGCGGCACGACATTGGGCAGAAGCGCAGTGCTGGTGGGCTGCTGGAAGGCGGTCGCGGACCCGAGCACGGTCACGGCGGCGAAGATCACCGTCGAGGTGACCCAGCCATCCCAGATCGCCCAGACCAAGCCAAGCGCCACCAGCGCCTGGACGGCCTGGCAGATGAACACGATGACACGCCTGTCGAAGCGGTCGGCCACATGCCCGACGACGAGCGTCAACACGAAGCGTGGCAGGAACTGGCAAAAACCGACGAAGCCGAGGGCGAACGCGCTGTGGGTGAGGTCGTAGATCATCCAGCCGATGGCGATGGTCATGGCCTGGGTGGCAAGCGCGGTCAGGACGCGGGAGGAGGCAAGATGCAGATAACCCGGATGACGAAGAACGCTGTCAGAGGCCTGCCGAGTTATGCTGTTGTCCATGTCACGCCATCATCTGCCGGCCTCGATGCGGCGGCAACCGTCACTGACTTCCCTGTTCTGCCCCGAACAGGGCGTTGTCAATGGTCAAATGGCGCGGTGGTGCGGTCTGTTACGCCGCGGGCAGCGCTTCGATGGAATCGACCCGGTCGGGGTAGAAAGCGAGGTGATCCTTGATGCCGGCGACCGCCGCATGCGGATCCTCGTAAGACCAGACCGCATTCTGAGCGCGGTCGCCGCCATCGCGGATGCTGTAGTAGGATGCGTCGCCCTTGTAGGGGCAATGGGATGTGTGGGTCGTTCTGGAAAGCGCTGCCATGTCGGCGTCGCTGCGCGGAATGTAATAGACCGCGGGATAGGAGGCTTCCTGCAGGACGAGCGCCTTCGTCGTGTCGGCGATGACTTTTCCGCCCGCCTTGACGACGACGCGGCGGGCCGCCGGTTCGACGGAGATCGGGTGGCCGGGACCTGGAATTTTCACTGGCTGGGACGGCATGGGTTTCTCCTTGCGGGATCTTGGCGGTAAATGTGATCCCGCCTCTTGATATGGGTGTTGTGCGCGCGGCTCCAAGGGGCACGGCCCATCGCATTGTTTCGTCCGTATTGCTTGCCAAACCGCGTCGGCGGCGGACCGACTTTCGTGGCCGGGGTTCCTGTCAGACAGGAACGGCGCTTTTGCCGGGGCGGGGCGGCGCGTCCTCGAATTTGGCGCCACGTTTACGCCCAGCGGTCCAGCGCAGTTCCGCGGCGATACTTGCCAATCCGGCGGAAGAATGCAAAAGATCCGGTGAGGCATCTTATAGGATGAGATGGGCAATGATGTAGGACAAGTGCCTTCACGGCCTGTCCCTGCGTTCGATCGGGAGGAACTGCATGTTGAAGACGCTGTTGTTGACGGGGGCAGCCGGCGGGGTCGGCAAGGCGATCAGGCCGCTTCTTTCGGATCTCGCCGAGCGCGTGGTGCTGTCCGATATCGCCGAGATATCCGATCTTGGCCCCCGCGAAACCTTCATCCGCTGCGACCTTGCCGACGCAGCCGCGGTTGCAACGATGATGGAGGGCGTCGACGGCGTGATCCACCTCGGCGGCGTGTCGGTCGAGCGGCCGTTCGACCAGATCCTGCAGGGCAATATTGTCGGCCTCTACAATCTCTACGAGGCTGCCCGCCACAACGGCCAGCCGCGCATCGTGTTTGCGAGCTCAAACCATGTGGTCGGCTATTATCGTCGCGACGAACATATCGACGCCCTCGTGCCGCCCAAGCCGGATTCGCTCTATGGCGTGTCCAAGGTTTTCGGCGAGGCGGTCGCCAGCATGTATTTCAGCAAGTTCGGGCAAGAGACGCTGTCGGTGCGGATCGGCTCCTGCTTCGAAAAGCCGGCCAATCCGCGCATGCTCGCCACCTGGCTCAGCATCCGTGATTTCCTGGCGCTGTGCGGACGGGCCTTCGCGGCTCCGCGGCTTGGTCATACGGTCGTTTACGGCGCATCGGCCAACGACGAACAGTGGTGGGACAACCGCCATGCCGCTTTCCTTGGCTGGAGCCCGAAGGACAGCTCTTCGAAGTGGCGGGCAGAGGTGGAAGAGGCGACCGGCACGCAGGATCCGAACGATCCGGCCGTCATCTACCAGGGAGGCGCCTTCGCTTCCGCCGGTCATCCCGACGACTGACCTCCGCCGTCCGTATTGAAGCGCATCCGATATCTTGATAAGCAGGCCCAAGTTTAGGCTTCCAGGATACCGGCATGGCGTTTCAGCCGCGGATGGACAATCAGATCGAAGGCTTTTCCGTGATGGGAGGGCTTCGCCGACGCTACTGGAACGGTATCACCGCCGATCTCTGGGATGTCGAGTGCGCGTCCTATGCGGGCGGACATTACGTGGCGCGCGATCCGAGGCTGTTCATCCTGCTCGGTCACCGGGGCAGGGGGCGTCCGGCGATCAGGCGCTCGCAGGACAGCCGCGGTGAGTTTCAGGACAGCCGCCAGAGCCCGATCTCCTACATTCCTGCGGATATGGATCTTTGGGTGGATATCCACGAGGTGCAGTTCGTGCGCCACCTGGACATTCACTTCGATGCCGACATCATCGCCCGAAGACTCGGCGACGCATTCGATCCGCAATGCCTCAAGGACCCGCGGCTGCTGTTCTTCGACCAGCGGATCATGGCGCTGGCCGAGCTGATCGCGGCCGAGGTCGCCAATCCCGATCCGCTGCACGATCTCTACGGCGACGGTCTTGCGCTGGCGCTGTTGATCGACGTGCTGAAGATGGGCCGCGTCCCGTCCCGAAAACGGGCAGCACTCGCCCCCTGGCAGCTCAGGCGAGCGACCGCTTTCATCGACGACCACTGCCTGCGCCGCATCCGGCTCGACGAGCTTGCACAGCTGACCGGGCTGTCGGCGTCGCATTTCAGCCATTCGTTCAAGGCCTCGACGGGAGTCGCGCCGCTCGAGTGGCAGATGCGCGCGCGGCTCGATCGGGCCAAGCACATGCTGTTGGCCGACGCACAGCCGCTGACGGCCATCGCTGCCGATACCGGGTTTGCCGACCATGCCCATTTCAGCCGGGTGTTTCGCCGGCACGAGGGAATGACGCCGTCGCGCTGGCGGATCGTGCACCGCCCCTGACCAGTCCGGTCGCACAGGCGTTCTCACAAAAAGGCCCAAAATCGTTCAAGCCAGCCAAGACAGGGCAAGCCCTGCCAGTTAATTTGAGTTAATCACTCATCTTATAGGGATCGCGACGGGATGCGATCCCACAGGGGCAGGGTATGGGTGCGTTGATGAGAGATAGGATGGTGTCGGCCGGGCTGCGGGCAAGCGTAGCCGTGGCCGGTATTCTTGCGGGATGGTCCGCGCAGGCGCAAACCGCGTCCGACACGACGACGCTGGCGCCGATCGTGCTGGAGTCGGGAGAGGCGACCGGAACGGGTCCGGTCAAGGGCTATGTCGCCAAGCAATCGACGACGGGCTCCAAGACGGACACGCCGCTCAAGGATATTCCGCAGGCGGTTTCGGTGGTCGGCAGGCAAGAATTGAACGACCGCGGCGTCGTCAACAAGATCGACGAGGCGCTGCGCTACACGCCCGGTGTCGACGCCGCACCGTTCGGAACCGATCCGGATACGGACTGGGTGTATATTCGTGGCTTCGACGCGACCCAGACGGGGCTCTATCTCGATGGTATGCAGCTCTACGGCTATGGCTTCGGCGCCTTCCAGATCGATCCCTTCATGCTGGAGCGCGTCGAGGTGCTGAAAGGTCCGGCCTCGGTCCTCTACGGTGGCGGCAACGCCGGCGGGATCGTCAACGAGGTGCGCAAGCGGCCGACGGACGAGCCCTATTACTATACCGAAATCGGTATCAATTCGGACGGCAATGCCTTCACCGGCTTCGACATTTCCGACAAACTGGATGAGAGCGGCATCTACAGCTACCGGCTGACGGGCAAGATCGCCGGCGGCGAGGGATACTCCGACTTCCAGAACGACCTGCGCGGTTTCATCATGCCGCAGATCACCATCTCGCCCGACGAAGGCACCAAGCTCAATCTCTGGGGCATGGTTTCGGGTCTCGATCAGCGGCATACGGGCAACGGCTTCTTCCCTTATGAAGGCACCGTCACCAATGCGCCTTTCGGCAAGATCGACCGCGATGCCTTCCTCGGCGAGCCCGGCATCGACCGGGGCTGGTACAGCCAGCAAATGGTCGGCTACGACTTCTCGCATGAGTTCGACAATGACTGGAAGGTCACGTCGACCGCCCGCTACGGCCATCTCAAGAAATACGAGGATGCGCCCTACGCCTATGGCTATGTGAACACGACCGATCCGACCGATCCCGGCTATTACCAGATCAACCGCATCGGCTTTACCGGCAAGTCGGAAGTCAACACGTTCACGATCGACAACCACCTGGAGGGCAAGGTCGACACCGGGGCGCTCGAGCACAGCGTGCTGTTCGGGATCGACTACAAGTATTATCAGCTCGACAACAACCAGGCCTCGTCCACGGCGACGTCGATCGATCCGACCGATCCGATCTATGGCGTGCCGCAGCCGGACAACCTCGTCTACAGCAACCAGCTGATCACGCAGCAGCAGGTGGGCGCCTATGCGCAGGACCAGATCCGCTTCGGCGACGGCTGGCTGGTGACGCTCAACGGCCGCTACGATTATGTCTACACGGACACCGACAATCGTGCGACCGCCTACGGCACGTCGCCCGATTACGACTACGACAAGTCGGCGGCGAGCGGTCGGGCAGGCCTGGCCTACGAGTTCGAAAACGGGCTCACCCCTTACGCAAGCGTCGGCACCTTCTTCAACCCGACGATCGCCGTCAGCGCCACGCCGAACAACAAGCCCGAGGAAGGCGAACAGTTCGAAGCGGGCGTCAAATACGACCCGAGCTTCCTCGACGGCAGTTTTACCGCCTCTGTCTTTCACCTGAACCGGCGCAATGTGGTCGTCACCGACCCGGCGACCTTCCTCGCCGAGCAGATCGGCGAAGTGCAGTCGCGCGGCATCGAGCTGGAAGGAAAGGTCAATCTCGACCAGAACTGGAAGATGCTGGCCTCCTTCTCCTACACGGATCTGGAGGTGAAGGACGACGTGGTTTCGGCCTATGTGGGCAAAAAGCCTTGGCTCGTGCCTGCGACCACGGCGTCGCTGTGGCTCGATTATGCGGTGACGGACGGCACGTTCGAAGGCGTCAGCCTGGGTGCGGGCGTCCGCTACCAGGGGGAGAGCTATGCCGACCGGCTGAATACGCTGAAGGTGCCGGACGCCACCGTCTTCGATGCAGCGGTGCGGTACAAAAAGAATGGCTGGGAAGGGTCGCTCAACGTCTCCAACGTGTTCGACAAGGATTACGTGAAGGGTTGCCAGGGCGCCTCTACCTGCGGCTACGGCGATGCACGTACCTTCACGGTCAAGCTCAGCAAGACCTGGTAAGCGACTGCCACATCGAAGAAAAACGAAAGGCCCGGCGACGGGCCTTTTTCTGTCCGGGAACCGAGCGGCTGGCAACCGGTTGGAATTGCTGAAAGGGAGGCAGCCGCATGGACCCTCTTCAAGACAGCGTTTCTGAGGTACTGCATGCCGCCGGCCACCAGTCTCCGGAACTGGGCGGCGGGGCCGCGTCCACGATCGCCGGCCTGATCGGGCTGTCGCTGGTGCGCATGGCGCTGACGACAACCGGCGAAAAGGCTAAGCGGGATGTGACGCAGCCGTTGTCTCGGCTCGATGCGGTGAGCGGAGCTCTTGCTGACCTCGCGCGCGTGGATGTGGCGGTGTTTCACCGCTATGTCGATGCGCTGCAGTTGCCGCGCGGAACCGATGGCGAGGAGACGAGGCGCGACGAAGCCCTGCGCGACAGCGGACAGAAGGCGGCCGAAATCCCGCTTCGTGCCGCATCGCTGATCGCCGAGGGTCTCGAGATCGCCGCCGAAATCGTAGCCGAGACGGAGAGCGCGGTGGCGAGCGATGTCTATGCGGGTGCGGCAATCCTGAAGGGCGGCTTCGTCGGCGCCGTTGCGACGCTCGACATCAACCTGACGCCGAAGCGGATGGATGCCGAAAGGGACGGCCTGCTTGCTCGCCGGCACCTCGCCGTGGAGCGGCAGGCGGTCGCCATGGCAAAAATTTCCCGGCAGGCGGAGGCGGATGGCTTCTTCATGGGCTGAAAGCCGGATCTTATGGGATGCGGCAGGTTACGCCGCCACACCCCGAGGATCGATGTCTTGATTAGGCGGCCGGCTGCTTCGTCTTGCGCAGGTACGGCAGGACGGTGTCGAACTCGCCGAACCGGGCGATGGCGTCCTCGTTGGACACCGCGGCGGTGATAATCACGTCGTCGCCCTGCTGCCAGTTGGCGGGTGTCGCCACCTGATGCTTTGCCGTCAACTGGATCGAATCGATCGCGCGCAGGATCTCGTTGAAGTTGCGGCCGGTGGTCATCGGATAGGTGAGGATCAGCTTGATCTTCTTGTCGGGAGCAATGACGTAGACGGAGCGGACCGTCGCGTTGTCCGCCGGCGTGCGTCCTTCCGACGACGAGCCGGTTTCGGCCGGCAGCATGTCGTAGAGTTTCGCGACGTTGAGATCGTTGTCGCCGATCAACGGGTAGTCGACGTCGTAGCCGGTGGCGGTGCGGATATCGTCCTTCCACTTGCCGTGGCTTTCGACCGGATCAACGGAAATTCCGATGATCTTGACGCCGCGCTTCTGAAACTCGCCCTCGAGCCCCGCCATGGCACCGAGCTCGGTCGTGCAGACGGGGGTGAAATTCTTCGGATGTGAAAAGAGCACCGCCCAGCCGCTGCCGATCCAGTCGTGAAAGTGGATGCTCCCTTGCGTGGTCGCTGCGGTGAAATCCGGCGCGATGTCATTGATCCGAAGTGTCATTCCCTGGTCTCCCTTGTCTATTTCTATGCCGGAGCCGGCCATCTCCGTCCGGCAGGCGCGTCTTGGACGCAGTGTAGTGGGTGTAGGCGACAAGGCGACAGCGTTTGTTCCAAAAAATACGGGCTTTCGAGCTTATGTTGCTGCAAAGCGCGGGGCGGCGGTGACAGTCTTGCTCCGTCCCCGGTGCGTCAGTGCCCCGAGCCGCCGCCGCTGGATTTGAGATCGATCTTGCGCAGGATAAGCGCCAGCGGGATCGTGCACGCGGACACCAGCGCTAGCGTGTGGAAGACGTCGATATAGGCAAGGTAGCTTGCCTGCTGCTGCACCTGCCGGCCGATATAGCCCAGCGCCTGCTGCTGCGCGTCCACTGCGCTTGCGCCATTCTGCATGAAGAAGCGCTGGATAGTGCGCAGCTGGTCCATGTAGGCGGGGTCGGAAGGCACGATGTGTTCGACCAGCCGGCTCTGGTGCCACTGCTCGCGGTGGGCAAGAACGTTGGAGGCGATGGAGACGCCGATCGACCCGCCCGTGTTGCGTGCGGCATTGATCAGCGCGGACGCCTGGTCGGTCTGGTCCGGTCGCAGTCCGTCATAGGAGGCGGAGGTGATGGGGATGAAGATCAGCGGCAGGCCAAGGCCGAGGATGGCGCGCGACCAGACGAAGAAGCCGAAGTTGAGATCCGGGTTCAGCCGCGTCATGTCGTACATGGCGAGCGCAATGATCGTCGCGCCGGCGGCAATCAGATATTTCGGCTGCACGAGCGCGCTTGCACGCCCGACGATGAACATCATCATCATCGTCACCACTCCGCCGGGCGACAGGGCAAGGCCTGCCCAGGTGGCGGTATAGCCGAAGTTTTCCTGCAGCACCTGCGGCACGTACTGGGTGGTGGCGATGAGAATGGCGCCCGTCGCCATCATGACGATGAAGCAGGAACCGAACTGGCGCGAGGCGAGCAGCCGGACGTCGATCACCGGCGTCTTCGACGTCAAAAGCCAGGGGATCGAGGCGAGCAGGGCGGTTATGCAGACCGCCGTCGCAATGATGATGAAGGAGGAACCGAACCAGTCCTCGGTCTGGCCGCGGTCCAGCACAAGCTCGAGAGCGCCGAGAAACGTGGCGACCAGCAGGAAGCCGACGAAATCAAATCGGATGCCGCGCCGGCGCATGTCCTCGCGCTTCTTGCGCAGTTGTTCGGGTTCGTTGACGAGGAAATAGACCAGCGTGAAGGCGAGCGCACCCACCGGACCGTTGATCAGGAAACACCAGTGCCAGGAAAAATTGTCGGAGATATAGCCGCCGAGCGTCGGGCCGATGACGGGTGCAACGACCACAGCAATGCCGAAGATCGCAAAGGCCTGGCCGCGCTGATGCTTCGGAAAGGAATCGGTCAGGATGGATTGCGAAATCGGCACCATGCCGCCGCCGGCAAAGCCCTGAAGCATGCGGAAGATGAGCAGGGAGGGGAGGTCCCAGGCCAGTCCGCACAGGATGGAGGAGATGGTGAAAGTCGCAAGGCAGATCAGGTAGAAGCGCTTGCGACCGTAACGCTGCGCGACGAAGCTCGAGGCGATCAGCGTGATCGCGTTGGAGACGAGGTAGGTGGTGACGACCCACGACGCTTCGTCGGAACTGATCGCGAGGCCACCCGAGATATAGCGGAGGGCGACGTTGGCAATCGTGGTATCGAGGACTTCCATGAACACGGCAACCGCGACGACGACTGCCACGAGCCATGGGTTGGTGGGACGGTCGGCGCTCGCCCGATCCGCGCCGCCTGTTGCCGATGCGCTCGCCACGTCAGGTCCTCGGCCGGACCGTCACGGTCGGCACGACCGACATGCCGGGACCGATCGAGACATCCTTCGGCCATTCGTCGACCTCGATCTTGACGGGTACGCGCTGGGTTACCTTGACGTAGTTGCCGGTGGCGTTTTCGGCCGGCAGAAGCGAAAAGGCCGTGCCGGATCCCGGCTGGACGGAGATCACCTTGCCGCGCAGCTCATGCGCCGGATAGGCGTCGATGCTCAGCGCGACAGGTTGACCCGGCCGCATGTCGGCGAGTTGCGTCTCCTTGAAGTTCGCTGTGACCCAGATCTCGTCCGGGACGAACATCGCGATCGCCTGGCCGGCTTCCAGATACTGGCCCTTGGAGCCGCTGACGCGGACGACGCGGCCCGGCTGGGCGGCCGACAGCGTCGTGTATCTGAGGTTCTGCTCGGCCGTTTCCTTTTGCGCCTCCGCCTGTTTCAGGCTGGCTTCCGCGCTGTTCTTCTGGGCCTCGGCGGCGGCCTTGTTCTTCATCGAGGAGGTGACGCTCGCCTGAGCCTGGGCGTAGCTCGCCTGCGCCTGCCGCAGATTGGATTCCGACTGCTGCGAGGTCTGCAGGCTGCCGGCGCCGCCCTGAAGGAGCTGTCGCTGACGACTGGCTTCATCCTTGGCGAACTGGAGAGCTGCGAGTGCCGAGGTCTCCTGCGCGCGGGCCTCGTCGATCGAAGCGGACGCGACCTCGATCTGGGCCCTGGCATTGGCGATCGCGGCACGGGCGGACTCGACCTGTGCCTCGGCCTGGTCGAGAGCGATCTGATAGTCGCGCGGAGAGATCTTGGCGATCACGTCACCGGCCGCGACATGCTGGTTATCGGTGACGGGGATATCGTCGAGATAGCCGGAAACCCGCGCGGAGACCGAAAAGCTGCGCGCATCGACGAAGGCGTCGTCGGTGGTCTCGTAGGGCTCATAGTAGATCAGCCAGACGAAATAGGCGGCAATTCCGAGAGCGATCACGACCAGCAGGATGAACGCCGTCCAGAACGGGTGGCGGCGGATGATCGAGGGCTTGTTCTCGTCCTTGCCCTCGTCGGCCTTTTCGCCGCTGTCCGGGCTTTCGTCCTCGCCGTCGCGGGCTTTTACGTCTTCCTGATCTTCTTCGGGGGAGTCTTTATGGTCGGGGGCGCGCTGGACTTGGGCCAAGATAAGCCTCTTTGCGATGGGCTGTTGAAGTCGCTCAAACGTGGCGCGAGGACGATGGTTCCCGGACGTGCTCCTGACATGGAAAGCCCCGCGGAGCGAGTG
>Ga0065165_1002091_pt1 | contig 18285 bp, 8 predicted proteins | sample AraplaMF_Cvi_mMF_FD_63813 | JGI IMG/M metagenome (GOLD analysis project Ga0065165, IMG submission 63813) | Arabidopsis root microbial communities from the University of North Carolina, USA - plate scrape MF_Cvi_mMF (version 2) (version 3) | ecosystem: Host-associated > Plants > Roots > Endosphere...
GACTTCGAGAACGCCATCTCAAACGAAGCCTCCCCGTTAATCGCGGCATCGTTCGCCACATTGAAAAGCACCGCCGCCTTAACGCCGATACCGCTAGTCTCGTCAGGCACGAACTTACAGCCCGTTGGCGATGCCTGCAGATCCGTACCGCTACGCTTCATACGATACGATATACCACCACCAAAACCGATCAGGTTAACCGGCGGAAACACCGGTATACCACTGCCGCCGAACTTGACACGGCCATCCACAAACCAATAGCGGAAATCCTTGCGGCCGAACATACCGCGGGCCTTTATATTCAGGCCTTCCATCGCTTTGCTAAACGTAAGATCCATCTCACCGGCATAACCATCGCCGTAAATTGGATCGTCGTTCATAATCGTCAGACTCGCCTTCAGTTGTACGGCGCCCGCAATCTGTGCATCCACGGCAATGCTGCCCACCTTCAACGTCTTATATTTCCAGTGCTCCGTACCGCCGCCTTCCGACGATCCGTCCTTCTTCAACTCACCAACGATCTCAAGCTTGGTGCTGCCGGCAAACATATTGTCGCTTAGCGTAAGCTTCACGTCAACCATAAGCGCCACCTCGTTCTCAAGCGCACGCACGCCGATATTGCTTACCGAGATCGGGAAATTCATCATCTTAAGTTCACCACGATACCCGAAATACTCCGCAGTAAACTTGGGAGCATCCGTCTTCAGGTGAAGACTACGAAACTCGATACCTTTAAAATTGGCAATAGTCTTCCCGCCTGCATCCGTACCAGTACCATCCAGCCGCACCGGCAACGACAAATTGCCGTGAAGCATCGCCTCCGGTTTAAACTTGCCGTCGATTACCTTAAGCTCTATATACGAGTTCGGCAACAACATCGCACGCGCACGGAACACATCGAACTGAAGAGAATCCAACACCCTTGCCCGAAGAATATACTCATCGTTAGCCGTTATAACCGCGTCATATCCCAGTGTCGAGTCTTTCGCCACCGGCAAACCAATCTGCCCGCTGAACGCCGCCGCAGTAAGTCGGTTCGCTTCAAGCGACATCGAAAAGTCATCCACCGAAAAACGCCACCCGGAAGCCGACCCACGATCGATAGGCAACAAACCCGTAGCCGAGAAAATACCGCTCACACCATTATTATCGATCAGCATATGATGCCCCTCGAATGATGGACGTATATTACTTTTATCACTAAACGGCTTCGGTAGCGTAACCGTAAGATCCCGAATATATACGCCGCGCCACAACGCCTCGGCGCCCGGAATCATATACGTAGCCTGATACCCCTGCGGATAAACAATGCTCGGATCGTTTCGCTTATCGCTTTGATCGAACACAGCCTCCGTCATCGTAAACACAAACCCATCCAGACCTTTGATCATAAACGGAGGAAGCGACACCGAAGCAAGAATATCGCTCCAGTCCTTCACCACCGTGCGAAAGCCGGCCTTAACCTGCCCGTCGGTAGCTTCACCCTTTGTATTAACCTGCACCAGCAGACCTTGCGGAAACGCAACCTCGGCCGCAATACCCATCTCACGAAAACCTTTACAATCAACCGATACATACGTAAGCTCCTGCGCACGACCTGTATTCTTATCGAACGAGCCAAGCAACGTTAGCGATGCTGTTCCACCCAGTATCGACATCGAAAAATCGCCCATCAACACCAGCGAAGCATCGCCGATAATATCACCCGTATGCGAAAGCTTTATACCCTGGGCACCGAAGTACAAAGAACGATCCACATCGTCTTCGTTGTTATCAGGCACCTTTACACGTGCAAACAGCGTAAGCTCGCTGTGCGTCTTCTCCCACCGCATATCGCTCACAGCAATCGTGATCTCCATGTTGGCAATCGTCTGCCTGATACCCATGGGCAACACGTTCATATCAGCATACTGCAGCGACTCCGTATAATTATTTGACTGATCGAGCTTATAAAACGTCTGCACAGCCTTACGTTGCTGATCCACCCACGTAGTGTTCTCCGGCGTGGTCGCTTGCGTATACCCCGCCTGCGACGCCGCGAAAACGCAGGCAAACACCAGCACCAACCGGATGTATACCCGGAGAGTTATCGAAACATCAATACAATAAAAACGCTGTAAAATTTTCTCCATACACAAAACCGTCGGCTGCGACAAAACGCCTGAAATCAATTAAATACAAGAGCGAAAAGAGCTACACATTGAACTGGAACATAGAATCCAGCCAGGCCGCTATTGTAATCCAATAACAAAGAACGGATTTCCAGGTCTTAACATGCCGGTAAAATAGAACGCCGGAAAAACATGTAAGGAAAAGAAACAAAATCAACGATATCTATCGAATCAAACTTGACTATACACATCCAATTCCGTATCTGAGAACACGATAAAAAAACAAACAACCACTACGCATACCGTTGCAATAGTCCGTTTTCACATTCTTTTACACCAGTGCATAAAGGAATAAACCATCATCGAATAGCATTCTGATTGATCCATCTCAGAAACCAGTACTCCGAAAAGAGGATATTGGAAGCCGTCAGTTTAATTGAAAAAACAAAGTAACCTTCCCGAATTTGCAGGTTCCGGCGAATTTCTTGCAACGCCTTGACCACACGCTGAATACAGGCGACATGTCATAAAATATCATGATATCAACGGTTTCAAGACCGGTAAGGCAAAGTAAATTTTACATTACCCTCAACCTTCCATTATTTCACCGGCCAATCATCAAACAAAAAGAACTTTGTACGTTAGAGGCTCTGCCTCACCTCGGCTTCCCATCCCACCCCCTGAAAATCCCCACCAACGTATACCCCTTCACCGCCTTCGCCGTCAACACATGGCTCCACCCCACCCGATTATCTGGCGTATAGCCTGCTCCGGTATTCTTATACTCCGCATAAAACGTAGTAGACTCCGCCTCCTTACGCCCCCAGTTCTGCCAACCTTCCGGACGAACGTGCGCACCAAGCTCGCATCCTATAAACACCGTACGCGCATAATTACGCCACGGCCTGCCGAGATATACCTTATCAACATCAGCCTCGGCAGTCAACCGGCATTTCAGAAACACATAACCAAACGGCTGATCTTGCGGCGTAGAAGCCGCGGTAACGTATGAATTCTGCTTACTGCGAATCTCACAGTTCTCGAAAACAGCAGTTGACGCACCGAAGATAAAATCAGTAGTCCCATCGATATAACAATCAACAAAGTACTGACGACTGCCGGCACCGGCAGCATAGATCGTATCCTGGTTGCCTTTGAACTTACAGTTCTTGAACGTACAGCGGTCAGCTTCCACATGCAGCGCTACCGCCTGGCCTACGCGGCCTGCGGCATTCTCGAACGTAATATTCTCGGCATAGAAATCATCACCCATAACTTTAAACGTATACGACGTAAACGTCATAATACTACCCTTGCCGGTATGATCGTCGAATGTAATAATCGTGCTGTCGGCGTTCTGACCCAGCAGCGATACGCGGGTTGTCCACGAAAAGATTTCAACCTTCTCTTTATAGATGCCCGGTTTGAGATGGATCTCGATACGCTGGTCTGGAAAAGCCTTGCATACAGTCAACACAGCCTGAATAGAAGTATACTCCCCGGTACCATCAGCCGCTACGGTATACTGGGTTTTATACTGCGCAAACGATACACTGGTAGCAAAGAGCAGCAACAGCGTTACAAAAAACTTACGCATAGACTTCTGAGTAGGTTTAACACTTCAACGGTTAAACTACAAAAAAACAGAATGCATACCATACTGGGGTATCGGGGTTTACCCGCCGAGGTCTTCCAGCTTCTGAACATCGTTCGCGCTGTCGCGCGCATGCTGTGCACGCACCATACGATCCTTACGCTTATACAGCTTCTCCAGGAACGTTTCATTTGGCGGCGGTGCCAGCGTATCGGCTTTAATCGTAGAATCGCGTTTCGCAATCGTCCGGGCAATGTTAGCCCAGAGAACGTCGTCTATTTCGTACAGATCGCAGGCCAACCGTTGCGAAAGCGCGTAAGGCATAGGCGGGAACTTGGCCTCCGAAATCTTACGGAATGCCGTGTCGGCATTAACCTGCTTCATAAAATAACCGAAGATAGGCAGCGCCGTACTCGACCCCTGACCAAGCTCTGTAGTCCGGAAGTGAATGCGCATATCGTCCGCGCCTACCCATGAACCAACCACAAGGTTAGGCGTCGCCGCCATAAACCAGCCATCGGCATTAGCCTGTGTAGTACCCGTCTTTCCGGCAACATCGTTCAAAATACCGTAACGCCAGCGCAAACGCGACGCCGTACCCTCATGTACTACCGTCTGCATCAGCTGAACCACCAAACGCGCCGTCTCCTTCGACATCGCACGCTCAGGCTTTCCGGTCTTGAAATTATCGTATGTCTTTCCGTAAAGATCCTGGATAGACGTAATATAATTCGGCGGAACAGTAACGCCTTCGTTCGCCAGACACGAATAGGCCGTTGTCATCTCAACAAGCGAAATAGAAGGCGACCCCAGCGCCACCGAAGGCACATGCTTCATCTCGCTGCTAACACCCATCTTACGCGACAGCGCAATAGTATTGTCCACGCCCGCTTCCTGAATCAACTTTACCGCTACCGTATTAACTGAATAAGCCAGCGCACCACGCATCGTGTAGCGCACCTGGTAATCGTTCTGTGTATTGCGCGGTGTCCACTTCTCCCCTTCGTCATCGATATACGTCTCACGCTCAGCAGAGATCAGGTCGCAGGGTGCTATACCGTTCTCGATCGCCATCGCATACACGATCGGCTTGAACGTAGAGCCTACCTGCCGCTTCGTCGTCAGCTTAACGTGGTCGTATTGAAAGAAATCGTGCTCGATACCCCCAACCCACGCCTTTACCTTACCCGTCTGTGGCTCCATCGCAAGGAACCCCGCGTTGAGGAACTGGATATGATGTTTAATAGAATCGAGCGGACTCATCTGCACATCCTTATCACCATCCCAGGAAAACAAACGCATCGGGATCTTCTTGCGCATCACCTTCATAATCTCCTCTTCCGATAGATCCTGTTCCTTCAGCTCGCGGTAACGCGACGAACGACGCATCGCGTCCGTTATAACACGCTCGTCCTTGCCCCATGGATTCTCCTTGCCCCAATGCGTAAAGAACTGCTTCTGCACCTCACTCATCTGCTGGGCAACCGCCTTCTCGGCATACTCCTGCAGCCGCGAATCGAGCGTCGTATAGATCTTCAGACCGTCAGTGTATAGATTATAGGCCGAGCCGTCGGGCTTACTGTTGTTCTTACACCAGGTAAGCAGCTCGGCCTTCAGGAACTCGCGGAAATATGGCGCAAGCCCTTCATGAAAAGACACCGTAGAATAGTTAAGCTTTAGCGGCAACGCCTGCAGCGAATCCGATGCTTTCTCACTCAAATACTTATACTTGGCCATCTGCGCCAACACCACGTTGCGACGTGCCTGCGCCCGCTTCGGGAACAATCGGGGGTTATAGGAGTGAGTCGCTTTAAGCATCCCGATCAAAACCGCCCCCTGATCCGCAGTAAGACCTTTCGCGGTAGTAGAGTAAAACCGTTTAGCCGCCGCCTGGATACCAAAAGTCTGGTCGGCAAACGGAATCGTATTAAGATATAATGTAATTAGATCCTTCTTCGAATAGATACTCTCCAGCCGTTGAGCCGTAATCGCTTCGCGCATCTTGTTCATTACCATCGATAAAACCCAGTAACGCTTACGCGGATATAAGTTCTTCGCAAGCTGCTGCGTAATCGTACTGCCACCACCGGCCGACTCTTCCTGCATAAAGATCGACTTAACCAGCACACGACCAAGACTCACAAAATCAACACCGCTGTGCTCATAGAAACGAACATCTTCCGTGGCAATCAACGCATTGATAACCTCGGGGTTAATATCATCGAAAGTAATCTCCGTACGGTCCTGGATATAATACCGCCCCAGCAACACACTGTCCGCGCTATATACCTCCGACGCCACCTGATTTTGAATATTACGAAGCGCACGCTTACTGGGTATTTGAATTAACACCAGCAAAAACAGCAACAAGGGCGGTCCTAGAATAACCGCACCGGCAATAGACCACCGGCGGGCCTTCGGGTGTGTGCGGTAATACTCCCGTACCCTCCCGTATCGAACAGCCAGAAACCGTAAAACGGGCCGGAGCTTGCGGTAAATAATAATATACAAATAACGGAGTTGTCTCCGGAGTCTTTTCATGAATGCTTGCATAGCCTATGGTCGTACACTGCGCCAACCTACGTGGGAGGGTCAAGATAATTAGCCGCCTGTTACCGAACAAATAACGCTATAAACACATGCCACCATACACAACGCATCCATGAACATCAAGAGGGCATGACCTGCAACTCAACGGCCAAAATCAACCGTTAAACGATGAAACATTACCCATTTTACGGAAACGTGAGCAGAAAATGATGAGCGCCCCCACCGCGTCCAGCCTGAATGCATAGACAAAAAACCGTGGATACCACAGCAGCTTCGATATTCTTACATCAATCAGTAAATCAAACAACCGGCATCCGCCGCTACCGCGAAACAAATAACAAAGAGGCGGCTACCCCAATCAAAAGTAGCCGCCTCCACAACACTTCAGCCAACATCAAACCTAAAAAACAAGTCTTACCTCATCTGAAGCCCAAACGCCTTGGGGCGCTCCATACGCTCTGTCGAAACCTTTCCGAACCGGTCCGTAACCTTGATTTCCAAAGTCGAATCGGCCGCCGAAGCCGTAACCTTGAACATATGCGCCGTATTCGTCGTCACAAACGCTGCCGTAGGTACTGCGCCCGCGTTCAAACGCAAAGCCTCATACGACACAATGTGCAGCGGGTCCAACGCCTGAACGCGCACAACGTCAAGCGACCTTCCATTCTCCGTCACCTCGATCTTCCACTGACTATCGTATCCCCATACATTGAGCAACACCTCGTTAGCCGATTGTTTACGGGCATACGGACCAGCGTAGGCCGCCAGTGCCGCATCCGTTGAATTCGGAGCAAAACCAGAAGCAGTAATCTGCGTAACATTCAGATCGTACGCACGGAACTGATAATCTTCCGAATAGCCGATGCTCTTATAAAGCCATTGCATATCCCGGCCATTCATCTTCCACACGCCATAACCACCCGGACTGCCGTCACGGCAAATGTGGTTGTTAGCATAGCCGTTCTTTCCGGTCCACCACCATGTAGCGCAGATCGCAGCCGTGTTGTGTTCCACCAACGTACGCTCCTTCTCAACCGTATAGTTGATGTGTGTATGCCCCGTCAGCACATGCACTGTAGAAAACTCCTTAAAGCACTCCACCAATGCCGCACCGTTAACCAGATCATAGCCATTTACCGGGTTACCACTAGCATCAAGCGTCGGGTTGCCATAGAGGGGCGTATGCGTAGCCAGAACAATCGGCGTGCTCTTGTCGGTAATAGTCGCCAGATCCTTCTTCAACCAGGCAATCTGGTCCGAACTTACACGGTCATTATAACTCCGGTCGCCGATAGTTCCCTCGGCTGCCCCCTTGTTGATATACTCCACATCGTCAAGTACCACATAATGAACCTTACCAAGGTTGAACGAATAATACGTCGGCCCGATAATATCACGATACTGCTTACCCGCCTGCCAGTCGTCAGACGAATATGGGTCGTTATCATGATTACCCATAAGATTGAACACCGGAGCCTTCAACGTATTCATATACGGAATGTACTCGTTCAGCCCGAACTTGTTCTCGTGCCAGTACAGCTCCCACGACAAATCGCCAAGCGTCAACACATAAACCTTCGTACCGTCTGCAGCATACTGATCGATCGTAGCGTTTACATCCGGCAGCACCTTCGTCGTAAACTGCGCCAGGTCGTTATTCCGGTTAGCAAGATGCCAGTCCGCCATCGATATAACCACGTGCTTATCGTTGGCCGTCTTCACCAGCGAAAAATCCTGACGCTCCACAGCATCGCCCGCAGCCAGGCGTTTAAAAAACTGCGGCGCGTTTCCGTCATTGGCCACCTCGTAATTTCCGGGAACCGAGATAAAGACAAAGCCCGTCTTCTTCTGCGAAGGCAGGTAATACCGGCCCTTGCTATCGGTAGCCGTCACCTCATAGCCGTCAGACACCGTTACACCCGCCACACCTTTGCCATCACTAAACACCACACCCTTCACCGTCATACCGCTTATGTCCGGAAGATCTACCGTAGCCACCACATTCAGAAAAACCTTTCCAAGCGATAGGCTTTCACCGTTGCGCACAACGCTCAGGCCATACACCCCGGAAGGTATCCCGACAGGCGTAATAAAGCTCACCTGCCCATCCGCAGCCGTCGTAACAGCGCTCGTATACACCGTGCCATCCGCTGCCATAAACAGCATCTGGTCTCCCGGTTCAAAACCTTTACCGACAATCGTAATAACCTTTCCCTCCTCCACATCGATAGCAGAAGGTATAGAAACGCCCGTAATGCGCAACGCATTATCCTTATCCACCGTAGTCTCGTTACATCCCGAGAACCCGAAGGCCACACCACTCAAACTTGCGAGTGTTGTCACCCCACCGATCTTAATAAAACTTCTTCGTGTATGTTTCACAGTATCTAAAATCAAATCGTATAGAAATTATAGAACGTCCGGCTCCGCGCCGAACTACTCATAGTTAGAAAACAACACAGCAAAAATGCAGCGGTTAACCTTGCTGCCATTTGCCGCACCGCCATTCGGCTCAAACTCCGTCAGACTCCACAGGTAATCATATTGTGCCTCATAATACAACGCCTCCGCCCCATAAGGCCAGCGGTAACGCACCGTATTATCATCACCATCCGTATACCGGGCCAGGCGCGCCGTAGAGCCATACGACTCGCTCGGAGAGCCCGAGCACGACAACCACGTGCGGTTACCCTTCCTGAAAATACCCTGCATACCATGAGCATGATCACTGGTAAAAAGTGAATTCTTTGGAACGATATACGCGATACCCGAATTCAGCAGCTCACCATTACCGTTTATCGGAAACCCATAAATCTTCGGCACAACAGATGCCGCCGCGCTGCCGGCATAATATTGCGCCGTCCACAGTTCATTACCCTCGGCGTTCAACTGAATACTTGAGAATGGATCAGCACCGCCGTTGATATCATAATAGCCCACTTGAGGTAAAATGTAACGGTAGTTAAACGCATATAAAGTTCCATTGGCCGCCTTACCACATTTCGTATCCGTATCGTCTCCGGTCGTAACCTCTATGATCTTATTCAGGTCAAACACCCGTATACCCAGGTTCGTACTGGCCACATACAACGTATCATTCTTATAGGCCACACCTCCCGCATGAACAGCAAGCGGCGCATACGCGCCATATTGCGTATAGTCTGACACCGACGAAGGCACCGTAGGCTGAACCAAAAGAATATGACGATACATTAAATACGTACTCGAACTCGGGCTGATATCCATCAGCGTAATCCGCGATCCTTTGAAAGCCGCACCGTTACGAGCATACCAGGTAATCAGCAAATAGCGAACACCGTTCCGGGTAAAACCGCTTATACCTTGTGGCCGCCACAAATCCGTAGTCTCATCGTCGGCATTCCAGCGTATGCCACGTGCACGGTTCTCCTCCGGCACATTAAAACCATACACCTCGGTATATCCGCTGCCGCCGGTAGCCTCACGGTTCTTGTTTACCTGCGTCGGATTTATAAACGAAAAACCACTGCTGATATAACTGTTCGTATTCTTATATGTAACAGTAATACCCGTAGCCACAGCATTCACCGATACATCGCCGTTCGCCACGGCAGTCGTTACAGGCTTCTCAGTAGCCGGATCGACCGTAGACTCCGTACATCCTGCCAGCAGTACACCAGCAGCCAGAAAAAACATCCAAATCTTGTTTCGCATAGATAACGTTGTTTAAAGGCAACTTCCCTGGCCGGGCAGTTGCCCGATGAGTTAGTCAATAATTTCAATCTTGATATCATCCATAAAAATGCGGTTCTTACCCTGCCCTACACCGGTCAGGTTATAATCACCACCCAGGAACTTGACCTGAGTCTCAGCCGTGGCGCCCGTTATCGTAAAGCTATACGCACGGTCATCGGCCCAGATATCGTTCACAACGCCTGCCTTATCCTGCGCCTCATTGTTCGGAATGTTATCAATCGAAAACTGCGAAACACTCGTCGCTCCTGCGCCAAGCGCAAACACCTTCAGGATTTTATCATCCACAGCACCTCCTGCCGATATATAAGCAGCAGCCTTAAAAGTCACTTTAAGATTAACCGTACCCTCAATCGGCAACTTGGGCGCGATCAGATCGCCACCAACACCCGTCTTACCAAGCTTGATAAAACCAGGCCGCGCGTACACCATCGGTTGATTGCTCGATATCGCCACCGGCGTACTCACCCATCCACGATTCTTCTCCTCCTCCCTCCACAAATCCATACGCGTCTCGTTATCCGTTTTATACGGAACCGCCACACCATAATTCAACCAGCTAAAATCCTCCCTCAACAGAATACTGCTCGTAGCCGCTTGCGTTATAACAACTGTCTGGTTCAACTCCGGAAACTCCGCCGACTGTATCAACATCGTGGCAGATCGTTCATCACCGGGATTCTTCGCCACAACAAAAGAAACCTTAGAGGCCGAAACCTCCGGTTGCGTCAACCAGCTGTCATCGCTCAACGTATACGTCCACGACACATTAGCCTTAACATCAATACCAACAGCACCGCCAACCGAAAGCACAGCAATATTCTTATTCGCCACAGAAATATTTCGCACATTCGGCTTCTGCTCAATGCGGAAAAGAACAGGCTGCTCCTCGTTATCAACCACAAAAGCAAAATTCGTCACACGGGGGGCAAACTCCGCATTCTCGGCAACCGTTAATTTAAAGATGCCGTCGTCATTACCCTCTAAAGGAAATACAGTAGCCCACTTACCCTCGCCCTGGGCCACAATCTTCCACGGCCGGTTCGAACGAACCACATAACTTTTTGTCCCACCCGCAATCTCTGCCGCAAAACCGGTCGGATTATCTTCTATTGTAAAGTAGGCCGCTCCACTAGGGTCATTATCATCGCTGCAGCCCACAAAGACAGAAGCCAAAACAACCAACATCGAAAACAGTATCACACCGGCATAACCGGTTCTGAAAAAGATCTGATAATTCATCGTATAGCGTTTTATGTTTTTCACTTACCTGAAATAGCCTGTTTGCTCCACCATACCGGCGTGGTCATCGTATTCGGACCACCCATTCTATCCAATGCTTCCTGAGCATGACCACCATTCGTAGCCATCGTTGTTACCGGATACGAAAACCGCGTCGGCAGAACATGATTGTTAAGCGTGCCCGCGCCAATCGTCAGTACCGGATAGCCCGTACGCCGGTACTCATGATAAGCCTCCATACCCACCCAGAACAACGCCAGGTATTTTTGATTGCCAATCAACTCCTCCTTATTCGTCGCACCATCCCACGACGCCAGCGCCGACTCGAGGAACGTTGCAATATTCTCTGCCGTAACAGTCACAGGTGTCGCGCTGAACTGGCCTTGACCGCCCCACTTCTCCAGCGATGCCGTAATAGCCTTTGTATAATACCCTTGAGCAGCCGCTTCGCCGCCAGCGATATAGCCCTTCAATGCAGCCTCCGCCAGAATGAACTGAACCTCCGCATAATCCATTAAATAACTCGGCGCAGTCGCACGGCAGAATACAGCCGTATTCAACCACGACGTCCCCGCGTCTGCAGCACTCTGTGCCTCCAACGTAACACCCGACACAGTGCCCTTCCATATCCCCGCCGTATTATTTGGATTCTTCTTACCGATAATTGCCAACCGTGGGTCCTCATATACCTGCTTGCCACCAACATCCGTAACAACAGTCATCTTGATAAGCTGCTGCGCCAGCTTACGGCCCGAACTCGTAAACTCACCCTCGGTCGTAAGAGCGAACCGGTTCCGGTACGGATCGTTACCCGAAAACTTAACCGTTGCGTTATCCTCATTCGAAGCAAAAACCGGATACCTTCCGGCATCGTTCAGCATCGCCGTCATACGCGCCCCCACACCCATCTCGGCACGACCACTCACGCGGCATAGCAAACGCAGATACAACGAATTATTGAACTTTCTCCACTTCGCCATATCACCACCATACATACCGTCAAGACTAGGCTTCGCAAACAAAGGCCCAGTCGCATACAGAGCGTTTGCCGCTTCCAGATCGGCAAACATCTCGTCATAAACCTGTTTTTGCGAATCAAACATGGGTGTCGTTGTACCGCCAGGAGTCCGGATTTGAAAAGCCTCCGCATACGGTATATCACCATACATATCTGTAAGATTGGCCATATGCAACACCTTTAACGTAATAGCGATCGCCTGAAGCGACTTGTCGTCCTGCTCCACAGCCAGATCATACATATGCGCCGCGTCGTTCGCATAACCGGCATACATATTCCATGTACTTTGCCAGTTCGCATCGGCAATAGAATAACGGTGCTCTTGCCGCGTAACACCGCCCGTAAAAGCAGTAAACTGAACCAGTTCGTCGTTCCAGAACCACGTATAGTTCAACCAGGCATTAGCCCCGTCATATAACAACGGTTCGAACATACCACTGGCGCGTATATCGTTAACCACCGTACTGTTAGGATTCTTATTGATCTCCTCGAAATCAGTAGTACAGCCAAACACAACCGCAGCCAAAAGGCCGGCCATGAAAAACACTTTGATCGTATTCATCGACGGATTGAATTAAAATGAAAATTGAACATTGAAACCATATGTCCGCGTCATCGGGAACGCCATCGACTCTATACCCTGTTGAATATTCGAGCCATTCAACATACCCGTCTCCGGATCGAACTGCGGGAACTTCGTAATACAGAACAGATTCGTGGCAAACGCGCCAACACTCACCTTCTGCAGAATACCCGCACGTGAACATAACCATGCCGGTACCTGGTAGTCCAGGCGAACCTCACGCATCTTCAGAAACGATGTACTGAACGTGTTCATCTCCGCGTTATCGCGACCCCACATCATAGAATTGTAATACGTCTGAATACTGTTCGTTACCGTAGTATTCTTTGTATAGGCTACCGAGCCGTCCGTATTCGTAATCGCATTCACACCGGGATGTACCAGACCATCATACCGGCCTTCAAGCGAATTCTTGAGTTTACCCTGATACGATAATGCAAAATTGGTAACCGAATAAGCATGTCCGCCCATCTGAGCCGTAAACGTAGCCGTAAGCGACAGATTCTTGTAACGAACACGCTGCACCATACCACCACGCCAGTCAGGCGTAACTTTACCGATACGACGGTCAGGCTGATCGTCCAGCACAGGGTAGCCATCTGCATCCACAAGATGCATCCCCGAAGCATTTATAGTCCTGCCATTCTCGTCAACATACGTAGCGCCTTCAGGAGCACGCTTGAAGCCCTTACCATAAATAATGTGCATCTGCTCGCCCAAATACGAATTCACAAACACACGGTCGCCAATCGTCGTACCCATGTTCGTACGCAATGGCACCGCAGGGTCCCACCCGTCTTGTACACTCACCAGCGTATTCTTGTTCTTAGACCAGTTCACATCAAACGACCATGTCAGGTTACGGGTCTTGACTGGCACAAACGTAGCCGCCACCTCAACACCTTGATTACGGATCTCCCCGGCATTGATCGTCAAACCCGTAGCCCCGGTAATCTGGTCAAGATTGATATTAAAGATCTGATTCGTGGCAGACGAGTGATATACCGCCAAATCCAACGCTACACGATTCTGAAAAAACTTTCCCTCAAGACCAGCCTCCCAACTCTCCACATTCTCTGGCTCGATCAATGGATTCGGAACGTTCCCCGGCAATGTAGACCCGCCAGGATAGGCAGTACTGCTATAATATTGATCCAGTGAATAAGCATCAGTATCGTTACCCACATTCGCCCACGAAACCCGCGCCTTTAGCATATCGACCCACGGCGACGTAGAATGCAGATCCAATACCTCATCCAGCAAAACGCTACCCGCTGCTGACAAATACAAATAAGACCAGTTGCCCGGAGCCAGCGTACTCGTCCAGTCGTTACGCGCAGTAATATCCAGGTAATACATATCGGTCCAGTTCAACGAAGTCATACCATAAAAGCTGTTCACAACCTTCTTGCTACGACTGTTCGTCAACCCCGGAATCACGCCGGTAGGAAGATTCTTCGTATGATAAATCCCCTCCTCGCCTAACTGGTCGAGTGTAATCTTATAGTTGTAGTATTCTTCAACACGGTTGTTACCCCCGAACATCGCCGAGATCGAAAGCCGGTTATCTGCGAGCTTCGGGCTACTGTAGCGCAACATAAAATCGTTGTTGTTCTCCATCTGCCGAACAGTCTGCTCACGATAAAAACCGTTAACATAATCCGTAGTATAGAACGGTCTGCGTTGCGTCCGGAACTCGTCGTACCAGTCAAGAGCAGAACGCAGATCCAGCGTTAGCCCCTTCGCTAGGTCGAACGACAAACCGATATTCCCAAACACACGGTCTCTGTCCTGAGTACTCAAAGCCTCGTATAACGTACGGTATGGATTAAATCCAGCCATTGATGGATAAACTAAACCTTGCCCGTTCTCCCCTTGAGCACTCCAGTTCCGGTAATTATAACGGCCCTGAAAATACTCGTTCTTCCAGTCGTTAATGCTGTTCACATTAAAGCCCCAAACCAGAGCATACATCGGGTTGCTCTCGTCATAACCACCACTGGGCATATTATCGCTCTTCTTATGATAATAGTTGATCTTCGTACTCAGCTTGATCTTATCCGTTACCGGTGTCGTCACAGCCAGCGAAACCGTCTGCTTGTCAAAACCGGTATTCGGTAAAATCCACTTGTTCGTATAACTCGTGGCCGAAAACCGGGTAGATGTACCCGCACCGTTGTTACCGGTAACCGTAACCGTATTGTCCGTCGTTACACCCGTCTGAAACAACCCCGAATACCAGTCGTCCTTATACGTCCAGGGCAACTTCGTGTACTTGCCGGTCGCCCAGTCCTTCGAAGCATACAAATACCGTGTCTTCGAAGCATCGAACTTCTCGCCGAAAGTATAACGCGAATAATTACGCGGCACGGCAACACCATCGGCCGCCGCGTTCGCCGATACATCCCACAGCGCATACTCCCGCATACCCACATCAGAACCGTTGCCATATTCCGTCTGGAAATCCGGAAAAAATCCCGCCTTTTCAAATGAAACCGTAGAACTTACCGTAACACCGAGACCTTTATTCTTTCTTCCCGATTTAGTAGTAATAATGATAGCACCGTTGCCGGCACGCGATCCGTACAAAGCTGCCGCTGCCGCACCTTTCAACACCGAAACAGACTCAATATCTTCCGGATTGATGTCGCTCGCACCGTTACCAAAATCAACCGGCGCATCGCCTTGCGCATAATTACTAACTGTATTCGTAGCAGTAATGCCAGAGCTTATCGGCACACCGTCCACAACAAACAGCGCCTCGTTCTTACCGTAGTTCAAAGAGTGGTCACCACGCAACGTAACCCGCAGCGATCCACTCGGACCACTCCCCGCCTGCGCCGTAAAAAGACCCGCAACCTTACCCGAAATATTGTTAAGCCAGTTACCCGAAACCGTCTGCGTAACATCATCACCACTAACCTTGGTTACCGAATAACCAAGCGCCTTCTGCTCACGCGTTAGGTTAAGCGCCGTTACCACAACCTCGTCCATCATCGCCGCATCCTCTTCAAGCGTAATCTGAAAATCCGTACGGTTGTTCACACTAACCTCTTGTGGCTGCATGCCCACAAACGAAATCACCAACACACCATCTGCGGGAACAGACTCCAAACGAAACGCACCGTCAACATCCGTAATCGTCCCGATCGACGTTCCCTTCACAATAATATTAACACCCACCAGCGGCTCGCCATGCACATCCACAACCCTGCCCTTTACCGAAGCCTGATCCTCCTTACGTACAACCTTCGCCTTTACCGATATAAGCTTATTGCTCACATCATAATCGATCGGAAAAAGCCCCGCTAATGTCCGGAGGATCTCCGGAACAGACGTATTCGAAATAGTCAACGTAACCTTCTTCTCCAGCTGCGCTACATCGTTCGAATAAGCCACCGCATACGATGTCTGGTTATCGATCATCTTTAAGATCTCCGCCAGCGTCGCCTCTTTTACCGAAATACTTGTATAATCAGATGGACTTCCCCCTTGGGCATACACGTTAGATAAAGTATACAACAAGACAAAGAGTATACCGATCCAACCTTTTTTAGGATGAATAATTGATAATTGCATTTATTACAATACCTTTAAACCAGTTAATAAATTGATTCCAAAAATTGATTGACTAGCCCGGAATTGATTGGCCTTAATTTCGGGCGCCTTTCACGAAACTATACCGTATATATCATGCTGTCATAGGCGGTTACGTTGGGTTTAACAAGGTTTAGTGGTTAAATAGATTGCCCCGTCCTTATCCACCGTATAGTCAATACCATAGATAAACCGTAGACTCTTTAAAATGTCCTGGATATTCTGATCGTAGTAGCTTCCCGTAATCGTACACTTCGCCGAAAACTCCGACGTCAGCATAATCTTCACATTAAAGCGGCGGTTCAACGTATGGATTACCTGCTGTAGATTGGCCTGATCAAACACAATACTTCCGTCCTTCCAGCTATAATAATCCTGCGCGTTCACATGGTCAACCATAGCCATGCCGTCGGTATAGATTACACGGTCATCCTTCTCCAGTACCGTCATAGGCTCCATACCCGGCACGGCCACGCCGACCTTTCCTGAACGTACAATAACACTGGGCACCTCTCCGGCGTAATCATGTACCACGAAACGTGTTCCCAGTACGCGCGTCGTCATCGCGCCGCTTTCCACAATAAAAGGTCGCGACGCATCATGCGCCACCTCGAAATAGGCCTCACCCGAAAGTTTAATATGCCGGTCGCCACCATCCATATCATCCGGATAGGTCAGGCTACTCTCCGAATTCAGATAAGCAATACTCGAATCCGGAAGCGTCACCTTTAACTGCTTCCCCTTCTGAGCCATTACCGTAGTAGTATGAACATGTGTCGGTCGTATATATAAGAATACAGCAACCGAAAAAATAACCAGTACCGACGCAGCAGCAGCCAGCAACGTACGCTGCCACATACGTCTGCGGTAAATCGTCTTCGCGTACACACCTTCGTCTAGTCGGTGCGTTAGAAAGGGATCACGACTGGAATCCTCCGCCGAAACACCACCCTTTTGAAGCGTCTCGAAAAAATCGTCAACAACGGCCCGCTCCTTCGCGGTAGCCTTCCCGTCAGCATACTTCTTTAAAAATTCTCTAAACTGTTCTTCCATCGGAAACACGAGGTATCGTTTACATACCTATAGTACCGACTTTATAAGCTGCACCTACGCACCCAATAGCATTTAACGATTACATAACATAGCCACACAACAAGACACCAATTTATGACCAATAGGAAACATAGAATTAACACCTGCCGAAATTCAGGTGGTAGTAAATAGACGTAGCGGAAAAAAGAAATGAGAGTAGAAAAGAAGAATAGAATAATGCTACTGCACCCCAAGCCCCACGGTAGCCACAACAAGCACAATACCCGCCTGCTGGCTCAACGACATACGCAACACCTTTAATGCCTTATTGATCTGGTTCTCAACCGTACTAACCGACAACCCCAGCTTCTCAGCAATCTCCTTATTCGTCAATTGATGATAAAATCTTAACTCGAAAACCTGCTTACACTTCTCCGGCAACAACGAATCCGCCTTCGTAGCAATCTGATCCATCAGCGCCTCCGTCTCCTCCTTCGAAAAATCCAGATCGTGTCGGCTCAAAACATCGGCAACGGCATCCAGTTGAACATGGGTAAACTTGTTTGATCTGAAATGCTTCGCGCACTGAAAACGCGCCGCAGTAAGCAAATAGGCCCGCGGCGCCGCAATATCAAGATCGTCAAATCGGTTCCACACGTTGATAAAAATGTCCTGAACCATATCCTCCGCCTTCGCCTGATCCGCAATAATATTATAGACATAGGCAAACATATCATGCCTGTACTGCTCATACAGCCGCTTGAACTCCGCCTCCTTACTATGATTTCTCGTCCAGGCCACAATCCATGGGATATTACCCCAATAT
>Ga0065165_1002093_pt1 | contig 18250 bp, 7 predicted proteins | sample AraplaMF_Cvi_mMF_FD_63813 | JGI IMG/M metagenome (GOLD analysis project Ga0065165, IMG submission 63813) | Arabidopsis root microbial communities from the University of North Carolina, USA - plate scrape MF_Cvi_mMF (version 2) (version 3) | ecosystem: Host-associated > Plants > Roots > Endosphere...
GTGACTTATGAAGTCGAGGAAACCTACGCGCAGCCGAGCATGAATGGCGGGATCTGCGTCCTTGTAAAAGGAACCCTGCGGATCAACCAGTATCCCACGCGCTTCTGGGAGTTCTTTCAAATCATGCCGACGACCGAGGACTACTGGATCCTCAACCAGATCTTCCGGTCCGAGACTTACGATTACTAGATTTGACCATCGGGGCTTTGGCCAACCAACGGCTTCGATGCGGCGGATGCATAAAACAAAAGCCCCGGCATGGCCGGGGCTTCTGTTTGTTGCAGGGTAGCTGGCGATCAGTGCCCGGAGGCTGCGTCGCCGCCACCGCCGTGCGCCTGGCGCACCTTGTGCGAGCTCTCGTCCAGCTTGTCGCCCAGGGCGCGGCGCACCACCACGTAGAACACCGGGATCAGCAGCAGGCCCAGGAAGGTGGCGAACAGCATGCCGCCGATCACGCCCGTGCCGATCGCATGGCGGGAGTTGGCGCCCGCGCCGGTCGACACCGCCAGCGGGAACACGCCCAGGATGAAGGCCATCGAGGTCATCAGGATCGGGCGCAGTCGCAGGCGGGAGGCCGTGACCACCGCGTCGAACAGCGACTTGCCCTGCTGCTGCTGTTCCACCGCGAATTCCACGATCAGGATGGCGTTCTTCGCCGCCAGGCCAATCACCGTGATCATGCCGATCTTGAAGTACATGTCGTTCGGCAGGCTGCGCAGCATGGAGAACACCACCGTGCCGAGCAGGCCCAGCGGCACCACCAGCAGCACCGCGACCGGGATCGACCAGCTCTCGTACAGCGCCGCGAGGCAGAGGAACACGATCACGATCGACAGCACCAGCAGCAGGGTGGCCGAGTTGCCCGCCAGGATTTCCTGGTAGGACTGGCCGGTCCAGTCGGCGCCGAAGCCCTTGGGCAGGTCCTTGTCGACGATGTTCTGCAGCGCGCCCATGGCCTGGCCGGTGGAGTACCCCTTGCCTTCGCTGGCCACGATTTCAACGGCGGCGTAGCCGTTGTAGCGGGTCAGCGCCGGCGAGCCGGTGCCCCAGTCGGAATGCACCACGCTGGAGATCGGGATCATGTTGTAGGGGTTGGTGGCCGAACGCGCGGCGCTGCTGCTGCCGGTGCTGGCCAGCGCGCTGGGCGTGAACACGTGGTTCAAGGCGTCCGGGCCCATGCGGAACGGCTGGTCCGCCTGCAGGTAGACGCGCTTCACGCGGCCGCCGTAGACGAAGTCGTTGACGTAGATCGGCGCCAGGGTGAGCTGGATCGCGGTGTACACGTCGCTGACCGACAGGCCCATCGACTCGGCCTGCACGCGGTCCACCTTGAGGTTCCACAGCGGAGCGTCGGGCAGCGAGTTCGGACGGGTGCCGAGCAGGGCAGGGTTGCCCTGCGACTTGCCCAGCACCATGCCCATGGCCTGCATCAGCTCGCCGTGGGTCTGGCCGGCACGCGCCTGCAGGTACATGTCGATGCCGCCGAACTGGCTGAGGCCGCGGATGGTCGGCAGGTTCACCACGAAGATCTGCGCGTCGCGGATGCCGTGCAGCACGCCGTTGGCCTGCATGATCAGCTCGTCCGCGGTGATCTTGCGCTCGCTCCAGTCCTTGAGCTTGATGAAGGCCATGCCCGCGCTTTCGCTCTGGCCGACGAAGCTGAAGCCGCTGATCTGGTACATGCCGACGATCGAGTCGTTCAGCGGGCTGTTCTTGATGCGCTCGCGCATCTCCGCCATCACCTGCTCGGAGCGCTTGAGGGTGGCGCCCGGCGGCAGGTTCACGATGGCCAGCGCGAAGCCCTGGTCCTCGCTGGGCACGAAGCTGGTGGGCAGCTTGGTGTACAGGAAGCCGGCCAGCGCGGTGATCAGCGCGAACACGATCATCCACCGCGGCGCATGCCGCGCGGCGCTGGAGATATGGCCGCTGTAGGTGTGGGTGACCCAGTCGAACATCTTGTTGAAGCCGCGGTACACGACGTTCTTCTTCTGGTCGTGGGTCGGCTTCAGCATGGTGGCGCACAGCGCCGGGGTGAACGACAGCGCGAGGAACGCGGAGAAGCCCATCGACACCGCGATGGTCAGCGCGAACTGCTTGTAGATCACGCCCGAGGCGCCGGCCTGCAGGGCCGACGGCACGAATACCGCCGCCAGCACCACGGTGATCGCCACCACCGCGCCGGTGATCTGGCCCATGGCCTTGCGGGTGGCCTCCTTCGGCGGGAGGTGCTCCTCGGTCATGATGCGTTCGACGTTCTCGATCACCACGATCGCGTCGTCCACCACGATGCCGATCGCCAGCACCATGCCGAACAAGGTCAGCTGGTTGATGGTGAAGCCCAGCGCGATCAGGCCGATGAAGGTGCCCAGCAGCGCCACCGGGATGACCAGGGTGGGGATGATGGTGGCGCGGATGTTCTGCAGGAAGATCAGCATCACCAGGAAGACGAGGATGATCGCCTCCACCAGGGTGTGCACCACTTCGTTGATCGACACCTTCACGAACGGCGTGGTGTCGTACGGCGCGAACCAGGTGACGCCCTGCGGGAAGTCCCTGGACAGCTCGTCCATCTTGGCGCGCACGGCGGTGGCCACGTCGAGCGCGTTGGCGCCCGGCAGCAGCTGCACGCCGAGGCCGCCGACCGGCTGGCCGTTCCAGGTGGAGGCCAGGCCGTAGGACTGCGGACCGAACGAGACGCGGGCGACGTCGCTCAGGCGCACCACGGTGCCGTCGCTGTTGGCGCGCAGGATGATGTTGCCGAACTCCTCGGGCGAGGAGAACCGGCCCTCCGCCGACACCGTGGCCGTAAAGCCCTGGTCGGCCGGCGCCGGGTCGGCGCCCAGCGAGCCGGCGGCGAACTGCACGTTCTGGGTGGACACGGCGTCGCGCACGGCGCTGGCCGAGAGGCCGTAGCCCTGCAGCTTGTCCGGGTTCAGCCAGATGCGCACCGCGTATTCGGCGCCGATCACGCGGGTGCTGCCGACGCCGGGAATGCGGCCGACCTGGTCGGCGACCTGCGAGGCGATGATGTCGGCCAGGCGGTTGCCGTCGATGTCCGGGTTGGTCGAGACCAACGAGACGAACATCAGGAAGTCCGGATTGTTCTTCGCCACCACCACGCCCTGCTGGGTCACGGCGGTAGGCAGGCGCGGCTGGGCCAGCGAGACCTTGTTCTGCACCTGCACCTGGGCGATGTCGGCATTGGTGCCGGTCTCGAAGGTGAGGGTGATGGAGGCCGAGCCGTTGGAGCTCGAGGAAGAGGAGAAGTACAGCAGGTGGTCGATGCCGGTGAGCTGCTGCTCGATCACCTGGGTGACGTTCTTCTCCACCGTGTCCGCGTTGGCGCCCGGGAAGGTGGCGTTAACCACCACCTGCGGCGGCGCGATGTTGGGGTAGGACTCGATACCCATGTTCAGCATCGCAATCGTGCCGACCATGGTGATGAGGATCGCTACCACCCACGCGAAAATCGGGCGGTCAATGAAAAAACTGGGCATGTCGGTCGACTCCCGTCAGTGCTTGCCGGCCGCGGGCTGACCGCCCGGCGCGCCGTTCGGCGGACCGGCGTTCTGGCCCGGCGTCCACGGCGAGGCCTTGGCGGGCGCGCCCTGCTGGACGGCCTGCAGGCCCGACACGATCACCTGGTCGCCCGCGGCGAGGCCGCCGGTGACGATCCAGTTGCCGTTGCTCAGGTCGTTGGCGGTGACGTCCTTGCGCTGCACCTTGCCCTCCTGGTTCACCACCAGCACGTAGGCGCCGGCGACGTCGCGCGCCACGCCCTGCTGCGGCACCAGGAACACGTTGTTCTGCTGGCCGAGGTTCGCCTTGATGGTGACGTAGGTGCCGGGCAGCAGGCGCTTGTCATGGTTGGCCAGCTGCGCGCGCAGGTTGACCGTGCCGGTGGTCGGGTCGACCGTGGCGCCGGAGAAGTCGAGCTGGCCCTGGTGCTCGTACTTGCTGCCGTCGGGCAGGATCACGTCGACCGTGGTCTTGGTCGGGTCGGCCAGGCTCACGTGGCCGGCGCTCTGGGCGCGGCGCAGGCGGTCGAGGTCGGCGGCGCTGACGGTGAAGTTGATGTACAGCGGATCGAGCTGGTCGACCGTGGTGAGCAGGGTGGAGCTGGCGCCGGCATCGGCGTTGCCGTTGCCCACGATGGCGCCTTCGGTGACCTGCTGCTGGCCGGCGCGGCCGTCAATGGGCGCGGTGACGCGGGTGAAGCCCAGGCTGATGCGGGCGCTTTCCACCGAGGCCTGCGCCTGCTTCACCGCGGCGGACGAGCTGCGCTCGCTGGCTTCGGCGCTGTCGAGATCGGCCTGCGACACGTAGCCCTGCGGGCGCAGCTGGCGGGCGCGCTCGGCGGCCTTGTGGGCATTGGCGTAGGTGGCCTGGGCCGAGGCGAGGTTGGCCTGGGCCGAGTTCAAGTTGGCCTGGTAGACCGACGGATCGATCTCGAACAGCACCTGGCCCTTCTTGACGTCGGTGCCTTCCTCATAGACCCGCTTGAGCAGCACGCCGGCCACGCGGGCGCGGACGTCGGCGCTGCGGAAGGCGGAGAGGCGTCCCACCAGGTCCTTGTTGAGCGGGGCGGAAACCGGCTGGGCCTTGACGACGCCGACTTCCGGCGGCGGCATCTGCGGCGGGCCTTGTTCCTTCTTGCCTCCGCAGGCGGCCAGCGCCAGCAGGCCAAGGCACAGCAGGGGTGTGCGCAGTGACGAGGACTTCATGGGGACTCCATTTATAGGTATCGGGTGTGCGGGTCTCGCCGATCCCCGGATCGGCTGCCAGGCGCGTAGCTTTCCGTGGCGCAGCATGCCTGCCTAGTGCCGCCGGACAGCTTGCGGCTGAACGACGGCTGTGAACAACGCATGCGGTGCTCCGGACGGGCAGCGGGCTTGACTATACCGGCCAGTTTACAATTTGCTTTGACGAATGGTCTAGCCCTGAATTCTTCGTGTTTTCGCCGCGAAGGGGGTGTGACGGGATGTGACGGGGACCGTGCGTCGGCGCATGGTCTATCTAGCGATCCGGGTGGAATGCTCCCTCAGAGGAATTCTTGAGCCGGCAGGCGGCGACCACGCCGCGGCCGCCGCGTTCCGGATATCGAGCCGGTATTTTTATCCGGGTTTCTCGCCCCTAAGCCGGCTTGGCGTGCTGCGGCGCAGCGAAGCACGCGCGCGGCCTCTTTCCGATGCAGCGGCAAGGCATCGCTCGCATCGTCGATCCGCATCCGTCGACGAACACACGTGCGCATCGCTCCGCACCGCAGTGCGCATGCATCCACGCGCACCGCTGATCGAGCCGCAACGCACGCTTGCGCAAAACGATCGTCTGCCGAACCGCAGGCTGAAGTGATTGCCGCAATGCAGGTGGCTATCGCCTTGGTGCGAGCGTATCCTTTTGCGGCTTTTCTGCCCCATCTCCGTCACTGCCAATAGATGCCATGAACGCAATTCGTGCGGCCAGCGAAACATCGATCCAGGCTGAAGTTCTGGATGAACTGAAAAAAACCGGTTTCCCCAACCAGCGCCTTGATGAGGCGCAATTTTTTATCAGCGCCTTTTTCTCCCGCGTCGCCGCCGGCGACCTCGAACTGCACACCGCAAGCGAATGGGCCGCGCTGATCGGCGGCCTGCTCGAGTTCGTGCAGCAGCGCCAGACCGGCCGCGCCTCGGTGCGCGTGTTCAATCCGCAGGCCGGGCATGCGGGCCGCAGCGTGGTGCAGATCGCCACCGACGACATGCCCTTCCTGGTCGACACGGTGAGCATGATCGTGTCCACCCGCCTGCAGATCCATGCGGTGATCCATCCGGTGGTGAAGGCCGCGCGCGATGCCGCCGGCCGCCTGCAGCGCCTGGGCGCCGACGACGGCGCGCCCGAGTCGGTGATGCACTTCGAGATCGACCGCCTCGCCGACGAGGCCGAGATGGCCCAGCTCAAGGCGCAGATCGAGAGCTCGCTGGAAGACGTGCGCGCCTCGGTCGCCGACTGGAGCCGCATGCGCGACCAGGCCCTGGCCATCGCCGCCGACCTGCCGAACCGCCAGCTGCCGCTGAACCGCGATTCGGTGGAAGAAGCGGTCGAATTCATGCGCTGGCTGGCCGACGACAACTTCACCTTCCTCGGTTATCGCGAATACGAAGTCACCCAGGCCGCCGGCGACGAAGTGCTGCGCTCGGTCGAAGGCTCGGGCCTCGGCATCCTGCACAAGCAGGAGCGCTCGATGGCGCCGCGTTCGCTGCGCAGCATGGCGGCCAGCGAACTGCCGCAGTCCGGCTCCACCGACGCGATCATCCTGACCAAGACCAATGCGCGCTCGCACGTGCACCGCCAGGGCCACATGGATTACGTCGGCGTGCTGCGCTTCGACGCCAGCGGCAAGCCGGTGGCCGAACAGCGCTTCCTCGGCCTGTTCTCCTCCAATGCCTACATGGCGCGCCCGCAGGACGTGCCGCTGGTGCGCCAGCGCGTGGAAGCGGTGATGGCCCGTTCGGGCCTGAAGCGCGATTCGTACTCGGGCAAGTCGCTGCGCCACATCCTGGAGACGCTGCCGCGCGACGAGCTGTTCCAGAGCAACGAGGACGAGCTCTACGCCACCGCCATCGGCATCCTGGAACTGCGCCAGCGCGCCCGCACGCGCCTGTTCGTGCGCCGCGACCGCTACGGCCGCTTCTTCACCTGCCTGGTGTTCGTGCCGCGCGAGCGCTTCAACACCTCGGTGCGCGAGCGCATCGAGAACATGCTGCGCGACGCGCTGCACGGCGAGCAGATCGATTCCTCCGTGCTGATGGGCGAGGCCGCGCTGGCCCGCCTGCACATCGTGGTGCGCCCGAAGATCGGCGACCACGTGAGCTACGACGCCGCGGCGCTGGAGCAGGGCGTGGCCGCGATCGTGCGCAACTGGCACGACGACCTGCGCGACGCCCTGGTCAAGCTGATGGGCGACCACGACGGCGTGGTGCTGGCCAACCGCTACGGCAAGGCCCTGCCGGCCGGCTACGTGGAAGACGTGCTGCCCGCCGCCGCCGCCGAGGACGTGCGCCAGCTGGCCCTGCTGAAGGGCGACGACGCGGTGCGCATGTCGTTCTATCACCCGGAGCAGCGTCCGGAAGAACTGCGCTTCAAGGTCTACCGCAGCGGCGCCGACATCGCGCTGTCCGAAGTGTTGCCGCAGCTGGAGAACCTCGGCCTGCGCGTGCTCACCGAGCACGTGTATGACGTGAAGACCGGCGGCACGCCGCTGTTCATCCAGGACTTCGAGGTGCAGCCGGTGGGCAACCTCACGTTCTCGGTGGAGCAGGTCGGCAGCCTGTTCGAGGACGCCTTCGAGCAGATCTGGCGCGTCAACGCCGAGAACGACGGCTTCAACCGCCTGGTGCTCGGGGCCAAGCTGAGCTGGCGCCAGGTCGCCATGCTGCGCGGCTACTGCAAGTACCTGCTGCAGACCGGCGTGGCGTTCTCGCAGAACTACATGGAAGACGCCTTCAACCGCTATCCGGCCATCGCCGGCCTGCTGGTGGAGCTGTTCCTGGCCAAGTTCGATCCGCGCCGCGAGGCGCTGGAAGCGCTGGAACTTAAGAACGCGCAGGCCGCGCTGGCCGGCGAGATGCAGGCGCTGATCCCGGAAAGCGTGCGCCACGCGCATCCGGCCCTGATCGACGGCCTGGTCGGGGCGTTGGCACAGCCGCGCGCCGAGCAGATCAAGGTGATCGAGGAAACCATCGGCGTGCTGCTGGAGAACGTCTCCAGCCTGGACGACGACCGCATCCTGCGCAGCTTCATGGCGCTGATCCGCGCCACCCTGCGCACCAGCTTCTTCCAGCAGTGGGAAGGCGCGCACCGCGGCTACATCAGCTTCAAGTTCGATTCGCACCGCGTGCCCGACCTGCCCAAGCCGGTGCCGTACCGCGAGATCTTCGTGTCGGCGCCGCGCGTGGAAGGCATCCACCTGCGCTTCGGCGCGGTGGCGCGCGGCGGCCTGCGCTGGTCCGACCGCCGCGAGGATTTCCGCACCGAGGTGCTGGGCCTGGTCAAGGCGCAGATGGTGAAGAACACCGTGATCGTGCCGGTGGGTTCGAAGGGCGGCTTCGTGGTGAAGCGTCCGCCGGCCGGCGGCGACCGCGATGCGCAGCTGGCCGAGGGCATCGCCTGCTACCGCATGTTCATCAGCGGCCTGCTCGACATCACCGACAACCTGGTCGAAGGCAAGGTGGTGCCGCCGCACGACGTGGTGCGCCACGACGCGGACGACCCCTACCTGGTGGTGGCGGCCGACAAGGGCACGGCGACGTTCTCCGACATCGCCAACGCCATCTCGCTGGAGCACGGCTTCTGGCTGGGCGACGCGTTCGCCTCCGGCGGCTCCAACGGCTATGACCACAAGGGCATGGGCATCACCGCCAAGGGCGCCTGGGAGTCGGTCAAGCGCCACTTCCGCGCGCTGGGCCGCGACAGCCAGACGCAGGACTTCAGCTGCGTGGGCATCGGCGACATGTCCGGCGACGTATTCGGCAACGGCATGCTGCTGTCGCGCCATATCCGCCTGCTGGCCGCGTTCGACCATCGCCATATCTTCCTGGACCCGAACCCGGACGCGGAGCGTTCCTTCGTCGAGCGCGAGCGCATGTTCAAGCTGCCGCGTTCGAGCTGGGAGGATTACGACAAGTCGCTGATCTCCGCCGGCGGCGGCATCTATCCGCGCACGCTCAAGGCCGTGCCGGTGTCGCCGGAAGTGCGCGCCGCGCTGGGCATCAAGGGCGACGTCACGCAGATGGCGCCGAACGAGCTGCTCAACGCCATCCTCAAGGCGCCGGTGGACCTGCTCTGGAACGGCGGCATCGGCACCTACGTCAAGGCCAGCAGCGAGAGCCATGCCGACGCCGGCGACCGCGCCAACAACGCGCTGCGCGTCAACGGCGGCGAGCTGCGCTGCAAGGTGGTGGGCGAGGGCGGCAACCTGGGCTTCACCCAGAAGGGCCGCATCGAAGCCGCCCAGCACGGCGTGCTGCTCAACACCGACTTCATCGACAACTCCGCCGGCGTGGACACCTCCGACCACGAGGTGAACATCAAGATCCTGCTCGACGACGCCGTGCAGCGCGGCGAGCTGGACACCGCCGCGCGCAACCAGCAGCTGGCCGCGATGACCGACGAGGTCGGCCAGCTGGTGCTGTGGGACAACTACCGCCAGAACCAGGCGATCACCCTGATGGAGCGCCAGTCGGTGCGCCGCCTGGGTTCGATGGCCCACTTCATCCGCATCCTGGAAGGCGAGGGCCTGCTCGACCGCCAGGTCGAGAACCTGCCCAGCGAGGCGGAGCTGACCGAGCGCAAGACGCGCGGCCAGGGCATGACGCGTCCGGAGCTGTCGGTGCTGCTGTCGTACGACAAGATCAAGCTGTTCCAGCAGCTGCTCGACTCGGACGTGCCGGAAGACCCGTACCTCTCCAAGGAGCTGGTGCGCTACTTCCCCGAGCCGCTGCACGAGAAGTACGCCGAGCACATGCAGCGCCATCGCCTGAAGCGCGAGATCATCGCCACCGCGGTGACCAACTCGACGATCAACCGCATGGGCGCCACCTTCATGATGCGCATGCAGGAAGACACCGGCCACGGCCCGGCGGCGATCGCCAAGGCCTATACGGCGGCCCGCGAGATTCTCGGCGCGCGCGACCTGTGGGCGGAGATCGAGGCGCTGGACAGCAAGGTGGCGGAGGAGACCCAGCTCGACGCCGTCATGCAGATCTGGTCGCTGCTGCGCCATCTCACCCGCTGGCTGCTGAGCCGTCCGGGCGGCACGCTGGAAATCGCCGCGAACGTCGACCGCTACCAGGCCGGCGTCGCCGCGCTGTACGAAGCGGTGCCCGACGCACTGACGCCCACCGGCAAGGCCGACTTCGGCACCAGCCAGGAGAAATGGGAAGGCTTAGGTCTTCCCACCGGCTTGTCGGTGCGCATGGCGCGCATCCCCGAGCTGCGCGCCATGCTCGACATGGTCGAAGTGGCGCAGCAGAGCGGCCAGCCGGTGGACAAGGTGGCCGGCGTGTTCTACGAGCTGGGCGAGGCGCTGGACCTGGAATGGCTGCGCAGCCAGATCGAGGCGCTGCCGGTGGAAGGCCACTGGCATGCGCAGGCCCGCGGTTCGCTGCTGGATGAGCTCAACCACCAGCATCGCGCGCTGGCCCTGCAGGTGCTGGCGCTCGCCGGCCAGGCCAAGGACGTCTCGCCGGTGCAGGCATGGCTGCAGCGCGACGATGCGACGCTGAAGTACACGCGCAACATGCTGGCGGAGATCCTCACGCAGAACGCGGATTATCCGATCGCCTCGGTGGCGGTGCGCCGCCTGGCGCAGCTGGCCGCGGTGCCGGTGAGCGCGTAAGCGGTAGTGGCTGCGAAGGCTTCCGCGCCCATGCGGAAGCGTTGAACGGGAAGGCCGGCATCCGCGGATGCCGGCCTTCTTTTTGGCGGGCCGCGCTTACCAGCCCAGTGCGAGGCCGGCACCCATCGAGGTGTCGTCGCCGTTTGCCGCGCCGCCCAGCGACAGGTTGAGATTCGCATGCAGCTGGTGCGAATAGCCGAGCGCCACGGCGGAGCGGCTGCCTTGCCTGCCCACGCCCACGGCCACGCGGTTGGCCTTCGCCAGGCCCTGCGCACTGAACGCCATCTGCGCCATCGCCGCACCCATCGCGCCCATGCCGGCGATGCGGCGATCCATCTGCGCGAAGCGGCGGCGGGTCCAGTGCCGCACGTCGCCGATGGCATCCTGCACCTGGCCCCAGTTGGCGGCGTCGGTGCGTGCGGTGCCGGGGGCGACGTGGGCGATCGGGCGGGGTTGCGCTGCCGGAGTTGACGATGCCGTGTGCCCGCGGTCCGCCACGGTGTGGCTGGCGGTGCCTGTTTCCGCGCGATGGTTGGCGTTGTCGTTCTGGCTCTTGGCCGGAGCGGCTGTCGCGGTGTCGTTGGCGGTGCGGGACGTGTCGTCGTGATGGCCGGTACCGGCACCGGATGTTTCCAGCTGGCCGACGCGTCCGTCCAGTCCATGCAGCTGGCCTTGCAGGTCTTCGCGCAGCGTGTGGAGCTGTCCGCCATTGACCGCCTGCGTGCTGCCGGCGGCGATCAGGCCGGGAGCGACATTGGCCAGCACGGTGCCGCCGCTGCCGCCGAGGCTCACCGTCGCCTTGTCCGCACCGTCGTAGATCACGGCGTGGCGCGCGGTGCCATCGCGATCGAACAGACCGCTGTCCTTGAGCTGCCCGAGATTCACCGCGTCGTTGTCGGCGCTGCCGGCGGCGAGTCCGGTGAGGCGGCGGTCCTTGATCTTCTTCACCGTGCCGCCGCCCGCGGTCGCATCGTCGAAACTGCCGGCGATATTCAGGCGTTCGCCATCGAGATCCTTGGCCAGCATGATGTCCTCGCCTGGCGCGGCCTGCCGCAGCAGGCCGGCGGAGCCGTTGCCCAAGCCGCCGTCGAGCCTGGCGATATGGGCGTTGGCGTTATCCAGGCCGGCGTCGAGCGCATTCAACGCGCCATCCACGCCGGTGTGCTCGCGGCCCTGGATCCTGTAGATGGGCTGCACCACGTTGCCGGCGGCATCGACCGTGGCGCCGCCGCCGAGTACGCCAAGCAAGCGGGTGATATGGGCGTTGCTCGCGCCCAGATCGCTGTCGAGCCTGGCGATGCTGCTGCTGGCTGTGGCGAGGCCGCTCTTCAGATTCACCAGATCGTTGTTGGCGGTGTCGAGGTGGCTGCTGAGCCTGGCGATGTTGCCGTTGCTGGTGTCCAGCCTGCTATTGAGGCCGGCCAGGTGGCTGTTGGCGGTGTCGAGGTTGCCGCTGAGCCTGGCGATGCTGCTGTTGCTGGTATCGAGGCCGCTCTTGAGTCCGGCGATATGCTTGTTGGCGCCATCGAGGCCGGTGCTGAGGCTGGCGATGCTGCTGCTGGCGGCGCCGAGGTTTTTCTCCAAGGTTCCCAGCGTGCCGCTCGCTTGTTTCAGCGAATCCTGCAACGGCCGCAACTGGCCGAAGTTCACCGCGTCGGCGTCGGCGGTGCCGGCCGCGAGGCTGGTGAGTTTGTTGCCGTTGAGCGAGGCCTGGCCGTGGATCTGCACGCCGTTGTTGCCGCGCAGGGTCAGCGTGCCGTTGTCATGGCCGTGCACCGCCGCGCCATCGCCGTTGCTGGCGAGCAGGAAGGTGGTGCCGTTCTTTCCCTGTGCGTTGCATTTGCCGACTTTCGCGGTGGAACCTGCGGTGATGGTGGTGGCGGTGTTGCCGTCGCAGATTTCGAGCACGTTGGCGCGGATCTGGATGGTGACGCATAAAGCCAGGGCGCCGAAGCCGACGGCGAGCAGGTCGCCGCCTTGGCCCGGGCGTCTGGCGGCACCGCGGCCGGTATGGCGCGTGGCATGCACGCATGGCGTGCCGTGCCGGTTGAGGCGGATCGGGTATCTGGGACTCATGGGTAGCGCTTGCGAGTAGGTGAACGGTGCTTGGAGAAGGCGCGCAACGCCGCCGCGCGGGCGCAAGGCGCCGGGCGACGGGTTGTTCGCGATAAGCGCTGCTGCCGCTGGCCATGTTCGCTTCCTCGTGTCTTGCCCCCACGAGTGGCATGTCCCCTGCCCAGTCGGCAGCAGCGTGGCCATGCTCGTCCGTGCGCCGGCTGACGGCGGTGACGGTGGTCGCGCCATTCGCAGAACCGCCCGCGCGCGTACCGGAATGGAGCCAAACGGATAACCGCCGAATGCCGGACGCAAAAAAAAGGCCGGCATCTTTCGATGCCGGCCCAAGGGACTGCCCTCGCTTGCTGCTGCTTACCAGCCGATCGCCATGCCGGCGCCTACCGAGGCCTCCTTGCCGGAGGCCGAACCGCCGAAGGACACGTTGACGTTCGGCGAGAACTGGTGCGACACACCCAGCGCCACCGCCGACTTGCCACCCTGCATGCCTACGCCCACACCGACGCGGTTGGGCGTGTTCACACCCGTCGCGCTGAAGGCCATCTGCGAATAGGCGGCGCCCATCGCACCCATGCGGTCGATGCGGCCGTCGACCTGCTCGAAGCGGCGGGTCGCCCAGTCCTGCACGCCGTGCACGGCGTCCTGCACCTGGCCCCAGTTGGCGGCGTCGGTAGCCTGGGTGCCGGCGGCCACATTGGTGATCTGGCGTTCGTTGCCTTCCGAGCCGACCGACACGGTGTTGTCGCGGTCGGCGCTGGAATTGGCGCCCAGGGCCACCGAGTTGCTGCCGGTGGCGCTGCTGTTGGAGCCCAGCGCCGTGCTGTTGTTGCCGGAAGCCACTGCATTAGTGCCGTTGGCGGTCGAGCCCTCGCCCGAGGCGATGGCATGAGCGCCGCTGGCCGTGCTGTCGTTGCCGGTGGCCTGCGCGCCGTTGCCATTGGCGGTGCTGTTGCCGCCCGAGGCGATGGCGTTGGCGCCATTGGCCGTGCTGTTGTCGCCGGAGGCGCTGGAGCCCGCGCCGGTGGCCGTGCTGCCGGCGCCGGACGCGTTCGAGCCCGTGCCCACCGCCGTGCTGTGATCGCCGGACGCATTGGCGCCCACGCCCAGCGAGGCGCTGTCGCCGCCGGTGCCGGTGCCGCCGATCGAGCCGTTGTTGATGCCTTCCTGGATATGGCTCACCTGGTCGTTGAGCGCATTGATCTGCCCGTTGAGCGCATTCATCTGGTTCTGCACGTCCTGCTGGAAGTCGAACAGCTGGCCGCCGTTGATCGCCTCCATGCTGCCGTGCGCCACCGAGCCGTTGGCCAGGTTGCGGATCACCGTACCCTTGCTGCCGCCGAGCATGGCGCTGCCCATGGTCAGGTCGTCGTAGACCAGCGCCAGCAGCGACTTGCCGTTGCCGTCGACCAGGCCGGCGGCCTTCAACTGCGCGATGGTCACCGCATCGCTGTCGGCCGTGCCGTTGGCGATGCCCGTGAGCACGCGGCCGCCGGCGCTGCCGGCGAAGTTGATGCTGGTACCGCCGCCCGCCGCGCCAACGGTGATCGCCTGGGTAGTGGCGTCCTGCTTGACCAGGCCGATCGAACCGTCGTTGATCTGGGTCTGCAGCGAACTGATGTTGCTCGTATTGGACGCGATAGCGCTGCTGTTGGCAGTCACGTTCTGATTGGTGGCGTACAGCTGCGCACCCGTCACGGCATCCGTGCTGGTACTGGACAACTCGCCATTGCTCAGGCCGGTGAGCTTGCGTGAGATCGCGGCGCCAGCCTTCTTGCCGGAGAAGTCCACGGTATCGCCTTCGACCTCCGATGCGACCGTGATCTTCTTGGTGGTGGCGTTCTGCTGCACCAGGCCGACCGAGCCGTTGTTGATCTGGCTCTGCAGGGCGCTGATGTTGTTGGCGTTGGTGGTGACGTTCTGGTTGGTGGCGTAGAGCTGCGAGCCGATCACCACTTCGTTGCTGGTCTCCGACAGCGTGCCGGCGGCGACGTTGACGATCTTGCGCTTGGTGGTGCTGTTGCCGACGGAGATGGTGTTGGCTTCGGTGGCGGTCGAATCCTTGCCGAGTGCCACCGAACCGGTAGCGTTCTCACCGACCGACGCATTAGCACCCAGCGCGGTGCCGCCTGTGGCTGTGGCGGCCACAGAGGCGCTGTAACCAACTGCCAGCGAGTCGTCGCTGAGAGCCTTGGCGCTGTCGGAAAGAGCCGACGAGTGCGCTCCGCTGGCTTGCGCCAGTCGACCCAGCGCAATGGCGTTGTTCGCATCTGCCTTGGCTTTAAGGCCAATGGCAATGGAGTCCACGGTGCCCGTTTCCTTACCCGAGATCGCCCCGCCGCCTATCGCAATGGCACCGGTGCCGGTGGCGATCGCATCAGCCGTGTTGGGATAAGAGTTGACTTTGTAGTTTCTGTTGATTGTGGTGATGGCGTTGTCCAAGCCAGTCAGCGCACCACCCACCGTGGTCTGCGTGCCGCCATTGGTCAGATTGTAGGTCGGACCGGTTACCACGCCAGTGGTGGCATCGATCTTGGCGCCGCCGCCGAGGGCATTAACCACTGGCGATAGCTGGCTCAGGTTCACCGCGTCGGAGGCATTCGTGCCGGCCGAGAGTGAGGTGATCTTGTGCGAGTTCAGGTCGAACACGCCGTCAATCGATAGTTTGCCGTTGATGAACGTGCCATAGCCATTGATGACCACCGTACCGGCGGCTGCGCCGGTGGCTTTGAGTTCAGCGATGCTTTGAACCGAGCAAGGTGCATTTCCGCCACTGGTGGAGCCAACCTGGGTTCCGGAAGATTCATTGAAAGCGCCACAGCCGGTGTCAGTCCCGTCGTTGACGAAAAGAGTGTTCGTCGTACCGGCGGTCGCGCTCGAACCCATTCCTGCAGCCATGAGCATGCCGATGCTGATGATTGCGGCTTTCGTCAGATGGATTTTCTGGTGCTTCTTGCCGCGGGAGCGGGCAAGCTCGGATGCCACCACCCACTTGCCGGTCGAAGCATTCCGTACAACCTTGTAGATCGTATTCACTTAAAGCATCTCCACTTGATTCGAATGTGCGTGCACGCGCCAACGCCTACCGCACACCTGGCGGTAGCTGGGCATCGAAGGAACCTCGCGCACGCACGCCGGGTGCGATGAGGGATGTGCATCGTAGAAATCCGCTCGGCGGCAATGAACCGGAAAAAACCAGGACTGGCCCATCGCTGGCCGCGCCAGCTCTTGCACCCATCGCCCATCTAGGCTCAACTGGCGGCCCGTCCACCGCCGCCCACGCCCCCATGGCCTACGCCTTCGTCGCCAGCGAAACCTCGGTCGCCCAGCAGGCTCGCCGCAAACTGGTGGAGCGTTACGGCGAGGTGCCGCCGGAGCAGGCGCAGGCGATCGTGGCCTTGGGGGGCGATGGCTTCATGCTGCGCACCTTGCATGCGCATCTGCCGCTGGATATCCCGGTGTATGGCATGAAGCTCGGCCGCGTCGGCTTCCTGATGAACAAGCATCGCGTGGACGATCTGCCCGGGCGCATCGAGCGGGCACATGCGGCGGTGCTGTATCCGCTGGAGATGGACGTGGTCTGCGCCAAGGGCGAGAAGCACCACGCGCTGGCCTTCAACGAAGTCTCGCTGTTGCGCCAGAGCAACCAGGCCGCGCATCTGGAAATCAAGCTCAACGAAACCGTGAAGCTGGATGCGCTGGTGTGCGACGGCATCCTGGTTTCCACGCCAGCCGGTTCCACCGCCTACAACCTTTCCGCGCATGGCCCGATCCTGCCGCTCGATGCCAATGTACTGGCGCTCACCCCGATCAGCCCGTTCCGCCCGCGCCGCTGGCGCGGGGCGATCCTGCCGCACCGCACCCAGGTCAGCCTGCGCGTGCTCGATCCGAACAAACGGCCGGTCAGCGCCACCGCGGATTTCCACGAAGTGCGCGACGTGCGCTCGGTGACGGTGCGGCAGTCGGCGGGGCCGGGCGTGCGCCTGCTGTTCGATCCGGAGCACAATCTGGAACAGCGCATCCTCGATGAGCAGTTCGCACCGGACTGATCACGTGCACAATCACGCCATGACCACCCCGCACCCCGACGCCCACGATCCGAAAGCCGCCAGCGACAACCGCCTGGTGGTGGCGATTTCCTCGCGCGCGCTGTTCGACCTCGGCGACAGCCACGCGCTGTTCGAGCGCGACGGGCTCGATGCCTACCGCGCGTTCCAGATCGACCACGAGAACGAGATCCTCAAGCCCGGCGTGGCCTTCCCGTTGGTGCAGAAGCTGCTGGGCCTGAACAAGCTCGGCGGCAATGTGCCTCCGGTGGAAGTGATCCTGCTGTCGCGCAATTCCGGCGATACGGGGCTGCGCATCTTCAATGCGATCCAGCATTACGGCCTGGACATCAGCCGCGCGGCATTCACCAGCGGCGCGCCGACATCGGACTACATCGCACCGTTCAAGACCGACCTGTTCCTGTCCGCCAACGCCGAGGACGTCGGCCGCGCGCTCGCCGCCGGCGTGGCCGCCGCCACCATCCTGCCGTCGGTGGCGCCGCCGCGTGCGACCGAGCAGCTGCGCATCGCCTTCGACGGCGATGCGGTGATCTTCGGCGACGAAGGCGAGCGGGTGTCGCGCGAGGAAGGGCTGGATGCATTCCACCGCAACGAACGCGAGCGGGCGGAGGAGTCGCTGTCGGTCGGGCCGTTCCGCGGCTTTCTCACCGCGGTGCATCGGCTGCAGGCGGCGTTTCCGGCGGAGACCTCGCCGATCCGCACCGCACTGGTCACCGCACGCTCCGCACCGGCGCACAAGCGCGTGATCCTCACGCTGCGCCGCTGGGGCGTGCGTATCGACGAAGCGCTGTTCCTCGGCGGACGCGACAAGGGCCCGTTCCTGGAAGCCTTCGGCGCGGACATCTTCTTCGACGACTCACCGGCCAATATCGAGTCCGCGCGCAGATACGTGGCGGCGGGGCACGTGCCGCACGGGGTCAGTAACAGCTGAGCGCGGGCCCCCCGCGCGATATGAGCCTGAGCGCGGGCCTCCCGCGCGATATGAAGCTGAGCGCGGGCCCCCCGCGCGAGATATGAACTAGACCAGCTTAGTTCGCCGCCACCACGGCGTGACGCGCTCCTCGCGCACCAGGGTGAACAGCCCCGACCCCAGGATCAGCCCGATGCCGATCAGCATCGGCCAGTCCAGCCGGTCGCCGAACAGCCAATAGCCGAAGCCGATCGCCCATAGCATCTGGCTGTACTGGGTCGGCGCCACCCGGTTGGCCGGCGCATGCTGGGTCGCCAGCATCAGCAGCACGCCGGCCAGTCCGGCGAGCAGGCCATAGCCGGCCAGCAGCAGCCATTGATGGGCATCGGGCCAGACGAAATGCGGCAGCATCAGCACGCCGCCCGTCAGCAGCGGGCCGATCACGCCGGCGCCGTACAGGCTGATGCGCTTCTCGTGCGCGCCTGCCATGCGCAGCGCCACCACCGACACCGCGCCGAACAGGCCGCAGGTCATGGCCGCCAGGTGCCCGACGCCGAGCGCGCGGAAGCCCGGCCGCAGCACCACCAGCACCCCCAGGAAGCCCGCCACCACCGCCGACCAGCGGCGCCAGCCCACGTGCTCCTTCAGGAACAGCACCGACAGCAGGGTGACGAAGATCGGCAACAGAAAGATCAACGCGAAGGCCTCGGCCATCGGCAGCGCGGTAAAGGCGATCACGGCAGTGATATTGCAGACGGCGCCGGAAACCGCCCGGATCCACCACAGCGACGGCTTGCGGGCCTGGAACACCTCGATCCAGCGGTCCCC
>Ga0065165_1002094_pt1 | contig 18248 bp, 13 predicted proteins | sample AraplaMF_Cvi_mMF_FD_63813 | JGI IMG/M metagenome (GOLD analysis project Ga0065165, IMG submission 63813) | Arabidopsis root microbial communities from the University of North Carolina, USA - plate scrape MF_Cvi_mMF (version 2) (version 3) | ecosystem: Host-associated > Plants > Roots >...
CGCTGACCGGTATTCCGATCGCGCACAAGGACATCTTCGTCACCAAGGGCTGGCGCTCGACGGCCGCCTCGAAAATGTTGGGAAATTACATCAGTCCCTTCGACGCGACCGTCGTCACGAAGTTCGGCGACGCCGGCATGGTCACGCTGGGCAAGCTGAACTGCGATGAATTCGCGATGGGTTCGGCCAACGAAAACTCGGCCTTCGGCTCTGTCACGAATCCGTGGGATCCGCTGGCCGTGCCGGGCGGCTCCTCGGGCGGCTCGGCTGCCGCGATCGCCGCGCGCCTGGCGCCGGCCGCGACCGGCACCGACACCGGCGGCTCGATCCGCCAGCCGGCCGCCTTCTGCGGCATCACCGGCATCAAGCCGACCTACGGCCGCGTGTCGCGCTTCGGCATGATCGCCTTCGCCTCCTCGCTCGACCAGGGCGGCCCGATGGCGCGCACCGCCGAGGACTGCGCCCTGCTGCTGAACGAGATGGTCGGCTTCGACGAGCGCGACTCGACCAGCCTCACGCCCGAGCAAGGCAATGCGCGCGAGGACTTCACCCGCGACCTCAACCAGCCGCTGAACGGGCTGCGCATCGGCGTGCCGAAAGAGTACTTCGGCGAAGGCCTGGCCGCGGACGTCGAGCAGGCCGTGCGCGCCGCGCTGGACCAGTTCGTGAAGCTGGGTGCGACCCTGGTCGAGATCTCGCTGCCGAAGACTTCGCTGTCGATCCCGGTGTACTACATCATCGCGCCGGCGGAAGCCTCGTCCAACCTGTCGCGCTTCGATGGCGTGCGCTACGGCTACCGCACGCCGGAGTACAAGGACCTGCAGGACATGTACAAGAAAACGCGCGCGGAAGGCTTCGGCAAGGAAGTCCAGCGCCGCATCATGGTCGGCACCTATGTGCTGTGCCACGGCTACTACGACGCCTACTACGTGCAGGCGCAGAAGATCCGCCGTTTGATTGCCGACGATTTCCAGGCCGCCTTCAAGGACAAGTGCGACGTCATCATGGGCCCGGTGGCCCCGACCGTGGCCTGGGACCTGGGCGCGAAATCGGACGACCCGGTCGCCAACTACCTGGCCGACATCTTCACGCTGTCGACCAGCCTGGCCGGCCTGCCCGGCATGTCGATCCCGGTCGGTTTCGGCCAAGGTGAAAAGAATGCGAAACGCCCGGTCGGCCTGCAGATCATCGGCAACTACTTCAGCGAAGCCAAACTGCTGAACATCGCGCACCAGTACCAGCAAGCCACGGACTGGCACCAGCGCGCGCCTGAAGGCGTTTAAGGAGAAGAACATGCAATGGGAAGTCGTCATCGGTCTCGAGAACCACGTCCAGCTCACGACCAATTCGAAAATCTTCAGCGGCAGCTCGATCCAGTTCGGCGCCGAGCCCAACACCCAGGCCAGCCCGGTCGACCTGGCGCTGCCGGGCGTGCTGCCGGTGCTGAACCGCGGCGCCGTCGAGCGCGCGATCCGCTTCGGCCTCGCGGTCGGCGCCAAGATCGCACCGCGCTCCGTGTTCGCACGTAAAAACTACTTCTACCCCGACCTGCCGAAGGGCTACCAGATCAGCCAGTTCGAAGAGCCGGTGGTCCAGGGCGGCACCGTCAGCTTCGCCTACGAGAAGGACGGCAAGATGGTGACGAAGACCGTCAACCTGACCCGCGCCCACCTCGAGGAAGACGCCGGCAAATCGCTGCACGAGGATTACCACGGCATGAGCGGCATCGACCTGAACCGCGCCGGCACGCCGCTGCTGGAGATCGTGTCGGAACCGGAAATGCGCAGCGCGAACGAGGCGGTCGCCTATGCGAAAGCCCTGCACTCGCTGGTGATGTGGCTGGGCGTCTGCGACGGCAATATGCAGGAAGGCTCCTTCCGTTGCGACGTCAACGTCTCGGTGCGCCCGGTCGGCCAGAAGGAATTCGGCACCCGCTGCGAGATCAAGAACCTGAACTCCTTCCGCTTCATGGAAGAAGCGATCCACTACGAAGTGCGGCGCCAGATCGAGCTGATCGAAGACGGCGGCAAGGTGATCCAGGCCACCCGCCTGTGGGACCCGGACAAGAAGGAAACCCGCTCCATGCGCACCAAGGAAGACGCGCAGGACTACCGCTACTTCCCGGACCCGGACCTGCCGCCGCTGGCGATCTCGCAGGACTGGATCGAGCGCATCAAGGCCGACATGCCGGAACTGCCGGGCGCCATGCGCGAGCGCTTCATCAAGGATTACGGCCTGCCGGAATACGATGCGCTGATCCTGACCTCGTCGCAGGCGATGGCGAACTACTACGAAGCCGTGGTCGCCAAGGCCGGCAAGGACAACGCCAAGGCTGCCGCCAACTGGATGATGGGCGACGTCTCCTCGGCCCTGAACCGCGCCGACCTCGACATCATCGATTCGCCGGTCGAAGCGTCGCAGCTGGCCCTGCTGCTGAAGCGCATCGCCGACGGCACGATCTCGAACAACGCCGCCAAGAAGGTGTTCAGCCTGATGTGGGACGCCAAGTCAGGTGAAGAGAACCTGGCCGACACCATCATCGAACGCGAAGGCCTGAAGCAGATCTCGGATACCGGCGCGATCGAGGCGATCGTCGACGAGGTCCTGGCCGCCAATGCGAAATCGGTCGAGCAGTACCGCGCCGGCAAGGAAGCAGCGATCAATGCGCTGATCGGCCAGTGCATGAAGGCGTCGAAGGGCAAGGCGAATCCGGCGCAGGTGACCGAGCTGCTGAAGAAGAAGCTGGCTGCCTGATTTTTTGCCAGTTGTAAAAAACCGGGGCTTGCCCCGGTTTTTTTATGCCTGCTTTTTTATCTCTGCACCAGCGGAATCACCTGCCGGCGTCGCTGCGCGAACTGGGTCGCAATACTGTCGCGGATCGCGGCCAAGCGGCGGCCGTCGCGGTACAGCAGGTTGTAGCTCTCGAAGGGAATCATCTTGCCGTCCGGCTGGGCGAAGTGGATGCAGGACTTCTTCAGCGCCCGCACGTCCAGCGAGTACGCGTCCATGAACTGCACGATCAGCACGCGGAACACCTTGTCGTAGCGGAGCTCGGACGGTGCGCTCACCAGCGGCAGGCAGCACATCAGCTCCGAAAGACAATTCGTCTGCGATTCCGGCGAATGATTGGTCGAGAACAGCTTGAAGATCTGGTCCTTCACTGCGCCACGCATGGCGTCGTCGCGCTCGAAGACGATGGTGTTGCCGCTGCCCTCGACCAGGGTCTGCGGATCCAGCCAGCGCGTCAGCGGCACCGTTTTGTCCGCCGTCTTGATGGCGTAGGCCATCGCCAGCGTGTCCGGGTTGCAGGGCACCGGCACCACGTCCTGCAGCGTGAACAGGCTGCTCTGCTCGGCGATCTTGCGGCGGATTTCCGAGACCGTGAGGCGGTGCAGGCGCGGATCGAAATCCTCGACGCGGCCGGCGTCCTGGATCGGCTGCAGGGTCACGCCGCGCACGCAGGGCTGCGTCAGCGCAAAGTCGATGATTTCGCCGATCTCGCCGTCGTTCAGGCCTTTCTTGAGCGTGACCACCAGCGTGGTCGAGAGGCCCGCCTCGTTCAGGTTGTCCAGCGCCTGACGGCGGATGCGGCTCAGGTCCGCGCCGCGCAGTTCCTTGTGCACCTCGGCGCGCAGGGAGTCGAACTGCAGGTAGACCTCGATGCCCGGCGCGTAGCCGGCCAGGCGCGCGACAAACGCCTTGTCCTGTGCGAGCACGATGCCGTTCGTGTTGACCATGACATGCTTGATGGGCCTGGCCTTGGCGGCATCGAGGATCTCCCAGAACTGCGGGTGCAGGGTCGGCTCGCCGCCGGACAGCTGCATCACGTCGGCCTCGCCCTCGTTGGCGACCACGGCGTCGAGCATGCGGATCACCTCTTCCAGCGGCTTGTGGCGTTCGCGGTGGGTGCCGCTCTCGGCATAGCACACCGGGCAGTTCAGGTTGCAGTTATCGGTGATCTCGACCACCGACAGGCAGGAGTGCTGCATGTGGTCCGGGCACAGGCCGCAATCGTAGGGGCAGCCGTATTCCATCTTCGTGTTGAACAGCTGCGGCATCTCGGGATGCTTGACGAAGACTTCGCGGCACAGGCGGTAGTACTCGACGTCGTCGCTGACCAGCACGCGCTCGCTGCCGTGGGCGCCGCACCACTTGTCCATGTAAACCTTGCCATCCTTGAAGACGATCTTGGCTTCGACCGGGTGCAGGCAGGTCGAGCAGACCGAGGTGGTGGTGTCGTAGAACAGGTAGGGACGGGTTTTGCGGCTCATTACATTCCTTTGCGGCTGGGCGCCGGGTACTGCTGTTCGGACTGCGCTACCCGACGGCGCAGCTGTTCGGCGTCGCGATGGGCGGTAGCGACCTCCCCTGCCGGCATCGCGGCTTCGGCCTTGGCGATGAAGGCGGCGTCCTGGGTCAGCAGGACCTGGGCCAGCGCCTCGGTGCGCTCCTGCGGCGTCGCCCTTGCCGTCTCGATTGGCCAGTAGATGCGGCGGGCGTCCGGCTCGCCGCAGTGCATGATCGAGCGCGCGTTCCAGACCCGTGCCTCGTCCTCACGGCCGCTGTTTGCAAGTACGTTGCTCACGCGGCGCGCCGGCTGGATCCAGGTGTAGCGGTAGTAGCCCTTGCTGTCAGCCCTGTAGGTGCACGCCTGGGCCGCTGCCCGCTTCAGCCATTCGATGCCGGCTTCGCGGTCCTGGAACCTGGCTTCCACGGCCGGCTGGGGATAGACGGTCTCGAAGCTTCCTTCCACGAGAATCTCTCCCAGGATCGCCTGCGCGGGTCCATGGTTCTTCTTGGCGGCCCCGGACAGCAGGGCAAACACGCGCGCCTGGTCGACCGGCATCGGTTCGCGGAAAGATAGCAGCTCGCGCACCAGCGCCGTCGCTGCCGCGGGATCGCCCGCGTCGGCCAGCGGCGCCAGCCGCGCGATGTTCTTCTGGCGCTCCTGCTCCGCCTCGCGCAGCCGGTTCTTCTGCTGCACGTTCTGGACGATGGCCGTGGTGATGCAGCCGGTACCGCCGACCAGCGCCAGGGCGAGCACCAGCATGCCGGCACGGGTGCGCGACGCTGTCACCGATATCGATGTCATGTTCTTTTCAACTCCATGGTTTGCCTGAGTACGATAGGCAGGTAGCAGGCCAGCGCCAGCACGCAGACCAGCTGGATGCCGGACCAGCCGAACGCGTAGGCATACGGCACCGGCTTGATGCCATCGACCAGCAGGCGCCAGGCCAGGTAGGCCGACAGATACAGCTTGAACGCCAGGCCTTCGTAGGGCGCCAGGCGTGCACGATAGCGCCACAGCAGCGCGCCCATCGCCAGCGCGAACAGCATGTCGTAGACCTGGGTCGGATGGCGCGGCATGCCGTCGCCGAAATCGACGCCCCATGGCAGCGCGGTCGGCGTGCCATAGGTGCCGTCGTGCAGGCCGGCGAGGAAACAGCCGATGCGGCCGATCACGGTGCCGGCCACCAGCGGCAGGATGAACTGGTCGCCGGTCGAGCGCTGGATGCCTGCGAACTTCTTTGCGATCTCGACCCCGAGCAGGCCGCCCAGCAGGCCGCCGACGATGGACTGGCCGGAGGCGATCAGGCGCCAGTCGGACGCGGCGGACTGCCACAAATGCGGCATCTCGATCCAGAACACGAGCTTGTTGCCAATGGCGGCGCCAAGGATGCAGCCAACGACGACGGCGAAGGAGCCCGGCTGCAGCATGGCGGGCTGGCGGGCGCGCCGGCGCTGCCAGCGGTACAGCTGCACGCCGGTGGCCAGGGCCAGCCATTCGAACAACAGGTGAAGCGATTGCGCGGTACCGGCGGAGAAAACGGGTGCGCTCATTCGGCGGGCGGTCCGGGCTTGCGCCAGATGGAGACGATCGCTTTCCAGCACAGCCAGGCGATGCCGAGGCCCATGGCGCCAGGAATGAGGAACAGGAAGCCGTCGCCCGAGTTTCTGCTCGCGCCGCTCAGGAGACCTGCGATGGTGCCGTAGCCGCCGCACAGGCCGAATCCGACCAGGAAGACGCTCAGGATGATGGTGAAGATCGCGCGTCCCAGTGTTCGCATGAGAGATGCCTGATCGGGTCCTTATGTAGTTGTTCGTGATTTAAGCACAACATCCGGACCTGCGCTACCAGTGAATCACTCCGGCGCCAGCAAGGCCAGCGCCTGCTGCCGCGCCGCGCTGCGCAGCGAGCGCCGCAGCGCGGCATCGTCGGTGGTCCGCGCCAGCACCATCCCGCCCACGCACAGCGAGACGATGGCCTGGGCCCGCTGCTCGCCGTCCGGCACACCGGCCAGCGCCGCCGCATACACCGCCGTGAGGTTGCGGATCAGCTGCGTATAAGCCGCCTGCGGCGACAGTCCGGCCCGCGCGACGTCGCCCGGCAGCGCGTACAGCGGACAGTGATGGTCGACGTTGTCGAATACCTCGTCGCACAGGTAGACGTCGAGCAGCATGCGCGCCAGCTGGGCGGGCTCGGGCGGCGGATTGCTGCTCAAGTCGGGCTTGAACGGATTGCAGGTGCTGAAGCTGGCGACGGCCGCCGCGTACAGCTCGTCCTTGCTGCTGAAGTGGTGGTAGAAGCCGCCGCGCGTCAGGCCAGCCTCCGACATCACGCGGTCGATCGACACCTGCTCGAAGCCGTGGCGGTTGAACAGCCTGCGCGCCGCGTGGACGATGCGCTCGCGGGTCTGGGCCTTGTGCTCGCTGCTGTAGGGCATTCTGGTTCCTCCTTGGGCATCATTATCCACCGGCCGATATTATGTTCTTGAACATATTATGCGTCCGCGTATTCTCCTCCCATCCGATCACACCATAAGAAGGAGACGAGATGCTTACCCTGACCACTTTCCGCAGCGTGCCCGAATTTGCCATCGGCTATGTACGCGACCTGCGCGTGCGCTGGGCGCTGGAAGAAGCCGGCCTGCCATACACCGTGCGCGCGCTCGAGTTCCAGGAAGCGGCCACGCCCGCCTACCGCCGCGAGCAGCCCTTCAGCCAGATTCCCGTGCTGCGGGATGGCGACCTGACGCTGTTCGAATCCGGCGCCATCCTGCTGCACCTGGGGGAGCAGCACCCTGCCCTGATGCCGACGGATGCGGCAGCCAGGGCGCGGGTGACGGCATGGATGTTCGCGGCGCTGAACTCGGTCGAGCCCTACCTGGCCAACCTGGTGAACCTGGAAGTGTTCTGCGCCGGCGAACCCTGGACTGCCGGCGCCAGACCTGCGGCGGAAGCGATGGTGCACAAGCGCCTGCGCGACCTCGACGACTGGCTCGATGGCCGGCAATGGCTGGAGGATGATTTCAGCGTGGCCGACATCCTGATGACGTCCGTGCTGCGCCTGGTGGACAGCATGAAGATGGTGGAAGGCTACCCGCGCGTGACGGCGTACCGCGACCGCTGCATGGCGCGCCCGGCCTTCCGGAAGGCGCTGGCGGACCAGGTCGCGCATTTCACGCGCGAGCCGGTGGCCGCCTGAGCCTTCGCCGTCAACGCGGGCCGAGCCGGTAAAAACTCATCATGCAGGCGTAGTCGGCCAGCGGCATCACGCCCAGTTCGCGGCGGTGCGTGTCGACCTCGCGAACGCTGGCTTCGTCCGGCAGGCCGAAGTATTTGCGGCGCATCGCTTCGGGCGGGAACTGGGTGCCGTAGCGCTGCGGCTTGCCTTGCGCCTTCAGGATGCGGTCGGTGAAGCGGGCCAGGTCGCTGGCGTTGAACTCGCCCGCCGCATGGCGCTGCTCGAAGGCCGGCAGCAGCGCGGCCTGGAACTTCGGCGCGCGGTCGGCATGCTGGGTCAGCAGCCAGGCATCGAGCACACCCTGTTCGCCGACCTGGGCCGCGGTGGGCAAGCCCTTGCTCGTGACCAGGCCGTACAGCCATTTGACGTTGTCCTCGTCCACGGCCAGCACCGCCTCGTTGGCCTGGCGGCTCGACAGGTCGGCCAGCATGGCGTTGCGCGCAGCCTGGTCCTTTGCCACGCGGGCCGCCAGTTCCGTGCGCAGGGCCGGATCGGTAAAGGTACGGGCAGCGTCGCGCCGGCTTCTCGCCTCTTCCGTGTCGTCGGGATGCGCCTTGTTCCAGGCCTCTGCGCCCGGGCAGGCCGCCGCCAGGTCATCGCCGGCGAAGGCCGGGACCGCGAACGCGGCGCACAGCAGCGCCGCAAGCGCGGCCCTGCCGGCCCTCATTCCGTCACGCCGTACTGCGCGCGATACGCCGCCACCGCATCCTTGTGCTGCGCCATTGAAGATCGGCCGACAGATAAGTAAACAGGTCGGCCAGGTTGGCGATCGAGATCACCGGAATGCCGTAGTTCTGGCTGACTTCCTGCACCGCCGACAGCGGCGACAGCACGCCGTCCTTGCCGCCGCGTTCCATGCGGTCCAGCGCGATCAGCACGGCGGCCGGCTCGGCGCCGGCGGCGCGGATCATGGCCACCGATTCGCGCACCGAGGTGCCAGCCGAGATCACGTCGTCGATGATCACGACCTTGCCCTTCAGCTGGGCGCCGACGATGGTGCCGCCTTCGCCGTGGTCCTTGGCTTCCTTGCGGTTGTAGGCGAAGGCCGTGTCGCGGCCCTTTGCTGCCAGCGCCACCGCGGTGGCGGAGGCCAGGGTGATGCCCTTGTAGGCCGGGCCGAACAGCATGTCGAATTCGATGCCGGAATCGAGCAGGGTCTGGGCATAGAACTGGGCCAGCTTGCCCAGCGTGGCGCCGTCGTGGAACAGGCCGGCGTTGAAGAAATACGGCGAATTACGGCCGGCCTTGGTGACGAACTGGCCGAACTTCAACACTTCGGCCTCGACGGAAAACGCAATGAATTGCTGGCGCAGATTGTCCACGACTTACCCCTGATCTGTACTGTAAAGCCGCTATTTTAAACTGGGGATGCGTCGGGCCGTCCCGGGCTGGCCGCCACCAGCTCCACCACCAGGTCCGGGTTGACCGGCTTGACCAGGTGGTGCTCGAAGCCGGCCTGGCTGCTCCGCACCTTGTCGGCTTCCTGGCCGTAGCCGGTCAGCGCCACCAGGCGGCAGGGATGGCCGTCCAGCAGGACGCGCATGCGGCGCGCCAGCTCGTAACCATCGAGCACCGGCAGGCCGATGTCGAGCACCGCGAGGTCGGGCAGGAACTCGCGCACCGCCGCCAGCGCGGCGATCGGTTCGTGGAACACCCGCACTTCGTGGCCGTGAGCGCTCAGCAGACGCGCCAGGGTCTCGGCGCCGTCGACGTTGTCGTCGACCAGCATGATGCGGCGGCGGGCAGCGCTTGCAGCCGGCTGCAGCGCCGGCAGGGTAGCAGGCGCGCCGGCGCCGGGCGTGCGCAGCGGCAGCAGGACCACGAATTCGCTGCCCCGGTTCAGGCCTTCGCTGCGTGCCTCGACGCGGCCGCCGTGCAGTTCGACGATGTTCTTGACCAGCGACAGGCCGATACCAAGACCGCCTTCGGCGCGGTCGATGTTGCGTTTCCCCTGGAAGAACAGGTCGAACACCTGGGTGCGCAGTTCCGGCGTCATGCCGACGCCGTCATCCTGCACGCTGATGCGCAGCCAGTCCGCGCCTTCGCGCGCCGCGCGCAGGCGCACGTGGCCGCCCGGCTCGGTGTAGCGCGCCGCGTTGGTGAGCAGGTTCGACACCACCTGCGCGAGCCGCACCGGATCGCCTTCCCAGGACAGGCCCGGTTCGATCTCGACGTCGAGGCTGTGGTGGCGCTTCTCCAGCAGCAGACTGGCCATCTCGATCGCCTTGGACAGCGGCAGGGCAATGTCGACGCGCTCGAATTTCAGGTCGATCTTGCCGCGTGTGACCTTGGAGATGTCCATCAGGTCGTCGACCAGGCGGATCAGGTGGCCGACCTGGCGTTCGATGATCTCGCGCTCGCGCAGGGCGCCCTCCTCGCCGCGCAGGCGCATCAGCTGCAGCGAGGTGACGATCGGCGAGAGCGGGTTGCGCAGCTCGTGGCCGAGCATGGCCAGGAACTCGTCCTTGGCCCGGCTGGCGGCGGTCAGTTCGGCCAGCAGCTCCGAACGTTCGGCATGGGTGCGCTCGATCTGCTGGCGGCTGCGCACGTGCTCGGTAACGTCGACCGCCACCAGGATCACGCCCGGCTCCTCGCCATCGAGCACGGCCAGCGGTTCGAGGCTGAACTTGAGGAAGCGCTCGCGCGGCTGGCCGTCGGCATCGTGAAGGACGATGCGCAGCTCTTCCGCGCGCGCCGTCAATCCGGTGCGGTAGACCTGTTCGAGCAGGTGCTGGGGCTCGCTGTCGCGCAGCTCCGGGAACACCTGCAGAAAGGTCTTGCCTTCGATGCGACTCCGTCCGACCAGCTCGCAATAGCTGCGGTTCGCCAGGCGGAAGGTGAAGTCCGGGCCGGTCAGCAGGGCCGCCGCCACCGGCGCGTTGAGCAGCATGCGGTCGCGCTGGACCAGCGCCATGTCGCGCTCGTGCCGTTCGGTGGCGTCGCGCGTGAAGCAGCGCGTGTAGCGCAGCTCGCCGTTCTCGAAGTGGGCGTTCGAGTGGATCAGCACGTGCTTGATCGAGCCATCCTTGCAGCGCAGGCGCGCCGGCTGGTCGTACAAGGTCTCGCCTCCCGACAGCCGGCACAGGATGTCGCCGATGACGGGTTCGTCGACGTGGAATTCGGCGATGTTGTGGCCGACGTACTCCTCCCAGCGGTAGCCGAGCATCTGCAGTTCGGCCCTGTTGGCCCACAGGATGGTGCCGTCGGCGCCGACCCGGTGCAGGCCTTCGGCCGCGTTCTCGATGAAGTCGCTGAGCTCGCGCTCGTTCTGGCGCAGGACCGCCTCGGTCTCCTTGCGGCGTGCCACTTCGGCCTCCAGCGCCAGGACCTTCTGCTCCAGCTTGATCAGCCGGACATCGGCATCGGCGTCGGCATTGCCTTCGGCCGGCAGCGCCATCGCGGCGTCCGCGCAGGCATGCTGGTGCTCGGCGCAGACCCGCTGGAAGGCGTTGGCCATTTTGGTGGAGGGGAACAGGCTCCAGGGATAGGCGCAGAACAGGGAAAAGTCGATCCGGTGCACCAGCTCGTTCCACAGCCGCTCGAGCTGCAGCGCGCCCTCGTACTGGCCGCGCGCGCACAGCAGCGCCACCATTTCGCCAAAGGCATGCAGGCGCATGCCGCCGGCGCAGGCCCGCATCACGGCATCGCCGACCACCGCATCGAAGCGCTGCCGGTCGGGCTGGCCATCGACCATGAAGGCGGCCAGCGCCGTTTCGGCATCCATCCAGATCAGCTGTTCCGGCTGCGGGTCGGGGCGGCCTTGCGCATGGGCGAGCGCATCGATGCGCCGGCGCAGCGCCTCACGGTGCGCCGCGGTGGCGATCACGATCCCCTTGCCCCTGGCGCCGAGCGATTGGTCGACGAAAGCCGCCACTTCATCAAGCAGCATGTCATCGTTGTCGTAGAAGCGGACGAAATGGCCTGTCTTGCCGTGTTTGCCGGACAGAATGTCGTCGGTCTTGATGAGCACGTGGACTCCTGTGCATTCAAAGAAAAAGCCCGTAGGAAATGAGCGTAACGCGAAAGTTTAACACGGCGTAACACAACGGTTCACAATTCAGGCCACCCATGTAGTCATCCGAACACAGTTACTGAAAGTATATCCGGAGAGCAATATGTTGAGGGTGGTCAAAACGCGCTACACTCTCCACCCTGTACTTCACCGCCCTGCCCTTTTTCGACCATGCCACGAATCATCTCCGCGAACCTCAACGGAATCCGCTCCGCCCACAAGAAGGGCTTCTTCAACTGGATGGCCACCCAGGACGCCGACTTCATCTGCGTCCAGGAACTGAAAGCCCAGCAAGCCGACATGACCGAGGAATTCCTCGCGCCGCACGGCTACCACGGTCATTTCCACTATGCCGAAAAGAAGGGCTATTCGGGCACCGGCGTGTACAGCCGCGCGAAGCCGGAAGCCGCGAAGATCGGCTTCGGCTGCCTCGAATTCGACAACGAAGGCCGCTACACGCGTGTCGACTGCGGCGACCTGACCGTGATTTCGGTCTACTGCCCGTCGGGCTCCTCGTCGCCGGAGCGCCAGGAAGCCAAGTTCCGCTTCATGGAGGTGTTCCTGCCGCACCTGCAGGAATTGAAAGCCGAAGGCCGCGAAGTCGTCGTCTGCGGCGACTGGAACATCGCGCACAAGGAAATCGACCTCAAGAACTGGAAGAGCAACCAGAAAAACTCGGGCTTCCTGCCGGAGGAGCGCGCCTGGATGACCCGCATCTTCGACGAGCTGGGCCTGGTGGACGTGCACCGCGTGGTCGCGCCCGACGCGGCCGACTACACCTGGTGGAGCAACCGCGGCCAGGCCTGGGCCAAGAACGTGGGATGGCGCATCGACTACCACGTCGCCACCCCGGGCATCGCCGCCAAGGCGCATGCCGTCTCGATCTACAAGGACGAACGCTTCTCCGATCACGCCCCGCTGATCATCGACTACGCGCTGTAATCCAGCCGCACACCCATCCCGCATGGTCGAAGCCCCCCTCGTCTGGGGGATTCGGCCATTTCTTGTAGCAAAAACGTCATTCCCGCGCAATTCTCGCGTTGCGGCAGCGCATTTTGTTGTTATGATCTGTTCGCTAAGCTTGCTTGGTGGAATTTTTTATTTCCGTAACATTATCATTATCGCCACACGCGCGAACGACCATGCCCACGACAACTGCCACCGCCACGCCGATTCTGCTGTCCTACACCACCACCCTGGGTGAGGGCGGGACCACCATCGACCTCGTGTTCGACACCGCGATGGCGGCCGGCAGCGGCACGATCATCATCACCGACGGCGCGATCCAGACCGTCATCGACCGCGCCACCGGCCAGCCGACGATGCGCGTGGTGGGCGCCAACGATACCCATACCGTGTCGGCGTCCAGCGTCGTTATCGATCGCACCGACAGCACCCATGTCAAGCTGAACGTCCCCGGCCTGCTGCCCGGCCACCAGTACAGCATCGTGATGGCGTCCGGCGTGCTGGTCTCGAGCGATCACGTGGCCTTCGGCGGCATCCGCTCGACTTCGCAGCTGCAGTTCACGGCGCCGGGGACCATCGACCACGAAGGCCCCACTTTCGTGTCTGCCACTGCCGACGCCAGCCTGCTCAAGATGGATGGCAGCCTGAAGGTCACCCTCACCTTCTCGGAAACCGTGAGCGAGTTGACGGCCGACGCCCTGCACGCGCCCAACGCCACCGTGAGTTCGCTCGTGGCGAGCGGCGACGGCCATACCTGGATCGCCACGCTGGTGCCTTCCGGCGCCTTTGAACAGACCAGCAATGCCCTTACCATCGACATGAGCAAGGTGCATGACACCGTCGGCAATGCCGGCAGCGGCGTCAGCAACGCGCTCACCTATGCGGTCGATACCCGCGCGCCCACCGGCGTCTCGATCGCCTTCGACGGCGCCCTGCTGAAGGCTGGCGGCAGCGTCGGCGTCACTTTCACGTTCTCGGAAGCGGTGAAGAACTTTACGGCAGCGGCCATCTCCGCGCCGCACGCGGCCATCGGCAACCTGGTCAGCACTGACGACGGCCACACCTGGACCGCGACCCTGAGCGCGCTCGATCCGAACACCTCGAGCGGCAACAAGCTCACCGTCGACATGAGCAAGCTGCAGGACCTGAACGGCAATGCCGGCAGCGGCAGCTTCGTCTCGGGCGGCAGCTATGCGATCGACACGGTGGGCCCGGAAGCGCCGACCATCCATCTGAGCGGCGAATCGGTCTCGGCCAACGAAGCTGTGGAAGTGCGCGTCACCTTCAAGGAAAAGGTCAGCCTGGACGACGGCGCGATCCTGACGCCCAACGCCAGCCTGCAGGGCCTGCACAGCGACGACGGCGGCCTGACCTGGCTGGGCATGCTGCGCCCGGGCACCCCGGCCGAAGCCAGCGACAATATTGTCAGCATCGACATGAGCAAGGTGCATGACGTGGCCGGCAATGCGGGCAGCGGCAGCGTGCCCTCGAGCGCTTCCTACGACGTCGACAGCCTTGGCCCGACCGCCAGCATCACGCTGGACGGCACGAATCTGCGCTACGGCGCCCGCATTGTGGCCACCGTCACCCTGTCCGACTACGTCGACTTTGAAGCGCTGAAAGCGGCCCTGTCGACGCCAAACGCAAGGATCGACGACTGGTACCAGACCGAGGATGGCTCGGGCACAAGCTGGAAGCTGATCCTGGTTTCCGACGGCAACGCGGTCTCCGCCAGCAATGTGCTGAGCCTGGACCTGAGCAAGCTGCACGATGCACACGGCAATACCGGCACCGGCAGCGCCGTTTCGCCGGTGTATGCAGCCGACAATGCGGTCAGCACCTATGTCGAGCCGGATATCCGCATTGTGGAATCCGGGAGTGACCATTGGGACTACCTCACCAACGAGGCTGACCAATCCTTCGGTTTCACGGTGTCGGGCCACCCCGGTTACGGCCAGAATATCGAGATTTCGATCGACGGCCACGTCGTGAAGAGCGATGGTCTGCCCGGCGAAGACTATTCCTACTTTTACCAAGACGACAGCACGACGCATTTCACCGATGGCGTGCACTTCATCAGCGCGCGCATCATCGACGACGCCGGCCATGGCAGCGCCATGTTTACCCAGGAATTCACGGTCGACACCGTCGGCCCGACCCTCGAGCATTGGCCCACCAGCGGCATCACGCTCGGCGCGCCCAATGCGCTGGAGCTGAAATTCAAGGAGGCCCTCGACCTGTCGGGAGAAGCCATACCGTCCATCATTTTCATCGATGACTCCGATGGCCAGCAAATCAGGGTGGAAATCAACGCCAGCTTCCTGTCCGAAGACGGCAAGACCCTGACCATCCGCGCCGACCAGCACCATCTGCAGGCTGGCAGGGACTACCATTTCTCCCTGGGCGACCTGCATGACCGGGCCGGCAACGAAGCGAATGCGACGCCGATCAGCCTGCACGTCGTCAGCGATGACCTGCAAATCCCCACCGCGATCGCCGTCGACGCCAACGTCTGGCCGGGCATGTATGGCATCGGCACCAAGATCGAGATTGCCGTCGCCTTCGACGAAGCCGTCAAGCTTGCCGGCAGCGGCCAGCCCTCGCTTATCCTGAACAACGGCGGCGTGGCGGTCTTCCATGCACTCAGCGCGGACAAGCAGACCATGTACTTCACGTATACGGTCGGCGCCACCAGCACCGAACGCGACATCGGCGACCTCCAGCTGAACGGCAGCGCGGGCCTGGTCGGCCACGTCAGCGACCTCGCCGGCAACATGCTCGACCTGGCGCACATCAACTTCTCTTCGCTCGGCCACGCCGGTGGCTATGGCGGCCCGATCCAGATCGATCCGGAAGCCTCGCCGGCACCGCACACGCCCACCCTGGCTGCCGCCGGCGATACCGGCACGGTCGGCGACGGCCTGACGAACCTGGTCAAGCCCACGCTGAGCGGCGACGGCACCGCCAGCTTCGCGACGGTCAAGCTCTACGAGGGCAGCACCCTGCTGGCCGAGACCAACAGCGATACCGACGGCAAGTGGACCATGGATGCCGCCAGCTGGAAGTACGGCCAGCTGAGCGACGGTTCGCACACCCTGGTGGTCCGGCAGTACGACGGCGCCAACAACGAAAGCGTCGCCTCGGGCGCCCTCACGATTTCCGTGGATAGGGTCGCGCCGAACAAGGGCGGCACGCCGGTCCTGGCCACTGCCAGCGACACCGGCGCCTCCGACCACGACGGCCTGACCGGCGACACGACGCCGACCCTGAGCGGCGTGGCGGCGGAGGCCGGCGGCAAGGTCGAGCTCTACCTCAACGACGGCACGACCGCGCTGACCAGTGTGGATGTCGGCGCGGGCGGCGCCTGGTCGCTCACCGTACCGGAGAGCCTGGCGCTGGCCGATGGCGTCTACAACTTCACCGTCAAGCAGGTCGATGCGGCTGGCAACCGCGGCGTCAGCTCGGATGCGCTGAGCATCACGGTCGACAAGTCGGCGCCGACCTCACTGGCCAAGCCTGTGCTGGCAGCCGCCAGCGACAGCGGCAAGTTCAACGATGACGGTATCACCAAGATCAAAACCCCGACCATCAACGGCAGTGCGGCCGAGGCCGGTGCCACGATCAAGCTGTACGAGGGCGATACCCTCCTCGGCACCACCACCGCCGACGCCGGCGGCAACTGGTCCTACACGATTGGCAGCCAGGGTGGCTATCTCGCCTCCTTCGCCGATGGCGTGCACACGCTGACGGCGAAACAGGCCGACGGCTCCGGCAACGTCAGCGCGATCTCGACGTCGCTGTCGGTGACGATCGACACGGCGGGACCGACGATCATGTCGGCGAAAATCGACTGGAAGGACTTGAAGCATTGGTTCAAGATCGAATTCAACGAACGCATCGTGTTTGCCACGGATAAGGCGGTCGACGTTCTGGACCTCGGCGGTATCGAGCAATCCCACCACGCGGGCAATGCAATGACCAACTGGGAAATCGATACCAACGATCTCGGCGTGGCGAGCGTGCTGGAACTCAACCTCGGCAGCCTGTTCGGCCTGTATCAGCTGAAGGGCGACGGCGCCATCCTGGACCTTGCCGGCAACGCTGCCATCATCGGCATCCCCAGCTTCAACATTCCGGGCATCCCGTCCTGATCCAGCGGCCCTGCTTCGTCAGGGCCAGTCCAGTTCCCGCTCGCTGGCGAAGCTGCGCGCTTCACCGGTGAGCGGATCCTCGAACGCGATCGAGCGCGCCAGCAGTTGCAGCGGGCTCGAGAAGTCATCCCCCTTGCACGGCAGCGCCACCGGATAAAAGGCGTCGTTCAGGATCGGCACGCCCAGCGAGGCCATGTGCAGGCGCAGCTGGTGCTTGCGGCCCGTGTGCGGGTGCAGGCGGTAGCGCGCGAGATCGCCGCGGCGCTCGGCCAGTTCGACCAGGGTCTCCGAATTCGGCTCGCCCTCCTCTTCCTTCATCACGAAGAACTTCTCGCCATCGACCATGCGGCTGCGGTAGGTGAAGGGGAAGTCGCGGTTCGCCAGGAAAGGCGCCAGCGCCTCGTAGGTCTTCCGAATCACCCGCTTCTGGAACATCGACTGGTAGGTGCCGCGGGTCTCAATGTTGTGCGAGAAGATCACGACGCCGGCCGTCTCGCGGTCGAGCCGGTGGATCGGCGTCAGGTGCGGCAATTCCAGCTTGCGTTTCAGGCGCACGAGCAGGGTCTCGCGCAGGAAGCGCCCGGTCGGGATCATCGGCAGGAAGTGCGGCTTGTCGACCACCAGCAGGTGCTCGTCCTGGAACAGGATTTTTTCCTCGAACGGGATAGGCGTTTCTTCTTCGAGCTCCCGGTAATACCAGATGCGCATGCCCTGGCGCACGTGGCTGTCGGCGTGCAGGCGCTCGCCCTTCGCATCGACCACGTCGCCGCGCGCCAGGCGGTCAAGCCAGGGCGGGCCGGCAACTTCCGCAAAGCGCTCTTCGAGGAAGGCCAGCATGCCGCCGGGACGGGTCTCGGTGATCCACAGGTAGCTGGGCGCGACGCCGTTGCGCACCGGCAGTGGAACATGTGCATTGGCTTCGGCCTGGTGGCCTTTTCTAACGAATCGCGACATTGCTACGGTAAGGAGGGAGACGGTCGACCGAAGTACCTTTACTGCGCGCGTACAGCGGCAGCAGGACGTTCATGTGGTCCTGGATCTGCTTGATGCGGTGTTCGCCGCCCGGGTGGGTCGACAACAGTTCGATCGGCGCGCCGCCCTGGTCCAGGGCCGCCATCTTGTTCCACAGGGCGATGCCGGCGCGCGGGTCGTAGCCGGCGCGGGCGGCGATGTCGAGCCCGACCAGGTCGGCTTCGCGTTCCTCGTCGCGCGAGAACTTCAGCACGGCCACCTTGCCGAGACCATTCGCGATGCCGCGCACGTCGTAGCCGAGCCAGGCGGAGGCGAGCGCGCCGCCGATGCCGGCGAACAGGCCGGTCGCCGTCGCCTTGCTCTGGCGGTCGCGCCCGTGCTCGCGCAGGGCGTGCGCGATCTCGTGGCCCATCACGGCGGCAATCTCGTCGTCGGTGAGCTTGAGCTTGTCGATGATGCCGGTGAAGAAAGCGATGCGTCCTCCGGGCATGCAGAAGGCGTTCACCTGGTTCGATTGCAGCAGGTTGACCTGCCACTTCCACTGCTGGGCGGCCGAATTCCAGCGCGCTGTGTACGGAATGATGCGCTGGGCGATCGCGCGCAGGCGCTTGACCCGCGGGTC
>Ga0065165_1002096_pt1 | contig 18245 bp, 15 predicted proteins | sample AraplaMF_Cvi_mMF_FD_63813 | JGI IMG/M metagenome (GOLD analysis project Ga0065165, IMG submission 63813) | Arabidopsis root microbial communities from the University of North Carolina, USA - plate scrape MF_Cvi_mMF (version 2) (version 3) | ecosystem: Host-associated > Plants > Roots >...
GATGCCGCCGACGATCCCGCCGATCACCGCGCCGCCGACGTTCGGGTCGCCGCGCTCGTTCTTCACGACCTGCTCGCGCTCGACCCAGCAGCGCTGCGTCGGCGCGGCATAGACCGCGTGCACCGCCGTCACCGGGGCTTCGAAGATGCGCTCCTGCGGGCGGCGGCGCCAGTCGTAGACCGGGGCCGGCGGCGGCGCGTAGCGGCCTTCGTCATAGCGGGCCGCGGGGTGCAGCGCGCGCACCGACGACAGCCGGTCGTTCAGGCCCATCGAGCGCAGGTCGGGGTAGCGCCCGGGGCGCAGGATCACGCAGCGGCCGCTGAAGTCGGCGTGTTCGCAGGCCTCCCAGCGCTCACCGAGCACGATGACCGACGACGCGCGGTCGTTGAAGCCGAAGCGGTCGAAGTTGACGACGTCGCGCTCGGTGCTGAACGCGCGGCCCTGGAAGCCCTCGCGTTCGAAGAAGGTGATCTGCCCGTCCATCGGCGGCGGCGCGTAGCGGCCTTCGTCATGGCGGCGGTCGCGATCGACCGGGCGGGCCGACGACAGCTTGTCGTTCATGCGCATCGCGCCGAGCGACGCATAGCTGCCGGGGCGCAGGATGAAGCACTGGCCGCCGTATTCGACGTGCTCGCAGACCTCCCACGGCTCGCCGCGCACCACGACCGACGAGACGCGGTCGTTGAAGCCAATGCGGGTGAAATCGTTCAACGGATCGCGGGCGGCGAAGCTGCGCCCGCCGAAGTTGTCGTGCTCGTAGAAGGTGGCCTCGGCCGACGCGGCGCCGGCCCCGGCCAGCGCACACAGCGCGAGGAAGAACTTCAAGACAGCTTTCATGGAGATTTCATCCTTGGTGGTCGGCATGTGGTGTTCACAACGCAGCCGGCGCGACATCCGACGACCGCGGCGAGGCGCGACAAGCCGTGCTTTACATCCTGACACGCAAGCGGCCGTCCATCCGGAACCGGTGTGCGAGGCCCACCGGGTTGACGGCCTCGTCGCGGTACAGGCGAAAGGCCACGTACTGCTCCGACGGCGCGAGCCAGCGCTCCTTCTGCGCATCGAGCAGGCGCCAGCTGCCGTCCAGGTAGAGCTCGGCCCAGTTGTGATACTCCTCGGCGCGCGGCGCGGCACTGCCTTCGGTGACGTAGCCGCCCACCATGCGCGCCGGAATGCCGTTCGCGCGCGCCAGCGCCACCGCGAGGAAGGCGTATTCGGTGCAATCGCCGCGCCCCTGGCGCAAGGCCTGCAGCGCCCCCAGGTCGTCGGCGACGTAGCCGGCGTATTGCAGGCGGGTGCGCACCGATTCGTAGATCGCCTGTGCGGTCTCGATGGCCGTCGCGCGCTTCAGCGCGAGCGCGGCCTCGCGGATGCGCGCATCGTCGACCTCGATGTAGCGCTCGGACCGCAGCCACGGGCGCGGGTCGTCCAGCGCAGACGGCAGCGGCGCACGGCGCATCGCCACCTCGAAGCCGAGCGCCAGCACCTTGGTCCCCCAGGGCGCCACCGGCGGCAGCGCCAGCTTCAGCAGCGTGTGGCCGAGCGGGTCTCCCACCTGCTCGTGCGCCAGCGCGCAGGTCACGCGCAGCAGTTTCTGCGCCGGGCCGTCGGCCAGCGGCGCGTACAGCCACAGCACCTGGTCCTGCAGCACATCGCCACCCGGGTTGGTCAGCGTGATCGCGAAGCGCAGTTGCCGCTCGAGCGCCGGCTCGGCAGCGAGGGCGCGCGCCGGCACCGCGGCGGCGAGCCACGCCAGCACCGCGCGGCGGGACGCGCTCACAGTCCGCACGCCGGCTGCTTCGGCCCGCGCGCCTGGGCGGTCCACACCTGCTGCTGCTGCTTCATCTGCTTCGCGTACGCGTCGGCACCGTCGGCGTACACCAGCAGCGGCAACGGGGCCAGCGCGTTGCGCAAGGCCAGCAGGTCGCCGACCGGCATCTCCGGCGGCGCCACCAGCACGACGGCCGCGACGGCACGGTCTCTCGTCGTCTTGCGCTGTGTCGCCAATGCCTTCCGGACGGTCGCCACGCCCGCATCGGCGATCACCTGCACCTGGGGCAACGCGGCCTGCAGGCGCGCCTGGTCCGGCACGGCCAGCACCAGGTTGGCGTCGAAGTGACTTTCCAGCCACAACTGCGGCGCACTGAGTCGCGGCACCTCGTCGGCCAGCGCGTTGCGCGACAGCACCGGCCGCCCGGCGGCCCGCCAGGCCGGCATGCCGCCCTGCAGCACGCGCACGTCGCGAAAGCCCTGCGTCTTCAGCCTCGCGCAGGCCACGTACAACTCGCGCTCGGCCCGTCCATCGCCCATCAGCACCAGCGTCTTTCCCTTCAGGAACGGCTTGCCGGACAGCTGGTCGGCACTCAGCTGCAGCGCGCCGTCGACGGTCGCCAGTTCGCGTTCGGGGCTGCTGCGCACGTCGAGCAGCAGGGGCTGCCCCTGCCCGGCCAGGCGAGCCCACTGGTCGACGCCGAGGCGGCACGCCAGGTCGGGTTTCGGTTCAGCCGCGCCGCGCCATGCATCGCCCGGCCCGGTGAAATCGTCGCGGCGGCAGACACCGGTGGACGGCGCGACGTTCTTCAGCGCGTCGGGCAGCACCGAGCCCGGGCGCACCGTCTGCGGCAGCGCCGACCCGGCGGCCAGCAGCAACGCGATCGCGACCCAGCGCGTCATGGCGCACTCGCCCCGGGGAAGGGCGCCGATGCCGCAGGGGCCGCGCTGGCCGCGTCGGCCGGTGCGCCGGCAGCACCGTCTGCGCGCAGCAACAGATCCGCCGGGTAGGTGAAGACCCAGTCGCTGTACTTCTGCTTGCCGCGAAATGCCATGTCGTCCGCGTCGAAGTGGTCCTGCTTGATCGGTTGCCGCTGCGACAGCGAGTACACGCCGACGATGCGCCCGCCCACGCGCATCAGTCCCCACTCGGGCCGGCCCGTCATCGGGTCCACGAACACCTTGCGCAGGTAGCGGCGCAGGCCCGGGCTGCGCTTGTCGCGCAGCAGGTCGTCCAGCTCGGCGGGGTACTCGCGCCGCCCGCCCGCGAGCTGCGTCTCGTGGTAGCGGCCGATGGCGCGCCGGAACTGCTGGCCGATGCCCAGCAGCTCGCGCTCCTTGTCGCGCTGCACCGCGGTGCTGTAGACCTCGGCAGCCGCGGTCAGCCCGATGCCGAGGAACGCCACCGCCAGCAGCACCCACAGGTAGGCGAAGCCATCGAGTCGGCGGGCCCTAGAGCGTCTCATACGGCCTGCCATCGTGCGCCGCACCGGCGGCACCGCTCTTCACGTCGGCGATGCCGGTCTGTTCGCTGTCCTTGGGCGGCACCAGGATCCAGCTGCGATCCGAATCGGTCACCGGGTCGGTCGGCACCGCACGCAGGTATTTCTGGTCGACCAGATCCTGCAGCGTCTCGGGGTAGCGGCCTTTGTCGGCGTAGTACTTGTCGAGCGTGGTGCGCAGCACCTGCAGGTTCTCCTTCAGCACCACGTCCTTCGACTTGTCGAGCGAGCCGAAGTAGCGTGGCAGCGCGATCGCCAGCAGCAGCGCGACGATCGCCATCACGACCAGCATCTCGATCAGCGTGAAGCCGCGGCGCATGGGGGTCACCATTGCTCGTACGGCACGCCGTTCAGGCCCTGCCGCGTCGATCTGGAATGCACGTCGAACACGTCCTCGCCCTCGGCCGGATCGTCCGGTGGCGAGGCATAGCTGCGCAGCGCCCAGGTCTCGGCCGGCTTCAGCGAGGCGTCGGCCGCCATCGGGTCGCGCGGCAGCGCGCGCAGGAAGTAGATGTTCTGCTTCGTCGGGCTGCGCTGGTCGGGCACGCCGTCGACCAGGTCGTCCAGCGTCTTCGGATAGCCGCTTTCGCCCAGCTTCTGCACCAGCCGGCCCTGGTCGGACGCGCGCTTGTAGGCATCCAGCGCCTCGCGGATCTGCAGCAGCGCGCTGCGCAGCTCGCGCTCCTTGTCGCGCTGCACCGCGACCTGCGCCATCGGCACGGCCACCATCACCAGCACGCCCATGATGGCCAGCGTCATCATCAGCTCGACGAAGGTGAAGCCGGCGGCGCGCCTGCGGGTCACGGCAGCACCTTCACCAGTTGCTCCGGGGGAAGCGCCAGCGGCATGGCCGGGGCCGGTTCGGGCGTGGCCGACAGCAGCTGCAGCTTGCCGCTGCCGGCCTTCAGCGCCTTGAAGGACACCAGCAGCACGTTGCCCGAGCCGTTGACGCCGGCATCGCTGCCGGACGGGTTCTGGCGAACCATCGACACGAAGAGCTTGCCCTGCGCAGGATCGGAGCGCTGGTTGAACAGCGTCGCGCCGCCGGCCTGCTTGAAGAAATCGCCCTCCTGCGCCTGCACCAGCTGCAACAGCTGCGGGTCGAAGCCGAGCAGCAGCGGCAGCCCGCGCAGCGGCCCCTGGCTCGACAGCCGCAGCACCGCGGTGAACTGCTCGCCGACCTTGACCTGCGCCGGCAGCTGCCAGCTCAGCGAGACGGCGCCGGGCACGGTGGCGGCCGGGGGCGGCGCGGCAGCCACGGCGGCCACCGCCGGCGCCGCGCCCGGCGGCGCTGGTGTCGCCCCCGCGGCCGGCACCGGCTGGCCCACCCGCGGCACCGCCGCCGCGGCCGCCTTCTCGGGCTCCACCGCCTCGAGCCGCAACGACGGCGCGCCGATGCTGCTCTCGGTCCCCGAATCGAACTCGGCGGAGACCAGGTCGGGCCGGCGGATCGAGCGCACGATGTGCGGCGTGATCGACAGCAGCACCTCGCTGCGCTGCTTGTCGTCCTTCTGGCTGCCGAACAGCCGCCCCAGCACCGGCAACTCGCCGAGCGCCGGCACCTTGTTGGCGGTGGATCGATCCTCGTCGTTGATCAGTCCGGCCAGGATCTGGGTCTCGCCGTCCTTCAGCCGCAGCACGGTGTTGGCACCGCGCGTGCCGATCTGGTACGACAGCGATCCCGACTTGCTCAGCACCTCGCGCACCAGGCTCGAGACCTCGAGGTTCACCTTGATCGCCACCTCCTCGTCGAGGTAGATGGTGGGCTCGACCTCCAGCTTCAGGCCGACGTCGACGTAGTTCACCGACTCCGACACGAAGCCGGTCGAGGTGGAGGTGGTGGTGATCACCGGCACGCGATCGCCAATCAGGATCTTCGCCTTCTCCTTGTTGCGCACGCGGATGCGCGGGTTGGCGAGGATGTTCCCGTCGGTGTCCTCCTTGCGCGCGTTGATCAGCATGCTGCCGACCGAGGCCTGGATGGTGTTGCGGTTGATGTTGCGCAACTCGTTGAGCGTCCACGGCTCGGTGGCCATGTTCAGCGGCGACAGCGTCAGCTGGCTCGGCCACTGCACGCCGAGCTCGAGCAGCCGGGTGCGCTTGACCTCGAGCACCTCGACGTCGAGCATCACCTCCGGGTCGCTCAGGTCCTGCAGCGCCACGATGCGCTCGGCCATGCGGATCGCCTCGGGCGTGTCGCGCATCATGATGATGCCCAGCCGCTCGTCGATCACCAGGTCCTTGGTCTTCACCAGCGTCTTGATCGCGCCCGACACCGCCTTCACGTCGGCATTGGTCAGGTAGAAGCTGCGCACCGCGAGCGTCTGGTAGTCCTTCAGCTTCTGCGGCGTGCTCGGGTAGATCAGCAGCGCGTTGTCGCTCAGCACCTTCTGCTCCAGCTGGTTGGTCACCAGCAGCAGGCGCACCGCGTCCTCGATCGAGGTGTTCTTCACCAGGATGCTGGCCTTCAGGTCGGGGCGGAGGTCCTTGTCGAACAGGAAGTTCAGGCCCGACACCTTGGCGATCACGTCGAACACCGACTTCAGCGGCGCGTCGCGGAACTCCAGCGTGATCGGCTTGCGGTAGGCCGCGGCGAGGCGCGTCTCGGGCTTGACCTGCCTGCCGCGCGCCTCGTCGACGCGCGCCTTCAGGTTCAGCGCATCCTTCTGGTTGGGGTTCTCGGCCAGCACCGGCCGGATCTTCTCGAGCGCGAGGTCCAGGTCGGCCGCCGCGCCCTTCTTCAGCAGCACCTCGCCTTCGACGACGGCCTGGCGGTGGCGGCGTTCGGTCAGCAGCGCGTCCAGGCCCTGGCGCGCCATCGCGTTGTCGGGCTCGATGGCCTGCACCTGGCGGTAGGCTTTCTCGGCATCGGTGAGCCGACCCTCGCGGCGCGCCGCCTCGCCGGCCAGCACCTGGCGGTTGACAAGCGACGCGCGCTGCGTCGCGAGGCCGATGCGGTATTCGGCGTTGGCAGGTTCCAGCCGCACCGCCTCCTGCAACTTGGCCAGGCCCTCGGTCGTCTTGCCGGCGGCCAGCAACGCGTTGCCGTCGCGGTAGGCCTGCGGCGCCGCGCAGCCGCTCAGCAGCAGCACCAGCACCAGCAACGCCGCCCGTGGATCAAACCATCTCATCTCGTGTCTCTCGGTTCGCTTCCCCCGACGTCCAGGGTCTGCTTCTGGTTCAGCGGCGTGTAGACCAGCGTCAGCGTACCGCCCTGCAGGCTTTCCACCTTGTAGTTCTGGGCCACGGTGTCGCCGACGCGCACGACCAGGTTCTGGTCGTTGTATTGCAGGAACACCGCGAGTTCGCCGGCGTCGTCGTAGCGACCGAGCACGCGGAACGGCAGCGGCGGCGCCTGCGGCGGCGGTGGCGGAGGCGGTGGTGTCACGGCCACCGGCGCGGCGACGACGGGTGCCGGCGGCGGCGTCCAGCGCGTCGCGCCGAAGATCGTGTCGGTCTCGCCCGGTGCCCCGGCGCCTTCACGGGGACGGATGCGCAGCACCTCGGCGTTGCGCGACGCGGCGGCCCGCACCGGCGCAGGCGAAGACGCCGCGGCAGCCGGCGCGCGCGCTGCGGCCGTGCGCGTGCGCTCGGCCAGCTCGACGCCACCGCTGGCCGGCGCCGGCGCGAACCAGGCGGCCAGCAGCGTCGACCCCAGGCCCAGGCCGAGCAGGCTGCGCGTGAGAACGGGCTTCATCGCACCGGCTCCGGCAGGCGCGTCAGCAGCACCCATTGCAAGCGCACCTCGACGTCGGTCGACTCGATGCGTGCGCGCTTGAACTGCACGCTCTCCAGCGCCAGCGTCTTGTGCGACTGCAAGGCCGATTGCATCAGCTTCAGCACCGTCGGCGCATCGCCCTTCACCGGCAGGCTCATGCGGTAGCGCATGAAACCGCCCTGCAGGTCGGGTTGCGCGCGGTAGTCGCCGCGCGCCAGCACGAGGCGCAGGTCCTCGGCCTCGTTCAGCAGGTCCTGCACGACCGTCGGGATGTCGTCGTGCGGCAGCAGGTAGTCGTCGAACGCCTTCAGGCGCGCGCGACCGTCGCGCTCGCCGGGGACGACCGGCGCCGCCGGTTCAGCGGCGCGTCGGGCCAGGCGTTCGGCCAGCTGGGCCTGCGCCTGTTGCGCGGCAACGCCCTGCTGCCGGCCGACGACCGCCGCGGCGATGCCGAGAACGGCCGCCAGCACCGGCACGATGCCCAGGCGCCCACCGTGCCGCATGAAGGCACGCACGATGCGGCGCAGCTCCCAGGCCAGCATCGCACCGACGAGGCTCAGTCGTTCCATGCGGCCTCCAGCGTGAAGCGATAAGGCCGCTCGGGCGTCGTGTCGTCGATCTCGTGGCGCGTGAGGTAGGCGCCGGTGAACGGTTTGCGCGACGACACGAAGGCGACGTAGCGCGCCATCTCGGCGCCGGTGCGGGCTTCGCCGGTGATCTTGATGCCGGCACCCGCACCTGCATTCGCACCGGGCGCCGCACCGAGCACGTCGACACCGAGCACCGCAACGCGGATGTCGCGCGGCGGCTGCAGCGCCTGCAGCAGCGCCGACACCGGCAGGTTCATCTCGCGGATCGCGGCATTCACCGCCGGCACCCGCGCCTGTTCGTCCCGGCTGAGCGCGGCCGGCACCGCCGGCACGCTGCGCACTTGTGCCGCATCCAGTTGGTGCTGCAAGCCGTTGACGCGCTGCACCGCCTGCCAAGCCTGCAGCGACAGGCCGCCGGCCACCAGCAGCATCGCGGCCGCCACGGCCCAGCGCAGCCGCGTGACCGGTGCCTCGGGCGGCACGGCGTCGATGGCCAGGCGCTGCGTCGCGGCCAGCCCCGCCAGCTGGAGCGCGCGCGACATGGCGCGCGCCTGCAGAGGCAGGTCGACGGGGTTCAGCCCGGCCACCGCCTGGGCGGGCGATTCGGGTGCCGGCGCCAGGTCCAGCACCGCGAGTTCGGTGACCGCGGCCAGACGCGGATCGCGCAGGCGCACGCGCTGCCACAGGCCTTCCAACTCCGCCACGCCGCCTTCGCGCAACGTGACGTCCGCCAACCGCCATGCGCCTTGTGCCAGCACCACCTGGCCCTGGTCGAGCACCGCCAGCGCTGCGCGGCCGCGCGGCGCCACCGTCCACGCGGTCACGCTGGTCGGCAGCACCGACGCGAGGCGTGCCCGGCTGCGCCCGGCCAGCGCGCGCAGCGCATCGAGCAGCAGCGCCGGATAGGCCACCGCGAGCCGCGGCTGCGCAAAGGCTGCATCGTCGAGCCGCAGCGTGTCGGGGGCCTGCACCTCGTGCCCGGCCTGCAGCAACTGGCCGCGCGCGAACGCCTCGGCCCGGCCGGCATCCTGCAGCGCCGCGCTCCACGGCACCGACGCGACCGCCAGCCACTTGTCGGCGACCACGGCACGCAACCGGGCCGCACCGGTCTCCACCTGCACGCGCTCCAGCGCGGCACACACGCCCGCCAGCGTCGCGTCGGCCCCCACCGGGGCGATCGACAGCGCCGACGCGCTGTCGGGCACCCACTGCCCGCGCGCCATCACGCCCCATTCGACGCGCAGCGCGCCGATCGCGACCACCAACGTGGCATCAGCCGGCGACACGGGCCACCTCCTCGAGCGTGGTCTCGCCGCGCGCCACCCATTGCCACGCCGCCTGCTGCAAGGGCTGCAGCCCGGCCTGCGCGGCGCGCTCCTTCAGCGCCGAGATGGGCGCCTTGCCGGCGATCAGCTCGCGCAGCCCGTCGTCCAGCAGCAGCACCTCGGCGACCGCCTTGCGGCCCTTGTAGCCGGCTCCGCGGCAGTGACCGCAGCCCTGTCCCGCCTTGAAGCGCCAGCCCTGCACCTGCCCGGCCGTCAGGCCGGCGGCCTCGATCTCGTGCAGCGCCGGCTGCACCTCGACCGCGCAGTGCGGGCAGTTGATGCGCAGCAGCCGCTGCGCGACGATGCCGTTCAGCGCCGCCGCGAAACTGTAGGCGTCGACGCCCATGTGCAGGAAGCGGCCCAGCACGTCGAACACGTTGTTCGCATGCACCGTCGTGAAGACCAGGTGGCCGGTCAGCGCGGCCTGCACCGCGATCTGCGCGGTCTCGCCGTCGCGGATCTCGCCGACCATGATCTTGTCCGGATCGTGGCGCAGGATCGACCGCAGCCCGCGCGCAAACGTCAGGCCCTTCTTCTCGTTGACGGGGATCTGCAGCACCCGCGGCAACCGGTACTCCACCGGGTCCTCGATGGTGACGATCTTGTCGCGGCCGGTGTGGATCTCGGTGATCGCGGCATACAGCGTGGTGGTCTTGCCGGAGCCGGTCGGCCCGGTCACCAGCAGCATGCCGTGCGGGCGCGCCGCCAGGCGGCGGATGCCGGCCATCGTCAGCGCATCCAGGCCCAGGTGGTCCAGGCGCAGCGACTTGGCCTGCTCGGTCAGCGACTGCCGGTCGAGCAGCCGCAGCACCGCGTCCTCGCCGAAGATGTTGGGCATCACCGAGACGCGGAAGTCGATCTCCCGGTCGTTCACGCGCACCTTGAAGCGCCCGTCCTGCGGGATGCGGCGTTCGGCGATGTCGAGCTCGGCCATCACCTTGATGCGCGAGATCACCTGCTCGGCCATCTCCTGGCCCTGCACCTGGGTCAGCGGCACCAGCACGCCGTCGATGCGGCACAGCACGTGCAGGCAGCCGGCATCGCATTCGAGGTGGATGTCGCTCGCCTGCAGCTTCAGCGCGTCGTAGAGCGTCGAGTTGACCAGCTTGACCACCGGGCTCGCGTCGTCGCCGATGCTGGCCAGCGTGATCACCGCGGCCACTTCTTCGTCGCCGGCGGCACCGGCACCGCCGTGGAAGCCGTCCATCGCGCGCAGCTGGCGCTCCTGCTGGGCGAGGCACGCCTGCAGGTCGTCGGGGTGGGCGATCGCGACGCGCGGCGCGGCACCGGCCAGCCCGTGGCGGCGCAGCGCCCAGTCCTCGGCGGCACCGTCGAACGGGTCGCTCAGCACCAGGTGCGGCATGCGCGCTTCATCGGTGGCCAGCAGCACGCCGCGCTGCAGGCAATCGGCGTATGGGATGCGCTCGAATTGCGGGCGCATCGCGTGCAGCTCGCGCATGCCGAGCACCGGGTAGCCGAAGCGTTCGCCGAGCGCGGCCATCAGCAGCTCGGGCGGCCAGCCGGCCAGCTGCTGCAGCGCCTGCACCAGCGAGCGCTCCTCGCGCGCGGCCAGCGCGCGCGCCGCATCGATCAGTGCCGGCGTCACCTCGGGCACCAGCGGCGGCTGCGGGCCGGTCATTGCAGGCTCCCGGCTAGTTCGAAGATCGGCATGTACATCAGCACGACGACGGTGCCGATCACGATGCCGATCACGCTCATCAGGATCGGCTCGAGCAGCCGCGAGGCCCAGTCGACCCAGCGCGCGAAATCCTCGTCCTGGAAGCGCGCGGTGCGCTCCAGCATCTCGGCCAGCTGGCCTGAACGCTCGCCGACCTTGATCAGCGATTCGGCCACCGGGCTCGCCAGGCCCGCCGCCAGCAGCGCCACCGACAGGCTCTGCCCCTGCTCGACCGCCTGGCGCGCCTGCGCCAGCCGCGCCTGCTGGCGCGCGCCGAGCAGGCCGTCGACCATGCCCATCGCACGCGACAGCGAGATGCCCGATGCCAGCAGCAGCCCCACCGCGCGGTAGAAGCGCGCCAATCGGAATTCTTCGGCCTTGCCGGCGAACCACGGCAACCGCAACACCTGCTCCAGCAGCCAGGCCCGCCCACGCGCGCGGCTGACGCCCCAGCCGAACACCGCCCCCGCCACCATGAAGCCCGCCAGCGCGAGCTGCCAGTGCGCGTGGATCACCTGCCCGAAGCCGAGCAGCACGCCCGACATCCACGGCAGCGGCCGGCCCGACGACTCGTACACCGCGCTGAACCTGGGCACCACGTAGCCGAGCAGGAACAGCGTGACGAAGCCGCCCACCACCAGCAGCATCACCGGGTAGATGGCGGCCGAAATGAGTTTCTTGCGGATGGTGTCGAACTGCAGCTGGTAGGCGATGAAGCGCGACAGCGCGCGCGGCAGGTCGCCGGTGCGCTCGGCCGCCCGCACCGTCGCCACGTACACCTCGGGAAAGTGGCGCGGCGTGCGCGCCAGCACGTCGGAGAAGTTCTTGCCTTCGCTCAGGCCCAGCAGCATCTCGGCCAGCACCGCCCGCACCGGCGGCTGGCGCTCCTTGGCGTGCAGCGTCTGCAGCGCCTCGTTCAGGTTCAGGCCGGCGTCGAGCAGGGCCAGCAATTCCTGGCTGAACAGCAGCAGCGGGAAATGCGCACCGGCGGCCGAGGCCGAGGCGGCCGCGACATCGAGCCCGGTCTCGATCGCCAGCACCCGCAGTCCGCGCGCGACGACGCGGCGCACCGCCTCGTGCTCGGAGACGTCGGCGTACTCCAGCGTCTGCGCGCGGCCGTCGGCGCCCTGCACGCGCAGGCGCAGGCGCGTGACGGGCGCCGCCGCTCCCGCGGGGCTGGGACGATCCGGGACTTGCATGGCGGAACCCTGGTGCTCAGCGGTACGAGATGTCGGCCGCGTCGCCATCCCCGCCGGGCTGGCCGTCCTTGCCGTTGGACAGCAGGTCGAAATCCCCCCCTTGGCCGGGCGAGCGGTAGACGTACGGCGTGCCCCAGGGGTCGGGCGGCACGGCCTTCTGCAGGTAGGGGCCGGTCCACTTCGGCTCGTCGTTCGGCTTGACGACCAGCGCGTTCAGGCCCTGCTCGGTGGTCGGATAGTGGCCGGTGTCGAGCCGGTAGGCGTCGAGCGCGCGGCCCAGGCCCTCGATCTGTGCCTTGGCGGCGCCGCGCTCCGACTTGCCCAGCTGTGCGAAATAGCGCGGCCCGACATAGGCGGCAAGCAGGCCGATGATGACGATCACCACCAGCAGTTCCAGCAACGTGAACCCGCGCCGGTGCGACGCTGGCCGCAGTCCTCCACACTTTCTGACAGCTCTTCTCATTCTGGAAACCTCGAACCTCACCAGCCGGCAGTCTAGTGGGGAACTGCCTGCTTTCCGCACGGCAGCGGTGTTGGAGTCTTCACACTGCGGCAGGACATCAAGGGCTCAGCAAGGCCAGGAACTGGTCGGAGTCGAAACCGTCTTTCATGTGGCGTCCGCGCACCACCAGGTAAGGCGTGCCGGTACCGCCGAAGCGGGTGAAATCCTGCACGCAGGCCGGGCTCACGCTCATGTTGCATTCGGTGAACGCGAAGCCGTTCTGGCTCAGCCATCCCTTGGCCTGCGCGCAGTAGACGCACTCGGTGGTCGAGTACATGAGCACCTCGTCGGCGCGCACGCCGGCGGCGAGGGCGTGGATCTTGTCGGCATCCAGGTCGCCGCTGCCGGCGGCGCCGAACGGGTGCAGGCGGAACAGCGCGATCGCGATGGCGGGCACGATCAGCCAGCGCGCCCAAGCCAGGCCGCCGAGCAGTCGGCGGGCGAGGAAGAACAGCAGCAAACCGCCGAGGACATAGCCGGCCGCCTTGCCGCTGCGGTAGGCGGTGCTGCCGGAGTCCACCGCATGGCAAACGGCCGGCAGCAGGAGGATGGCGGCCGAAGCCGTGCGTGCGAGTCGATGTGTCATTCGATGGATCCTGCTTTCAATCTCTCCATGGTGCAGACCACCATTCACCTGGTTGCCCACCCATGCCCATGACGCCGCCATGCACCTCAGCGCTGGATCGTCACGCTCCAGACCGCCCAGCCCTTGATGCTGTTGGGCGGATTCAACAACAGCCGTGGCGCCAGGAAGGTGACGGTGTCGGCCGGCTTGGCGGTCTCGTTGGTTCCGATCGCGCCGATCTGGATCTGGTTGTCCGGTGCGGTGAAGCCGCTGGGCATGCCGCTCAGGATCGCCTGCACGCCGGTGACCGGTGCGCCGCTGTTGGAGAACTCGACCTTGATCACGTACTCGTAGCTCTTGGCCGCCAGCTGGCGGATGCTGACCAGCGAGTAGCCGCAGACGTGGATGTCCGGCGAACTGGTGCCGCTCGCGTTGTCGCCGCGGTCGGCATTGGTCACGTTCACCGGCCGGCCGACCAGCCCGATGTAGTTCGGGTCGTTCGACACCGCCGCGCCGAGCACCACCTGGTAGGTCTGCGCGCCGTCGAGCACGCAGTCGTCGCGCCCGGTGACGGTGGCGGTCTGCGCGGCGTTCCAGTTGGCCGGGGTGAAGGTGAACGACGGCGGGCTCACCGTGCCCTCGCGCGGGTTGTTCGACGCCACCGGGATCACGACGTCGGCCGCTGGCTGCCTGCCGAGCTTGACGGTGAAGGTCCTGGTGGTGCCGGTCTCGTTGGTGGCGAGGTTGTCGCCGGCCACCGTGATGACGCCGGTCTGCGCGGCCGGGGCGATCACCACCGAGCCGGCCGCATAGGCCCGGCCGATGCCCTTGGCGTCGTAGATCGCGGCATGCACGTAGTAGGTGCCGGTGGGCAGGCCCGTCACGTCCCACGCGTAGGTGCCCGATTGCGTGCCGGCCACCTGGCGCAGCCCGTCGACGATCAGCGTGCCGCCAAAGCCGGTCTTGCTGGTGCCGTAGTACAGCGCGATGGTCGGCTCGATGTTCGGGTCGGTGCCTTCCCAGCGCAGCGTCACCAGCTTGCGGTTGTCGACCAGCGTCGGCTGGACCGCGGTGGCCGGCGCCGTCACCTGGATGCTCGGATCCTGGTAGGGGCCGGTGCTGACATACAGCACGCTCGGTGCCGACCAGGCGCTGGCGGCCTCTCGCGGGTCGACCGCACGCACGCGCCACCAGTGCGTGGTCTTGTCGGCCAGCGCCACCGGCACGATCCAGCCGGCGTTGGACGAGCTGCCGTCGATCACCTTGCTGGACAACGCGGCGTCGCGGTAGACCTCGAACTGGTAGCCGACGGCTTCGCCTTCCGGGTCGAGCACCGGGTTGGCTTCCAGGCTGGGCTGCAGGCTCGGCGTCCACGCGCCGTTGCCGGGGTTGCGCACCGTGGGCGCGGGCGGGGCTTCGTTGACGGCGCTGAACAGGAAGTCGCCGCCGGCCCAGGCCGATTCGGCGCGGCCGTCCTGCGCCTTGACGCGCCAGTAGTAGTGCTTGTTCTCGACCAGGTTGGCGGCCGGCCAGCTGGTGACCGCACCGGCACTCTGGATCACCTGGCCCGAGCTGCGCTTGTCGCCGGAATCGAAGGTGTTGACGGTGTCGATCTCGAACACGTAGGTCAGCAGGTCGTTCTCGGCATCGCTGCTGTTCTGGATGCCCAGCAGCGTCGGCGAGACGGCGCTCTGGCTGCCGGGCAGCGGGCTCTGGATGACCGGCACCGACGGCGCGGTGTTGCCGGTGTTGACCAGGAACGGCCGCGCGAGGCTGGCCGTCTGCGCGCCCAGCGCGTCCCGTGCGGTGACGCGCCAGTAGTACGTGACGTGGTTGGACAGCGGCACGGCCACCGTCCAGCTGCTGGTGCCGCCGGCATCGCCCGGCAGGTCGGCCCCTTGCGTCACCAGCTCGGTCAGCGCGGCATTGCGGTAGACCGCCACCGCGTAGGTCAGCGCATCGCCATCCTTGTCGGCGCTGTTGGTCCAGCTCAGCACCGGCTGCAGCAGCGAGACCTCGGCATTCGGCGACGGGCTGGTCAGGTTGAAGCTGTCGGGCGCGTCGTTGAACAGGTTGACGAAGAAGCGGCCGTTGACCCAGGTGCTGTACATCTGCGTGCCGTCGTAGGCCCGCGCGCGCCACCAGTACGTGGTGTTGTCGTTCAGGTCGGCGGCCGGTTGCCAGCTGGTCGGCTGCGGCACGCTGCCGCCTCCGTTGCCGGGCAACGGCGGCGCCTTGGCCACCAGCGCGCTCTCGACCAGCTGCGTCATCGCCTCGTCGCGGTACAGCTCGAACTGCAGCTGCGTGCTCGGGTCGGCCGGGTTGGTGGAGGCCTGCACCGCGAGGCTCGGCCGCAGGCTCGTCACCTGGCCGCCGGAGGCCGGCGTGTCGATGGTCGGCGTGCCGGGGCCGGGCGGCGGCGTGCTCGATTCGACCTTGATGCGCGCCGAGCGCGTGCCGGACAGCGTGCCGTCGTTGGCGGTGTAGGTGATCAGGTAGGTGCCGGCCGAGCCCTTGGGCGGGGTCCAGTCGAACAGCGCGCGCGCCAGCGTCGGCGCCTGCGGGTCGGCGGCCTGCGGCAGCAGGCGGGCGCCGGCCGGCAGCGGCGCGGCGCTGATCAGCAGCGGCAGGCCGGCGGCGCTGCTGGCCTCGACCAGGAAGGACACCTGCTGCTCCTCCTTGACCGTGTGGTCGGGGATGAACTGCAGCTGCGGCGGCGTGGCCGTGGGCAGCGGCGCCTTGAACTCGGTGTCGTAGCTCCCGGTGGTGTTGACGTCGAAGATGTTGACCCAGTACTCCCAGCGCTTGGCCTCGAGGTTGCGGGTCTTCGACAGCCAGGCGTTCTCGGGCAGCAGCTGCTTCGCGTCGGAGCGCTGCACCTGGCCCAGCGCCTTGGTGCCGTTGAACGGGTCGGGCAGCTTCAGCCAGGCGAAGCCCGAGGTGGCCGGGAACGTGATGCGGTAGCTCGCGTTGCCTGCCGGGTTGGTGCCGGCCGTCATCTGCGCGACGGCGCTGCGGTCGGTGACCAGCGTGTCGGGGCCGTCGGATTCGTAGATGCGCACGACGTCGCCGTCCTGCGCCAGGAAGTCGCGCACCATGTCGCGCCCCGGCAGGTCGACGCGCACGTCGCGGATCAGCAGGTGCGCGTTGGTGGCCTGCAGCAGCGAGGTCAGCGTGCCGCCCAGCTCGTCGGCATGGCTGAACTTGGCGGTGAACTCGGTGAACTTGCCGGCCAGCGTGGTCTCGAGCAGCCAGCGCCCGGTCTTGCTGGTGCCGGCGGCGATGTCGCCGAAGTTCAGCAGCAGCGTGTTCTGCGCCGGCGCGTCGTTGACGTAGCTGCCGGTCAGCGTGAAGTTGATCAGCAGGCCCTGGTTGTTCTCGACGATCTTCGGCTGCGCCGAATCGATCTTCAGGTTCTTCGCGGCGGCATAGCCGTTGTTCTTGACGCGCACGCCCAGCGTGGCCGGTTCGACCGCCTCGATCTCGGGGGTCAGCGGGTCGTCGCCGATCACGTCCTGCTGCAGGAAGTAGTCGAGCGTGAGCAGCGGCAGCGGCTTGACGGTGATGACGTCGGGCGAGATCTCGAGCACCGTGTCTTCGCCGCCGAAGCGGTACTTGAGGGTCGCGCCGACGAGGTACTTCTTGCCGAGCGGGCTGTTGCCGGCCGAGCCGGGCGCCGGGATCAGCAGCCAGTTGATGACGCTGGTGGTCTTGGGGTTGACGGTGCCGCTGCCGTCGACGTCGCCGATGTTCTGCTTGCCGGACAGGCGGATGAAGAACTTCGCCGAGGTGTCGTTCGGGTTGTCGGTGATGGCCACCGGCGTGCCGGCCTCGTCGGTGACCTTGACCACCACCGAGACGTTCTCGATCACGCCGCTGTCGGTGGTGTTGTTGATCTTCATCTCGGCGTCGAAGGCCTGGCGCTCGAGCGTGAGCTCCTGCTTGATCTCGATCTTGACGCGGGCGCAGACGGTTTCCTGGGCCAGGGCGGCGACCGGCAGCAGCAACGCGGCGGCAGCCGCGAGCCAGGCGGCGAGGCGGCGCGGCAGGGGGGCGGTGGTGGTGTGGTCCATCGTCGGTCGCTCAGTCAAGCAATTCCTGTGGCGTGACCCCGTGTTTGTTGGCGGTCGTCAGCGAGGCCCCATGGCGCACGAGGAGGTCGACGACCTCGGCAGACTCGTTGAAGGCTGCCGTCCAGAGCGGCGTATTGCCATTCGGATCGCGCGGCTCGATGGTCGCTCGACGTGCGATCAACAGCCCTGCCGCGTCAGGCCGGTTCTCCTGCGCCGCAAAATGCAGCGGCGACCAGCCGATGTCGTTGACAGCGTCGGGGTTCGCACCGCGGTCCAGCAGGACCTGCATCAACGGGATGTTGCCGAGGAAGGCAGCCCGTGTGAGCGGGGTGTTGCCGTCCAGGTCCAGGACGTCGACCGCCTCACCTGCATCGAGGGCCCGCACGGCCGCAGCCACGTCGCCGAGCTCCACGGCCATCAGCAAGGGGCTGGACTTCAGCGTGTGCCTACCGGTTTTCTTCGTCATGGCTTCTCGTGCTTGTGCGATCGGTTTTCATGCGGATCCTCCAGGTGGTATTTGTTCGGATCGTTCATGTGATCGTTGAAATCCTTCTGGCTCATGCCCTTGGCTTCCGCGGCTTCCTTCTCGCGCCAATGTTCGTGGCCCGGCTTGTGACCCCGGTCCGGCGTACCGTCGATGGGCTTGCCGGTGTGCGGATCGCGGGGGCGCCCGTCCTTGGTTCTCTTGGCCGCCTTGTCGATCGCGTCGCGTACCCACTTGCGGATGTAGGGACGGCGCAGGCAGCCGTTGTGGACGAGTTCTCCATCCTCGCCGACGAAGTAGGTGTGGGCATTCGCGACCTCGATGTTGAATGCCGGCAACAGCTTCTGTTCGGTCCGGACGTCGACGATGGTCGCAGTTGTCTCGCCATCGCCGCCGTCCCCCTTCAACAGCAGCTTCCCCCCCCGCTTCAGCATCACCGCATCGCGCCAGCCTTCCGTCGTCCGGAATGGATGGCTGTCGGTCGCCGTCATCTGCTGCCCGTTGTCGAGGACCAGATGGACGAGCGTGCGCGGCATGTGGTTCGTCAGGAGGTCGGTCACCCGCTGGTAGCTCAGGCGTTCATCGCCTGCCGCGGCGAGCGTGTTCTCCTGCCATTCGGAGAACGCGAGCACTTCGTCGCCCACTCGCAACTCGCTGATCGGGCGCAACTGCGACTTCCCTTGCACCGCATCCGATTCCGAGGCGCCCGCGGGTCGGACATGGACCAGCGTGTCGCCGGGGAAGCTGTTGAGCGCGCAAGGCAGGCGATCCCAGAGTTTCTTGCCGTACTTCCAGATCTTCTTGGCGGCCCAGCCCAGCCCGAGCGTCAGCGCGCAATC
>Ga0065165_1002097_pt1 | contig 18243 bp, 16 predicted proteins | sample AraplaMF_Cvi_mMF_FD_63813 | JGI IMG/M metagenome (GOLD analysis project Ga0065165, IMG submission 63813) | Arabidopsis root microbial communities from the University of North Carolina, USA - plate scrape MF_Cvi_mMF (version 2) (version 3) | ecosystem: Host-associated > Plants > Roots >...
GATCACGCTGCGCGGCCGCGTGCTGCCGATCGGCGGCCTGAAGGAGAAGCTGCTGGCTGCGGCCCGCGGCGGCATCAAGACGGTGCTGATCCCCGAGGACAACGCCAAGGATCTCACGGAGATTTCCGATGCGATCAAAGGCGGCATGGAGATCATCCCCGTGTCGCGCCTGGACGACGTCGTCGCCAAGGCGCTGGTGAAGAAGCCGGTGCCGATCGTCTGGGAAGAGGACACCAAGGTGACGGTGAAGCCGGACGGCGACGAAGCCGCCGGCGGCCTGACCGCTCACTGAGATCGCAGTTCGAAAAGATGATAAAACGGCGCCTTCGGGCGCCGTTTTTGTTTCGGGGAAGGGGATACGGCAGATGCAGATCGACGGGCAATGCCATTGCGGGAAGATCACCTTCGAGGCCGAGATCGACCCTGAGGCGGTGTCGGTCTGCCATTGCCGGGACTGCCAGACGCTGACGGGGTCGCCGTTCCGGGTCACCGCGATCTGCACCAAGGCCGACGTCAGGCTGACCGCCGGCGCCCCAAAGGTCTACGGCAAGCGCGGCGACAACGGCCGGATGCGCTTCCAGCATTTTTGCGCCGACTGCGGTTCCCCGCTGTTCACCAGCGGCGAGGGCGACCAGACCGACGATTGGGGCATCCGCTGGGGCTCGATCCGCCAGCGCGACGAATTGCGCCCCGTCCGGCAGATCTGGTGCCAGTCGGCGGCGGTCTGGATCGACGCGGTGCCGCTGCTGCCGGGAAGGCCGGGGGATTGAGGTTCCGGACTTGCCCATCAAGGGCCGGTAGGGATAAAGAGGCGCCGTGGGGCGATTAGCTCAGCTGGTTAGAGCATCTCGTTTACACCGAGAGGGTCCGCGGTTCGAATCCGTGATCGCCCACCACCCCTTTGTGATCCTTGTCACAGCCACCCGCGCCAGCATGGCCCAAGGTCCGCCCGCAAGTCACAACGGAGGGCTGGTCCAATGTGCGCGTTGCTTGATCTCATCTATCGCCATTGCTGCCGGGCGTGCCTGCGCGAAGCGCGCCGCATGAGCCGGGGCGGTTCGCCCATCGCCATCTGGTAATTCCGGGCTTGTGAGTGCACCTGTCATCCCGACGTGATATCGCCGCTGTGCGGTCGCAGAACCGCGACGGAACGCATCGCACGGATCGGAATGACCGGAGACACCATGCAACAGCAGCCAAGCGGGCACGAGCAGAACGCCGATCAGATCGCCTATTGGAACGGGCCGAGCGGGCAGCGCTGGGCCGACCGCCACGCGGCGCAGGAGAGCCTGCTCGGGCCGATTGCCGAGGTGCTGATCGACCGCGCGAAGCCCAGGCCCGGCGAGCGCGTTCTCGACGTCGGCTGCGGCTCGGGGGCGACGACCTTTGCATTCGCCAGGGCCGTCGCGCCCGATGGCTTTGCGCTCGGCCTCGATGTCTCCGAGCCGATGCTGTCGCAGGCGCGGGCGTTCGCGCCGAAGGGCCTGCCGCTCGATTTCGTGCTGGCGGATGCGACGGTGCATCCGTTCGAGCCGGCGAGCTTCGACCTGCTGGCCTCGCGCTTCGGCGTGATGTTCTTCTCCGATCCCGTCGCGTCCTTCACCAACCTCCGCCGTGCGCTGAAGCCAACGGGACGGCTGGCGTTTGCCTGCTGGCGCGAGCCGAAGGAGAATCCATGGATGATGGCGCCGCTGATGGCGGTCTACAAGCACGTGCCCAAAATGCCGCCGGTCGGGCCGGAAGAGCCGGGCCCGTTCGCCTTCGCCTCGGAGGAGCGCGTCACGCGCATCCTGAAAGGCGCGGGCTTCGTCGACGTGGCGATGGAGCCGCATAATCTTGCGATGGACGTCGCCATTGGCGGCGGGCTCGATGCCGCGGTCGAGGGCTCGCTCCAGATCGGTCCCGCCAGCCGCGCGCTGCAAGGCCATCCGCCGGAGACGTACGCGGCGGCCAAAGCCTCGATCCGCGAGATGCTCACGCCGTTCGTGAAGGGGCAGAACGTGGCGCTCCAGGGCGCGATCTGGATCGTGACGGCGAAGGCGGAGTAGAGGGCAGCGCGCTCTCTCCGCCGTCATTGCGAGCGTAGATTGCTTCGTCGCACCAGCGCAAAATTGCTTCGCAATTTTGTCGCGGGCTCCTCGCAATGACGTGGACGGAGACGAGCGTTCCCCTACACCACATCATCCGGCGCCAGCGCGCAGCCATTGTCCGGATGCGTTTCGATCTGGAGCGTGGTGTGGCCGATGCGGAACGACGCTTTGAGCTGCTGCGCCGTTTCCATCAGGAACGCATCGCCGGCCCCACCGGGCATACAGAGGTGGCAGGTCAGCGCCGTCTCGGTGGTCGAGATTGGCCAGACGTGGAGATCGTGGATCCCTGAGACGCCGGCTCGCCCCAGCAGGAACATCCTGATCGCGGCGAGGTCGGTGCCCTTGGGGGCGGCCGCCATCGACATATCGATGGAGCCGCGCAGCAGGCTCGTCGTGCTCCAGAGGATGGTGACGCAGATGACGAGGCTGGTGACGGGATCGAGCCAGAGCCAGCCGGTCCAGATGATCAGCGCGGCCGAGACCACGACGCCGAGCGAGACCGCGGCGTCGGCCGCCATGTGCAGATAGGCGCCCTCGATATTGATGTCGTCCTTGCGTCCGCGCGCGAACAGCAGGGCGGTAAAACCGTTGATGAGGATGCCGATGCCGGCGACCACCATCACGGTGACGCCCGCGACCGGCTCCGGCTCGCGCAGGCGCAGGATCGCCTCCCAGCCGATCGCGCCGGTTGCAACCAGCAGGAACACGGCATTCGCCAGCGCCGCCAGAATGGTGGAGGCGCGAAAACCATAAGTAAATCGGCCGCTCGGCGCGCGCCGCGCCGCGATCGAGGCGCCCCAGGCGACGACGAGGCCGAGCACGTCGGACAGATTGTGGCCGGCATCCGCGAGCAGCGCCGTGGAGTTGCCGAGATAGCCGTAGACCGCCTCGGCCACGACCAGCGCGGTGTTGAGGGTGATGCCGATCGCGAACGCCTTGCCGAAATTGGCGGGCGCGTGGACATGCGCATGGCCGAGGCTGTGATCATGGCTGTGGTCGTGACCATGGTCATGATCATGACCGGTGTGATCATGATGGTGTTGGTCGTGGCTGCCCAAGTCTAGCGCTCCCCGGTTTCAGCCAAATCAGGCGCCATTGTAGGCGTTTCGCTTGCCACGTCACGCCGGAACAGCAAATAGAGCGCCGGCAGCACCAGCAGCGTCAGCACGGTCGAGGAGATGATGCCGCCGATCACCACGGTCGCGAGCGGCCGCTGCACTTCGGCGCCGGCGCCGGTGGCGAGCGCCATCGGCACGAAGCCGAGCGAGGCGACCAGCGCCGTCATCAGCACCGGGCGCAGCCGGGTCAGCGCACCCTCGCGCACGGCCTCTGCGATGGGCCGCCCCTCGCTGCGCAGCCGCTCGATGAAGGCGATGATGACGAGGCCGTTGAGCACGGCGACGCCCGACAGCGCGATGAAGCCGACCCCGGCGCTGATCGACAGCGGGATGCCGCGCAGCAACAGCGCCGCAACGCCGCCGGTCAGCGCCAGCGGCACGCCGGAGAACACCAGTGCGGCGTCCGCCGCCGATCCCATCCCCATGAACAGCAGCAGAAACACCAGCAGCAGCGCCACGGGCACCACGATCGTCAGCCGCTTGGTGGCCGAGACCAGCTGCTCGAACTGTCCGCCCCAGCCGATCCAGTAGCCCGGCGGCAGCTTCACCTTCTCGGTCACGGCCTCCTGGGCTTCGGCGACAAAGGAGCGCAGATCGCGGCCCCTGACATTGGCCATCACCACGACGCGGCGCTTGCCGTTCTCGCGGCTGATCTGGTTCGGGCCCGGCGCGATCTCGATCGCCGCGACGGAGGAGAGCGGCACGTAACGCAGCGCCGTGTTTCCGCCCGACCATGCGGTCTTGGTGACGGCGGCGACGTCCTCGCCCGGCGGCAGCGGGATCGGCAGCGATTTGATCGCGTCCGGATCGGCCCGCAGGCTTTCGGGCAGGCGCACCACGATGTCGAAGCGGCGATCACCCTCGAACAGCTTTCCGGCAGGCTTGCCGCCGATCGCGATCTCGACGAGGTTTTGCACCTCGCTGAGGCTGAGGCCGTAGCGCGACAGCGCCTGGCGGTCGAGCTTGACGGTGAGGATCGGCAGGCCCGCGACTTGCTCGGTCTTGACGTCGGCCGCGCCTTCGATGCCGCGAATGACGCCGTTGACCTGCTGGGCGACATTGGCGAGCACGTCGAGATCGTCGCCGAAGATCTTGACGCCGACGTCGCTGCGGATGCCGGCGATCAGCTCGTTGAAGCGCATCTGGATCGGCTGGGTCATGCCATAGGCGGTGCCGGGCAGGGTGTTGGCGGTGCGCTCGATCTCCTCGATCACCTCGTTCTTCGGCTTCCCGGGATCGGGCCATTCCTCGCGCGGCTTCAGCGTGACATAGGTGTCGGCGACGTTCGGCGGCATCGGATCGTTGGCGATCTCGGCGGTGCCGATCTTGGAGAAGATGGTCGCGACCTCCGGGACCTGCCTGACCGCCTTCTCCAGCCGCAGTTGCATGTCGACGCTCTGGGTCAGGCTGGTGCCGGGAATCCGGATGGTCTCGATGGTGATGTCGCCTTCATCCAGGCTCGGGATGAACTCGCCGCCCATGCGCGTTGCCGCGAACAGGCTGCCGGCGACGATCACGACGGCGCCGAACGCGACGCTGCGGCGATAGCGGATGGCGCGGTCGAGCAGCGGCACATAGAACCGCTTGGCCGCGCGCATAAAAATGTTCTCCTTCTCCGAGACCTTGCCGGTGACGACGATCGCGACCGCCGCCGGAACGAAGGTGACCGACAGCAGCGCCGCACCGGCGAGCGCCATCAGCACGGTCAGCGCCATCGGCGTGAACATCTTGCCCTCGGTCCCCGTCAACGTCAGGATCGGGAGATAGACCACCGCGATGATGAGCGTGCCGAACAGGCTCGGCTTGATCACCTCGCTGGCACCGTTACGGATCGTCTCCAGCCGCTCCTCCAGCGTCAGCAACCGGCCGCGGCGGTGCTGCTCGGCGGCGAGCAGCCGCAGGCAATTCTCGACGATGATGACCGCGCCATCGACGATGATGCCGAAATCGATCGCGCCAAGGCTCATCAGATTGGCGCTGACCTTGCTCTCGACCATGCCCGTGATCGTGAACAGCATGGAGAGGGGGATCACGCAGGCGGTGATCAGCGCGGCGCGGATGTTGCCGAGGATCAGGAACAGCACCGCGATCACCAGCGCCGCGCCCTCGACGAGGTTTTTCTCGACGGTCTGGATGGTCGCTTCGACCAGATGGGTGCGGTCATAGACGGCGCGCGCGATCACGCCGTCGGGCAGCGACTTCGCGATCTCCGTCAATCTCGCCTTGACGCGCTGGGCGACGCTACGGCTGTTCTCGCCGATCAGCAGCATGGCGGTGCCGAGCACGGTTTCGCCGCCGTTCGTTGTCGCAGCGCCCGTGCGCAGGTCCTGGCCCTCGCTGACATCGGCGACGTCGCGGATTCGCACCGGCACGCCGCCGCGCGAGCCGATCACGATGTCGCGGATGTCCTGGATATTGGCGACCTGACCGGGCGCGCGGACCAAATATTGCTCGCCGTTGCGCTCGATATAGCCGGCGCCGACATTGGCATTGTTGGCGGCGAGCGCGGTCATGATGTCGCGGAAGCCGAGCTTGTAGGCCATCAGCCGTCCGGGGATCGGCAGCACGTGGAATTGCCGCTCATAGCCGCCGATCGAGTTGACCTCGACCACGCCGGGAATGGTGCGCAGCTGCGGCTTGATGATCCAGTCCTGGATGGTTCGCAGCTCCGTCGGCGTGAATTCGGCGCCGGTGGGCGATTTCGCGCCGGCCTTGGCCTCGACCGCGTAGACATAGATCTCGCCGAGCCCGGTCGAGATCGGCCCCATCGCGACCTCGGTGCCCGCAGGCAACAGGTCCTTGGCCTGCTGGATGCGCTCGTTGACGAGTTGCCGCGCGAAATAGATGTCGGTTCCGTCCTGGAATACGACGGTGACCTGGCTCAGCCCGTAACGCGAGATCGATCGCGTGTAGTCGAGCTTTGGCAGGCCGCCCATCGCGGTCTCGAGCGGAAAGGTGATGCGCTGCTCGGCTTCGAGCGGCGACAGGCCCGGCGCGCGCGTGTTGATCTGGACCTGGACGTTGGTGACGTCGGGGACGGCGTCGATCGGCAGGCGGGTGAAATTCCAGGCACCGAAGGCGCCCGCCGCAAGCGCGAACAGGACCACAAGCCAGCGTTGACGAACGGAGAAGGCGAGGAGGGCGTCAATCATGGTCGGCGTCTCCCTTGCCCATCTCCGCCTTCACGACAAAGCTGTTCTCGGCGACGTAGCGTTCGCCGGCGGAGAGCCCGGCGCGGATCTCGACGAATCCCGGATCGGAATCGCCGAGCTCGACCGGACGCGCCTCGATCTTGTCACCCTCCTCGCGGACGAACACGATGGTCCTGTTCTCCAGCGTCTGGATCGCGCTCCGGCGCACCGCGACCGCGACGTTGCGTGCGGCGAGGATCAGCCGCGCGGTGACGAACAGGCCGGGACGCAAGCGCCCGTCGGGGTTGGGCAGCACGACGCGCGCCAGGGCCGTCTGCGTTTCGCTCGAGCCGATCGGCGCCATGTAGGAGATCGTGCCCTTGATCTCGCCGCGGCCGTCGTCGGGATCAATCAGCACCTCGTCATTGAGGCGGACGCGCTTGAGGTCCTGCCGGTAGACCGACAGATCCACCCAGATGGTGGTGAGGTCGGCGACGACGAAGGCCGGCTTCTGCTCGGAAACGTATTCGCCGAGCGAGATCTGCCGCTCGATGATGGTGCCTGAGAGCGGCGCCTTCAGCTCGTAGACGGTGAGGCTCTGGTTGCTCTCGATGGTGGCGAGCAGATCGTCCTTGCCGACCTTGTCGCCGATGCGCTTCTGGATCGATCTTGCAATTCCGGGGAAGCGCGGCGTCACCTGCACCACCGCTTCCTGGTTGGCACGCAAAATGCCGTTGAAGGACAGCGTGTCGGTCAGCGTCGCGCTCGCGGCGTCCGCCAGGGTCACGCCGGCGGCGGCGAGCTTGACGTCGGAGATGCGGATGCGGTCGGCGCCGTGCTCGTCCTGCTCGACATGATCGTTCGGCTTCTCCGGCTTCTGGTCCGCGGCATGCTCGGTGTGCGCGACCTTGGACGGCGCCAGCAGGGAGGTGCCGTAGGCACCGAGGGCGGCGGCCATGACGGCCACGAGGATGGTGGAGGAGGTCTTCATCGCGCGCTCTCCCGGGCCAGCGCAAAGGGGTTGCCGACGAGGCCTTCGATTGTGGCAACGCCCGCGTGGAAATTCTGGAGCGCTTCCTGCTCGCGCAGGCGCGCTTGCGCCACGCTGGCCTGGGCGTCGAGCACTTCGAGCAGCGTGAAGCGGCCCTGTCCATAGCCTTGCGAGATCGCCTCGGACGCTTCAGTCGCCTTGGGGATGGCGGTCTCGCGCAGCACCGCGAGCTCGCGCAGCGAGCCCTGGAGCGAGTCGTAGGCGCGGCCGGCGACCACGATCAGCGTGTTGCGGTTGGCCTCGCGCTCGACCCTGGTCTTGGCGAGGCTTTCCTGCGCCGAGAGGATGTTGCCCTGGTTCTGGTCGAACACCGGGATCGGCACCGAGACGGTGAGGCGCGCCGCGTCGTCATTGGTCTCGTTGAAATGGCGCCAGCCGGCTGCGATGCGCACGTCGGGATAGGGTCTCAAGCGCGCTATCAAGAGCTCCGCATTGCGCTGGGCATAGACCGCGGTCCAGCGCACCAGCTGCGGATTGGCATCGATGGCGGCCACCACCGACTGGAACGTCGGCGGCTTGCCCATGGTATCGAGCCGGCCGGAGACCTCGCCGAATTTTGCCATGGGATCGCCCATCAGCACCGCGAGCTCGCGCCGAGCGCTCGCCAGTGTCGCCTTGAAGCGCTCGCGGTCGGCCTTCACCAAGGCGGAGGCCACTTCGGCGCGGCCGGTCTCGGCCGGCGAGGAGGCGCCGGCTTCGACGCGGCGGCGCAAGAGCGGCGTCAGCCGGTCGATCGCGGCAATCTGCTCGTCGAGGATCTGGATCCGCCGCTGCGCGCCGAGCACGCTGAGGAAGGCGATCGCGGTCTCCGACAGCACCTCCAGCCTGACGGCCTTGCGCTGGATCGCGGCGACCTCGATGCCGGCCGCGCCGGCGGCGATCCGCGCGTCGCGCTTGCCGAACAGCTCGAAGGCCTGGCTGATCTGGAGCGTGGTCTCGGCCGACCTGGTGCCGCGATAATTGCCCGATCCGAACGAATTATCCTGCTCATAGGACAATTCCGGATTGAGCAGGGCGCCGGCCTGGATGCGCTGGCCCGTGGCGATGCCGACGTCGCGTTCCGCCGCCGTCAGGCGCGGGCTCGCGGCGAGCGCGCGCGAGAGCGCGGCGCGCATGGTCAGGGTCTGGGCGTGCGCGTGTTGCGTCAGCCAGGGGCCAACGAAAATCGCCATCGCGCACGCGAGGCGCGCGGCAGTCCGTCTGCAAGACATGAAGATGACCTGTGAACAAAAGCAAGTTGGACGCGCAGGCGCCCGGCTGATCGGTTCAGGTCAGATGTTTGGGAGGCGGGGAGGTCGTGTCGGGTGCGACGCCGCTGAGCGTCGGCTGCGGCTGCGCGACCGGTGCGGCAACGATATCGGCCGCGGCGCCCGCGTGCAGAGGCTGTACGACGGCGACCGAGAAGCAGCCGTGGCAGTGATGGCCGGCAAGGGCCCTGTGGTCGTCATGGCCGGCCGCGCCGTCATCGAGCATCGAGGCGATCTCGGAGCCGCCGGAGGGGCTGGTGACATCGATGTCGTGCGCGCCGTGCAGCACGCCCGCCAGGAGATACATGACCGCGACGAGCACAGCCAGCAGCCCGCGCCAATGGCGCAGGCGGCGAAGGAGGGCAGGCTGGCGGCTCGGGAACACGCATTCGCTTTCGTTGTCGACGGCGCTGGCCTAGCACGGCGATGGGAACAGTGTCGACCCGCTACAATGTTACGTGTGGGGAACTTGATGCCGCGGGGAGGGCAGAGATCCCGCGATTGTCTGCGGTGTTTCCGCGCCCTATCTTGTTGGCATGGCCGACGCATGCTGCTCACCCCCGCCGCTCGATCTCGATCGCCATCGCGACAACAGGGCGTATCGCCGCGTGCTGTGGGCCGTGCTTGCCATCAATGCCATCATGTTTCTCGCCGAAATCGGCGCGGGCCTCGCCGCAGGGTCGGCCTCCCTCCAAGCGGACGCGCTCGATTTCCTCGGAGATGCCGCGAATTACGCCATCAGCCTCCTGGTGGTCGGCATGGCGCTGCGCTATCGCGCGACCGCGGCACTCGCGAAGGGGCTGACGATGGGGGCCTTCGGCCTGTGGGTCGTCGGCACGGTTGTCTGGCACGCCGCGCATGGCACGCTGCCGAGTGCATTCACGATGGGGGCGGTCGGTGTGGCGGCGCTTGCCGCGAACGCGGCCTCGTTCGGATTGTTGTGGGCCTATCGCAAGGGCGACGCCAACATGCGCTCGGCCTGGATCTGCACCCGCAACGATGTGCTCGGCAACATTGCCGTGCTGCTGGCTGCCATCGGCGTGTTCGGCACCGGCACGGGCTGGCCCGACGTCATCGTGGCGGCCATCATGGCCGGCCTTGCGCTCCAGGGCGCGGTCGTGGTGGCCCAGCAATCCACGGCCGAGTTGAGGGCGCGTCCAGCCTAGCTGCGCAGGATGAGGCATCATGACGACTTCAGGCCGTGCGGCCCATTGGGAGGCCGTCTACGCAGTCAAGGGCGAACGCGAGGTGAGCTGGTTCCAGGAGAGTCCGTCGCCCTCGCTCGAATTGATCGCGCTAGCCGGTGCGGTGCCAGTATCTGCGATCGTCGATATCGGCGGCGGAGCATCTCGGCTGGTCGATGCGCTGCTGACCGCCGGCTATACCAATCTGACCGTGCTCGATCTGTCGGACGCGGCACTTGCGGCGTCGCGGGCGCGGCTTGGTGTTGCCGGCCATGGCGTGGATTGGATCGTAGCTGATGTGACGGGCTGGCAGCCAACGCGGACATACGATGTCTGGCACGATCGCGCGGCGTTTCATTTTCTCAATGCGCCGGAAGAACAGGCGGCTTATGTCGCGTGTGTCAGACGCGCCGTGAAGCCCGGCGGCCATGTCGTCATCGGCACGTTCGCAGTCGACGGTCCGGAAAAATGCAGCGGCCTCCCGGTGACGCGCCACAGCGCCGACAGCATCGCCGCGCTGCTCGGCGCCGGTTTCAAATTGACGGATCATCGCCGTCACGAGCATGCGACGCCGTGGCAATCGGTGCAGAATTTTCAGTTCAGCAGCTTTGTCAGGTCGTCATAGGTCTATCACGATCGCGCATCCTACAGTCATTGCGCCGGCTCGAGCACGTCGCGGTGCTCAGGGCTTTCGACGCAGAGCGGAGGCTTGACGCCGGTGCCGGGGAGCGACGGTAACCCAAACCCTTTCACCAGTCCGAAGATCGCGGGGATAACGATCAGCGTCAGCAGGGTCGAGGAGATCATGCCGCCGATCATGGGCACGGCGATGCGCTGCATGATCTCCGAGCCCGTGCCCGCGCTCCACAGGATGGGCAGCAGGCCGGCCATGATCGCGACCACCGTCATCATCTTCGGGCGAACGCGCTCGACGGCGCCTTCCATGATGGCCGTGGTGAGGTCCTCGCGTGTGAGCGGCCGGCCCGCCAGATCACAGCGGGCCCTGATCTCGGCGAGCGCGTGGTTGAGATAGATCAGCATCACCACGCCGGTCTCGGCCGCGACGCCCGCCAGCGCGATGAAGCCGACGGCGACTGCGACCGACAGGTTGAAGCCCAGCCACCACATCAGCCAGAGGCCGCCGACGAGGGCAAAGGGCAGCGAGAGCATGACGATCAGGGTCTCGGTAACCGAACGGAAGTTGAGATAGAGCAGCAGGAAGATGATCAGCAGCGTCACCGGCACGACGATCTTGAGCCGCGCGGCGGCGCGTTCGAGATATTCGTACTGTCCGCTCCAGACGACATAATAGCCTGGTGGAAACTGGACGCTTGCCTGCACCGCGCGCTGGGCATCCGTGACATAGCCGCCGAGGTCGCGGTCGCGGATGTCGACATAGATGTAGGTGGCAAGCTGTCCGTTCTCGGTGCGGATCGAGGTCGGCCCGCGCGCCGGCGTCACGCTGGCGACCTCGCCGAGGGGGACGGCGCCGCCGGCCGGCATCGGCACCAGGATGTCGCTGCTGATGGCCTTCGGATTGTCGCGCAGGTCGCGCGGATAGCGCATGTTGACGGTGAAGCGCTGCCGGCCCTCCACGGTCGTGGTCACGGTCTGGCCGCCGAGCGCGGTTGCGATCGTGTCCTGCACGTCCTGCACCATGATGCCGTAGCGTGCCAGCGCCTCGCGGTTCGGCGTGATCTCGAGGTAGTAGCCGCCGAGGCCGCGCTCGGCATAGGCCGAGGACGTGCCGGGCACCGCCTTGAGCACCTGTTCGACCTGCCTCGCCAGCTTGTCGATCCCGGCGAGGTCGGTACCGATCACCTTGACGCCGACGGGGGTCCGGATGCCCGTCGAGAGCATGTCGATGCGGGCCTTGATCGGCATGGTCCAGGCGTTGGAGACGCCGGGAAATTGCAGCGCCTTGTCCATCTCGGCGATCAGGCTGTCGACCGTCACGCCCGCACGCCACTGCTCTTTCGGCTTCAGATTGACGATGGTCTCGAACATCTCCGACGGCGCGGGATCGGTCGCAGTCGTGGCGCGGCCGGCCTTGCCGTAGACCGAGGCGACCTCGGGGAAGGACCGGATGATGCGATCCTGGGTCTGCACCAGTTCGGCGGCCTTGGTCACGGAAATGCCAGGCAGCGTCGTCGGCATGTAGAGCAGGGTGCCTTCATTCAGGTTGGGCATGAACTCGGTGCCGAGCTGCCCGGCCGGCCAGACCGAGACGGCGAGCACGCCAAGTGCGAGCAGAATCACCGGGATCTTGGCGCGCAGCACCCCGGATATCACCGGGCGATAGATCCAGATCAGGAGGCGGTTGATCGGATTCTTGTGCTCAGGAATGATCTTGCCGCGGACGAAGATCACCATCAGCGCCGGCACCAGCGTCACCGACAGCAGCGCCGCCGCCGCCATGGAGAAGGTCTTGGTGAAAGCGAGCGGGCTGAACAGCCGGCCCTCCTGCGATTCCAGCGTGAAGATCGGCATGAACGACACGGTGATGATGAGGAGGCTGAAGAACAGGGCGGGGCCGACCTCCGCTGCCGCCTCGATCAGGATCGCCACCCGCGAGCGGCCGGGCCCGGCGCGTTCGAGATGCTTGTGCGCGTTCTCGATCATCACGATCGCGGCGTCGATCATCGCGCCGATGGCGATCGCGATACCGCCCAGGCTCATGATGTTGGAGCCGATCCCGAGCAGCTTCATCGCGCCGAAGGCCATCAGCACGCCGACGGGAAGCATCAGGATCGCGACCAGCGCGCTGCGCACATGGAGCAGGAACACGATGCAGACGAGCGCAACGACGATGCTCTCCTCGATCAGTGTATGCTTCAGCGTGTCGATCGCCGCGTAGATCAGGTTCGAGCGGTCGTAGACCGGGACGATCTCGACCGATTTCGGCAGGCTGGTCGCGATCTCCCTGAACCGCTTCTTGACGTTCTCGATCACGTCGAGCGCGTTCATGCCGAAGCGCTGGAGCACGATGCCGCTCGCGACCTCGCCTTCGCCATTGAGCTCGGCGATGCCGCGTCGCTCGTCCGGACCCAGCTCGACGCGGGCAACGTCGCGCAGCTTGACCGGCGTACCATTGTCGGCTTTCAGCACGATGTTGCCGATATCGTCGGTGCTCCTGAGATAGCCCTTGCCGCGAATGACGTATTCGAACTCGGAGAGTTCGACGGTGCGGCCGCCGACATCGGCATTGCTGGCGCGGATCGCCTCACGCATCTTTTGCATGGTGATGCCGAGATCGCGCATGCGCTGGGGATCGAGAATGACGTTGTACTGCTTGACGAAGCCGCCGATTCCGGCGACCTCCGCCACGCCTTCCGCCTTGGCGAGCGCGAATTTCAGGTTCCAGTCCTGGATCGTCCTGAGTTCCGCGAGGTTCAGCTGTTTCGACATCAAGGCGTATTGGTAGACCCAGCCGACGCCGGTGGCGTCGGGGCCGATGGTCGGTGTGACCCCGGCCGGCAGCCGCGATGCCGCGCCATTGAGGAATTCAAGCACGCGCGAGCGCGCCCAGTAGATGTCGGTGCCGTCCTCGAAGATGACGTAGACGAAGGACACGCCGAAGAAGGAGAAGCCGCGTACCACCTTCGACTTCGGCACCGTCAGCATCGCGGTGGTGAGGGGATAGGTGACCTGGTCCTCGATCACCTGCGGCGCCTGTCCCTGATATTCGGTGTAGACGATCACCTGGGTGTCGGAGAGATCGGGAATGGCATCCAGCGGCAGGTGGAGCAGCGCGTACAGACCCGCGGCGGCGGCAAAGCCGGTGCCGAACAGCACCAGCAGCAGGTTGCGCGCCGACCAGGCGATGATGCGTGCGATCATGGCCTGGCTCCCGTTCCCATCTCGCCCTCGCGCGCGTTGCCGGCATCGGCAAAGCCCTTGAGCGCGGCCTTCAGATTGCTTTCGGCGTCGATCAGGAAGTTGGCGGAGGTGACGACCGCGTCGCCCTCTGCGAGGCCCTCGCGGATCTCGACATGGCCCTCGCCGCGGCGGCCGAGCTTGACCTCGCGCGGCTCGAAGCGACCCCGGCCCTTGTCGACCAGCACGGCCTGCCGGATGCCGGTGTCGAGCACCGCGCTTTCGGCGACCGAGAGCACCGGCGCCGGCGTGCCGGTGTCGATCTCGGCGTCGACATACATGTCCGGCAGCAGGGCGAGATCGGCATTTTCCAACTCGACCCGGACCCGCGCGGTGCGGGTCTCCTTGTTCAGTTGCGGATAGATCACGCTGATCAGGCCCTTGAAGCTCCGGCCGGGATAGGAGCGAGCCCGCACCGTGACGGGCTGGCCGATAGCGACATTGCCGAGGTCGCGCTCGGCGACATCGACGGTCGCCCACACAAGCGAGATGTCGGCGATGCGGAACAGGACGTCGCCGGGCTGGGCGCGCATGCCCTCGATCGCGTTGCGCTGGAGTACGATGCCGTCGCGCGGCGACGACCAGCGGATGGTGATCGGCACCGCATGGTTCTTTTCCATCTCCGCAATGATGGGCTCGGGGAGGTCGAGATTGACCAGCCGCTGCCGGGCGCCTCGCCCGTAAGGCTCGATGCCGGCCGTCGTCCTCGAGGTGATGGTCGCGAGATATTCGGCTGCGGCCGACGACACCGCGGAACTGTAGATCTCCATCAGCGGCTGTCCCTTGGTCACGCGGCTGCCGGTGGTGACGTCGGCGACCTTCTGCACAAAGCTCTCGGCGCGCATCGCGACCACCGAGACCCGGCGTTCGTCGAGCTGGATCGTGCCGGGCGCGCGCACCAGCGTTCCGAGCCGGCGCAATTCGGCCAGCTCGGATTTGACGCCGCTGCGCTGGATCTTGCCGGGCGACAGCTTGATCGAGCCGTCGTCGCTGTCCTCGCCCTCATAGACGGGGATGTAGTCCATCCCCATCGAGTCCTTCTTGGGCACCGGCGAGGTGTCGGGCAGGCCCATCGGGTTGCGATAATATTTGATCTTGCGATCGGCTTTGGGCTCACCGGCGTGCTCGGCCGCGCTCATCGTCGCAGGCTGGTCGGAGCCGTCGGACGCTGCCGGCACCGCGACATAGTCGCGGCCGTCGTCGGTTTTCTTCGGTGTCGGTGAATAGAGCGGCTTGCCGTCCGGGTCCTGGTAATAGAGCGGGGTGCCCGCATCAGAAGCGTTGGCGGCGGACAAGATCGGGTCGCCGTCCGGCGGCAGCAGGCTGCCGGCGAACAGCGCGACGCCCGCCGCTGCGACAAGCGCAGCGGCGGTGCCGATGAAACGGCGATTGCTCATTGCTCGGCTGCGACGACGAGCTTGTTTTCGACCGTGCCGGCTTCGCCCTGCACCTTGGCGCCGAGCGAAAGCTGCCAGCGCCCGGCCATGCCGAAGGTCGCCTTGAAGCGGTAGGTGCCGGGCTCGCCGCCCGGCACCGGCGTCACCTTGGTGGCCATCTCCTGCATGCCCTCAGGCGCCATGTCGAGCCGGCTGGCGAAGACCACGGCATCGGGCACGGCCTTGCCGGTGGTCTTGTTGACCAGCTGCACCGTCACGATGCGATCGGCGCCGGCCTTGACCGTCGGCTGCACGAGCTGGAATTCGTAATTCTTGATTTCGGCGCGCGCGGCGGTCGCGAACGCGGCGGCGAACAGCGCGGCCATGGCGGCACGCGCGAGGCTGGACATTGTCATGATTTCAATTCCTCGATGGGTCTGATGGAGCCGCATGCGACGACGTGGCGTTGCATGACGGCAGGCAGCGATGCGCGCCGGCTCAGGCGCGCATGTTCACCGGGCGCTTGGACGCCCGTCAGAGGATCGATCGAGGGGGATGGTCCGGAGGTGGGCGGATGAGGCCGTCGACAACGGCATCATCGAGCGGCCGAAGCCGTGCGAAAGCGCGCGCATAGCGGATTGCAGTCACGAGCGCTGGTCCGGACTGCAACACCTTGAGCATGCAGACCGCAAGCAGCGGACAGTCCTGGCATTGCTTGTGGTTCTGCTCGTCGGGGCAGCACGGCATGTCGGCCGCCATGTTGGCCGTCATGTCCTGAGCATCGGCCATCTGCATGTCGCTCGCCATCGGAAGTGCCGCCGCCGCTGGCGTCACCAGCGGCGCAACCGTCAGCCCCGCGGTCACGAGGACCGCGAGCACGAGCCTGAGGATGCGACGAGCAATCATGCCGTGACATTCTCACATGAGCGCAGCGATGGAAAGTCCGGTGCTTCACGAGTGTGCGAGCAGGGCGCGCCGGTGGTTAATCGTCTCGGACGATCGCGGAGTACCATGTTAAGGCGATCCGGCAGATCGACGGCCATTCGCCGCGCAGCGAACGCGATCATGCACATGCCGGACGCGAGAAGGCCCCAGCCCGGGGCTGACCGGCTGAGGCCTTATGTGCTCACAATCTTCATCCTTGGGACTTCCGCAGAGCCGGAATTATTTTGCGCCCGTGACAGGGCGTAGCCGCAAAGCTACGCCTTCTCCTCCCAGATCATCGCCAGATGCACGATGGTCTGCACCGCCTTCTCCATGTCCTGACGGCTGACCCATTCCAGCCGCGAGTGAAACGCGTGCTCGCCGGCAAAGATGTTGGGGCAGGGCAGGCCCATGAACGACAGGCGCGAGCCGTCGGTGCCGCCGCGGATCGCGGTGCGCATCGGGCGCAGGCCGGCGCGGCGGATCGCCTCGCTGGCGTATTCGAGCACGTGCGGGTGACGGTCGATCACCTGCTTCATGTTGCGGTACTGCTCGCGCACCTCGAATTTGTAGGTCGAGCGCGGATAGTCCTTCATCACGTCCTTGACGATGCCTTCGAGCAGATCCTCTTTCTCCTTCAGCCCTTCCTCGGTGAAGTCGCGCACGATGAAGGAGAGCGTGGCCTGCTCCAGCGCGCCCTCGATGCCGATCGGATGCAGGAAACCCTGCTTGCCCGAGGTCGTCTCCGGCGAGCAGCCTTCTTTCGGCAGGCGCTCGACGATCGCGGCGGCGATCTTGATCGCGTGCTCCATCTTGCCCTTGGCGTAGCCGGGATGGGCGCTGACGCCGGTGATGGTGATGGTGGCACCATCAGCCGAGAAGGTCTCGTCCTCGACGGAGCCCGCGCTCTCGCCATCCATGGTGTAGCCGAACTCGGCGCCGAGCTTCTTGATGTCGACATTGTCGACGCCGCGGCCGATCTCCTCGTCCGGCGTGAACAGGATCTTGATGGTGCCGTGCTTCACATCGGGGTTGTTGATGAAGAAGTGCGCGGCATCCATGATCTCGGCGACGCCGGCCTTGTTGTCGGCGCCCAGCAGCGTGGTGCCGTCGGTGGTGATGATGTCGTTGCCGATCTGGTTCTTCAGCGCGGGATGCTCGTTGAAGCGGATCACCTGGCTGGGGTCGCCCGGCAGCACGATGTCGCCGCCGCGATAGTTCGTCACCACCTGCGGCTTGACGTTCTTGCCGGTGACGTCGGGCGAGGTGTCCATGTGCGAGCAGAAGCAGATCACCGGCACCTTCTTGTCGGTGTTGGCCGGGATCGTCCCGTAGACATAGCCGTAGTCGTCGAGATGGGCGTCCGCGACGCCGATCTCCCTCAGCTCGGCGGCGAGGACGCGGCCGAGATCCTTCTGTTTCTCGGTTGAGGGCGAGGCCGGCGAAGCCGGATCGGACTGGGTGTCGATGGTGACGTAGCGCAGGAAGCGCTCGGTCACGGTGTGCGAGAAGGTAAGGGAGGACATTTCTGGTCAAACCGCCGGGGTTTTGGGGAAGCAGGCGGTATATCAGAAAAGCGGGCCGCGTTGCGGCCGGAACGAGGCCGGATCAGGCTTAACAATGTGTAAGCGGCTAGATCGCCTCTTTCAGTTCCTTGACCGGACGGAACGTGACCTTCTTGCTGGCCTTGATGTGGATGGCCTCGCCGGTCGCCGGGTTGCGGCCGGTGCGGGCGGCGCGCTTGCGGACCTGGAGGATGCCTAAGCCCACGATTCGGACGCGGTCGCCCTTCTTGAGGTGCTTGGTGATCAGCTCGACCATGTCGGTGAGGACGGCCTCGGCGCGCTTCTTCGACAGGTCCTGGCTCTCCGCGATGTCGGCGGCAAGGTGCTTGAGCGTGATGGTGGCGGGGGCGGCTGCCTTCTTTGCCGAATCCTTCTTAGCCGAATCCTTTTTAGCCATGTCTGGCCTCCTCGATTCTTGCCGGGCCACGGGCGACAGCCTTGGAACCGCGCAAGTGACGGAAGGCGTAGACGATTCGGGGCTGGACTGACTACGTCGCGGGGGGTGGAGGGCCTGCCTGCGCACCCGGTCGGGACGGGACGGGAGTATTCCGGCTTTGGGTGCCAACGTCCTTGACTTCACTTGGTCCGGCCTTTAATTCCCCCCTCGTTCCGCGCGGACACATACGCGTCACGCGGGAGTAGCTCAGTTGGTTAGAGCGCCGGCCTGTCACGCCGGAGGTC
>Ga0065165_1002100_pt1 | contig 18232 bp, 19 predicted proteins | sample AraplaMF_Cvi_mMF_FD_63813 | JGI IMG/M metagenome (GOLD analysis project Ga0065165, IMG submission 63813) | Arabidopsis root microbial communities from the University of North Carolina, USA - plate scrape MF_Cvi_mMF (version 2) (version 3) | ecosystem: Host-associated > Plants > Roots >...
CGCCTCGCCACGTTGGGGTTCGCCTGCGGCTCACCCCAACCTACGCATGGGTATTCACGATCTGCTCTCGGGATGCCGCACCTGGCCTTCCCCGCGCACCACGAAGCGCTCCACCGTCAGCGCTTCCGCGCCCATCGGCCCGTAGGCATGCAGGCGCGTGGTGGAAATGCCGATCTCCGCGCCCAGGCCCAGCTCGCCGCCGTCGCTGAAGCGGGAGGAGGCATTGACCATCACCACCGCCGAGCGGATGCCGCGCACGAAGCGGCGCGCGGCTTCGTCGTCGCCGGTGGCGATCACCTCGGTGTGGTCGGAGCTGTAGCGATGGATATGCGCCAGCGCGGCGTCGAGATCGTCGACGATGCGCACCGCGATGATCAGGTCCAGGTACTCGGCGGCGTAGTCCGTTTCATCCGCGGCCTTCATCGCCGGCACCAGCGCACGGCTGCGCTCGCAGCCGCGCAGTTCCACCTTGCGCCGGCCCAGCGCATCGGCGGCGCGCGGCAGGAACTCGGCGGCGATGTCCCGGTGCACCAGCAGCGTCTCCAGCGCATTGCACACGCCGGGGCGCGAGGTCTTGCCGTCGACCAGCAGGTCCAGCGCCAGCGGCTGGTCGGCGGCGCGGTCCACGTAGAGATGGCAGACGCCCTTGTAGTGCTTGATCACCGGCACGCGCGCATGCTCGGCGACGAAGCGGATCAACCCTTCGCCGCCGCGCGGAATCGCCAGGTCGACGATGTCGGTCAGCTGCAGCAGTTCGACCATGGCCTCGCGGCGCAGATCGGTCACCAGCGTCAGCGCCGCTGCCGGCACGCCGTGCGATGCCAGCGCCCGGCGCAGCAGCTGCGCGATAGCGGTATTGGAATGCAGCGCTTCCGAACCGCCGCGCAGGATCACCCCGTTGCCGGCCATCAGGCACAGCGCCGCCGCGTCGGCGGTGACGTTGGGGCGCGCCTCGTAGATCATCGCGATCACGCCCAGCGGCACGCGCACGCGTTCGACCCGGATGCCGTTGGGCCGCGTCTCGCGGCGCGTGACGATGCCGACCGGGTCGGGCAGCTCCGCCACTTCGCGCAGCGCGGCGACGATCTTCGCCACGCGCTCCTGGTCCAGCCGCAGCCGGTCGAGCATGGCGCCCTGCACGCCCTTCTCCTGCGCCGCGGCCATATCGCGCGCATTCGCCGCCAGCACCTCGGCCGTGCCGGCCAGCAGCGCATCGGCCATGCCCTGCAGCAGGGCACGCTTGGCGTCGGTGCTCAGTTCCGCCATGGCCAGCGCCGCGTCGCGGCAGGCCAGTGCCTGGGTTCGCATCTCGCTCATGAAAGCATCTCCGCCAGGACGACCAGGTCGTCCCTATGCACGATTTCCGCGCCGTAGCTGTAGCCGAGCACCGCATCGATCGCGCTGCTGTGCTTGCCGGCCAGCCGGCGTACCTCGGCCGCGCCGTACTGGCACAGGCCGCGCGCCACCGGGCGCCGGGTGACGTCGACGATCTCCACCATGTCGCCGCGGTGGAACTCGCCGTCCGCGCCGACGATGCCGCCCGGCAGCAGCGAGGCGCGACCGCCGGTCAATGCGCGCGCGGCGCCGTCGTCGACCAGGATGCTGCCCGGCGCCGCGGGCGCGTGGCGCAACCAGTACTTGCGCGCCTGCATGCGGTTGCGCGGCGCGTCGAACAGCGTGCCGTGCAGCTGGCCCGCGGCCAGCGCCGCCACGGTGCCGGTGTTGCGGCCGTCGAACAGCACGGTAGGCACGCCGGCCGCCCCGGCTTTCACCGCCGCCTCCAGCTTGGTATGCATGCCGCCGGTGCCGACCGCGCTGCCGCTGCCGCCGGCCATCGCCATCACCTCCGGGCTCAGCACCGGCACGTGCGGCACCGGCGCGGCGGAAGCAACGCGGCGCGGGTCGGCGTCGTACAGCGCGTCGATATCGGAGGCGATCAGCAGCAGGTCCGCATCGACCAGGGCGGCGACGATGGCGGCGAGGTTGTCGTTGTCGCCGAGCTTGAGTTCGTCCACCGCCACGGTGTCGTTCTCGTTGACCACCGGCAGCACGTCGAGCAGCAGCAGTTCGCGCAGGGTCGCCCGGGCATTCAGGTAACGGCGGCGATGGCGCAGGTCGTCGTGGGTCAGCAGCACCTGCGCCACCGGGCGCGGCGACAGCGATTGCCACAGCGCGATCATCGGCGCCTGGCCCAGCGCGGCCAGCGCCTGGCGCGCGGCGAGGTCGTCGCCGGGCAGCGCGCGTTCGCGCAGCAGCGCGCGGCCCGCGGCCACCGCGCCGGAGGACACCAGCACCACCTGCCGCCCCTGCGCGTGGCTGTCGCCGACAAACGTGGCGAGGGCGCGCGCATGGCGCGGCGTCAGGCCGCCGCCGTCGGCCGCCAGCAGGTTGCTGCCGACCTTCAGCACCGCGCGCCGCCACGCGGGCAAGGCTTGCGCCGGCAGGCGTTCAGCCATCGACCGTCTCCCGGTCGCCATGGCTCTTGGGCGAGGACACCACGATGAAACGCAGCTCGCCGTCCGCTTCGTTGCGCATCTGGTGCGCGGCGCCCGGCGGCACGTGCAGGCCTTCGCGCGCGGCCAGGCGATGCGCCACGCCTTCCAGCTCCAGCACCGCCTCGCCTTCCAGCACGTAGAAGAACTGGCGCGCGCGCACGTGGCGGTGGCGCACCTCGGCCGTGCCCGGCGGCATGCGCTCCTCGATCACGCTGAGGTCGAAACCTTGCAGCAGATGCCAGCCGTCGCACTGCTGGCCCCAGGTGTAATGCGGTGCGTTGGCAGTGCTGACGGCTTTCATCGCGATGGCCTCAAGTGTGGAGCGCGGCGAGCCGCGCCTTCAGTTCGTCCAGCCGCAGGTCGTGGCCCGCGCCGGGCGACACGCGCGCGGCCAGGCTGCCCTCGGGCGTGCGCCCCTCGCCCGCCGAGGCCGCGGCATCGGCCGCGGCGCGGTAGGCATCGCGGAACGGCACGCCGGCGGCGGCCTGCTCGATCGCCACGTCGGTGGCGTACATGGCCGGCTCGATCGCCGCGCGCATGGCGGGCTCGTTCCAGGCCATCCGCGCCAGCAGGTCCGGCACCAGTTCCAGCGCGGCCAGGCCGTGGCGGCAGCCATGGAACAGCGAGCCCTTGGAGAACTGCAGGTCGCGCTGGTAGCCGGAAGGCAGCGACAGCAGCTGCTCGATCTCCGTACGCGCGGCGGCCACGCTGGCGTAGCTGGCGCGCAGCAGTTCCACCACGTCGGGGTTGCGCTTGTTCGGCATGATCGAGCTGCCGGTGGTGTATTCGGACGGCAGCTGCACGAAGCCGAATTCCGCGGTGGTGAACAGCGAGAGATCCCAGGCCAGCCGGCGCACGTCCAGCACCGCGGCGGCGATCGCTTCCAGCACCGCCATCTCGAACTTGCCGCGCGAGAGCTGCGCGTAGATCGGCGAAATCTGCATGCGCGCGAAGCCGAGCGCCTGCGTGGTGTGCTCGCGGTCCAGCTGCAGGTTCACCCCGTAGCCGGCGGCGGTGCCGAGCGGGTTGCAGTCGATCAGCTCGGCGGTCTGGCGGGCGCGCAGCGTGTTGTCGATGAAGGCTTCGGCGAAACCGGCGAACCACATCGCGGTGGACGAAACCACGGCGCGCTGGATATGCGTATAGCCCGGCAGCGGCAGCGCCGGCTGCGCGGCGCGCTCCAGGCACACTTCGGCGATGGCGTGGCAATACCGCTCCAGCGCCGCCAGCTGCTCCTTCAGCCACAGCCGCGTGGCGACCAGGATCTGGTCGTTGCGGCTGCGCCCGGTGTGCACGCGGCGGCCGGCATCGCCGAGGCGCTCGGTCAGGCGCGCTTCGATGGCGGAGTGGCCGTCCTCGTAGCGCTCGTCGAGCACGAAGCTGCCGGCGCGGAAATCCCCGGCCAGCGCATCCAGCTCGCGCTTCAGCGCGGCGGCCTCGTCGGCGCTGACCACGCCGATGTTGGCCAGGCCTTCCACGTGCGCCTTGCTGGCGGTGATGTCATGCAGGAAGAACTCGCGGTCCAGCACCACGTCGTCGCCGGCCAGGAAACGCATGATGCGCGCGTCGATCTGGATGCCGGATTTCTGCCACAGGGGTTGGGTCATGGGAATTCCTGGGAAACGTGGGATCAGCCTTCGAGCGGGATGGACGTGTACTCGTCCACGCCGATCGCGCGATTGATGTTCTGGATGGCCTGGGTGGCGGCGCCCTTCAGCAGGTTGTCGAGGGTGGCGACCACCACCACGCGCTTGCCGTCCACCGACACGGCGAAGCCGCCGACGTCCGCATGGTGCTTGTGCGCGATCCGGCTGACCCACGGCGCCTCGTCCACCACCTTCACCAGCTTCTCGCCTTCGTAGGCGTGGCGGAAACGCTGCAGGATCTCCTCGCGCTTCATCGGCCGCACCAGGTACAGATTGGTGGTGACGGTGAGGCCGCGGAAATGCGGCGCCACGTGCGGCATGAATTCCACCGGCAGGCCGAGATGGCGGCTGGCTTCCTGCTCGTGCGTGTGGCCGGTGAGCGAATACGGCATCAGGTTGTCGCGCAGCTTCTCGGGGTCGTTCTTGTCCGAGGGCGTGGTGCCCGCGCCGGAATAGCCGGACACGCCGAAGCTCACCGGCGGCGCCGCCAGCACGTCCTTCAGCGGCGCGATGGACAGCTGGATCGCGGTGGCGTAGCAGCCGGGATTGCTGATGCGCTTCTCGCCGCGCCACTTGCTGCGAGTGAGTTCCGGCAGGCCGTAGTACCAGCGCTCGTTGAAGCGGTAGTCGGCGGAGAGATCGAGGATCAGCGTGTCGGGCCTGGCCGCGTCGATCGCTTCCACATACGGCGCCGCCTTGCCGTTGGGCAGGGCCAGCACCACCACGTCGGCGCCCTGGGCGGCGACGGCGGCGGGATCGAGGCTGGCGTAGCGCAGCTCGCCGGCGTAGCCGTCGACCTGGTCGGCCACGCGCTGGCCGTCGAGCTCGCGCGAAGAAACGAAGCTCAGTTCCAGCGCCGGATGCGCGGCGATCAGGCGGATCAGCTCCGCGCCGGTATGGCCGCGCGCGCCGACGATGCCGATGGTTTTCTTGTCAGTGCTCATGAGCTTTCCGTCCAGCGAATCAATCAACCAGGGTGGCGGGACGCACGGCGCAATGCGCCACGCAGCGCTCGATCTCGGCGAAGTCCTTCAGGCCGTACCAGAACACCTTCCAGCGCTCCTGCTTGAAGCAGCCGTCGGACTCGGCGTAGTAGAAGATATTGACCTGGTTGCCATGGCGCGAGCGCCAGAACAGCTGCGGGTTCTCCTCGCGCATCACTTGCCACACGGCGCGGCCAAGGCCTTCGCCCTGCGCGTCGTCCAGCACGGCGAACTTGTCGAGATAGGCCAGGCCTTCTTCCCGGGTGAGGATCATCGCCGCGCGGTAGTTCTCGCTCACATAGATGCGGTACGGCGTGGTGCGCGTGAAGTAGTCCGCCACCACCTTGCGGCCGAAGCTGGATTCGATCAGCTCGCGCATGCGCTCCAGGTCGATGCCTTCCCACGACTCGTAGCGCAGCACTTTCTCGCCGCGGCGCACCAGGGTGCCGGAGCCCTTGTGGGTGAACAGCTCCTTGGCCAGTTCCGCCGGCTGGGTGATCGACACCGACGAGGTCAGCGGCAGGCTGGAAAGCAGGTCGGCGATCTGCTCGATCTTCACGCGCATGCCGCCGTTGATCCACGGCTGCGCCATCAGGTGCTCGTACTCGGTACTGAGGTTGATCGAGTCGATGATGCGGCCCTTGTCGTCCAGCAGGCCGCCGGTGCCGGTCAGGAACACGATCTTGTACGGCTGCAGCACGCGCACCAGCTCGTTGGCGGCGAAGTCGGCATTGATGTTGAGGATCTGCCCTTCCTCGGTTTCGCCCAGGCTGGCGATCACCGGGATGGAACCGGCGCGCAGGCTGGCTTCGATCGGGGCCAGGTTGATGCTGCTGACCTTGCCGACCAGGCCGTAGACGTCGCGGTCCAGGTATTCGGAGGTGAACACGCCGGACGGCACCGAGGTGGCGCGCGTGTCCATGCCCTGCAGCGCCTCGACCAGGCGCAGGTTCTGCTCCTGGAACACCTTGCGCACGATGGCCAGCGCCTTGGGCGAGGTCACGCGCAGGCCGTTGACGGTCTGCTTCTGGATGCCGGCGGCGGACAGCTCCTCGTCCAGCTGGGGGCCGGCGCCGTGCAGCACGATGGGCGTAAGGCCCACCTGCTGCAGGAAGGTGAGCGAGGAAGTGAGCGCCGGCAGGTCGTCGCGCAGCACCGCGCCGCCGACTTTCACCACGGCGAAGCGCTTGGCGTCCAGCTGCGAAAAACGCTTGAGGTACTGCTGGATTTCCTTGGCGCTGCCCATGCTCGACAGCAGCCGGACAATGGTCTTGCGGGTGTGCTTATGCGCTTCCACGGTCAACGATCCGATAGATGGTTTGTGCGTAATGGTCGAGCTGGTCCAGCGCCACCCATTCGTCGGCGGCGTGCGCCTGGGCGATGTCGCCGGGGCCGTAGACGAAGGAGATGTAGCCGGCGGCGGAGAACAGCGCCGCCTCGGTCCAGAAGTTCACGGCGTTGCCGACCGGGATGCCCAGTTCGTCGGCGAGGTCGCGCGCGGCGAGGCGGCGCGTTTCGGCGGTGGCGGTGTCGCCGGCCGGCAGCGAATCGCCGCGGAAGGTTTCACCGAATTCCACCGGCTGCGGCTCGACCAGGGTGCGGAAGGTTTCCAGCATCTTGTCCGCGTCCATCGACGGCAGCGGGCGGAAGCCGAAACGCACGTCGGCGGTGGGCGCGATCACGTTGGCCTTGATGCCGCCCTCGACCTTGCCGATGTTGAAGCGCAGGCCGGTGAGTCCGCCGAAGCGCTCGTGCGCCTGTTTCTCCACGTATTCCAGCGCCGCGCCGCCCCAGCGGATCGCCTGGTGCAGCGCGCTGTCGGACGGCTTCTGCTCGCCCGAGGCGTGGCCGGCCTTGCCGCTGAAGCGCATCTGCACCGAGTGGATGCCGCGGTGCGCCAGCACCGCCTCGCCCTTGGTCGGCTCGGCCACGATCACCGCTTCGTACACGGGGTGGTCCTTGAGGAAACCGGCGATGCAGCGCGCGTCGTTCGCTTCCTCGTCGGTGGACAGCAGCAGCGCCATGTCGCCCTGCGTGGCGTTGGCCACCGCCACCAGCGCGGCGGCCGCGCCCTTGATGTCGCAGGCGCCCAGGCCGATGGCGCGGTCGCCTTCCACGCGCAGCACGTGCGGATCGGCGCTCCAGTGCGGGGAGTCCGGCACGGTGTCCAGGTGCACGTTGAACAGGTATTTCGGCTTGCCGCGCACGGCATAGAGGTTCACCGCGCCGGCGCCGAAATCGGTGACGGTCACTTCGAAACCGGCGAGCTGTTCGCGCAGGTAATCGAAGATGCCGCCGGTGCCGATCTCGCGCGGCGGATTGCGCGTGTCGTAGCTGACCAGGGCCCGGAGATGCCGGAGGGTGTCGTCGAGTAGGTGGCTCATGAAATCCGTCTTGTGTCTGTTATTCCGGGGTGGTCATCGTCGGGCGGCTTGGTAGATGCCCGGTCGGTAGATTTCCATCAGGGTGTCCGGCTTGTGCGGCGGCGTGAAGCCATAGCGGGCGTAGAGCTGGTGCGCGTCGAAGGTGGCGAGGGTGAAGCGGCGCAGCCCCTGCAGCTCGGGGTGCGCGATCACCGCTTCCACCAGCTGCTTGCTGTAGCCCTGCCCGCGATGCGCGGGCAGAACGAACACGTCGACCAGGTTGGCGAAGGTGGCGTAGTCGGAAATGACCCGCGCGAACGCCACCTGCCTGCCGCCGAGATAGCCGCCGAAGCACAGCGAATGCTCGATGGACTTGCGCACCGTATCGAACGAAATGCCCTGCGCCCAGCTGGAGCCGGTGGCAAGGAAATCGTGGATCAGAGCAAGGTCCAACTCGCTTTTATCCGTACCGATGCGCAAGGTTTCGCTCATGGCTCAGGCCTTGCGGTTCACTTCGGCCCACAGCGTGCTGCTCATGCCGAACAGCTTGATGAAGCCCTCGGCCTCGGCCACGCCCCAGTCCGCCGACTGCGCATAGGTGGCGCCCTTGGCGTTGAGGATATGCGGCGAGCGCACTTCCACCGCGGTGACCTGGGCGCCGCAGGTTTCCAGCACCACTTCGCCGTTGACCTGCTGCTGGCTGGAGGCGAGGAAGGCTTCCAGGTCGGCCTTCACCGGATCGTGGAAGAAGCCTTCGTAAACCACCTCCACCCACTTGCGCGCGACCTCCGGCTTGAAGCGGTTCTGCTGCTTGGTCAGCACGGCTTCTTCCAGCGCGCGGTGGGCGGCCAGCAGCGAGATCAGGCCCGGCGCCTCGTACACGATGCGGCCCTTCAGGCCGATGGTGGTGTCGCCGGTGTACATGCCGCGGCCCACGCCGTAGGGGGCGAACAGCTCGTTGAGCTTGGCCAGGATCTTCGCGCCCGCCAGCTTCTCGCCGTTGAGCGAAACCGCCTCGCCGTGTTCGAAGCCGAGCGTGACGCTGAGCTTTTCAGACGGCCATTCGGCGCGCGGCTTGCACCAGCCGCGGGCGCCTTCGCCCGGCGCCTTCCACGAGTCGATCTCGCCGCCGGACAGGGTGACGCCGAGCAGGTTCTCGTTGATGGTGTAGCTCTTCTGCTTGGCGCGCACGGGGAAGCCACGCTCCTCCAGATAAGCCTGCTCGTAGGCGCGGGTCTGGGTGTGTTCCTTCTGGATCTCGCGGATCGGCGCCACGATCTCGTAGTCGCCCAGCGCCTTCACGGCGAGGTCGAAACGCACCTGGTCGTTGCCCATGCCGGTGCAGCCGTGCGCGATGGCGCGCGTGCCCAGTTCCGCGCAGCGCTGGATCGCCGCATCGACGATCAGATAGCGGTCGGACACCAGCAGCGGGTACTGGCCCTGGTAGCCCTCGCCCGCCCACACGAACGGCTTGACGAAGCCGTTCCAGATCGCCGGGCCGCCGTCGACGGTGACATGGCTGGCCACGCCCAGCTCCTTGGCGCGGGCCTCGATATAGGCGCGCTCCTCGGCGTCCACGCCGCCGGTGTCGGCGAACACGGTGTGCACGTTCCAGCCGCGCTCCTTCAGGTAGGGCACGCAGAAGCTGGTGTCGAGGCCGCCGGAGAAGGCGAGGACGATGTCTTTGCTCATGGCTTTCGATGATCCTGGATGAAGAAGAACGTTCAGGCGGAAACGACGATGCGCGGGGCGCAGCGCACGGGGAAATTCATGGAGTTGGCGATAAAGCAGGCGTGATGCGCGTCGTCATGCAGCGCTTCCGCCTTCGCGGCATCGCCGGCCGCGATGGTGACTTCCGGATGCAGCACCACTTCGCTGAAGCGGCCGCCGTTCGCATCGACCACCAGCTTGCCTTCGGCGCGGTCGACGTAATGCGTGACCACGATGCCGGCGTCCGCGGCCAGATGCAGGTACCACAGCATGTGGCAGGCACAGAGCGAGGCGACCAGCAGGTCTTCCGGGTTGTGCTTGCTGGCGTCGCCGCGGAAAGCGGCATCGGAAGAACCGGCGATGACCGGACGGCCGTCGACGCGGATCTCGTGCTCGCGGCCATAGCCTTGATACGTGCGCGTGCCGTCGCCGCGGTTGCCGGTCCACACGACTTCGACCGGGTAGTGGTGTTCATGCGCCATCGGCGGGCTCCTTGCTGGCGAGCATCAAGGCGGCGAGGTCGCCGTCGTGGCGATGCGCGCGTGCGCGCAGCCCGTCGACGACGCCGCCTCGGTTGCGCTCGGGGTGGTTCTGGCTGAGCTTGAACTTGCCTTCGATGCGTTCGATGGCGATGTCCAGGCCGCTGATCGCGCCGAGCATTTTTTCGACGTGGTCGGCCGGTGCGTCGTCGACGCGCCACGGCTTGGCCTGCCCTGCTTCGTGGCGGTCGGTGAGGCGCTGGAGCAGCGCGCGCAGCCAGGCCTGGTCTTCGACCACGCGCAGGCGGCCGTGCACGTGCACCACCGCGTAGTTCCAGGTGGGCACTTCGCGGCCGGTCTCGTGCTTGCTCGGGTACCAGTTGGGGCTGACGTAGGCGTCGGGTCCCTGGAAGATCGCCAGCACCTGCGCGCCATCCGCTTTCGCCAGTTCGTTGCCGCGCGCCACGTGGCCGTGCAGCCGGCCGTCGACCAGCTCCAGCGGCAGGTGGTTGGCGGCCAGGCCCGCGGCGCCGGTGACCACCGTGGCGAACGGGTAGTCGCGCAGCAACGCCTGCAGGGCGTGCTCGCGCGTCTCCTGGAACGAACGCGGCAGATACATGTCAGCGCTGGCCGAGCAAGGTCGCCATCACCGCCTTCTGCACGTGCAGGCGGTTTTCGGCTTCGTCGATGGCGATGCAGTACGGCGCGTCCATCACGGCATCCGTCGCCTTGACGTTGCGGCGCAGCGGCAGGCAGTGGCTGAACAGGCCGTGGTTGGTCAGCGCCATCTTCCGCTCGTCGACGATGAAGTGCTTGTGCGCGTCGCGGATCGGCTTTTCCTGCTCCCAGCGGCCGAAGAACGGCAGCGCGCCCCAGCTCTTGGCGTAGACCACGTCGGCACCGCGGTAGGCCTCGTCGATGTCGTGGCTGATGCGCAGCGATCCGCCATTGGCCTGGGCGTTGGCGTAGCCGGCCTGCATGTAGCGCTCGTCCAGCACGTAGTCCGGCGTGGGGCACAGCAGGGTCACGTCCATGCCCATCTTGGTGGCGATCAGCAGCGCGGAGTTGGCCACCGCGGTGTTGAGCGGCTTGGGGTGGTAGGTCCAGGTCAGCACGTACTTCTTGTTCTGCAGGCTGCCCAGGTGTTCCTGCATGGCCAGCGCGTGGGCGAGTTCCTGGCAGGGGTGGGTGATCGTTTCCATATTGATAACCGGCACCGTCGCGTACTGCGCGAAGGCCTTGATCACGCGGTCCTCGCGGTCCACCGACCAGTCCTGGAACTTCGGGAAAGCGCGCACGGCGATCAGGTCGACGTAGCGGCTGAGCACGCGCGCGACTTCGGCGATGTGCTCTTCGGTGTCGCCGTCCATCACGGTGCCGACGTCGAATTCGATCGGCCACGCATCCTTGCCGGGCGCCAGCACGATGGCATGGCCGCCGAGATGGAAGGCGCCCAGCTCGAAGCTGGTGCGGGTGCGCATGGAGGGATTGAAGAACAGCAGGGCCACCGACTTGCCGGCGAGCTGCTGGCCGCGCGGCGAGCGCTTGAACGCCGCGGCCTGTTCGAGCAGGGCGTCGATCTCGGCGCGGCTGTAATCCTGGGTGGTGAGGAAGTGGCGAAGCGTCATGTGATGTCTCTGCTAGTTCATCCGGTATTCGTAACGATGGTTCGGCAACGGCCGGAACCACGGTGAGCAACTCCCGGCCGAGCCGGTTTTCCCCTGCGTACCCCAAAACCGAAACACAAAAAAACCCGGCGCGATGGCCGGGTTCCTTTGTCGTCTATACGCATGAAACGCGTGCGACAGCCTACCCGGCCGAATGTCGGACCAGCGGTCGGCGCGCACGCGACGTCATGCCAGCAGCCATGCGGGCGCTGGTGAGGACGGTGGCGGTATAGACGGCTGAGGACATGGGTGGCTCGGGTAGAAGAATCGGCATGATGACGGGAATTTCGCTGCTCCGCAACAGGGAATCCGTCCTAAAAGGCCGGCGCCCAAAAGAAACCGCCGCCCGAAGGCGGCGGTGGACTCCCCTGCGACAGGTCCGGCGCTCAGTCCGCCGGGGCCACGCTGACGCGGACGCGCAGGCGCTCGCCCGGGTCGTAATTCAGCCGCGACACATAGACCTCGCCGCGGTAGCGGTATTCCACGTCATAACCCATGATGCGGCGCTGCTCGCTCACGGCCGAGACCTGGCGGCAGTGGGTTTCGGTGGACTCGTACTCGCCGCCGCCGCTGCGCGACACGCCGTTGCCCACGGCGCCGCCGACCACCGCGCCGGCCACGGTGGCGGCCCGGCGGCCGTCGCCCTTGCCCACGGTATTGCCCAGCACGCCGCCGACCACGGCGCCCAGGATGGTGCCCGCGGCGCTGCCCGAACCCGGGTCGCGGCGGACCACCTGCTGGTCGTAGCACTCCTGGCGCGGGACTTCGGTGCGGGCGACGCCGTAGACGGGGTCCACGCGCAGCACGTCGGCCCAGCCGTAGTGGGTGTTGTCGTCATTGGGGTAACGCGCGTCCTGCGCACCGACGCTGGCGGCTGCGAGACTCAGCACCAGTGCGGGAATGAACAGCTTGATCATCGCGGTCCTCCGACGGGACTATCACGGCGCTCCGTTGCGCTTATGTGAATTGCAGCAAAACATCTCTGAATCGCGGCTTAGAATAAACAGCTGCCAGCGGACCCGCTTACAGCTTGTTAAGATGCCCGGCTGGCCCGCGCGCCGCGCGGCCCTCACCGGACCGGAACCGATGCCGATCACGCTCTACAACAGCCTCACCCGCCGCCCCGAGCCGTTCGCCCCGCGCGATCCGCAGCGAGTGACCATGTATGTGTGCGGCCCCACGGTCTACAACTACGTGCATATCGGCAATGCGCGCGGCCCGGTGGTGTTCGACGTGCTGGCCAACCTGCTGCGGCGGCATTACCCGCGGCTGGTCTACGCCCGCAACATCACCGACGTGGACGACAAGATCAACGCCGCCGCCAAGGAAGCCGGCTGCCCGATCGGCGATATCACCGGGCGCTACACCGAGGCCTACCGCGAGGACATGGCCGCGCTGGGCGTCGCCCCGCCGGACATCGAGCCCAAGGCCACCGCGCATATCGAGCAGATCATCGCCATGATCGAAAGCCTGATCGCCGGCGGCCACGCCTACGCGGCCGAGGGCCACGTGCTGTTCGAGGTGGGCACCTATCCTGCCTATGGCGAGCTGTCGGGCCGCGATACCGAGGAACTGATCGCCGGCGCCCGCGTCGAGGTCGCTCCGTATAAGAAGAACCCCGGCGATTTCGTCCTGTGGAAACCCTCCACCCCGGACCTGCCCGGCTGGGACAGCCCCTGGGGCGTCGGACGCCCGGGCTGGCATATCGAATGCTCGGCCATGTGCGAGGCGCACCTGGGCGACACCATCGACATCCACGCCGGCGGCGTCGACCTGCAGTTCCCGCACCACGAGAACGAGATCGCCCAGTCCACCTGCGCGCATGGCGGCAAGGTGTTCGCGCGCTGGTGGCTGCACAACGGCATGCTCACCTTCGACGGCCGCAAGATGTCCAAGTCGCTGGGCAACGTGCTGAAGGTGCACGAGCTGGTGCAGCAGCATCCGCCGGAGGCGCTGCGCCTGGTACTGCTGCGTGGCCACTACCGCCAGCCGCTGGACTGGTCCGACGACGCCGTCGCCCAGTCGGTGAGCACGCTCGACGGCTGGTACCGCGTGCTGCGCGACCTGGCCGACGTCGCCCTGCCCGAAGGCGCGCTGCCGATACCGGCGGCGGTCGAAGCGGCGCTGTGCGACGACCTCAACACCCCGCAGGCGCTGGCTGAGCTGTCGCAGCTGGCCGACGCCGCGCGCCAGGCCGACGCGGCCGGACGCCAGGCCGCCAAGGCCGCCCTGCTCGGCGGCGGCGCCCTGCTCGGCCTGCTGCGGCAGGATCCGGAAACCTGGTTCAAGCACGGCGGCTCCACCGACGTGGACGCGGCCCAGGTCGAATCCCTGCTGGAAGCACGCCGTGCCGCACGCGCGGCACGCGACTTCAAGCGTGCCGACGCGATCCGCGAGGAGCTGACCGCCATGGGCGTGGTGATCGAAGACGGCGCGCAAGGCACGCGCTGGAGCGTCGCCAAAGGCTGATGCATGCGCGAACAGGGGGCCGCACGGTCGCCTGTTCGCCGTGGTTTCGTCCGAAACGCGCGATAATGCGCCGATGAACACCACCGTATCGAGCGCCGCGCAGGCGCAGCAGGACATCGTCGACGAGTTCGCCTTCTTCGGCGACTGGACCGAGCGCTATCAGTACCTGATCGACCTGGGCAAGCAGCTGCCGCCCTTCCCCGAGGATCTGAAGACCGAGGCCTACCGCGTGCACGGCTGCCAGTCGATGGTGTGGCTGGTGCCCGAGGGCGACGCCGCGCGCATGCATTTCCAGGCGGCCAGCGACTCGGCCATCGTGTCCGGCCTGATCGCCCTGGTGCTGCGCGTGTATTCGGACCGCTCCGCACGGGAAATCGTCGACACCGAGCCGCGCTTCATCGACGCCATCGGCCTGGCCAAGCATCTCTCGCCCACCCGCTCCAACGGCCTGGCCGCGATGCTGGCCAAGCTGAAGTCCTACGCCGCCGCGGCGCTCTGAGCGGCTTGTTCCCTTAGACGTGTTCCCTTAGAGCGGACACGCAAAAAGCCCCGCCGGAGGCGGGGCTTGGCGATCCGTCATGACGGACGGATCTTAGTCGCCCATCTGCTTCTGCAGATGCTCGCGACGCTCCTGCGCATCAAGCGAGAGCGTGGCGATGGGGCGCGCTTCGAGGCGCTCCACGCCGATCTCTTCGTCGGTTTCTTCGCAGTAGCCGTAGCGGCCTTCCTCGATCCGGCGCAGGGCCTTGTCGATCTTGGAAATGAGCTTGCGGTAGCGATCGCGGGTGCGCAGCTCCAGCGAGTTCTCCGTTTCGCGGGTGGCGCGCTCGGCTTCGTCGCCGACGTCGCGCACCTCGTCGCGGAGGTTCTCCATGGTCTGGCGCGACTCTTCCACCAGCTGCTCGCGCCATTCGCGGAGCTTGTTGCGGAAGTAGGCGAGCTGCCGCGGGTTCATGTACTCCTCGTCGTCCAGGGGCTTGTAGCCCTTGGGCAGGTCGATGGAGGTCGTGGAAGGCAGGGCGTAGCGCCCGTCTTCCTTGGTGATGCCATTGTCGAGTACGGCTGTGGAACTATTCATCGAGGACTGCGGGGTCTTCTGCTTTTTGGAGGGGGTATGGCGCGCGGTAGCGGTGGCTACTTTGGGGGGCGCCACGGCGATGGCGCTCGCCACCTTGCCCGGAGGGGGCGCGGCGACGGGCTTCGGTGTTTCCTTGGCGGCGGCCGGAGCCGGCGCGGCGACTTTCTTTTCCACCACGGCCGGCTTCGCAGCTGGCTTGGGCGCCACCAGCGCCTTGGCGGGTGCGGGCTTCACGACGGCCTGCTTGGCGGCGGCCTGCTTGGCGGCGGCCTGCTTGGCGGCGGCCTGCTTGGCGGCGGGCTGCTTGGCGACGGGCTTAGGCGGCGGCGCCTTCTTGGCGGCGACCGGCTTGGCGGGCGGCGCGGCCTTCTTGGGCGCCGGCTTGGCGGCTTGCTTCACGGGAGCGGATTTCACAGGGGCCTTTTTCGCGGCCGGCTTGGGAGCCGGTTTCTTGGCCGGGGCCGGCTTCTTGGCGGCCACGGTCTTTACGGGTGCCTTCTTGGCCGCGGGCTGCTTGGTCGGCGCCGCCTTCTTGGCGGGCGCGACCTTGGCGGCGGGTTTCTTGGCCGTCGTCTTGACCGCCTTGGCGGCGACTTTCGACTTGCTGGGCTTGACCTCTTTGGCCTTGGCCGCAGGCTTTCCCTTCTGCGTCTTGGCAGCTGTCGAACTACGCGTCGTTTTCGCCATTTCCCTTCACCATTTTGGCCTTGGCGGCCGGGTGTTATAGCCCATGTGACCTACCCCGGCAACCATGCATCTGGAATACTTCACGCCCGCTCTGCCAACTTCACCGCGCGCTGTTTCGGCAGCGTAAAACCGTCGTGACACGACTCTTACTTCTACTGCTGAGCCTGTACAAGCGCCTGTTGAGCCCCCTGCTCGGTCCGCGCTGCCGGTTCCATCCGAGCTGCTCGGATTATGCACGGATCGCCGTGGCGCGCTTCGGCCCCCTGCGCGGCAGCCTGCTGGCCGGCTGGCGCCTGTTGCGCTGCCAGCCGCTGTGCGACGGTGGCATGGATCCGGTGCCCGAGCAATTCACTTTCCGCCGTTGCCGCAACCACGAGGAACCTCATGTCCACTGACTGGCTGATCAAGAACGCCGAACTGGTCAACGAAGGCCGCCGCTTCCATGCCGACCTGCGCGTGAAGCAAGGCCGCATCGAAACCATCGCCGGCGACCTCGACGCGCGCCCCGGCGAGCAGGTGGTGGACGCCGCCGGCCTGTGGCTGCTGCCCGGCATGATCGACGACCAAGTGCACTTCCGCGAACCCGGCCTCACCCACAAGGCCGACATCGCCCACGAATCGGCCGCCTGCGCCGCCGGCGGCATCACCAGCTACATGGAGATGCCCAACACCAAGCCGCCCGCGCTGGACCGCGACACGCTGGAAGCCAAGTACGCCCGCGCCGCCGAAGTCTCCGCGGTGAACTACGCCTTCTACATGGGCGCCAGCAACGACAACCTCGAGGCGATCCGCTCGCTCGACCCTCTCGCCGCCCCGGGCGTCAAGGTGTTCATGGGCGCCTCCACCGGCAACATGCTGGTGGACAACCCCGAGGTGCTCGACGGCATCTTCCGCGAGGCGCCCACGCCGATCATCACGCACTGCGAAGACACCCCGATGATCGATGCGCTGCACGCCAAGGCGCGCGAGAAGTACGGCGACGACATCCCGGCCTGGGAACACCCGCTGATCCGCTCGCGCGAGGCCTGCATCAAGTCCACCCGCCTGGCCATCTCGCTGGCGCAGAAGCACGGCAGCCGCCTGCACGTGCTGCATATCTCCACCGCCGACGAACTCGCGCTGTTCCAGCCCGGCCCGCTCAAGGGCAAGCGGATCACCGCGGAAACCTGCGTGCACTTTTTGCACTTCGACGACCGCGACTACGAGCGCCTGGGTTTCCTGATCAAGTGCAACCCGGCGATCAAGACCGCCGCCGACCGCGAGGCGATCACCCGCGCCCTGGCCGAGGGCCGCCTCGACGTGCTCGCCACCGACCACGCCCCGCACCTGCTGGAAGAAAAGGCGCAGCTGTACGACAAGGCGCCGTCCGGCCTGCCGCTGGTGCAGTTCGCGCTGCAGGCGGCGCTGCAGCGGGTGTTCGAGGGCAAGCTGTCGCTGGAGCGCGTGGCCGAGGCGGTGACGCATGCGCCGGCCACGCTGTTCGACGTGAAGGAGCGCGGCTACCTGCGCGAAGGCTATGCGGCCGACCTGGTGCTGGTCGACCCGAACAAGCCGCATACGGTGCGCCGCGAGGAAGTGCTGTCCAAGTGCGGCTGGTCGCCGTTCGAGGGCTACACCTTCAACAGCTCGATCGCTGCCACCTTCGTCAACGGCCAGCGCGTGTGGGACGGCCGCAGCGTCGATCCCTCGGTGCGCGGCCAGCGCCTGGCTTTCGCCCGATGAGGCGATGGTGCCTGGCCATGCTCGCGCTGATGTGCGCGAGCGCGGCCCAGGCGGCGGGCGGTGCACTGCCCGCCAGCGTTTCGCAGGGCGGGCTGATCGTCGGCAAGTTGCCCGGACTGGCCCACGCCAGCGTTGGCGGCAAGCCGGTGCGCGTCGGTGCGGACGGCATCCTGGTGTTCGGCGCCGGGCGCGATGACCAGGGCCCGTTGCTGGTCAACCTGGCCTATCGCGACGGCCGCCGCGAAACCGTGCGCATCGCGGTGACGCCGCGCGACTGGCCGACGGAACGCGTGAACGGCGTGCCGCCGAAGACGGTCAACCCGCCGCCGGACCTGGCCGCGCGCATCCGGCGCGAGCAGGCCGAGGTGGCCGCCGCGCGCAACCGCGACGACGACCGCGAGGATTTCCTCGCCGGCTTCGCCTGGCCGGTGCACGGCCGCATCAGCGGCCGCTTCGGCAGCCAGCGCATCTACAACGGCGATCCGAAGGCGCCGCATCCGGGCATGGACATCGCGGTGCCGCAGGGCACGCCGGTGCAGGCGCCGGCGGACGGCATCGTCACCTTCGCCAAGCCCGGCCTGTATCTCACCGGCGGCACCGTGCTGCTGGACCACGGCTACGGGCTCAGCTCGAGCTTCCTGCACCTGTCGCGGCTGGACGTGAAGGCGGGACAGCGCGTGCACCGGGGCGAGGTGCTCGGTGCGGCCGGCATGACCGGGCGCGCGACCGGCCCGCATGTGCACTGGGGCGTCAACTGGTTCGGCGTGCGGCTGGATCCGCTGCTGTTGCCGGGTATCGCCAAGCCATGAAAAAAGGCGCCGACCGGCGCCTTTTTTCATCCTTCTCCGAACACTGGCTCAGCCGCGCGGCGCGCTGCCGAAACCACCGGCCACACCCTTGCTCGCATAGGCCACGGCGTCGTGCGGATGCAGG
>Ga0065165_1002103_pt1 | contig 18200 bp, 13 predicted proteins | sample AraplaMF_Cvi_mMF_FD_63813 | JGI IMG/M metagenome (GOLD analysis project Ga0065165, IMG submission 63813) | Arabidopsis root microbial communities from the University of North Carolina, USA - plate scrape MF_Cvi_mMF (version 2) (version 3) | ecosystem: Host-associated > Plants > Roots >...
GATGACGTCCATGCGGTCGCCATTGTCGCCGCCGAACCACCATTCGTCCTCGCCGGCGAGCCATACCGAGCGCGTGGCGCGCGCGACATTGCCGTTGGCGTCCTTCGTCGTCGCCACCGCATAGACCTCGCCCGATACGCCCGGATCGAGCTTGCACTGGGCCAGCCCCTGCGCGTCGGTCGTCGCCGAGCAGGTCGTCGCCAGCTTCGTGGCCTTCATCTGGTTGTCGTACGCGTAGAAGCCGCCGATCAGGCGCCGCCGCGCGGTCAGGATCTCGCGGCTATAGACCTCGACATCGATGCGCTGGTTGGCCACCGGCTTGCCCGCGGTGTCGAGCGCGACGAGGCGCAGGCGCAGATCGTCCTGCTGCATCAGCCAGCCGTCGGACTTGATGCCGAGCTGGATCGCCGAGGCGTAGATCGGGATGCGCCGCGAGGCGGTGAGCACCTCGCCATTGGCGTCCTGATAGTCCATCTCGACGAGCATGTCGGTATTGGCGTCGAGCCCCTGCGGCACGTCGACCGTTGTGCGCGCGCTGCCGTCTCCGCCGAGCGTCACCGGCAACAGCTGGGTCGGCGGCAGCTTGGTCGTCTCGCTGTCGTCGCTGTCCTCGTCATTGCCGTTGAGCGGGCGCGTACCCTCGGTCATTGCCTTGCCGCCGAAGGTATAGCCGTCATAGCCGTCGGGCGTATTGGTCGAGGGGAAATAGCCGATGCGCATCTCGACCGGCAGGTGCGAGGCGCCGCCGCCCGAGAGATAGCCGACGAACAGGTCGAGCGGCATGTTTGCCGGCCGGATCGCCGCGTCTTTCGGCCCTGCGACCGACGCCTTCATCGTCGGGAGCTTGTACTCGTCCACCTTGAACGACTGGTTGGTGCTGATCGTGCGGTCGCCGGTGATGACGCTGACGTCGTAGTCGCCCATCGGTGCGCCCTGCGGCGCGGTCCAGGTCGTCTCGCCGGTACCGTTGGCGTCGATCGACACGGGCATGTCGAATTGCGTGTCCGATCCGCGGTGCGACAGGCGCAGCGTGCCGTTGAACGCCGGCGTGGCGCCGAAGCCGGTGAGGATCGGCTTGCGCACGACATGCTTCATGTGGATCGTCTCGCCCTGACGGACGAGCGCACGATCGAACACGGTGTGGAAGATCTCGTTCGTCTCGCTCCAGCCATAAGGCAGGTCGAAGTCGAACGGCTTGATCCCGTCGGACCAGCTGGTGAGCGTGAAGCTGTAATCGTCGCCCTGCCGCGCCGAGATCATCAACGGGTGCGAGGACATACCCTCGCAACTGCCATAGGTCTCGGGCTCGGGAATCCCCGCAGGCACCGCGAGCCGGCCGGATTCGTCGGTAGTGCCGCGCGCGAGCAGTTCGCCGGTGCAGCTGTCGGTGACGCGGACCTGGGCCTTGCCCACGCCCTGCCCCGAATCGAGCGCGCTCACCCAGACGAGCGAGTTGGCGCGGCCCCATTTGAAATGCACCGCCATGTTGGTGACCAGCGCACCGGTCGCGACATAGCGCGGCGCCTTCCGCCCCAGCAGCGCCTGACCGAGCACCGGGCTGGCCAGCTCCACGACATAGAAGCCGGGCCTGGTCAGCGGGATGCCGACCACCTCGAACTGCTTGCCACCCTCGGCCGGATTGACCTTGAACGCGCTGTCCGGGCGCGAGCCGGCGAAGATCGAGGTGTCGCCGGTGTGGTTGATGCGGATCGGCTCCTTGTCGTTGCCGTCCTTGTCCTTGCCCTGATCGATCGTCTCGACGTCATATTCGTCGGCCTTGTCGAGCTTGCGCAGCCATTCGGCGATCTCGCCGTCCGAGCTGTCGACCTTGAGCTTCTGCCCGCCGATCGCGACCTGGTTGCCCGCGATGCCCGGCTCGACGGCGCGCACCGTCACCGGCAGCACGCCGCCTTCCTTGAGTTCGAGAATGCCGAACTTGGCCGAGAATTTGACCAGGGGCGGCGGTGCGTCGAAGCGCAGGTCGAGCGGGAATCGCTCGGCGTTGGAGAGTTTCCGTCCGCTTTCGTCGATCACGTTCGCGGGGAAGATCAGCTTGGCGGTGGTCGCGGCGGGGAGGGGGGCCTTGAACTTGATGTCGCTGATCGTGGCGCGGCGCTTGTCGTCGTCGGACAGGGTCGGCGCGAGCTGCTTGCCGTCGGGCGTCTCGATACGGATCGCCTCGGCGGTGGCACGCGCGACCGGCGCACTGAAGCGCACCCACGCTTCCTCGACGGGGCTGCACCCGGCCTGCGGGTTGACGCGGGAGCATTCGAAGCGCGCGGTGAAGGCCTTCCGCACGGTGAAGTCGAAGCGCTGCTCGGCACCGGCGAGACGGCCGGAAATGCTCTTGATGTTCTGGCCCCACACCAGAGCCATGTCATGGCCCGGCGGTAGCGGGCGGCGGCAACGCAATGCGACCACGCTCGCGAGCGCCTTGGCCCTGTCCTCGGCACTGGCGGGCAGCGCCTCGGGCAGGCCGGCCTCGGACAGGAAGCTGCGCACTTGCCACTGATCGGTGCCGAGATCCGAGAGCAATTTTCCGGGTACTTCGGGCCCGAGCAGATCGACGGGAATCTTCTCGCCCAGCCCTTCGACCGAGCAATAGGCATTGGCGGCGACCGATGCGCGGTCGGGTGCGAGATTGGCGGCGACGAGGAAGACCTGGTCCTCCTCGATGTCATGATCGTACCGGCTCGGCAGCACCGCGCGCGCCACCGGCCCGCCGCTGTCGACCGTGAATTTGGTCTGCCCCTTCACCTCGAACCCGGCGAGGCTGCGCAGTTTCTCGGTCAGCTGGAAGGTGCAGGTCACGCCGCCGGGGAGCGGCGTCTTGAACTCGTGGACCCAAGTGGTCTGGTCGACCCAGCGGCCCTCGCCCTCGACCGGGCATTCCACCTTGAACGGGGCAGTCGCGCGCGGATCGCCGAGCGGGACCATCGGCTGGCTGAAGCGGACGGTGAAGCGCTCGATCGCGCCGTCGGCGATGCCGGGCGTCGCGAGCACGACCTGCGGGCTGTTGTCGGCGAAGGCGGAATAAGCGGTGATCGGTGCCAGAGCGAGCGCCAGGATCGCGATTCGAGTACCCAGCTTCATGGCAACCTCTCCCCCGAAGGCACCGGGAAAATACGGGCGCAGCCGGCCTCAAGTCCAGCGGCGATTTATTATAACGCCTACGTAACTTGATTGTTTCGTCGGGCGATTCGATCATCACCCGTTCCGACTCGGGGGAGTTGCGGTGCAGGACGGGGGGTTCCTCATCGTGGCGGTCGATGCCATTGCACGCGAAGCGACTTTGTTCGCGGCGCTGTGGTTCCTCGTCGGCGGCATCGACGACCTCGCGATCGACCTGGTTTATCTGGCGAGGTGCGTGCGCATGCGGCTTTCGGGGCGACGCGCACCCGTGCTCGATTCGCTGACGTCAGAGGAGAGCGAGGGGCCGCTCGCGATCTTCGTCGCCGCGTGGGACGAGAGCGCGGTGATCGGCGCGATGCTGCGCGCCGCGCTCACCCGCTTCGACCATCCCGATTATCGCATCTATGTCGGCACCTATCCCAACGATCTCGCGACGGTCCGGGCAGTAGCCGATGTCGCGGCGCAGGACCGTCGCGTGCGGCTGGTGATCGGCGGCGCCGACGGACCGACGACCAAGGCCGACTGCCTCAATGCCGTGTGGCGCGCGCTGCTGCGCGACGAGGCGGCCGAGGGCATGCCTACCCGGGCGGTGATCCTCCACGATGCCGAGGATCTCGTGCATCCCGGCGAGCTCCGGGTCTTCGACCATTATCTCGCCGACCATCATGCGGTGCAGCTGCCGGTGCTGCCGCTGCGGCATCGCAAGTCGCCGATGGTCTCCGGCCATTACATCGACGAATTCACGGAATCGCACGGAAAACAGATAGTCGTTCGGCAATTTCTGGGGGCTGCCCTGCCCTTTGCCGGGGTCGGCTGCGCGATCCGGCGCGACATGATCGGGCGGATTGCGGCATCGCGCGGCGGCGCGCCGTTCGACGCTACCAGCCTTACCGAAGACTATGAGTTGGGGCTCACCGTGGCCGAAATGGGCGGCCGCTCGGTGCTGGCGCGCGTGTCCGAATGTTCGGGCGGACCGCCGGTAGCGGTGCGCGCCTATTTCCCGGCGAGCTTCAAGGCCGCTGCCCGGCAGAAAGCGCGCTGGATGACCGGGATCGCGCTGGCCGGCTGGGATCGGGTGGGGTGGAGCGGCGGGCTGTTCGAGCATTGGATGCGCGCCCGCGATCGCCGGGCGATACTGGCGATCCCGGTGCTGGTCGTCGCCTATCTGGCGTTATTCGCATGGGTTTTGTCGCTGGCGACGCACAGGCTTGGCGGGACCGCGCCTCCAGCGATAGCCCCGGCGCTGGAGCTGTTGCTGCTGGTCAATTGCGTCCTGCTCGCCTGGCGTGTGGCGGTGCGCGCGTGGTTCGTGCACCGCATCTATGGCCGGGGCGAGGCGTTGCTTTCGGTGCCGCGCATGCTTGTCGCCAATATCGTTGCGCTGGCAGCGGCCCGGCGTGCGACCTCGCTCTATTTCGGCATGCTCGCCGGCGGGGCGCCGCGCTGGGACAAGACCCGGCACGAATTTCCCGACGATCCGGAAGGCGCCGCGGCATGAACGGCCAGGGTCGGCCGCTCCGCTTCCTTGCGGCGATCGGGGTCGGCTGGATCGGGATGCGTACGCTGCTGCTCTGGTCGGCAACCGGCTCGCTGCCCGAAGCGATTCGCGAGGTGCTGCCGCTGGTACCTGCGCATGCCGCCCCGGCGCGCGTGCAGGAGCCCGCAGTGGCGAAGCCGCCCGTTGCAGTCGCTGCGGTGCGTCCCGCTCCGCCACCGGGGTCGGTGCCGAGACTTCCGTGGCATCCACGCCGCGATCCGGTGCGCGTTCAGTTCGCGATGCTCGGACTCGTCCAATATGGCGAGCCGCAGGAAGACCCCCTGCCTTATGTCGCGCCGCGGCCAGTGCAGGCGTCTGCGTCTGCGTCGGCTTTCGCGCCAATGCCGGTGCCGTCGCGCTGGAGCGGCAGCGGCTGGTTCGTCGTGCGGGCCGGCACGGGTCTCGGCGTTGCACCGGGCGCGAGCCAGCTCGGGGGCGGACAGGCGGGGATGCGCATCGCCTACGCGCTGGGAAGTTCGGGCCGCTTCGCGCTTGCCGGACGCCTGAGCACGCCGCTGGCGGGTTCGGGGCGTGAGGCGTCGCTGGGAATCGAATGGAAGCCGCTGCGCCGCCTGCCGCTGCGGCTGGTCGCCGGCCAGCGCTTCGGTCTTGACGGCGCGCGGGGTGGGCCGGAGCTTGGTGCTATCGCCGGGCTCGAACGCCGGATCGGCAGCTTTCGGCTCGAAAGCTACGGCCAGGCCGGCGCGATCGCGCGGCGGCGGATCGAGCCCTATGCCGACGGCGCGGCACGGCTGGTGCGGCCGGTCGCGCGACGCGGCGGGATTCGAATTGAACTCGGTCTCGGCGTCTGGGGTGCAGCGCAGCGCGAAGCGGCGCGGCTCGATGTCGGGCCGTCGCTCGGCATGATCGTGCCGCTCGGCCCACGGCAATGGCGGCTCGCGCTCGACTGGCGCCAGCGTGTCGCCGGCGATGCCCGTCCCGGCTCGGGCGCAGCGCTCAGCCTCGGCACCGATTTCTGAGCCTTTGCCCCGGCGCCTCCGACGCGATATCGCTAGGCCATGGACCTCTATCTCCCGATCGCCAATCTGTCGGTCAACGCGTTGGTGATCGTGGCGTTGGGGCTGGGCGTGGGGCTGCTCTCGGGCATGTTCGGCGTCGGTGGCGGCTTCCTCACCACGCCGCTCCTGATCGTCTACGGCATCCCGCCCACCGTCGCCGCCGCCTCGGCTGCGAGCCAGGTCACCGGGGCGAGCGTTTCGGGCGTGTTCGCGCATCTCCGGCGCAACGGCGTCGACATCAAGATGGGGGTGGTGCTCGTCGCGGGCGGCATTCTGGGCTCGATCGCCGGCGCGGTATTGTTCCGGCTGCTTCAGGCAAGCGGGCAGATCGATACCACAATCGCGATTCTCTACGTCGTCATGCTGGGTTCGATCGGCGGGATGATGCTCTACGAATCGGTCACGACCCTGCGTGCCCAGGCGCTGGGCAAGCCGCCCAAGGCGCGCCGCCGCCGTCACCATCCCCTGGTCGCCGCGCTGCCGCTGCGCTGGCGCTTCTATCGCTCGGGCCTCTACATCTCGCCACTCGCGCCCTTGCTGCTCGGCTTCGCCACCGGCGTACTGACGATCCTGCTCGGCGTCGGCGGCGGGTTCATCCTCGTGCCGGCGATGCTCTATCTGCTCGGCATGGGCGCGCAGGTGGTGGTCGGCACCTCGCTGTTCCAGATCCTGTTCGTCACCGCCTGGGCGACGATGGTCCACGCGACCACCACCAAGGCGGTCGACATCGTGCTCGCGGCCTTGCTCCTGGTCGGCTCGGTGATCGGTGCACAGCTTGGCGCGCAATTCGCGCAAAAGGCCAAGCCCGAATATCTCCGCCTGCTGCTCGCGATCATGGTACTGCTGGTGGCGGTCCGCATGTTCCTCGGCCTCGCCTGGCGCCCCGACGAAATCTTCTCGGTGGAGCTGGCATGAGGATGCGCGCGCTCCTCGCCTTGCTCGCCGCGCCGTTGCTGCTCGGCGCCTCGGCCAAGCCGGTGCTGGTGCCCGACGTCTCGCAGCGCGACATCCAGATCGTCTATTCCTTCACCGGCGCAGAGCTGCTGCTGTTCGGCGCGATCGTCTATCCGGGCGGGACCATGCCGCAGGAAGGCGATACGCCGTCGGACATCGTCGTGGTGGTCAAGGGGCCGGTGCAATCCGTGCTGGTGCGCGAGAAGGAGAAGGTCGCCGGCATCTGGGTCAACGCGCACCGCATGCGCTACCGCTCGGCGCCGAGCTTCTACGCGATCGCCTCGTCGCAGCCGGTCAACAAGCTGGTCGATGACCGCACGCGCGCGATCTACGAGCTCGGGCTCGACAGCCTCCAGCTCTCCCCCGCCTCGGGTGCGCGGCCCGACGAGCAGACGCGCTTCGACGAGGGGCTGGTCGATCTCAAGCGCCGCTCGGGGCTCTATTACGAGGCGCCCGGCGCGGTCGAGATCACCGACGGCGTGCTCTACCGTGCCCGCGTCACCATCCCCGCGCGCGTGCCGGTTGGACGCTTCACCGCGGAGACCTTCCTGATTCGCGACGGGCGCGTACTCGCCGCGGCAGTCCGCCCGATCGAGATTCGCAAATCGGGTTTCGAGCGCTTCGTCGCGCGCGCCGCGGAGAAGTCCTCGGTTCTCTACGGCCTGGTGGTGGTTGCGCTCTCGATACTGTGCGGCTGGGGTGCGGGGGCGATCTGGCGGCGATTCTGAACGCCTGCTTCACTAATCTCGATAAATAAAATCGCTCGGACAAATCACCCATTTTTTACCGTTGTTTGCGAATGATACCGTTCGCACAACCGGGGAAGTGAGTGATGGAGCAGCAGACGGGCGCGCGGACCTTCGAGAGCGCGCCGCCGGCAACCGGCGAAGCGGTGGCGTTTCGCAGCGCCGCCCTACCGCAGGCGATCGGTCTGGTGACCGAGATCGCGGGCTCGTCGAGCGCCGTACTGTTCGACCGCGCCGCGCTCGAATCGCTTGCGGGGAACAGCGACGTCACCGTCGCGCATGCCGGCCAGGTCGGCAGCCAGGTGAAATTGCGTGTGGGCTCGACCTGGCTGATCGCCAATGTCCGCTCGCTCAAGCTTTCCGACACCGATGGCGACCGCATCACCGCGCTGGTCGATTTCCTCGGCGAAGGCGACGAGGAGAAGCTCACCGGCAAGCTCTACAAGTTCCGCCGCGGCGTGACGCGCTATCCCACGCCCGGCACGCGCGTCTATCCGGTTTCGACCGCCGATCTGAAGCAGATCTACGCCGCCGACGATCGCGCGCATATCGAGATCGGCAACGTCTATCCGACGCGCGACATCCGCGCCGCGCTCTATGTCGACGCCCTGCTCGGCAAGCATTTCGCGCTGCTCGGTTCGACCGGTACCGGTAAGTCGACGTCCGCCGCCCTGTTGCTCCACCGCATCTGCGAGCTGGCGCCGCAGGGCCATATCGTGATGATCGACCCGCACGGCGAATATTCGGCGGCGTTCAAGACGACCGGCGAGCTGTTCGACGTGTCGAACCTCGCCATGCCCTATTGGCTGATGAACTTCGAGGAGCATTGCGAGGTGTTCCTCACCTCGGAAGGCTCCGACCGCCAGGTCGACGCCGACATTCTCGCCAAGTGCATCCTGCTCGCCAAGGGCAAGAACCGGCTGGCGCAGGAGATCGGCAAGCTCACCGTCGACGCGCCGATCCCCTATCTGCTCTCCGATCTGTCGAACCTGATCCAGCTCGAGATGGGCAAGATGGACAAGGCGACCGACAGCGCGCCCTATCTCCGCATCAAGTCCAAGATCGACGAGATCAAGGGCGACCCGCGCTACGCCTTCATGTTCTCGGGCATGCTCGTCGCCGACACGATGGCGCAGTTCATCTCGCGCATCTTCCGTCTGCCCGGCGGCGGCAAGCCGATCTCGATCATCGACGTGTCGGGGGTGCCCTCGGAGATCACGTCGGTCGTGGTCGCGGTGCTCAGCCGCATGGTGTTCGACTTCGCGATCTGGTCGCGCGGCGAGACGCGCCGTCCGATCCTGCTCGTCTGCGAAGAGGCGCACCGTTACGTGCCCAGCGAGCGCAACGCCGACGGCTCGTCGGTCGGCCGCATCCTCAGCCGTATCGCCAAGGAAGGCCGTAAATACGGCGTGTCGCTGGGGCTGATCACGCAGCGTCCGTCGGACCTTGCCGAAGGCGTGCTCTCGCAGTGCGGCACGATCCTGTCGATGCGCCTCAACAACGATCGCGACCAGGCCTTCGTGCGCGCGGCGATGCCCGAAGGCGCGCGCGGCTTCCTCGATTCGATTCCGGCGCTGCGCAACCGCGAGTGCATCGCGGTGGGCGAAGGCGTGGCAACCCCCGTCCGCCTGCTGTTCGACACGCTCGACGAGCATAAGCGCCCGGCCTCGGACGATCCGCTCTTCTCGAAGCTGTGGCGCGACACGGGCGGCGAGGAAGCCCTGCTCGAGCGCACGATCAGGCGCTGGCGCTCGCAGGGGCGCTGAGCACCCGCAGAACCAAAAAGGGCCGCGGTATCCGCGGCCCTTTTTCGTTCCGGAGTTCAGAAAATCAGTCGTCCTCGTCCTTGGTCCCGCCGCCCAGCGGCGTGGCGAGCAGGCCGGCGAGGCGTGCGCGGAACTCGCGCAGCTCGCTGCCCTGGAGCGCGGACTGCGTCGTGACCGAGATGCCGGCCGGATTGACGGAGGCGCCGTTGCGCCACACTTCGTAATGGACGTGCGGGCCGGTCGAGAGGCCGGTCGAGCCGACATAGCCGATCACCTGCCCGCGCGAGACATGCGTGCCCGAGCGCACCGCGATGCGGCTCATATGGCCGTAGCCGGTGGCATAGCCCGAGGCGTGGCTGAGCTTGACGAAATTGCCGTAACCGCCGGCCCAGCCGGCCATGGTCACCGTGCCGTCCATCGCCGCGCGGATCGGCGAGCCATAGGCGGCGGCGATGTCGAGGCCCTTGTGCATGCGCTTGAAGCCGAGCACCGGATGCACGCGCACGCCAAAGCTGGAAGTCAGGCGGCCCGCGACCGGCATCGACATCATGCCCTGACGCTCGCCACGGCCCATGCCGTCGAGCCACTGGGTCTTGCCGCCCTGGTCCCATTTGACCAGCTGGAGCTTGTTTCCGCCGCGATCGAGCCCGGCATAGAGCAGGTCGCCGATCTGCACCTCGCCGGTGGCGGCGCGCTTCTGCGACACGATGATCTCGAACTGGCCGTTGCTGCCGACCTGCGACATCGGCACGCGGCCGGCGACCGCGCGGATATAGGCCTCGACCGCCTTGGCCGGGGCACCGGCGGCGCGCGCCGAGCGATAGAGGCTCGATCCCACGGTGCCGCGGATGCGCAGCGGGGTATTGTCGATCGCGATCGGCATCTCGACCAGCGCGAGCTGGCCATCGTGGCGCTCGATCTTGAGGTTGAGGTCGAACCGGGCGCGGAACGCGAGATTCTCGAGCGGGCGCGGCTGCGACTTGTCGAGGCGGCGGCCCAAAGTCAGGTCGAGCTCGGTGCCCGTCTTGAGGTCGCCGAGCGAGACCGCATTGCCGATCAGCGTGACCGCCTTGCTCGCCTCGTCGGCGCCGACGCCCGAACGGCGCAGCACGCTGGCGAGCGAATTGCCCGAGGGCAGGCGCAGGTCCAGATTGAGGATCGGGCGCTCCGGCGTGGCGCCGAGCGGCGCGACCAGGTTGGTCGCCGCCATGTGATAGCCGCTGCCGCCGCCCTGACCGAGCGGGGCGATCGCCTGCGCGCGCGCGGCCTGCCATTCGCTACCGCTCAGCGCCGGCGGGGTATAGCCGTAGATCGGATTCTCGAAGCCCGGCGACAGCAGCAGGGTGACCGCGCACAGGCCGAAACAGGTCGCCGCGCCGCGGAACCATTCGCGCGAGCCGATGCGCGAGCCGAGATCGGGAACGAGCTCGAAATCGGGGAAGCGGGCATGGATGCGATCGATCAGCGTCGGCTTGCGCGTTTCCACGCGGCGGCCGAACGAAAGCGCGGCGCCCGCGCCGCTCTGTTGCAGATCATGGTCGTTGCGCAGAAACAAGGCGCGCGCCCCCCGGATGCTCGATACAAAGGTTACAGGAGCCGCCCATCCCCCGGCTCACCGTTTCAGTGTGTAACCGAAGCGTTAAAGTCAAATTAAGCAGCGGCGACGCAGCCGTGCAACGCGCCGAGCCGTGCGGAGTCGGGGATGAAGGGAAGGATTCGTCCTATTCGGCAAGGAAACCAATAGAGTTAACGCGCTTTCCGAATCCCGGTGATGTTGCATGTGCGGGCGTCCGCAACGATGTAAGAGCGCCATGACTCGCTTCGCGCGTTCCCCCGTCACGGCGGTTCTTGGACCGACCAATACCGGCAAGACCCACCTCGCGGTCGAACGGCTGACCGGCCATTCGAGCGGGATGATCGGCTTCCCGCTGCGCCTGCTCGCGCGCGAGGTCTATGACCGGGTGGTCAGGATCAAGGGCGAGAAGGAAGTCGCGCTGATCACCGGCGAGGAGAAGATCCAGCCGCCAGGCGCGCGCTGGTTCCTGTGCACCGCCGAAAGTATGCCGCTCGAGCGCGAACTCGCCTTCGTCGCATTGGACGAAGCGCAACTCGGCGCCGATCCCGAGCGCGGCCATGTCTTCACCGATCGCATCCTGCGGGCCCGCGGCCGCGAGGAGACGATGATTCTGGGCTCGGACTCGCTCAAGCCCATGCTTAAGGCATTGGTGCCCGAAGCCGAGGTGATCGGACGGCCGCGTTTCTCGACGCTCACCTATGCCGGGGCGAAGAAGCTCTCGCGCCTTCCGCGCCGCTCGGCGATCGTCGCGTTCAGTGCCGAGGAGGTCTATGCCGTGGCCGAGGCGCTGCGGCGGCTGCGCGGCGGCGCGGCGGTGGTGATGGGTGCACTCTCGCCCCGCACCCGCAACGCGCAGGTCGCGATGTTCCAGGCCGGCGAAGTCGATTATCTCGTCGCCACCGATGCGATCGGCATGGGGCTCAACATGGACGTCGCCCATGTCGCCTTCGCCTCGCTCCACAAGTTCGACGGGCGCCGCCAGCGCCGGCTGACCGTCGCCGAGATGGCGCAGATCGCCGGGCGTGCCGGCCGCCACCAGCGCGACGGCACCTTCGGCGCGCTGCACGAGCAGGGGCCGAGCGCCTTCACGCCGGAAGAGGTGCTCGCGATCGAGGAGCATCGCGTGCCGCGGCTCGAGCATCTCTATTGGCGCGAGGGCGTGCCCGATCTCTCAAGCATCGACGCGCTGATCACGTCGCTCGAGGCCAAGCCGCAAGCCGAAGTGCTGCGTGCGGCACCCGAGGCGATCGATCTATCGGTGCTCAAGCGCCTCGCCGAGGAGGATTGGGTGCGCACGCGGGTGCGCTCGCCGCGGATGGTCGCGCGGTTGTGGGCAGCGTGCGGTCTGCCCGATTTCCGCAAGCTCGGCGTCGATCCGCACGCGCGCTTCGTCGGGCGCGTTTTCGGTCATCTGAGCGAGGGCAACGGCCATGTCCCGCATCAATGGTTCGCCGACGAGCTCCAGCGGCTCGACAATATGGGCGGCGATGTCGAGACGCTGGCCGGGCGGATCGCGGCGGCGCGCAGCTGGGCCTATATCGCGCACCGCGCCGACTGGCTGGACGAGCCCGCGCATTGGGCCGAGCGCACGCGCGCGATCGAGGAGAAGCTCTCCGACGCGCTGCATGCCAGCCTGACGCAGCGCTTCGTCGATCGCCGCACCACCGTCTTGCTGCGCCAGATCGGTGCCGACGCCTCGAACCTGCCGGTGACGATCGGGCCCGAGGGGGAAGTCAGCGTCGAGGAGCATAGCCTCGGCCGGCTCGAGGGTTTCCGCTTCACCGTCGCGGCCGATGCGCGGGCAACGGACAAGCGCATGCTGCTCGCCGCCGCCGAGAAGCGATTGGGTAGCGAGCTGCGCCGGCGTGGTGCGGCGCTTGCCGAGGCGCCCGACGCCGCCTTCGCGCTCCACGCCGAATCGGGCGGGCTGCCGGGGATCATGTGGCAGGGGCATCCGGTCGCGAAGCTCGCCCCCGGGACGGGTCTTACCCGGCCGCGCGTCCAACTCGACCGCGCGCTCGACTGTCTCGACAAGATCGGGCGCGCCGCGGCGCTGGCGCGAATCGAGGCGTGGCTGACGGGCGAGATTGCGCGGCAGCTTCCCGGGCTGCTGCGAATCGAGGCGGCGGCGCGCGATCCGGCTTCAGGGGCGGCACTGCGTGCGGTCGCGGCGGCGCTCGTCGAGCATGGCGGCTTCGTCGAGCGCGCCGCGGTGGCCGAGCCGGTCGACGCGCTCGATCCGCCCGCGCGGAAAATGCTGCGCAGCATGGGCGTGACGATCGGCACGCTCGACCTGTTCGACGCGCAGTTGCTCAAGGCGCGCGCGGCGCGGTGGCGGCAGGCGTTGCTCGCGACGCAGGCCGGTACCCCGATGTCCGAACCCGCGCCGGGCGGCGCCACCGTCTTGCCGCGCACGACACGCGCCGCCGGCTTCCGCAGCATCGGCGACCAGGCGGTGCGCGTCGATCTTGTCGAGCGGATCGCACGCGCCGCGCATGATTCGCGAAAAGGCCGTGCGCCCTTCGTGCCCGATCCCGCGCTCGCCACGTCGATCGGGCTCAAGCCCGAGACGATGGGCAAGCTCCTCGCCCGGCTCGGCTTCCGCAGCATGCCGCCCGAAGAGGGCAAGCGGCGCTGGGTATGGCGTGGTCCGCGCCGGGCCCGCGCCACGACGCCAGTCGCGCGACCCGGCAGCCCTTTCGCCGCACTCGCGGATCTCGAGTTCGGCAATGGCTGATCCCGGCGTCATGCGGCTCGACCGCTTCCTGTGGTTCGCGCGGCTCGTGAAGACGCGGAGCGCCGCGCAGGCGCTGGCGGAGGCGGGGATGCTGCGGCTCGACGGGCGGCGGATCGACCGCGCCCATGCCCATGTCCGGATCGGGTCGGTGCTTGCTTTTCCGCTGCACGGACGGGTGCGCGTGCTGCGTATCGAGGCGCTGCCGACGAGGCGCGGACCACCCGCCGAGGCAGCCACGCTTTACACCAGTCTCGAATCCATTGCGCCCAACCCGGTTGACGCACCCGAATCGGGGGCATAGCAGGGGGCCGGACACGCCTTACGGAGCCTATCGACCCATGACCTATGTCGTCACCGACGCCTGCATCCGGTGCAAGTACATGGATTGCGTGGAAGTCTGTCCGGTCGATTGCTTCTACGAGGGCGAGAATATGCTCGTCATCAACCCGAACGAGTGCATCGACTGCGGCGTCTGCGAGCCCGAATGCCCGGCCGAGGCGATCCTGCCCGATACCGAGAGCGGCCTCGAACAGTGGCTCGAGCTCAACCGCACCTATTCGGAGCAGTGGCCCAACGTCACCCAGAAGGGCGACGTTCCCGCCGATGCCGACGAGATGAAGGGCGTCGAGGGCAAGTTCGAGAAATTCTTCTCAGCCGAACCCGGCTCGGGCAGCTGAGCGGCGCGCGGATGACACCGCGCGCACCCTGATAATCCTATCCGGACAAGCCTGTAGGCGGCAGCCTTGCAGCCTTGTGTGAAGTCACGCGTTGATGCGGCAGCATGAGTGACGTTTCACTGGTAATTTTATTACGGCTATGTTAAATGGGCCGAGTCAGAGGCGAGTCTCGCCTCCCGCCGGAGACGCTTAAATAGAGTGCCCCGATCGCGCCCTCCCGTCGCGCTAGACGATGCGGGAGGAGACCGCAATCCCTTGGGTTCGTTCACGAAAGGCTTTACGCAAATGGCTGCCAAGGCGCTGTCCTTCGATGTCGGCGATTATGTCGTTTACCCCAAGCACGGTGTTGGCCGTGTTATTGAACTTCAGAAGCAGGAAATTGCGGGCATGCAGCTCGAGCTGTACGTCCTGCGCTTCGAAAAAGAGAAGATGACGCTGCGCGTTCCGACCAACAAGGCGGAAAGCGTGGGCATGCGCAAGCTCTCGAGCGACAAGACGCTCAAGGAAGCGATGGACACGCTCAAGGGCAAGCCCAAGGTGAAGCGCACCATGTGGTCGCGCCGCGCCCAGGAATATGAAGCGAAGATCAATTCGGGCGACCTCGTGTCGATCGCCGAAGTGGTCCGCGACCTGTTCCGCGCCGACGACCAGCCCGAGCAGAGCTATTCGGAGCGTCAGATCTTCGAAGCGGCCGCGAGCCGCCTCGCCCGCGAACTCGCGGCGATGGAAGAGGTCGACGAACCGGCTGCGCTGGAGAAGATCCTCGAGGTCCTGCGCAAGGCCGCGGCGATCTACAACAAGGAGAAGGCGGTCGCCTGATCGGTCCGCTTTCTGCTGAATCCAAAAGGGCGGCCCGCAACGGCCGCCCTTTTTGTTTGCGCGAAGAAGGGTCTGGGTGTATTGTAAGCGCAATACACTCCTTGGGAGAATCTGCATGCGCATCGTAACTGCCGTCGTCCTCCTTCCCGTGATGCTCGCCGCGTGCGGCTTCGCCGAGGGCAAGCACGATGGACACGCCGTCGCGTCGAGCGGTTCGGGCGCCAGCCGCAGCTTCGCGGCGACCAACTTCACCGGCGTCGACCTGCGCGGCCCCGACGACGTGCAGGTGCGCGTCGGCCCGGCCTTTTCGGTGCGTGCCGAGGGCCCGTCGGACCAGCTCGACAAGCTCGACATCCGCGTCGACGGCAGCACCCTGCGCGTCGGCCGTCAGGGCAACAGCTTCAACTGGGGCAGCCGTGACGGGAAGGGCGTGAAGGTCTTCGTCACGCTGCCGCGCCTCACCCTGGCCACGGTCACCGGTTCGGGCGATCTCGATGCCGATCGCGGCGAGGGCGATTTCTCCGGCGCGATCGCCGGCTCGGGCAATCTGCGCATCGGCGAGCTGCGTGCGACCAATGCCAACCTCTCGATCGCCGGCTCGGGCGATCTCGGCACGGCGGGCACGGCGGACAAGCTCAGTCTGTCGATCGCCGGCTCGGGCGATATCGACGCAGCGGGGCTCAGCGCGAAGAGCGCGGATGTGTCGATCGCCGGCTCGGGCAGCGCCAAGGCCGCGGTGCATGGTGCGGCGTCGGTCTCGATCGTCGGCTCGGGCGATGTCGATCTCGGCGGCGGCGCGCAATGTTCGGTGAGCAAGGTCGGCTCGGGCGACGCGCATTGCAGCTGACGGGCTTGCGCAGACACGGCCTCCGGTGCGATGCCGAGGGCTGATGCGCATCCTGCTGATTCCATTGCTATTGCTCGCCACGCCGGCGCATGCCGACGACCGGACCTTCATGGTCGGCAGCTATGACCGTATCCGCGTCGAGGGAGCCTATGAGGTGCGCGTCACCACCGGCCCCTCGCCGCGTGCCGGCGCCAGCGGCGACCGCCGCGCGCTCGACTATCTCGACGTCCACCTCGACGGCACCACGCTCGTGATCGGCCGCGGCATCGGCGACCGCCCTCCCTCCGGCACACCCAACCCGGTCGTGACGCTCACCGTGCCGCGCCTGCGCGGGGTGGTGGTCAATGGCGGCGGGCGGATGACCGTCGATGCGATGCAGGGCCAGCGCGTCGATCTCGCGCTCAATGGCGCGGGCACGCTCGCGGTCGGCAAGATCACTGCGGACGAGACCAATGTTTTGCTGATCGGCACCGGTTCGATGACGCTGGCGGGCGCCAGCGGCCGTGCGCGCTTCAACAATAACGGTGCCGGGGCGATCGATGCCACCGGGCTCGGCGCGCGAGACGTCGAGCTCTATTCAGCGAGCGCCGGTCCGACCCGCGTCACCGCCACCCAGACGGCAAAGGTGAATGCGAGCGGCGTGGGGCAGGTGCAGGTCGAAGGCGGCGCACCTTGCACCATCACCGGTCCGGGCCCGGTCGATTGCGCGGGCGGGACTGCCGTTCGCTAGCGCCGTGCGCCCCGGCAAGGGATGGCTTGCAATGTTGGATTTCGTCTGCTTGGCAGGGCCGGTGCCGGGTCTTCCGGCCGCTCTTTGACATCGTCGGATCGCGATCGTTGCGGCGCGAATTCACGCGCTGGCCGGCTGCGCACAAATGCGCGTTCGCCTAACCTTTACTAACCTTTCGCGCTTCTAGGCCGCGAGCGGGAAGCGCAGCAGGCGGTCCTCGAGCGGCACCAGAGCCTGCGCGCCGCGTCCCACCGCGCGGATGATCTCGGGATGGTGCGCGTCGAGGCCGCCGGTGAGCGCGCCGAAGGCGGGCAAGATCAGCTTGGTGGCGGTCGCCACGAAGCAGCGCCGCGCCACCTGTCGTCCACGCACCTGCACGCGGAGCTTGGGGTGGAAATGGCCGGACAGTTCGGGGCGCGGATCACGCGGGTCCGCTTCGTGGCGCAGCACCAGCCCGTCGACTTCGGCCTCCTCGTGGATCGTGCCGCCGCAATGGTCGATCAGCAGCGAATCGTGGTTGCCGGTGATCCAGTGCCAGTCGAGCCGCGCGGTGAGCGCGGTCAGCGCGGCGCGCGCGGCCTCCGGCAGCCGCTCGCACCCTTCCGAATCATGGAAGCTGTCGCCCAGGCACCAGAGCTCGGCCGCCCCGGTGCGATCGGCCAGCGCGGCGATCCCCGTGAGCGTCGCCAGCGAATCATAGGGCGGCAGCAGCTGTCCGCGCGCCGCGAACCAGCTCGCTTTCTCGAAATGCAGGTCAGCGAGCAGCAAGGCTCGCCGCGCCGGCCAGTAGAGCGCGCCCTCGGAGAGCGCGCGCAAGTCATGGCCGGCGAACGAAAGGGGAACCATGCCCCCGCTATCCCGCGCCGCGTGCGTGGCGTCAACAGCGGGGGCGACGAGCCGTTCAGGCGGCTTCGGTTTCCTCGCGTGTGACAACGACATCCCCCTGGCCGAGCCGGGCGAGAATGCGCACCCAGCTGCGGATGCCCTTGGCGAAGCTCTTCAGCTCGTATTTCTCGTTGGGCGAGTGGATATTGTCGTCGTTGAGCGCGAAGCCGACCAGCACGGTGTCCATGCCGAGCACCGACTTGATCGAGTTGACAACGGGGATCGACCCGCCGCTGGCGAGCAGGGCGGCGGGCTTGCTCCACTCCGCATCGAGCGCCTCGCGCGTCGCTTCGATCGGCTTCGAATCTTCGGAGATCCAGATGCCCTGCGATCCGGCGCGGCGCTTGTAGCTGACGGTGCAGTCGGCGGGCAGGTGCCGCGCGACATGCGCCTCGAACGAGGCCCAAACCTTCTCCGGGTCCTGGTCGCCGACGAGGCGGAACGACACCTTGGCGCTGGCCTGCGCCGGGATCACGGTCTTGAAGCCCTCGCCGGTATAGCCGCCCCAGATGCCGTTGATCTCGGCGGTCGGGCGCGCCCAGCTCTGATCGAGCACGTCCTGGCCCTTCTCGCCGGCAGGGACCGAGAGCCCGACTTCGCGCAGGAAGTCCTCGGCGTCGAAGCCCAGCTTGGCCCAGCTCTCCTTGACCGCGGGGCTGATCGGATGGACGCCGTCATAGAAGCCGTCGAGCGTGACGCGGCCGTCGGCGTCCTTCATCGTGCCGAGGATATCGGTGAGCACCTGGATCGGGTTGCGCGCCGGGCCGCCATAGAG